>Ga0116202_10000046_pt1 | contig 50711 bp, 44 predicted proteins | sample LakKivw325mmetaG_FD_94479 | JGI IMG/M metagenome (GOLD analysis project Ga0116202, IMG submission 94479) | Anoxic lake water microbial communities from Lake Kivu, Rwanda to study Microbial Dark Matter (Phase II) - Lake Kivu water 325m metaG | ecosystem: Environmental > Aquatic > Freshwater >... | reverse complement strand
CTACATATCTGTGCAGGAGCATGATTACTACTGGTCCAGGAAACCGGCGACCGCCAAGAAGGCAAAATAGATGTAATATAGTAATTTCTACAATCCGATTTGCGGGGAGGCAAATGTCTCCCCGCAGTTGTTTCAGCCCTTGGTAAGTACCGATGAAGAAAATCCACAGACAGATCAACTGATACACCACCGGTTGTGCGTATATCGCACTTCACGTGCGTACTGTGCACACTCAAGCAAGTGCAGATTCTCGTTGTGTTTCTCTAAGAATAACATTTTTGTTCGTGCGGTAAACGCACAAATCGTCTGCGACCTGCCAAAATAGTCATCATGTTTATTAGGGAACGCCGTTTCTCCAGCGTAAATATTATCATTATAATAGACAGTGAATCTAAATAGTTATACAAGAATCATCCATTGTATCGTTGCGATTCAAGCTTGTTGACCTGTTGGATATTCAAGTTGGCATTTATTTCGCAATGCACACTATCGATGAGACCTCAGGTAGAATGTAAGAAACCTTTAGGAATAATCTAATAAATGATTTATGAAAGGTAATTCTCAGAGGTCTCGCTGGACTCATACCGTATCATAAGATAAATAGATGGAAAAGGAGGAGAAGAAGCGCGGTTCGCAGAACGAGGATCAGGAAGAGTTGTTGTCGAATTCGGAATTTGGGTTTGTGTACGATTTTTTCATATCGGAAGGTAAAAAGGTAACTTCAAGAAAGAGGGCAGACAGAGGAAAGCCCCAGGAAAAGAGAAAAAGCGAATTAAAGTTTAAGGATCAAAGTGTAACGTTTTTTCTTCCTGATTTTTTTACCCACGAAGATTAGTTCTGCCGGTAATGTGAAGATTTTTATTAATGATCGGTGGATGGTTTCCTTTCCCTCCTTTGCCATCCACCGACCCCCTTTCCAGAGGTTCTGAGAGAGGGGTCAGCATTTATGATCCCTTTCAGTTTTCATAGCGGGTGGATGGTTCCTTTTCCCTCCTTTTACCATCCACCCTTTTTTTATCAAACATACTTCCTGCTTATCCACAAGCTGCTAAGCTCTATAAATATATTGGCGCAACGGTCATGCCATTACATTCAACCCGGAAAAAACAGAATGTCTTATCTCACGATATTTTGTAGTCAAATTGTCTTGACGCGCAAGAGATTTAGTCCTATGATTCATATGCCGCAAGAGGAGATTCTTGTCAGATATTGCACCAATTAACAAATCCGATTAAGACAGACAAAGGAGGAAACATGAAAAGTAAAAACCTGATCATGGTTATTTTTCTGTTCATTGCACTCGCCCTGTTCATGGGGTGCGCCACACAGAAGACTTTCGCTTCCGCCATCACGGCGGTAGACCTTAACCCGAAGGTCACATCGAATCAGCTTGCACAGAAGGCCAATGCCTTTGAAGTCATCTTCGACGCTACGCTGACGATGAATGATGCTTACAAAAGCGGCGCCAAGCTCAGTCAGGAAAAGTTCCTAATTACGTTAATGAACGATACGATCCCCAATCTGAAGCTGACTGCAGCCGCAAGAGCTTTCGGCCAGTTCAGCACCTTTGGTGACCCGACATCGAAGTCTCTTTTGGGACCGACGGATTATACCAAGTCATCCCTTCCACAGGCCATAGCACCCTTTACATCCGGATTGGGGTTAAGCCCCCTGGATGCCGCCCTCGACGGCGCCACGTCTGATCTGCAATCCCAGTCGGGCCAGTTGGCTGTTATCGCCTTCAGCGATGGCGAAGATATGGCGACATTCGCACCCGTTGCAGCAGCGCAGAGGATGAAAAGCGCCTACGGAGATCGCGTTTGTATCTACACGGTTCACCTCGGTGATCATCCCGACGGCAAGAAACTGATGCAGCAGGTCGCCGATGCCGGTCAGTGCGGCTTCATGGTGACGGGAGACAGCATCTCTACACCCGACGGCATGGCCGACTTTGTGGAAAAGGTGTTCCTGAAGACCTATATTGCAGAACAGCGGCCGGCAGCAAGGGCGGAGGTTGCAGTGGTCAAGGAGGAGCCTAAACCAGTAGTCAAAGAGGAATTTGTAGAGGTGAAGGCACAGGCACAGGAAGCACCGAAAGTCGTCGTTGCGGAACCGGTGACCATCGAGCTCAACGTCCAGTTTGCGACGGGCAAATCCAACATTCAGGCCAAGTATCACAAGGAGATCAAAAGAGTGGCCGACTATATGACCAAGTATCCGGAAACCAAAGCCGCTATCGAAGGCCATACGGATAACGTCGGCAAAGAAGCCGCTAATGTGAAGCTGTCTCAAAACCGTGCCAACAGCGTCAAGAATTACCTTGTATCGAAATTCAAAATCGACTCCTCCCGGATTGAGGCGACCGGCTACGGCCCCAAGAAGCCAATTGCCAGCAATTCTACAAAAGAGGGGCGGCAGAAAAACAGACGTGTCACTGCTGTGTTCAGCAGCACAACGAAGTGATGCATCTAACTTGATCCATTGAAACCAACAAAGGTTCCCAGATAGCGTACCGCCATATCAGGGGGCCTTTGTTTACTTGTCATGGCGCTTCCACTTTTTTATTTCGTAATCCGCGAATGGACACAGAAAGCCACGGCCAAATGAAACGACTGTGAAAAAATAGCCGATACTTGTGTCCCTTGAGGGTCATTATTTAACAGCTTAAAAACGGGAATAAAATCGCAGCCCAATAATGAAACGGCTATGGAAAACATCGGGCGATACATCATCCGGGCCTCGTTTTCCCAGGAAGGCATAATAATATCCGGATCAGGAGGCGAAGGTCGTCTCTACGTCTAAGGACGGCAAATCGACCAAGGTCTTCGATGCCCTCGAACGGCCGGTCGCCATGTGTTCATACCGGACAGGTGAAAGCAGGGGGTTCAGTACTATGGATTCTGCAACAATATTAGAGACTACAGTTCAAATGGTAATCTTCACTTCAATTTAAAACCGGCTGCTGTGTAGTTGTGAGCGGTTATTTTGATTTCATAATCCAGACGCCATCCCAGGTGTCTCCGGGCGGGCTTTCTCTCAGATATTCACACCGTTCGATATACATCCGGCAGAGCTTCTCATCATCGTGGAGTTTCAGCGCTTCCGTGAATGCGTCGATGGCCCGATCCCACGCTCCGCTCCGGTACTGATGCAATCCCTGTTTGAAATGGTTGACCACTTCCATCACATTCGGAAATGTGTCTTCATCGTGATAATCAAGCACCTCGTAAACGCTTACAGTTTCGGTCTTTCCCTTGACCACGACCCGGTCGACCTCTCGAATACGGTACGTGCCGCGCAACCGTCTGTAAGTATTTTCACTGATTAGGATACATGCATGATACTGTTTGCACAGGCTTTCAAGCCGTGATGCCAGGTTCACACCGTCGCCGATGAGGGTGTAATCCATTCGCTTTGGAGAGCCGATATTGCCGGAAACAATTGTATCCGTATTTATTCCTATGCCCATGCTGACCGGTTTTTTCCCGTCCGCTTGGCGTTTTACATTCCAGGCATTCAATGCCCTGATCATGGCAATGGCCGCTCTCACCGCACGATCCTCATCGTCATCATGGGCCACCGGGGTGCCGAAGGCCGCCATAATGGCATCCCCGATGAATTTATCCAGCATGCCGCCTTCTTTCTGGATACAATCCACCATAATGGTGAAATACTCGTTGAGGAGAGATACTGTTCCCTGTGCGCCGAGTTCCTCCGTCAGGGTGGTAAACTGGCGAATGTCTGAGAAAAGGATCGTTGCCAGGGTGCTCTTCCCGCCAAGGATATCCTCGCCCCCTGCCAGAATCTGATCGGCAAGCCCCGGATCCATGTAGCGTGACATGGTCGATTTCATGCGTTTTTCGGAGCTGATATCGTCAATGATGATCATGGTCCCCAGTTTCTTTTTTTCCACATTGACCAGGGGTAGCGCCGTCAGGTTTGCAGAGATCTTCTCGCCTCCGAATTCAAGTTCCGCATCCATGGTCACATCGGATTTCCTTGTCTCCTCAACCCGTTCAATTTTTTCCATGACCCAGGCATTAACTCCGGTGAAGAACGCCTCGGCAGGCCGGTCAAGGATATCCGCCGGGGCTGCCTTCATGATCTGGAGACCCGCGGTATTGCAGGTGACGATTTTCCCATCTTCGTTCAGGGTAATGACGCCGTTCGACATGCTTTCCAGCATGCTTTCACTGTAGTTCTTCATGTTCTGAATATCGTCGAACAGCTTGGCATTTTCAAGGGCGATGGATACCTGGGCGGTGAAGGCTCTCAGGCGCGATTCGTCTTCCTTCGTGAAAGGCCCCCCGCGCTTGTTGAGCACCTGTGTCACACCGATCATCTTGCCGGATTTATTGATAACGGGGACACACAGGATGGAGCGGGTGAAATACCCCGTTCTCTTATCGAAAGCAGGGTTAAAGCGCAGATCAGCATAGGCGTGAGGGATATTGATGGTTTCACCGGATTGAAAGACAGCGCCGGCGATCCCCATATGGTTGGGGAATCGGATGACCGTGGCATCGAGCCCGAGACCGACTTTTGAAAACAGCTCTTTCTTCTTTTCGTCGTTCAGGAAAAGGGTCGATCTTTCCGCGCTTAGCATCCGCGTCGCCTCGGACATGACCTTGTTCAGAAGGGCGCCCAGATCGATTTCGGCAGTGATATCGGACACGATTTTGAAGAATTCCATTTCCTGCGTGCGGAATTTCTTCATCCTCTCGACGAACTGGGTGCTCTGAAGGGCAATGGCTGCCTGGGTTGTCATAGCCTCAAGGAGGGCAAGGTCGTCTTTGCTGAACTGACCGGTTCTCTTGTTGAGGACCTGGGCGACGCCGATAATCTCGCCTTTAAGAGTCCGGATAGGGACGCAGAGAATGCTTTTTGTTGTGAAGCCGGTGCTCTCATCGACGGATCGGTTGAAGAACTCGCTGGCGTAAGCATCGTGAACAATCAGCCCCTGACCCGTGGTAAATACATGACCGGCCACGCCGCTATTGTTCAGGATGCGGATTTCGCGGTGAAAATTTCCCTGCGCGACCCGGGAATACAGCTCGTTCGTATCGCTGTCATTCAGGAAAATTGTGCTTCTCTCGGCATCCATTTCGCGGGTTGCCATATCCACGAGGACCGCCAGCATTCCGTCCAGCGTTTCATACGCGGCCATTGTTTCCGAGACGTGTAACAGAAGCTTTGTCTGCTGTGGTTTCAGTCCGCGGTTCGTTTTGGATGGGCGCTTTTTCTGACAGGCTGATTCTTTATCCCTGTTTTTTTTCATATGCCTCCAATTGTCCCCGCAGGACTCTTGCAGTTTCCTGCAACTGGTTCAGCTCGTCGCGGGCGGCCTGTTCCAGTTTCTGGATCTTCTCTTCATACGTGATCTGAGCGCGTTCCAGTTCATTTCGCAGGGTAACGATGGTGGATCTGAGCTGTGTATTTTCATCATTGGCCGTTGTCAGAGCCTTCTGGATATTTTCCTCACTGGCGATCTGTGCCTTTTCCAACTCATCCCTCAATGCACTGACAGATGACTTGAGTTGAAGGATCTCGTCACCGGCGGCACTCAGAGCTTTCTGAACATTCGCCTCATGACCGATCTGAGTTTTTTCAAGTTCTTCTCGTAACGCGCTGATTGTATCTTTCAGATAACGGTTTTCAGTTTGAGCCTGATACAGTTCCTCGGATTCAGACTGGAGTTCCATGACCACCTGCACATGTTTGATAGAGGGACAGATAACATTAAGAATTATTTGCCGAAACATTAAAATACTATCCGAAAAGCCACCCTGTGTCAATATTTTCCATGTTATGGGCGCTTTCGTCTTGCCATTGTTTTTGTGTCGGTGTATAAATGCAAACATATCTTCAACTCTTCCAGCACCGATGCTGCACAGAGAAGCTTCCCGTCTTGGGGACGGGATTTTCAGTAATGGAATGATTGAAAGGCGGGGCATGCAAGCTCACATCCGCACATGTCCCATGGAGGAGATGTTATGAATGTTTATTTCTGGGGTACGCGCGGGTCATTGCCTGCATCAACAACGACTCAAGCGATTCAGGAAAAGATATTCAAGGCCATCCGCATGGCCCGTGCTCACCCTCTGCAAACGGATGAATCCATAGCGGCTTTCATCCAGAAGAAACTCCCCTTTCCCGTGCGAGGGGGATATGGGGGCAATACGTCCTGTATTGAGATCAGACGACAGAACGAATATGTCCTTTGTGACGCCGGTACGGGACTTCGGGATTTCGGAAATTATGCCTTTCAAGCGGGAAAATCAGGGCAAAGCGGGTCACCAACCGAATATCATATTTTTATGTCTCATTTGCACTGGGATCATATCCAGGGATTCCCTTTTTTCGTACCCGCATACATTCCCGGAAATCATATTAACATATACGGCTATCACGCCGATTTGAAGCAGGCTTTTATCAATCAGCAGAATCCTCCTTACTTTCCCGTGTCCCTGAAAGATATGAAGGCGAGCATTGTCTTTCACACCCTTGAACCGGGTAAAACCTATGACATCGCAGGCCTTTCCGTGAAGGGGATCAAGCAGAACCATCCCGGCGATTCCTACGGTTATCGTTTCTCGAAAGAGGGGAAGAAGATCGTATATTCAACGGACGCGGAACATAAAAGAGAGAGTGAAGAGGAGGGTTATGATTTTCTCGGCTTCTTTGAAGAAGCAGACCTGCTCATATTTGACGCCCAGTACACATTGGCGGATGCCATCGGCGTTAAGGAAAACTGGGGACATTCAAATAACCTGGTGGCTGTTGAGCTTTCCATCTCAGCCAGGGTAAAACGCCTCTGCCTGTTTCACAGTGAACATACCTACGATGATGAAGCCCTTGACCGCTTCTTGGACGACACCCGAAAATACCTGAAATACCACGCCGATGCCTATCATCTTCAGATCGACCTTGCCTATGACGGCCTGGAGATAGAGGTGTAGGTCTATATCCTCGGACAGGAAGAAAGCGCATGAGATGATTGAAAAGATAAAAGCTCTCGTCAGAGAGAAAGATACCTGCGTTCCGGCAACGGTTTCCGATGACAGCCCCCACTGTTCCCTCATGTCGTACGTCTCCGAACCGGACATGGAAATCATCGCCGTTCTTTGCCGACCTTTCTCGCTGCCGGAGGGCAATAGAGATTCTTCTCTCGTTGCAGCGGGATGACCGGGGCGACACGAAATCATCGCATCCGGCAAGATCCATTCGCAACGGTGATATCATCAAAAAATATCTCGGGCAATTATCCCCCGACAGGAAGATCTGTTCCGTATGACATTTATAATCCGCACAATTCCTTGAATTACACAAATTTGCAGATTTCCGGTCTGGAATGTGATAATAGAAGCGCGGGGCAAGTCGGTACACGCGACACAGGTTCTTGAGCCTACTCTCTATCGCTGAAGGATACAGGCGGTGCAAGGGAAAAGCCGGCTTTACTATCTCGACAATCTCAAAGTTCTCCTGATATTTCTGGTAATCATACATCATGTCGGACAGGCATACGGATTGACGGGAGGCGCCTGGTTTTATTCCTATCCCGGTGATCGCGTAAAATCGCTGGAGCTTCTATTTGTATTCAATGCTTCTTATTTCATGGGGCTTTTCTTCTTCATCTCAGGATATTTCCTTCCTTCATCATTCGATCGCCACGGAGCCCGTAAATTCATTACCGACAAACTGATCCGTTTCGGCATCCCGCTTCTGTTCGCCGCTTTTTTCATGATGCCCGTTATAGAATATGTAAAATATGTGAATTATACGAGCCCCATCGGTTTTCAGGATTTCTACATCCGCCACTGGCTCGGATATGCCCCGAATGGGGAAGACCATCACAATATTCTCAACTTCGGTCATTTGTGGTTTATCGAACATCTGCTCGTCTACTCGATTCTCTATGCCGCCATCAGGACGATTCTGCAAAAATGCGCACCCTCCCTGTCGATCCCTAAGATCCGGAATGTGCGGTTGTATGCCGTCCTCCTGTACATTGCGGCCCTCGGGTTGATCACCCACCTCATGCGGACATCGTGGGGTTTTCCCCACGATCGCTGGATTTTCTTTCTCGGATTCATTCAGATGGAACCGGCACATATCCCACAGTATCTGTCCCTTTGTGTTCTCGGCATTTTTGCATACAGATGTTCTTTTTTAGAGTCCGTCTCCACACCCCGTAACATCCTCTGGCTTGTGCCCGGCGTGGGCATCTTTCTGATCACTGTCGTCCAACTGTACAGCACAGACCGCCAATCCGCTTTCTTCCTCTGGGATTTCAAAGAAGCGCTTCTGTGCACCGGGGTTTGTATCGGACTTCTTGCGCTGTTTAAAACTTTTTTTGATCGCGCCGGCCGCATTATCCAAATTCTCGCGGAAAACGCATATGCGGCATACGTCATTCATGTGCCGGTAGTGGTTGCGCTCCAGTATTCATTTGACCCTGCACCGGCAGGAGCCTTTGCTCTTTTCGTCATCGTTTCATTGCTGTCAATACCCGGTGTATTCTTTGCCTCATTCCTGATACGGCTCATCCCCGGCATGAAACGGATTTTATAATCGATACGGATCGAGTTACCGGTTGAAAGTTGAAAGCGCCGACCGTTTGAGTCGATAGACTTTTGTCCCTTTTTCCTGAGGAATCCTCCCTGAAAGCGAGCTCAAGGTAATTTTTTCGCGCATTCAACCCTTCAAACGGCAATTTGCATCTTATCATGCGTTTTAATTTGACATCTCAATGGGTATCTCCTATGGTCTTCTCTATTTAACAGGTTTCGCAAAACATCCTTGCCAGCTTTGTGATCGCGACCCACGCTACGGAGCGGATCTTGATCATCAAGAATTTTTTGGAAGCCACTCATCAGCCAACGATGCCGGTCCATACAGATAAGGCATAATATGCAAGATCCATCCGTGACAAATCAAGAACTGCTCGAAGAGATATCCGCCCTGAAGGATAAAATCAGGGAACTGGAGCAATCGGAATTAAAGCGTAAGCTGGCAGGGGAGACATTGCGTGAATCGGAAGAAAGATACCGTTCCCTTGCGACTACCGCGGATTCAATGTACCTGGTAGACAGTTCTTGCAGGTATCTATTCATGAATGAAGGACATCTATCCAGATTTGGCGTCACACTGGACAAAATCGTCGGCAGAGCCTATGGCGAGTTCCATTCCAAAGAAAACACAAAAGCGTTTGTTGGGATGGTGAAAGGGGTTTTCGAGACAGGTTCATCCAAGCAGATTGAATATCGGAGTGAGCGAGACGGAAGATACTTCATTCGGACATTCAGTCCCGTTAGAGATCGGGATGGAAAATCAACAATCGCTGTAACGGTGGTTTCAAAGGACATCACCGACCGCAAGCGGGCGGAAGAGGCGCTGCAAAGGGCACACGATGAACTGGAGAAGCGCGTAGCGGATCGTACGAAAGATCTGATGCGTCTCAATGAGGAATTGCTCACAAAGATCGCCGATTACAAACGGGCGGAAGAGGCGCTGCGGGAAAATGAACAGAAGATTCGTGCCATTTTCGATCAAACCTTTCAGTTTATCGGTATGATGACGCCGGACGGTACGCTCATCGAGGCAAACAGGACGGCAATGCAGTTTGCGGGAATCAATGAATCGGATTGCATAGGCAAACCTTTCTGGGATACGCCCTGGTGGACACATTCGCCGGAAATGCAGAATAAGTTGCGGGAAGCCTTGACAGAAGCCCTGAAGGGTAAAGTTGTACGGTTGGAGGTAACGCATCCCGCTGCCGATGGCAGCATTCATTTTATAGATTTTTCGCTCAAGCCCGTGTTTGACGAACTTGGCAAAATCATATTCATCATACCCGAGGGCCGCGACGTCACCGCCCGCAAGAAGGCTGAGGAATCTTTACGCGATATTGAAGCTCGTTATACCATGATTATGAATAACATTTCCGATAGAATCTGGCTTGCGGATATGAATTTCAAAATAATCTGGGCAAGCGAATCGGTAACGCGCGATCGCGGTTATCATATCGAAGAAATGAACCCTTTTCCATTTGAAAAACTCTTGCCCCCGGATTCATTGCAGATCGTTGAAAGAACCATTTCTGAAGAGTTGACCCCACAGAGACTTCAGCAAAAAAACCTGGATATTTCAAAAACGCTCGAACTGGAATTTTTCCGAAAGGATGGTTCCACATTCTGGAGTGAAGTTAAAATAATGGTCATCCGGGATCATCATGGAACTCCGAACTCCATTCTGGGTGTCGGACGCGACATCACCGAACGCAAACGGGCGGAGGAGGAGCGAAGGGAGTTCATGAAGCGTCTGACTCGTGCCGAGAAGATTGAGGGTCTGGGGAGACTGGCCGGCGGGGTGGCCCATGACCTCAATAACGTACTGGGGGTACTGGTAGGGTATTCGGAGTTTATTCTGGATAAACTTCCGGAAAACAGCCCCCTGAGAAGGTACGCAGATAATATTATGCAATCCGGCATGAGAGCTGCCGCGATCATTCAGGATCTTTTAACTTTGGCAAGGAGAGGTGTAAGCGTTTCGGAAGTGGTCGATTTGAACAGGTTGGTTTTGGACTATTTCAGGACGCCGGAGTTTGAGAAGCTGAAATCTTATTACCCGGATATAAAGATTCGGACGGATCTCGAAAAAGAGCTCTTGAAGATCAAGGGATCGCCCGTCCATCTAAGCAAAACGATTATGAACCTTCTATCCAATGCCGCAGAGGCCATATCAGGGCAGGGAGAAGTGACGCTTCGAACGGAGAATCGCTACCTGGACCAACCCGAAAAGGTATATGATGAGATGAAAGAAGGAGATTATGCGGTTTTGACGATTTCCGACACGGGTAGTGGGATCTCCACCGATGACCTGGACAAGATTTTTGAGCCATTCTACACAAAAAAAGTGATGGGAAGAAGCGGAACCGGATTGGGGTTGGCTGTAGTCTGGGGAACCGTAAAGGATCACGACGGCTGCATAGATGTGCAGAGCGAGGTAGGCAAAGGAACCACCTTTACTCTCTATTTCCCTGCTACCAGGGAGGAGATGGGAGCGGTTGAAAAATCTGCATCTCTTGCCACCTATATGAGCAAGGGTGAATCTATTTTGGTGGTGGATGATGTAAAGGAACAGCGTGAGTTGACTACGAATATGCTGGAGAGGCTTGGGTATAAAGTCGAGGCTGTCGCCAGCGGGGAAGAAGCGATTGAGTATCTGAAAAACAAAAAACCCGACCTGATTGTGCTGGATATGATCGTGGCCCCCGGGATTGATGGTATGGAGACCTACCGGAGAATCATTGAAATCAACCCTGTTCAGAAGGCAGTCATTGTCAGCGGCTATTCGGAGACCGATCGAGTGAGAAAGGCCCAGGAAATGGGTGCCGGGTCGTTTGTCCGCAAGCCATATATTCTGGAGAAGATCGGTCTTGCCATCAGGAAGGAACTGGACTGGAAATAGTCAAGGATATTATATCAATACAAACGATTTCTCCCGGTTCTCGATGATTGGTAGATATTATAAATTATCGGATACAAAACACCATGCATCGTTAAAGCGTGGTATACTATAAGAGATATACATACTGTTACTCGTATAATCGTAAAAAATACATGAACCCGGAGATTGGGGGCATTACCCGGCAATTGGGGATACATCATGCAAAAAGAAACTGAACCTCCCTCAAAAAACCTCATGTCTGATGAGACCTTCGCAGCGGCCGCCAAACTGCTGGAGGGCAAGTCTGAGGTTCTGGACAACATCCTGACCTCGATGGGCGACGGCTTGAGTATACAGGATCGCAATATGCGCATTGTTTATCAGAACAGGTTCATGATCGATCATTTCGGATCGCATATCGGGGAGTTCTGCTACAACATTTACGAGAGACGCGAAAGCATCTGCGAAGGTTGCCCGATTGTCGAGGCTTATCGTACCGAAAAGGTGACCAAGGCGTTGCGGGTGGGGGTCACCAAGGACGGAGAAAAATTCCGTTTCGAAAACATTGCTTCGGTACTCCGGAATGATCAGGGAGAGATGCCGCGGGGATCGAATTGGTCCGTCTCGTGGAGGATCGGGAGCGAGCTTATGATGAACTGCAAGCGGCGATGGAACAACTCGAGCAGGCCAAAGCTGTTTACGAACGCAGCAGCGAAGGCATCCTGGTGGTGAACCGGGAGAATCGCATTATCTCCGTCAATCCGGCTTTCGAACGCATCACCGGTTACGCTTACGACGAGGTTGCAGGAGCCGATCCGGACATCCTCAATTCCGGGTGTCACACGGCAGAATTCCATGACGAGATACGGCGTTCCCTGCGGGAGACGGGTACCTGGCGGGGTGAAATATGGAGCCGGCGCAAGGATGGCCGGATCTACCCCCAATTCATGCGCATCGACACGATTCTCGGCGACGACGGTGAAGTGTCGAAACGTGTTTGCATCTTTTCCGATATCACGGAAATAAAACTGGCCGAAGACCGAATCAGGCACATGGCGCTGTACGACACGCTTACCGATCTTCCCAACAGGATGCTTTACGAGGACCGGTTACAGCAAGCCTTAGCCGTGGCAAGGCGCGAAAAGACCTCCACCGCGCTGCTTTATATCGACCTCGACCGCTTCAAGCTGGTCAATGACACTCTCGGTCATGCCGCGGGCGATGCGCTGCTCAAACTGGTTGCACAGCGGATGGTCAGTTGCGTGCGCGAAACAGACATGGTTGCGCGTTTGGGAGGTGACGAGTTTGTCGTGGTTCTCCCCGCCGTTCGCTCCCGGGAAAATGCATTGATGGTGGCGGAAAAGATCCGGAAGCAACTTGAAATGCCTTTTGAGATCAACGGTAAACAGCTTGATATTTCCTCCAGCATCGGTTGCGCTGTTTATCCGGATGATGAGCAGGACGGAACGGCACTTACTCAAAGGGCCGACCAGGCGATGTACCAAGCCAAGCAAAGCGGCCGCAATCGGGTTTGTTTCTGGAATGCGAACGGTTAGCCTTAGTGACCGGTTCGGGCTGCAATAAGGCAATTTCGGAAGATTCTCCGCGATCCCATGCGAGGATTGTGAGAGGAAAGCTTCCTTCGCCTCGCCGGGCATGTTCGGCGCTTCTTCTATTTTCAGAGCGATGAAAAGCGGCGATATCTGCCCGAAATGAAGGTAGGGGGTCATATGAGACGTACCGTCCGAAAGCGGATCGTTATGCATTCCGGGATAGGATTTCAACCCGCGGGCGATAAACCGGGCCAGGAATTTTTCCGCTTTCGACGTTCCGCCTTGATAGGACGAAACGGGCGACACGGTGCGGTCGACGGTTAAGGATTGCAGGAGACCCGCAACCGACGGCTGCCGCATCGAACCGCGAAGATCGAGCCCGGCAGGGCGACTTCTCCGCCACACGGCGCCTCCATGCCTTCTGTAGCCGGAGATATCCCCGGTCCGTAACCACCATAGCAGCGTCCCCTGACAAATCGGGAACGTCTTTTTCCGGAGAGCCGCAGCGCGCAATGAACAGGATGTCCCGTTCTTCCAGATTCCGGGCTACTTCCTCCAGTCCTTCCAACATGAATCCGTAATGGCGCAGGTTGGCCTCCGGAAACTTTTCCGTAAGGACGAACAGAACAACAACCGGGATGTCTTGAAGATTGGCCCCGCGGACGGCATACTCGAGCGCGTGATTGAACCGTGCCCTCTGCGACGCCTGCATCCAGTAAAGGACATAACGCCCCTCCCGGATGGGCCGCTGATTCAAATCACGGATTCTCTGGGGCTGAATCATTGGTCACGGCTTCTGATCTTGTCCGGGCTTTCGTGCTTCTTTCGTTTCTTCTGCGGTTTTTCGATCTTCCGATACAAGCGGCTTGGTAAAGCCCTGGCGGTCTTTGTAGGTAGCGGAAGCAATATACCATCGGACGCCTTTTCTCTTCAAGGTTACAGATACTTCTGTCGAAACTTTGTTGATTCCTATGACGTCAAAGGTAAACCTGGCAAAGTCGTCGCGTCCAAAAGGATACATTTCGATTGGGAACCAGGGGTCGCATTTGTCCACTTCTCCCAGTTCGGCTTTAATGATCTGGTTCTGGCGGATAAATGATTCGGACATCTTGTACGGTTCGGAATTCATCACATAATGAACAGCCCCGTACAAGACGAAGATGACCGTAATGATTACGGCGCCGGCAATCTTCAAGGAAGAGCCGCTGCCGGGCCGGATGGGATTGTAGCGGTCAACGGGTTCCGTTCCTTTTTTATCGGATGCAGTCTTGGCGAGTGATGATTTCGTTTTTTTGCAGATGTTCATGTCATCTCCTACTTGGGACGGCCTGGTAGATGAAGATTCTTAAACTTCATTATCGGTCTTTCAAGTACTCTCAAGCAACGCCTGCAATTCTGCGCCGTCCACTTTCTCCTTTTCAAGAAGCAGGCTGGCGCCCTGGTGGAGGACATCCTGCTTTTTTTGAGGATATCCAAGGCTTTGGTGTATTCAGCACGGATGATGTTTGCGATTTCCTTGTCGATTTCCTGAGCCGTGGCTTCGCTGTAATCTCCCGCTTCTCCCAGTCCCGCCTCAAGAAAGGGATTCCTTTTCTCCCGGGCGAAATAGACCTGGCCCAGGGTGTCGCTCATGCCGTATTCCTTGATCATGCTTTTCGCGATATCCGTGGCTCTCGCCAGATCGTTGTGGGCGCCTGTGGAGATATCGCCAAACACCAGTTCTTCCGCCGCCCTGCCTCCCAAAAGAGAGGCGATCTTGTTGAGGAGCTCCGTTTTTTTCATGAGGAAACGGTCTTCCGTGGGAACCTGCATGGTGTAGCCGAGGGCGGCAATGCCGCGGGGGATGATGGAAATTTTCTGAACCGGATCCGTACCCGGAAGCATCAAGGCCACAAGGGCATGGCCCATCTCGTGATAGGCCACGGTTTCTCTTTCCTTGACGTTGATGAGACGGTTTTTCTTTTCCAGGCCGCCGATGATCCTTTCGATGGCTTCCTGAAATTCCGGCATGCCGACTTCCATTTTGTTTCTCCGGACTGCCAGGAGAGCCGCTTCATTGATCAGGTTCGCCAGATCCGCGCCGACCATGCCTGGGGTCATCGCCGCCAGCTTTTCCACATCGACGTCGTCGGCCATTTTGACCTTTTTCATGTGAACCCTGAGAATCTGTTCCCGCCCGAGCTTGTCGGGACGATCGACAAGGACATGACGGTCAAAGCGACCGGGTCTGAGAAGAGCCGGATCGAGAATCTCCGGCCTGTTGGTTGCTGCCATGAGAATAACGCCGACCTTCGCATCAAATCCATCCATTTCCACGAGAAGCTGATTCAGGGTCTGTTCCCGTTCGTCGTGTCCCCCCATGGCGCTGAACCCGCGGGCCTTTCCCAGGGCGTCCAGCTCATCGATAAAAATGATGCAGGGGGCTTTCTCTTTTGCCTGAACGAAAAGGTCCCGGACTCTTGCCGCCCCCAGTCCCACGAACATCTCCACAAATTCCGATCCGGAAAGACTGAAGAAGGGGACGCCGCTTTCACCCGCCACGGCCTTCGCCAGGAGGGTCTTGCCCGCTCCCGGGGGGCCTACCAGAAGGATTCCCTTGGGAATCTTCCCTCCAATTTCGGTAAATTTGCCGGGATTTTTAAGGAATTCGATCACTTCAACCAATTCCTGTTTTGCTTCATCCACGCCGGCAACGTCGTTGAAGGTCACATTCAACTCGTTTTCCATATATATCTTCGCTTTGTTCTTGCCCAGGGTCATGAAACCCGCCTGCTGTGAGCCCATCCGCTTCATGAGGAAATACCAGACACCGACAAAGAGCAATAAGGGAAAGACCCACGAAAAGAGATCGCGGAGGAACGTCGATTCGATTTCTCCCTTGAAGGCCACCTTGTACTGATCCAGCAAATTGGACAGATCCGGATCAACCCGAATGGTCTTGAAGACTTTTGATTCGTTGGGAGTGCCTTCCACCTTCATCTTTCCCTCGATCTGATTGGCTGTGACGGCCACTTCCACGATCTTGCCAGCTTTGAGAAGGCCCAGAAACTGGCTGTAGGGAATGACTTGAGCAGCGAACATGGAGGCGATATAGCTCTGAATGATCAATACCACCCATATTCCCAACAGGACGTACCAGATGGAAAATTTATGATGCTTTTCCATAATATCTCTCTTCAACAGGCCTTACTTTGTAATGGCATCTTTGGTCTTGTCAGCGCCTTTCTGAATCGCCTTGCCGGCGCCCTCGACATCTTTTCCCATTCCCTTAAAGGTGTTGCACCCTGATAGCATCAGGGTAAAACACAGGACGGCAATGATATACAGATATTTCCATGCTTTCATCGTGTCATTATCTCCTTGTCCAGCGTCACGTCTTTGTTCTTTTACCCTTAAATAATAAACAAATTGATCATTTCCGTGCAGTATAAATATGAACCGAATTTTTTACCACTTATTTTTTCATCATGATAGATTCATAAGATAATGCTGGGCATCCGCCATCCGTTATGATAGGCAAGCGTCGGCCGTTAAACGGCATAACGATATGTCCGGGAGAAAAGAACCCATGGCGAGAAACAGGAAAAAAGATTCCGCAGTTTCCTACGAGTTCATCCAGGAGGTCAACAAGATGACCAGGGAGGAAATCGTAAAACGTTTCATTCAGGAAGAAGACGACCTTACGGCATTGAGAAAGATCAAGCGTGAGGACAGTCAGATCGCTGAAGTCGCCGCGCAGATCAAAGAACACGAAGAGGGCATCAAGGATCGGATCATCGCCCTGCGGGAAAAGATAAAGGACATCCGGGACGAAGACGAAGAATTCGTGGAACTCCTGGAAGACAAGAAGGCCCTCGATGCCGGCTACCGCGATGAAATGAAGCGGCGCAAGGCCTATCGGGATTATCTCTACGGTGTCATGCAGAAGGCGTTTCAGGAGTAAGGCAGATAAAGGGACTCCGCCTGCAAATGCGACAGGATGATCGGGATTTTCCGAATTCATAGGATTCTTGACGCTTCCGCTTTATGATGTTACATACTATCATTCATGGAATCATAAAAAAGGTGTTCCCTCACAGCGGCAAAGGCGGTATTCTTTATGGCTTTGCACAGTTTGATGAAACTGTCTTATAAGAGATGTTCCGGATTTCTAAATAGTATCAGAATTTCCCGTGCGAGTTTCTGTAAGTTCCCCCTTCCGATTATCCTGTGTGTATGTCTGCTCTGTTCATGCGCTTCCCGCTACTTCAGCCCCCTTCCTCTTCCCGGAGAATCCCTCAGCATAAAAAAGATTGGCGATCTCCCCTATCGTGAGATATGGCAGGGTTTCGTCTTCAACGGTGAAAAGGTGGGCTTCGTCCACCTGAAGATAGAGACTGTTGTAGAAAGGGAACGTTACAAAATTCTCTCGGAAGCCAACCTGCGTATCCGTTTTCTCGGGATGGATAAAAAGATCGCCATGAAGAGCGAGGACGTGGTAGCTCCTGAGCTTACCCTTGTTTCATTCCACTATGAACAGAATATGGACGAAAAAGTCCTGATTTTGGATGGCAACGTCGCCGATGGGATGCTGAAAGTGATTCAACGGACGGGGACTGAGATCAAAACCACGGAAAAAAACCTTCCTTCACCCCTGTACCCGGCAAGCGTCATCAACCTCTATCCTGTTCTTCAGGGGATCAAGGTGGGGGACCGTTATTTGTACCCGGTTTACGATCCCCAGACCCAGTCCATCGTCGATGTGTCTCAGACGGTGATCACTTTTGAGGCAAGCAAAGAGCTCGATATCGAGCCCTCCTACAAGGTGGAGACCCATATGTTGGGCCAGAACGTGACAAGTTGGATCAACCCCCGGGGAGAAACGGTCTTTGAACTGGGAATGGGAGGCGTACTGATTACATACAAGGAAACGGAAGAACGGGCGAAAGGCTTTCTTGCGGAAGCGAGCCTGAACAAGAAAGACCTGATTTTCGACTTCAGCCTCATCAAGACGGACAAACCCGTTACCTGTCCCAGGAAAGCCGCCTTTCTGGAAGCAGCCATCGAAGGGATCTCTGGAGCATTGACGCCCCTCAGGGGCACCCATCAGGAGGTTCTGGAAAAGCAGATCGACGGGAAAACCGTGATGGTATACCGTATTCATGGAGGTGCGCAGTCGCAACAACGCATTCAGGAATCTTCCCTCAGTGCAAGGGATCGTTATCTCTACCTTGTCCCGTCTCATCATATCGAAAGCGACCACCCGGAAATCAGGAGAGCGGCCGATGAGGCGGTCAAAGGTGCCGCTACGCTCCGTGAAAAGGTCGAACACCTGACCCGCTGGGTGTCTGCCGAGGTCAGGGATGAGGCGGTGGACAGCTTCTCGGCGCTGGAAGTCCTGCACAGCCGCAAGGGAGAATGCCAGGCACACACGATGCTCTATACCGCCATGGCGAGATCGTTAGGAATCCCGACGCGACTGGCCGGCGGTATCGCGTACATGGAGGGGATGGGATTTTTATACCATGCCTGGGCGGAAGGCTATATAGGCGGCTGGCTTGCCGTTGATCCTACATTCAACCAGGTCGGCGTGGATGCGACCCACATCAAGTTCGTGGAAGGTCCCGACTGGACTTCCCTCCTGCAACTCGGAAACGTGATCGGCAGGATAAAGGTCAGGATTGTCAATTACACATGCGGTCCGTAACACCAGATTATTCCTCTAATCCTTCTACCAATTCCCTGATCGCCGGTCTTACGTAGATGTCGGTAAGGTCGAACCGCTTCAGCGCCTGTGTCATGATCCGTATTTTCTCCTTTACGGACGCCTTTGAGCGGATCATGAGTACATATTTGCCTTCTACACGGCACAGCCCGCCTCTGCCGGTCAGTTCGTCTACGGTTTTCTCGTAACGGACCTGTATCCCGAGCTTATCGGCCAGTGCTTCGAGGTGATTTAAAGCGGTGTGATCGTCCATAGATTCACAGTTTTTTATGATAATACCACACTTTACGTTGGAGGTCTGTTATTTTACATTCCGCCGTTTCTCCATTGACACCCCTGCCCTTTTTCTTTATGCTTTTCAAACCACAACAAGGTCAGCTCAGGTGCACAATTCGTGATTTATCTCAACAATATATCTCTTGCTTTCGCCGGACGTAAAATTTTTGACAACATCACCTGGATGATTCCGGAAAAGAGCCGCATCGGCCTGGTGGGTGACAACGGCGCCGGGAAGACTTCCCTGTTCAGAGCGATTCTCGGCATGATCGATCTTGACAGCGGCGCCATCGACATCCCGAACCGGAAGAACAGGACGATCGGGTATCTGCCCCAGGACCTGGTCGAGCTGGAGCCCGTTACCCTGATGGAATATCTGAGGAAAAAGAGCGGCGTCGCCGGGATCGAGCAGACCATGAAGGAACATGAAAGCCGGATGTCCCGGTACGATTCGGGTTCTCCCGAATATGACACGCTTTTGAAAACTTACGAATCAACCGCCGCCCGCTTCCAGGCTTGCGAGGGATACCGGTTCGAGGCAAAGGCCGGACAGATACTGAACGGCTTCGGTTTTCGGGAAAAAGATTTCTTCAGAAACTGTTCTGAATTTTCCGGCGGCTGGAAGATGCGCATTCTCATAGCCCTGATCCTTTTGTCCAACCCGGATGTCATGCTCCTTGACGAACCCACCAACCATCTGGATACGGAGAGCATGGAGTGGATGGAAAGCTATCTGAAAAACTACCACGGAACGATCCTCACGATTGCCCACGACCGCGTGTTTCTGGACAAGATCGTCAATCAGATTGTCGAACTGTCCAATCATCGCCTCAGCGTCTATAAGGGAAACTATTCCTACTATCTGGCGGAAAAAGAACGGCGATTGGAGGCCTTGAAAAAACAGATGGAACTCCAGCGGTCGGAGATTAAAAGAACACAGGAATTCATCGAAAGGTTCCGGTATAAGGCCACCAAGGCCAGGCAGGTACAGAGCCGCATCAGGATGCTGGAGCGCTTTGAGGTCATTGAGCTTGAGCGGAAAGAGCGCCAGGTTCATATTCAGTTTCCCGAAGCGCCGAAAAGCGGCAGGGAGGTTGTCTCTGTCCGGCAGGTTTCAAGAAACTACAATGACCTGAAGGTCTTCAGCTCTGTTGATCTGAATATCCACCGGGGTGAAAAAATCGCTCTGGTCGGCGTCAACGGCGCGGGCAAATCCACCCTGGCGAGGATTCTCAGCGGTACGGAAGAACCGTCTGCGGGGACGGTGACCTATGGTCTCAACGTAAGCATGGCCTTCTTTTCCCAAGAGAGCGCCGCGAATCTCGACTATCGGCGGACGGTTTGGGATGAAGTCCTCCTTGCGGGAACCCGGAGCAACGACCAGGAAAGACGGAACCTCCTGGGCGCTTTTCTTTTCTCCGGGGATGACGTCTATAAAGAGATTTCCGTCCTGTCCGGCGGAGAAAAATCGCGGCTGGCCCTGCTCAAAATTCTTCTTCAGGATTCAAACCTCCTGATTCTCGACGAGCCTACCAACCATCTGGATCTGAAAACGAAAGAAATTTTCCAAAACGCCCTGCTGGCTTATGCAGGTACGGTCGTCATCGTCTCCCACGACCGTTTCTTTCTGGACCGCCTCGTGCATCGGGTCGTCGAGATCCGCGACGGTCAATGCCGCGAGTATCTCGGAAACTACTCCTATTTCATCCAGAAGCGGGCTGAATTGTCTGCAAATGCTCAGGAGGCGACCGTCAATCTATCGTCTCGGGAACCGGCGGGATCATCCGATACCGGAAGAGCGTCTTTTGACGAACATCCGTCCGGCGCGAAGAATGGGATGCCCGGTCGGAAGGCATTCAAGACGAAAGAGGAAAAACGGCTGGAAGCGGAGGCGCGAAACCGTCTTTCCCGGATCACAAGAGCGTTGAAAGGTGAACTTGCGGAGGTGGAGGAGCGCATCGCCCGTCTGGAAGAAAAGAAAAAAGAGAATGAAAAAAGTCTCTGCGCACCCGATGTTCACAAAGAACCGCAGAAAATCAAGCAGTTGAATCAGGATCTCCTCGATATCGCCGGAGAGCTCGAACACCTCTACGCCGCATGGGACGACCTGACCCGGAAACTGGAAAGTTATGACAAAATTGATCCCCGCTGAGGAAAAGAGCCCATTTATCATCAGCATTTATGAAACAAATACTTGCCTTTCAGGGTTGTTTTTCCCCCACGGATCAGTAGACGGTGGCTCGATGATGGACTGGTACAGGTGACATATTCGCATTATCGTCAATGATATCCCGCACCCTGATAAATACTCCTCCCCGCGCCAAAATAGGAATCGTAGACATGTTGATAGACAGATGCACATTTTTCCAACACAAGATTTTCTTTTTGGTTCTTCTCCAAAAAAGTTGCAGTGATTAAAAAATAATGGACATTACAAAGCGCGCTGGATAAAGGGTTTTTGACCAAAAAATCCAATCCAGAGGAGGCTTGCAATGTCCGGGATCAAGCTTAATGCCAAAAGATGTCATGTCCTTAACGGAAACCATTGGCAATCCATGGGTGCATGCTTAATGCCGGGACTTATCACAATTCGTGATAAGTTCGTGATCTCGTCACGGGTCAGGGCAATCAGAAAATCTTCAGGGAAGCGGCTGATATTTCTGCGTACCGCCTGATTGAGGACCCGTGTTTCGACGCCATACATTTCTGCAAGATCTCGATCCAGCAACACTTTATGACCGCGCAATAAATAAATCTTACCTTTGATAATTTCCACAGGCAGTGCTATTTCCATGGCGCCTCTGTATTTAATGTTTCAATGTCCCTGTTCAATCCCAACAACCGTTCTCATCAATTCATTACGCTGTCATCCCTAAATTCTTTCAATGATGGATATATTATCGTATCTTACGCAATCCGGCATTTACCGCGTCAATATCGAAAAACTCCGGATCGAAATCGTCGCCGAGCCATTCCATTACGGATTCATGTTCTTTATGTTTTGGGTCATTCATGACATCGATCATGTCGGCGTATCCCCATATGCCGCCGCAGTCCTCCGGCGGTCCGGCATACTTGCCGTCAAGGCAGACGGGATGTTTCATATCCTTATCCGGCGGCAGGATTTTTTCGACCAGGATTTCATGGATCCAGTCATCACCAAAATCGTAGGTGTAGAGAAACTTCATCTTGATGACGGGCACAACGGCCTGCAATGTAAACTTCCGTTCGTCCTTCTCCCGTGTGCCGAATTCCCATCCCGGTTCGGGAACGCCGTAAAGCTCTTTGCCGATGGTAAAGGAATGGAGATGGTAGTCCTCCCATCCCATGACAACTTGGAGAATGCGGTGGAGTTTGTTGAGCGTTATGGCGCCGGGAACCAGAATCCTTCGCCGGATCGGCGGTTTCAACCCTTTCAGGGTGATCTTTAATTGATAAACCGGCGCTTCACCGGGCGCTTCTTTTGATTTTTTTGGAGGCGTCATGATTTTTCCCCTTCCAGTAATTTCACAACATTCTCGGCAATGCGGTCTTCCAGCGACCGCGCTTCAGCATTCGGCGGCGCTGTTCGCCATAACGAAGCCCGCCCGTCCATTTTCATTCAGAGCGTGGTAGAATATCTGTATCCATAGATAGTTTGCGTTATCCGTACCGGGCATGCCCAAAGCGAAGCGGGAATCATCCTTGACCTTCTCCTTGTCCACCCCCGAAACATTGAACGGCGGATTTGCCATGACGAAATCGAACTTACCCGACTTGTCCCCGTTTATGCTGCGGTGCAGGTCTTCATAGTAAGTATTCCCCTGGCGGATATCTCCCGAAAGGCCGTGGACGGCAAGGTTCATCTTACACAGTCGGATGGTCTCGGCAACACGCTCCTGACCGTAGATGGATATTTCCGTCGCAGCTACTTTCTTATGATGCTCGACAAATGCAGCCGACTGGACAAACATGCCGCCGGACCCGCTGGCCGGATCGTAAATCTTGCCGTGGTAGGGTTCAATGATCTCGACGATGAGCTTGACGATGCTGGTGGGCGTGAAAAACTCACCGCCCTTCTGACCCTCTTTCATAGCGAACTTGCCCAGGAAGTATTCGTAGATCTTCCCGAAGGCATCGCCCTCGATGTCCATAGGAATGCCGCCGATGATGCGGATTAGTTCCACGAGGGTTGAATTGTCGAGCCGCTTATAGGTTTTTGGAAGGACATCTTTAAGGTCTTCATTTTCCGCCTCGATGGTACGCATGGCATTGATGACGGCCTGAGCGATATCTTCACCCTCCGGCAAATCGCGAATCCTGGAAAAACGCGCCTTATCAGGCAAGTAGAGAACCCCTTTGGCCTGATAATCCAATTTGCCGATCTTTCGACGACCGGTGACAGCGCCCGGAGATGCGGCAAATTCAGCCTCCGCCACGGTGAAACGGTGATCTGCATACCTGAGGAAAATGAGACCGAGCACCGGTGTTGAAAACTCGGACGGTTTAAGGTTGGAGTTGGCCCACATCTGGTCTGCGGCCGCCCAGAGTCGGGATTCCAACTGATTGTTGTTCTGAGCCATTCCAATTCCTTTTCATAGACTTTTTGATAGAGATTGTGTCAGCAAAGGTAAACAAAAAGATGAATAAAGTCTATTGAAAAAAGGTGATGCGGTCTTTTCGGGAATAGATCATCCAGCCACTGTGCAGGCGGCATCAGGAAGAAGCGGAATTCCATCATTCGCATCTCAACAATGTTCCGGACGGGTCTTTTAAAAAGCTGTTATATCAATCACTTAACATTTTACTCAATGCGGTGAGTAAATTTACTCAATACAGCGGGCAGCATAGGAATATTCATATGATCAACGAGAGCTTTTTGTTATCCTTTCCATTTTTGCTGTGTCAACGGCGTTTTCTCCATCCACTGTCTGATGCGGTTGGCATCTCCATAGCGTGTGAGTTTGCCCTGAGAATCGAGGAGCACAATCAGCACGGGGCGTTGGGCCACACGGGCCTGCATGACCAGGCACCGGCCCGACTCATCGATGAAGCCCGTCTTGGAAAGGCCGATCTGCCAGCGAGAGCTCCGGATCAAACGGTTGCTGTTACAAAATTTCAGCGTACGACGGCCTGAGCGGATCGTGGCCGATTCACGGGTGGTGAATTCCCGGATAAGACGGTAGCAATAGGCGGCTTCCACCATCCGTGTCAGGTCCCGTGCGGAGGAGACATTGCCGCGGGAGAGCCCGGCAGGATCCTCAAAGCGGGTCTCTTTCAGCCCCAGTGACTGCGCCTTTGCGTTCATGGCGCTGACGAAAGCATTGAGGCCGCCTGGATAAGTCCGCCCCAAAGCGTGAGCAGCGCGGTTTTCCGATGCCATCAAAGCTAAAAGCATTGCCTCTCCGCGTTTGAGGCGGGCGCCGATACGCAGGCGCGAGCGGCTGTGGCGGAGGGCGTCTGCGTCGTCCGGTTCAATCGTGAGCGATTCCTGAAGGTCCATTTTGGCATCCAGCACCACCATAGAGGTCATGAGTTTGGTGATGGATGCGATGGGCAATACCTCCTCCGCACGTTTCTGAACCAAAAGCTCACCTGTCCGCTGGTCCTCCACCAACGCAGCGGCGGAGCGCAGAACAAGCTTCCCGGGAGCCCGCATGGCTTCAGTCGTCGAATAATTTCTATGGGCGATCAAAGATCGCGGCGGTTTTGAAGAACCTGTGGCATCCTGAACCACCAGCGTCCCGCAAGTTAGAAGGATCATCAGCATTACAATGCCGGATCTACGAGTCATGCTCTTATCTTCGCCTTTCGTGTCTTTACCGCCTGCCTAAGTTCCCCTATGCTCAAAGCATAGGGGATACCCCCGAACGGAACGGTCTTGTGTGATGGCTATTCTTATTTCGGTGAGCAGTATAGGAGAACGATATATAGTATGTCAAGAAAATTTGACCACAAAATATAGTGGTTATTAGTCTATCAACGATATGTTAATAGTGCCCTTTAAATGCCAGCCATATCCATTTTTTGACAATTTACGCAATGCGGTGAGTAAATTTACTCAATACGGCAGCCACCTGTCAGGAAAATTTACATAGACAACAAGCCCATCCCAGTTTTGTTTTCTCATTGACACACATTTTCTTTTTCTTTATGCTTCCCTCGCTCGTAGTGAGCGACGGAAGATATTAAAAAAGGGTTCATCGTTTCGTATGCAGTGTAAAAAAGAAATAAATCCCAAGGGTATGCAGGCAGAAGACCTTGAAAAACTGGCCAGTCTGAAAGGTCTGGAGGCGGAAGCCTCTGCCATAAGCGGCAAGTACCTCACGCTGATGAAAATCATCTCCACAGGTCTGGGCGAGGATGTGGATTTGAAGATCGTACCGGGCAACGGATGGCGATATCATCCACAGAGTAATGAGATCGAATTTCCGGTAGAGATACTTTTGACCGCGTCCCCGGAAGAGATTGTCGGATTTTCCGCTCATGAAGCGGGGCACAGGCAGATATCCCGCCAGGATTTGAGGAAAGAGGTCTTCAGAAGCTTTTTTTCCAGGGAATCCACAAGACTGCTCTTGAACACCTTTGAAGATACACGGGTCGACAACTGGCTGACGGCGGTATTCAAGGGGCTGAAACATTATCTGGAAATCACCTACGAGGATCTGCTGCCCTCGGATCTGGCAAAATCAACATACGTCGATCGCCTGCGAAACGAAATTGCCGTGCAGCCGGATTTTTCCCTGCATCCTTATCTTTTGTATCCGCACCTAGAGTATCTTTTAGGCGTCCGTTATTACTGGAGATATGGCCACTTGCCCTCCCGGACGCTGACCCCTGATGTCAAGGAAGCCCTGGACAAAACCTCCGGGGAATTCGATGCGATCTTTCGTCATTGTCCTTCCGGGAAGGCCTCGGAACGGGAAAAATCCAGACTCGCCGAAGAAGCGGCCCGGATGATTACGGACAAGATTCTTCCCGAATATGAAAGGCTGGTCGAGGCCGCCATTGCAAGAATCATGGACGCTATAAACGAGGGCAAGGTTCAGACCAGAGACAAAAAATGCGTTCCGGGCGAATTGAGCCCCAAGGAATTGGAGAAGGAGGCCAGAAAGCTCGTTGACCGGAACGCAAGACAACTGGCGGACAGATTCTCCGGCAAGACAAAAAAGCGTGTCGCCAGGAGGGCTGAAGAATACAGGGAAGGCGGTTCGGAAGAGAAAGAGACGCTGATAAAAGAGGAAAAAGTATCAGAAAAGAAAAAAGAGGAAGCCTCCCTGTCTGCGGAAAACCTCCGGGATCTGATCAAAAAGGAACGCCGGATCAGCCGGGAGCAGGAAGCGCAGATGAAAGAGTACGAGCGGGTCTATCTGTTGATTTCGAACCTGATTCAGACGATAACCGGCATTCTGGAAAACCATTTCTCGAAAAACAGGCGGCCCGGCTTCACAGGGTATTTCCCTTCCGGCCAGAAACCCGATTTGAGAAAGGCGATGGAACTCTCCAGAAAGTTAACCCAGGGAATTCCCGTTCAGGAAAAGGATCTTAACGTTTTTTTAAAGAGGCGGCTGCCTACCCAGAGGGACCATAAAATTGTACTGGCCCTGGATGAATCCGGTTCTATGACGGAGCCAAAGAGAACCTCCGCCCTGGCGGGGCTTCTGGTCTTCATGGAGGCACTGGATCATATCGGCATTGATTTTGCGGTGATCGGATTTTCCGACAGTACAATCATGCACAAGGAATTGGGCGGGAAACTGACGCACGCAGACAGGCGTTTGCTGTTCGAGGAAGTTGCCCTGTGCATTCCTGCCGGTTCAACGGCCGACGCCGACGCCCTGCAACTGGCGACAAATATATTGAAAGATCAGCCTGAGGATGCCCTGCGATGGATCATCATGGTTACCGACGGCGAGGGGAATATCAATACGACGGGAAAGTCGTTTGCACAGCTTCAGGAAGAAGCCTTAGCTCAAAAGATAGAGGTATTAGGTGTGGGATTAGACAAAGAAGTAACCGAGGTTAAAAAGCGGTATCAAACTGCCATTCAGGTGGACAATGTGGAAGAACTCCCCTCCATTCTTTCCAATATTCTGGAGGAGAGGCTCATTTTTCAGGATGTATACTGGGAAAACATGTTGAGCGGTCAAGACGGGGAAGAGATTGCCGGGGTGATAAAATCTCAGTCGCTTCCGGAGAATGTATCGGAGCTTTTGGCTTCTATTTATCTTCATCAAAAACAGCGCATCCCGACATTCAACATCAGGCACTTGAAGAGGGCCTCAGAGTTGATGGGATTTTTATTGAACAGGGGCTGTTCCGAGAAAGAGGGATTCTTCGGGAGTTTAAGATATGCGTTTACGGATACGCAGGAGCAGCCTCAAAAGGTCCGAGAGCTTCTCCTGGAAAAACTTCCGGAGATTGAAAGCATTTTTCCCGACTTTACACACCGTGATCTGTATCCTGTTTCTTCGCAGCAGGATGTTCCTGTCGCCTCAATCCCACGGGACATGGCGTCCCTGCTGGATATTTTAATGAAGAACGCCTCCCACCCCCGACTGCAAAGAGCGTTCTCCATCATGAAGGAGCTTGTCAGCTCACCGGACAGGGCGTATGTGTGCATTCCCGGACTGGAGGCGTGTTTCCGTCTCATCCCCGATGAACTCATCCGGGAAGTAATCCTGGAGGAACTGGAGAATAAACTGGAAGATGCGAGCTGGTCTGTCCGCCAGGTCGCTGCTCTTGCCCTGGGACGCGTCTATCTTTCCCTCATCAAGCAGGGGAAAGATATCAACCTTTTCAGACTGGAAGACAGATTAGGGGACGAAGACCCTTCAGTCTGCCGGGCTGCGGCGGATTCCTTAAGCCGAATCTGGTATCACAGCTATCGCCGGGGGAAGATCACCATAGAAACGCTGGAAGAAAAAATGGAAGATACAAGCTGGTCTCTCCGTCAGGCCGCCGCCCGTGCCCTTGGGCTCATCTATCCATCGCTGATCAAGCAGGGGAAAGAGGTAAATGTAAGCCTGCTGGAAGACAAATTATGGGATAAAAACTGGTTTGTCCGCCAGGCGGAAGCCGAGTCTGTCGGCCAGAGTTACCCGGCTATCATCAAACAGGGGCAGCAGATAGAACTGGGCAGCCTGGAAGAAAGATTTAAAGATAAAAATATCCTGGTCCGTCAGAGTGCGGCTCTATCCCTGGGACGCATTTATCCGGTGTTGATGAAACGGGGAAGCGATGTAAACATAAGGAAGTTGGAAGATAGATTGGATGATGACGACTGGTCTGTCCGTCAGGCTGCGGCCCAGGCACTGGGCCGGATCTGGTTTCACGGCTATCATCAGGGAAAGTTTGCCCTGAAGGATCTGGAAAAGAAACTCGAGAATATAAGCTGGTCTGTCCGTCAGGCCGCATCGCAGGCACTGGGGCAGATATATCCCCTTCTGATCAGACAGGGAAGCACCATTAAGCTGAAAAAACTGGAAGAAAAATTGCACGATGCGGATGTGGACAGGTCTGTCAGCCGGGCTGCCGCCATCGCCCTCGGCCGGATCTGGCCTTGCAGTTATCAGAAGAAAAAGATCACCTTCGACGCATTGGAAGAAAAGCTCAAAGATGACAACTGGTTTGTTCATCAGGCCGCGGCGCTCGCCATGATCAACATCTATCCCGCACTTGTCAAACAGGATCATGATGTGGACGTCAGCAAACTGGAAAGGCGGCTGAAGGATAAGGACTGGTCTATCCGTCAGGCCGCCGCCCGGTCTTCCATAAAGATTTCCTCGTTTTTCATCCTGAACAATCGGGAAACATTGAACAAAGTCCTTGCTTCCTTTAATGAGATGCTGGGCGAACCGATGGGAAGCACGATTTCGGGCACGCATTCCCGCCAGGTTGAAATCAGTAATGAGGCTCTGACGATAGGGGATCTTGTTCTGGACAGGGAATCGGTGAATGAAAATATCCCCGCCTGCATTATGACCGCCACCGGCTATCACATTCTGGAGGCCTTGAGCTTCGGTTATCTGTTGAAACACTCCGTGCTGCTTTTAGGGCCGACCTCGACGGGGAAAAGCTTCCTGATCAAGTGGCTGTCGCAGGTGCTGGGATTCAGGCACCTTGCCTATGCCATCAATCCGTATACCTCCAAATTTGAGCTGATCGGCGGCATCAAGCCTGACAGCGAGGGTCGCTTCATCTGGCAGGAAGGCATTATTCTGAAGGCTGCACGGGAGGGTTTATGGCTGGTGCTGGAGGAGATCAACCTGGCCTCTTCTGAAGTTGTGGAGATATTGAACGACTTCCTTATTACCGGAAAGATTGCCTATTCGGAAAACGGAGAGCAGAAGGAAGTGATCCCCCATCCTGATTTCCGGCTCTTTGCCACGGGAAATCCTGAAAGTTACAGCCAGAGGCAGAAACTTTCCGAGATATTCGTATCCAGGTTTAAAATCTTCTATCAAAAAGAGTTGTCCGAAGAAGAGCTGTCCCAGGTCTTGAGTTCGTTATTCAGGATATCCGCAGCTCTGGCCCTCCTGATCGCCCGGTTTCATATTTCCCTGCAAAACCAGGCGGACAGCCGGATTATCGGCAAAGCGGAAAAAGACCCGTATACCTTCACCCTGAGAGATATCATCAGACTGGGCAACCGACTGGGGCCCTCTCTGAAGCAGGAATCGGAGGATGTGGGATTCCTGAAAAAGCTCTTTACCGAATTCTTCTGTGTCTATATGGGCAGGATGAGAGATCCCTCCGAAAGGGAGGCCATGGTCAGCCTGCTGGATGCGTATTTCGGATTCAGGGCAAAAGGAATGGACCTGAAAGCAATAGTCACCGCTTCTGCGGAAGATTTAAGACCGCTGCTGAAAAGCCTGGTAACTTCGCGGGGCGGTGAATTCATTCCCGGGCAGGAAGCGGAAATAACGCCCACTCCGACCCAGAGGGAAGCCCTCTATCTGATCCTCAAGGCCCTGATCAACCATGAGCCGGTGCTTCTGGTGGGAAATCCGGCGTCCGGAAAGACAACGCTTGTCCGATACCTGGCCAGGGAGAAGCAGACCAACCTTTATTTTGTCAATCTCTCCTCCGATACGGGACTGGAAGAACTCCTGGGGGGTTACATACAGGATGAACAAGGGAAATGGTATTATCGGAAGGGACTTCTGTTCAAAGCCATGGAAGAGGGGAGTTGGCTTCTGATCGATGAGGCAAACCTGTCTCCTCTATCGGAATACCTGAACACCCTTCTGGACTTCGGCTATATCGTCGATGAAAAGGAAAATGTCTGTCATGCCCATCCCAATTTCCGGCTCTTCCTGGCGATCAATCCGCCCTCTGTGCATCAGTCCCGGAATCTCCTTTCCCCGGCGCTGAAGTCACGGTTCGCCGAGGTCTGGGTTGAGGAGTTGACCAGTGCGGGAGAACTGGCCTCCTTGGTCGATACCTGGAGCAATGTCCATTCGACGCCCCTGGGCTTCCGTGAGCAGAAAAAGGATAAGCGCAGGATCCGTGACGCTGAAGTCTCCCCCGAAAAAAGAACCGAAAAAAAACCTCCTAAAAAGGAGGAACCCACAGCGTATAAGCGGTATACTCACTTTTCAACGTGACGGGAAAGAGGTCTTTAACAGCTTCCCTGTATTTTTTTTGTCATTCCGTGCCTGACACGGAATCCGGAACCTTCCCTCATTTGGCATGGGTAGGCTGGTTGAGATTTGATGTTTGATAATGTTCCCAAAAGGTGAAATAGCACGGCGTCTTTATGATGCCGTTTCCCGTGAGGCGGAAGACCTTGTCGTGGAGGACGTCCGGTTCGGCCTGAGCTATGTCGGGGTGAGGCTGGGCCATCGTCGGGCGGGTCTGGCCGCCCTGCTGATGCATGAACTGCCGCCGGGCTGTTCGGTGTTTCCTGATGCCGGAAAACTCGCCGGCGCAAGGGCTTCTTCCCTGCTGAAAAACCTTGTGGAAGGACGGAATCCCCTGGAAAAAGCCCTGGGACTGGCCACGGCAAATGCCATGATGCATCCGGAGACCGCCGGAGACGAGAGAGATGCACTCTCCATCATAAATTTGACTCCGAAAGACCGGGTGGCCATGGTCGGACTCTTTTCACCCATGGTTCCGAAGATCGAGGCAACGGGAGCGAAACTCTCCGTCATTGAAAAGAATCCCGCGCGGATGAAAATTCCGGGCCGGGAGGAACGTGAAAAAATCCTCCGGGAATGCACGGTCGCCATCATCACCGCGACCACCCTCCTGAACGATACCCTCGAAAGCGTTCTCGCTGATCTGGGAGAACCCCGCCATGTGGCCCTCCTGGGCCCCTCGACCCCCCTGCACCCTGAAATCTTTCGTGGAACGCCGGTCAACCATCTGGGGGGATCGATCGTCCGCGATACTGATAAGATCATGCGGATCATTTCCGAAGGCGGCGGTACGACCGCCATGCGCCTCTACCTTCGGTTCATCAACCTCCTGCTTGGAAAAAACGAGAGTGATAAATTGCCATGAAGATTAGGAAAGACGGTACCCTTTTCGGGCATCCCAAAGGCCTCTACATCCTGTTCTTCGCCGAGATGTGGGAGCGGTTCTCCTATTACGGAATGCGGTCGCTCCTCATCTTCTACATGACCAAGCAGCTTCTCTTCTCCCACGGGGAGGCCTCGCGTATCTATGGCCTGTATACGGGGCTCGTTTATTTCACGCCGCTTCTCGGCGGGATCATAGCGGACCGCTGGCTCGGACAGCGCAAGTCCGTCGTGGTGGGAGGGGTCTTGATGGCGATCGGGCATTTCCTGATGGCCTTTGAATCACTTTTCTTTATCGCGCTGCTTTTTTTAATTTTGGGAAACGGCGCCTTCAAACCGAACATTTCCACCCAGGTGGGCAGTCTTTACCCTCCCGGAGACGCGCGCCGGGACAGGGCCTTCAACATCTTCTATCTGGGCATCAACCTGGGAGCGTTTCTGTCGCCCCTCCTCTGTGGCACAGTCGGTGAAATCTTTGGCTGGCACTACGGCTTTACGCTGGCGGGCGTCGGTATGATACTTGGTCTTGTCGTCTATCTGGCCGGGGGACGGCACCTTATTCCGGTTCAGGAAGAGAAAAAGACGACGGACCGTATCCGGCAGAGCGGTGACGGCGGACGTTTCTTGTCCGGAGACGACAAGCATCGCCTTTTGGCGCTGGTGAGCATCTGCCTTTTTGTCATTGTGTTCTGGATCGCCTTCGAGCAGCAGGGAAACACTCTTGCTCTCTGGGCCGACGAAGACACGGATCGCCGCATCGGCAGCTGGGAGATCCCGGCGCCCTTTTTCCAGTCCCTGAACCCCCTTTTCATTTTTCTATGTACACCGCTTATCACGAGACTATGGTCCTGGCAATCCCGACGCGGTCGTGAACCGGATTCCATTTTAAAAATGGCCATCGGCTGCGCATTGCTGGGAATTTCCTTTTTTATCATGATCCCGGCAGCCAGTTTGTACATGGTAGACGGAACGCCCGTGAGCATGTGGTGGCTGGTGGCAGGCACCCTGGTTCTAACGATCGGCGAGCTTTTCCTTTCGCCCATCGGCCTGTCTCTCGTCACGAAACTCGCGCCGTCGCACATGGTTTCCATGATGATGGGGGTGTGGTTTCTTTCCCAGTTTGCCGGGAACTTCCTCGCCGGCTATATAGGGAGTTTCTGGGATGTCATGGCAAAGACCCATTTCTTCGGGATGCTGGGAATCCTCTGCACATTAACCGGTGCGGGCATTCTGTTGTACCGCCGTCACCTGAAACGCACGGATGGAAACCTGATAGGCCGGATGTGACATTACCGCACAGGATGGTTACATATAACCTTCCAGGCATTGCACAGGAAATAAGAAGGACCCCAAGCAATGAACAATATTGTCATACGTTCCTGCAAAGACAGTGAACTTGAGATTGTGCATGAGATCGTCAACGACGCCGCCCGGGCATACAAGGGGATTATTCCGGAGGATCGGTGGAAGGAACCGTACATGCCGAAAGAGGAGCTCCGGCATGAAATCGACAGCGGGGTCGTATTCTGGGGGTACGAAGAAAGGGGGGAACTTTTGGGTGTGATGGGGATTCAGCCGGTCCAGGATGTGACGCTGATCCGTCATGCGTATGTCCGGACGGTAAGGCGGAATCAGGGCATCGGGAGCCGATTGCTTGATGCGCTTCGGGAAAAGACGCTCCATCCCGTCCTGGTCGGCACCTGGGCGGCCGCGGTCTGGGCGGTCCGTTTCTACGAAAAACATGATTTCCGGCTGGTCACTCCGGAAGAAAAGAACCGGTTGCTGAAAAGATACTGGTCCATTCCCGACCGCCAGGTCGAGACGTCCGTTGTTCTCGCCGACCAGCACTGGTTTGGCCGGAAGGGCGTCCCGCTTGTCATGCCTTGTGGACAGGATGCTTCAGCACACAAAGGGGGAACAGGCAGGATACCCATTTTATCCATCGTGGGAAGGTCCAACACGGGGAAAACGACCCTGATCGAAAAATTGATCCCGGAACTGAATCGAAGAGGATACCGGGTGGCCACAATCAAGCACAATATCCACGGTTTTGACATCGACCACGAAGGTAAGGACAGTTGGCGGCACAAGAAGGCGGGAGCGCGTATGACGGTCATTGCCTCGCCGCACAGAGTCGCCGTTGTTGAGGATTCCGACGAGGACTATGAACTGGCGGAACTCCGCGACCGGTACATCCGGAATGTGGACATCGTCCTCTCCGAAGGATTCAAGGTCAACCCCCATCCCAAGATTGAAGTTGTCAGATCGAAACTGAGGCACGAACCGGTCTGCACGAAAGAAGACAACCTCATCGCCGTCGCCAGCGACCGGCCTCTGGACAGAGGCGTTCCCTGCCTGGATATCAATGATATTAAGGGTCTTGTCGACCTCATTGAAAAACGATTTTTTAAATGACGTGAGACAGGATGTCGCCTTTAAATGGGGACATCTGTCCCCGATTTACTCTTTTCCTACAGGCTCAACGGAAAAATCAGCTGGAGCGTAGCGACCGGCTGGATTGTCTGGTTACGCAATAATTTCATTCAGCCCTTCTATGGCTTGATTCAACTCTTCCAGTGATGCTTTACCGATGACTTTACCAATCCTCTCAACAGACAGTGTTCGGATTTGACTGATTTTGATCCATGATTTCTTTGGTAAATCCCCGCCCTTCAGCTCAAGGGTCAGTGGGAATCCGGCCTTTTGCGGCTGACTTGTGATTGCCACGGCTATGACGGTACCTGAACGTTCATTAAATATATCGTGACTCAAGATCATGACAGGACGCAAGCCTGCCTGCTCATGGCCTCGTGCAGGATTCAAATCTGCCCAGCGAATCTCGCCTCTCAGTATTCCGGCCATTGGCTCATATCCTCAGCTAAACCTTCTTCTGCCATAGCTTTTTCAAATGCCGGTTCGAGTTTGGCGCATTCCATTGATAGTCGGCTGCGCTTCATTCTCGCGAGTTTCTCGCCGACAGCTTCCCGAATTGCCTGGCTGCGATTTTGGAAAACATGTTCGCCCACTAATCTGTCCAATTCGCCGATAAATTCTTCGTCCAATGTAATCGCAATCTTTGCTTTACCCATATTAGCCTCCTGCATTATGGTATTACATTATATCATACCAGTAGCGAGGTAAACAAATTTTTATTTATCTCTCAAAACCACTGACAATGTCAGTGGTGGGGCGTGGGGGCGGAGGCCCCACACCATTAGCGCATCAACAATGTTGATAAGCAGATAGGATTTGTTGTAACGTATCCATAGGAGGCAAGGCCATGGAAGAATACAACAAATCATATCATGCAATTTACCGATGTGAGTATCACTTCGTTTGGGTTCCGAAATATCGCTATCACGTGCTGGTGAGAGAGATCAAGCCAAGGTTAAAAGAGCTGTTGGTGGAGTTATGCAACTGGCTTGACGTCACAATTATAGAAGGAGCGATATGTTCAGATCACGTGCATATGTATCTTTCAGTTCCTCCGAAATATTCTCCGGCCCATGTAATGAGAATCCTCAAAGGAAAAAGTGCAGAGTATCTGCGTAGGGATTTTCCTGAATTGGGTAAAAAGTATTGGGGGCTGCATATATGGGCCCGGGGCTATTTTGTGAGCACTGTGGGAATCGACAGCGCCACCATTCAGAAATATGTTAAAGAACAAGTAGAATCTCAAATTGGAGGTTTGCACCAGGAATAGCCCCTCGAACACCTTCTGAGAAGATCTTTGCAAGCTCCTTGGTTTGCCATTTGCTGTGCTGTTCATTCATTCTTATTCCTCGCATCCAACGACAAGTTTGAGGGGTGTGGGTGAAGCGCCAGCGTAACCCACACCCCTCTCAAAGCTGTTGTTATGCCAAAATTTCATCTATTGGCAATATCTGCTTACCGTGCCGAATAGTGAGAATCGATATTTGTGTTTTTTCAATGCGATAAATGATGCGGTAATTGCCGTAAATCAACTCTCTAAATTGTTCGTTTCTAATTTCAGGGACAACCCTGCCGATTTCAGGAGAAGATTTTAGCTGCTCAACTTTTGAAAATACCGTGTTAATCCATTTTTCTGCTGCGGATGGTTTGTCTTGGGCAATATATTCAGCGATTTCCGAAGCTCTATCAATAGCCAACGGCGACCAAACAATTTTCATTTTTGGACTTTCTTCAAAACTTTTTCTTTTGCAGCTTCATGAGCAATTCCTTGTCCATTTTCGAGTTGATTAAGGGATGCCTGAACGTCTGTCAAAAGCTCAAGTTTCTCCTGAATTGCTTCATATTCATAAGCATCCAATAAAACGGCAACACTTTTTCCATGCTGCGTAATAATTACAGGTCTTTTTGTATCATGAACTTGCTTTATGAAGTTTGCGATACCTGTCCTCACCTCGGATAATGGTTTGATATCTTGGTCAATTTTTAATCTTTGCATTTTACACCTCGCATTGTTTCTAAATTTTGTACATTATAACGTACAGTTTTTAGTATTTGCAAGGACTTTCTTCGGGTGGTCAAAAGCTTTGATCCAAAGCCTCAGCACACTGCCCAATGCGGGAACCGCTGCAATCGATCCTAAATCCCCAACACACTTTACACGCACTGCCATGCCGATTTCTTTCACCAATAAATACTATTGTTTTCTCAGTGTTGTCTCTTGTCAGACTTCTTCTTGTAAAGATTTTCTCGCCTGTCGTTGATAAAAAAGAGACGCCTTGAGGCCCGACATGTTCATAAGCTTCATCAAATGAGTGGCCGATTGGAAAAGTATTCCCTCTTCCGACGTTTGGATGCCCCATACATCCTCCTTTCCCTACCCCGCCTCACTCTACTGCGGCCTAACGTATTTTTCACCTGCTGGTGTGAAGCGGCAGCGAAACACCAGTCAGGTGAAAAAAAATGATGTTGGGTGCCAGCTGCATCAGACTGGCAGATGGCCCGCAGGTTGTGGTCTATTGCCATGCTCTGCATTGACACCCGGACGGTGTTGAGTTAAGAGCCCATTTTGTGGAGAAAAAATGCATCCCATATTCTCCACTCTCAAAGAGCATGATAGGTCGATACCGTGCCAGTAAAACTTTCAGTCCTTCACCGATCACAATGGCAACAGCGCAACTGATGCACACATAAAAGAGGCAAGAAGTCCCGTATTGATTCTTTCCGTCATTTGAAATAATTCCGATGATCCCGACAATAAAGCCCAGGGTGAGTCCGATCTCCACAGCCGGGCTGCATCCCAAGTAGGAAATGAAGGTCCCAAGCGTGTCGACCCAAGTATCGGTAAAATGAGTATGTACCCACTGGTCAATCAGGCGATCGAAAAAAAAAGAAGAGTAAGTACAGCAGGACGAATCCTACAGCGGTCACTACGGTTTTCCCCGGTAATTTATCCATCATCTGATTTCTGTTACTCAGCTTTGATTAGGCGTTTCGTCGTTGCTCAAAGGCTAACCTCACTGCCAGCGCTGTCAAGACGCAACCCATAACATAGCGCTGCATAGCCAGCCAAACTGGATGGCGCGAGAACCAAGACGCGATGCCTGCCGCCGACAAGGTGATGATAAGATTAACCGTGAAGCTCACCGACATTTGCGTCGCGCCGAGAATGAGGCTCTGACCGAATACTGATCCGCGGTCAGGATCGATGAACTGGGGGAACAATGACATATAGAAGACAGCCACTTTCGGGTTGAGCAGGTTCGTCAGAAAGCCCATCAAAAACAGCTTTCGCGGCGCGTCGGCCGGCAACAACTGAGGTTCGAACGGCGAGCGCGCTCCCGGTCTGACGGCCTGCCACGCAAGCCAAAGCAGGTACAGGGCGCCCGCCCACTTGAGTGCTTCATACGCAAGCGGGACCGCCAAGAAGAGCGCCGAAAGTCCGATTGCAGCAGCCAGAATGTGAATGAGAAAGCCTGCAATTACGCCAAACAGAGAAATGACGCCCGCGCTACGACCCTGACAAATAGATCGAGAGATCAGGTAGATCATGTTGGGACCAGGTGTCAGCACCAGTATCAGCGCGACACCAACGAAAAGAAGCAAGTCATTCAATGAGATCACGATATCTCCTCAAACGCATAACGCCGTAATCAGCCGCCCGAAGGGTCGGCTGGATAAGATTGTGTACGCCCGGCACGGGCGTGAACTTATGGGGTGAAAGTCTCCTGTATATGAATCCTGTCAATGCCTTTGTACATTGGCACAAGTACTAGCCGAAGGCAAGGGCGGAACCGCGAGGAACCGTCCGAAGGAAGCCGGAGTGCAAAGCTATGAGCCGACGAACAGAAACGGCATACAAGGCTGAGTCTCCGGGCAAGTCAGCACAACATGACAAAGCCTAGGATTCGGGAGATACGGTAAATGCTGCGGTTGCATAGTCACAGTTCACGTTCTTATCCGGGGAGCCCTGCCCGGTTGGCAACTCCCCTTGGGGAGCGGCGCCCGTCATGGCAACATGCCGCGGAACCGGTCAGGAGTCAGCAGAGGCCATAGTAGGCGCGAGGAAACAAGCCCGGCGGAAAAGAAAAAAACCCGGGAAAGACTTACCCCGCCGAAGGGCCGAACACAGAGAAGGGAAGAACATCTATTATGAGCTCTCATGACATGATGAATCCGAGCGGCCATCGCTTCGTCCACTACGCCGCCGACTTCATCGTGTTGGTGAAGAGCCGGCAAGCGGGAGAACGGGTCATGGGAAGCCTCAAACTCTTCCTTGAGTATAACCTCAAACTCAGGATCAACCAGGATAAAAGCCGTGTCGTGCCGACAAATCAGGATGCCTTTCTTGGCTTCACTTTCCGTGGAACCAAAATACATTGGTCGGGAAAAGCCTTCCGGGAATTTAAGCGAAGGGTCAAGAAGCTGACCGGTAGATCCTGGTTCGTCTCCATGGACTATCGGTACAAGAAGCTCACCGAATACCTCCACGGCTGGCTGAACTACTTCGGGATTTCGGAATATTACAGGCCGATTCCCGAAATAGACCACTGGCTGAGAAGGCGTTTGCGCATGTGCTATTTCAAACAGTGGCGCTGGGCAAGAACCAAGGTGCGGGAACTTCGCAAACTGGGCACGTCGCTTCATGTGGCCATCTCAGTGGCCATCAGCCGTAAGGGGCCATGGCGTTTGTCCCGGACGTTGGCAACGCAAACGGGCATGACCAACGATTGGCTCAAGGATCAAGGGCTTTTATCTGTCAAAGAACAGTGGGTGAATATCCACTACCCGGCTACGGCCCGGTAATCTCTGTGAACCGCCCGGTGCGGACCCGCATGCCGGGTGGTGTGGGGGCTGGGGGAGAAAAACCCCCGGCTACCCGATTGGCGCCGCGCGAATCAGTGCGCAGGCAACTGATCAGGCAGGAGATTCAGCTCCCATCTTTCATTCACACTGATCATAGCGCCAATAAAGAGCTGAAAAGCGGTGGATTAGCTCCGCCGTTGCCGTCGCGCGCAACGCGGCGGCAACATAGTGTAGACCGACTATCGTCGGTATCTTATAACCGTTGACAGTTAAAAAATATTGCAAATCACCTTTGCATAAGATAGGTTAGATGTCAAAATAAAAGTATATTTAGTCAGTTAGTTAATGCCGAGTGTGGTGATGCACGATGAAGCTTTTGGATCAGGTCCGGGCTGTCCTCCGTAAGAAACACTATTCCCTCTAACCCCTATTCATTATCCAATGGCAAGGGATTCTGTTAAAAAAACTGCAACCGTGATTGAACGAAATCTTAAAAATAGTTTGCAATTTTAAAAAGGTGAATGCCGGAGCTCCGGCATAGGATATCTATATGAATTCATTCAGCAATAAACGACGGCAAAAAAGTTTTGCGCTTTATGATAAATACTTAATAATAATGGAATCATAGAGAGGCCTTGGATAGGATCGACGTTTGACAATGACGTATGGCGGGATGACGGGCATCCTTTCCCCCTCAAACCCTCCCGAAGAAAGGGGAGGATTGAGGTAAAAGGAAATTTGTTTGAACTCTAACTTAACCTTGCCTTTGCATACCCCATTGAAATCAGGGCATATTCCATTTCTTTCAGAACAGCTGGATCGTCTATGGTTGCAGGCACTGTGAACTCTTTGTTGTCTGCAATTTTTTGAATGGTGCCTCGTAAGGTTTTCCCGGAACGTGTCTTGGGGAGACGTTTCACAACGGTGGCTATCTTGAATGACGCTACAGGTCCGATGCGGTCTCTCACCATCTGGATAACTTCCTTAATAATCTCGTCACGATCGCGCGTGACCCCTGCTTTCAATACCACAAAACCAAGAGGGACCTGCCCTTTAAGATCATCCTCCACTCCGAGTACGGCACATTCCGCCACATCGGGATGAGAAGACAGAACCTCTTCCATTGCTCCGGTGGAAAGACGATGCCCTGCAACATTGATAACATCATCCGTACGGGACATAACAGAAACGTAACCGTCTTCATCAATGAAGCCTGCATCGGCAGTCTTGTAATATCCCGGAAATTCCTCAAGATAGGCCTCAATAAAGCCGGCGTCGTTATTCCAGAGGGTGGGAAGTGATCCCGGGGGAAGGGGAAGCCGGACAACCAGGGCGCCCGTTTCATTGTGATTGATTTCCTTGCCCGCCTCATTGACAATCCGCACATCCCAGCCCGGCGCCGGTTTCGTCGGTGAACCGGGCTTGACCGGGAAGTGGTGAAGCCCCATGCAGTTGGCACAGATCGCCCAGCCGGTTTCCGTCTGCCACCAGTGGTCAATCACCGGTTTACCAAGATTTTTTTCTGCCCATTGCAGGGTGTCGGGATCAGTCCTTTCACCGGCAAGGAATAGGCAATAAAAGTTTGACAGATCATAATTTTTCATCAGCTCGGCTTTGGGGTCCTCCCGCTTGATCGCCCGGAAAGCCGTGGGAGCGGTGAAGAGGGATCTGACGTTGTACTGGGAAATGACCCGCCAGAACGCCCCTGCGTCCGGCGTATCCACCGGCTTGCCTTCATAGAGGATGGTTGTGCAGCCTCTGAACAGGGGGCCGTAGACAATATAAGAATGACCCACGACCCAGCCCACGTCGGAGGCGGCCCAGTACACGTCGCCGGCATCCACATTGTAGATGTTTTTCATGCTCCATTTCAATGCGACCACATGCCCCCCGTTGTCCCGTACAACACCCTTGGGCTGGGCGGTTGTGCCGGACGTGTAAAGAATATAAAGGGGATCCGTAGCCGCCACGGGAACGCAGTCATGGGGTTTTGCCTTGGCCATGACATCGTTCCAGTCCAAGTCTCTTCCCGCAATCATCGCCGCCTTTTCCATGGGTCGCTGGTAGATGATGCAATATTCGGGTTTTGAGGTCGCCATTTCGATGGCCCCGTCCAGGAGCGGCTTGTAGCGGATGACATTCCTGACCTCAATACCGCAGGAGGCCGAAACGATTACCTTCGGCCTGGCGTCGTTGATGCGGGTTGCCAGTTCATTCGCTGCGAATCCTCCGAACACCACCGAATGGACTGCGCCGATGCGGGCGCAGGCAAGCATGGCAATGACCGCCTCGGGAATCATGGGCATATAGATGATGACGCGGTCGCCCTTTTTCACGCCGAGACCGTCAAGCGCCCCGGCAAATCCGGCGACTTCGTCCCGTAACTCCCTGTAGGTGAACGTCTTGATTGTGTTTGTGACGGGACTGTCATAAATCAGGGCAGCCTGGTTTCCTCTGCCGTTTTCAATGTGGACGTCGAGGGCATTGTAACAGGTGTTGATCTCTCCCCCGACAAACCAGCGATAGAACGGCTTGTTGGAATCATCGAGGACCTTGTCCCATCTTTTGTACCAGTGGCAGTCTTCCGCCGCCTCGCCCCAGAAACCCTCGGGGTCCTGTATAGACCTTTGAAATGCTGTTTCATACGGATTACTCATGTTTTTCCCTCCTTAATGAAAAAGTTAATCAAAAATTTCGTTTTCGTACGTTACTTTTCCCCTCCTTTCTTTTAATCAAGACGGGCGTCGTGCCCATGATGTAAGGCAATACAATCAAAGGGAAGCGTTTCCGTAACCCGTTCAGGCATACGGAAGAATATCCCCGAGTGCTTCACAGAATGATGAAATGACCTGTTATGTTGTCATCAGACAAAAAATGCCTAATGCTGAAGGCCACATTGCTTGATCGTGCCATTCTCCCAAGGAGCGGCACATGTACTTCCGAATACAGTAAAGGCGTAGGCGGCAAATCGACCGTCATGGCTCAGGCTGATGTCAATGTCGGATTGCCTGCCGTTTATATAGACAAGGGGAGGTCCCAGACCCCGTGGACATTTTTCCCTTCTGATTTCAATATCTTTCGTATCCTGATCAACATATGCCGAAAGATGTTTCTTCAAAGCGTTGCGTACACAAATCGATTCATAATCCGGTGAAGATTGGGGAACAGGACCGATATTGTCTGTATGCCATACAACAGAGTCTATGGCTTTTGCCGAATCCGCGGTTCCGGTGCAGTGTATGTAATCACGCGTCATGAAAACCCTGATATGAACCCTGCCGTTTGGCGTGTCAACGCATCCGTCAAAAGAGGATTTTCCGTTGAAAAGACATTCCTCCCCGTCGGAATCCCGGTCCTGGAAAAGGCTCACTTCGTACAATCGGGGTGATGAAGAGACGCCGGGATCATCTTTACAGATAATCTTGTATGCCGTCTCCTTGCCTGCCCAGAGAGCCCATAGAACCGTATCCGGATGGGGAGAGTTAAAAATCTGCCTCTGCTCATTGGGAGTGAAAACGCGGTTTACGAATCGCGTATTCAGGCTCTTTCCCCTGTTGTTCGGATCGTTCAGATCCACTATGTCGTTGCCGATGTGAAGAAAAATAGTCTTCCTCCATGTGAGCTAAATGTTTGACAATTTGCTCTGCGTAATAGCGTTGGGCCTTGAGGCCGTTTTGTTCGGTTAGCTGTGGCTGAAATACATCCACCTTCACGGTAAAATGTTCACCGAATTTCGGGATCGTACTATACGTATGCTGGCCATCCCCGCGGAGATAGATGCACATCACCCTGCAATTCTCAAAATCCTTGACGAAGCGTCCCACGCCGTAGGAAAAGCTCTCCGTATTTATTCTGCCGGTCCGGGAACGTCCTCCCTCCGGGAAAATCTGCAGAAACTGTTTCCCCTTCAGAATGCCGGTACATTTTTCAAGGGTTTTTTTCATTTCGTCACGGTCACCGCCGCGATTGACAGGAATGCACTTGGCCAGATAGCAAATGACCGTCAAAAAGATGTTGCGTTGAAAATTCTTTCTCTCCGGCAGGTTCCAGGGAATCAACCGGAATTGCGTGAAGTGTCCAAACAGGGACAGCATCACATACGTAAGAATCGCTGAATCGATCATGGTCAGATGATTGGCGCAGATGATCCACGGGCCCTCGTGGTTTTTGAAATGACGGGAGACGTCTTCTCTGATCTTTTTCAGATCCCGGACCCGGTAGCCCATCAGCCGGATGGCTGCAAAGTAAAGCGGACCGATGATAAAAACACCGATCTGGCCGATGACATGTTGTACCAGCAAAGATCCCCGCAATCTCATATTCATTACCTGTTTTATTCCAGTTTGGTCTTAATGATGGAGACGGCGTCGCCGATTGTACCAATCTTGTCCGCCTCGTCGTCTTCTACGGCGATGCCGAAAACATCCTCACACTTGATGATGACATCCACCAGCCTTGCCGAATTTACCTTCAGGTCATTCAGGATGTGGGTGTCCATCGTCGCCTTGTCCAGGAGACTCGGGTCCTTCGTGTAAGCTTTGAGAATTTCTACCATTTTACTAAAAATACTTTGTTCATCCATTGTTATAAAACTCCTTGCTGATTATTATTTCCCCATTTTTTGAATATCAAACAACTGTTCACATCGCCGAAGCCGAAACCGGCCTTGGCGATGGTTTTTAACTCAGGATAGTCCATGCATTTCTGCGGGATTTTGTCTTTAAATTCCGTGATATCGGGGTGGATATCCTCGCAATTAACGGACGGGTGGAGGAATTTCTTGTACAGTTGCAGAACGACGGCAACAGATTCGATTGCCCCGGCAGCACCCAGGCAGTGGCCGATCAGTGATTTTGTGGAGTTGATATAGGGGAAATCCCCCGGGGTGCGTTCTAACGCCGCCATCCAGTTTTTTACCTCCCCAGGATCGGCAAAGGTTGCCGTCAGATGGCCGTTGATGGCGTCGATTTCTCCAGGCGTAATACCGGCGTCGGATATGGCAGCCCGAATGCAGCGTCTGACGCCCTCGGGATTCGGTGCGGTGATGGAACCGCCCATGCGGTGCCCCCCGCAATTCACGGCGCCGCCGAGGACTTCCGCATAGATCCGGGCGCCCCGCTCCAGGGCGCACTCCAGATCTTCAACGACCAGGACTGCGGCCCCCGACCCGGGGACAAAACCGCTTGCTGTAGCGCTCAAGGGCCGTGACGCCGTTTCCGGTTGATCATTGAATTTACGGCAGATGACCCGCATGGCGTCAAATCCGGCCCAGATGTAGGGGGACGCCCCCTCAGATCCGCCGGCCAGCACGCGTTTGGCAAGCCCCATGCGTATTCTCCACAGCGCTTCAATAACAGCCTCGTTCCCTGTGCTGCAGGCGGATGAGTTTGACGTCACCTGATTTCCCAATGCCAAAAGACCGGCAATACGGGCGCTGGTTCCGCTGTTCATCACCTGCTCGACGATGCGGCTACCCATGCGGCGAACCTTGCCGTCATTTACCATGGGAACCACGGTCTTTGCGATGGTATCCATACCGCCGATGCCGGAGCCGACGATCACGCCCGTGTCCCAGTCCACGCAATCATCTTCAGCGTCAGGCACGGTAAAACCGGCGTCGGTCCAGGCATCTACGGCAGAGACGGACGCATATCCGATATTGTCGTTTAAGGACATCAGTTTTTCGTGATCAAAGTAACTGTTACGGATTCTCTCAAAGTCTTGGGGTATGCCGCCGATCTGACAGGCAAAGTTCAATTCCTGCAACTCGGGAATAAAACGGATTCCCGAGCGGCCTTCCCGCAGGGCCTCTTCAAAATGATCCAGGCCATGAGCATTTGGGGCTGTTACCCCCATTCCTGTTATAACCACTCTTCTCTTTTGCACGTTAAATCAACCCTCCAAAAAAATTCCCATACCGGCCAGGATGCCGCTGCTGACCGTTTCTCCGTTTTCTCTTTCCATGGAAACCTTCGATTTCAGATTTCCCATGCGGAAGTATATTTTTTGACCCCGGATGATGACCTGTTCGCCCGGTTGCACCATCCCGGTAAATTCCACACCCTCAACAAGGGTGAACAGCGTAATCAAACCTTTTGTTTTTTCATCTGTTGCACGAGGCTGCATCATCTTCAGATAAAGACCGAAGGCAACCACCCCGGTCTGGGCCATGGTCTCGATGAGAATGACGCCCGGCGTGATCGGCCTGCCGGGGAAATGGCCCCGGTAAAAATATTCATCTTCACGAAACCGGTAAGCGCCCACGATATGTTCTTCATCCAGTTCTAGAATGTCATCGATAAATCGAAAGGGATATTGCTGGGGAACACTGTTTAATGTCTGATCCATCGTTTCACGATCAGCCGCCATAAAGGCCCCCGTTCACATGGATGACGCTGCCGGTGATGTAGGAACCCCGTGTGGCGAGGAAAGAAACCACATCGGCCACTTCCTCGGGACGTCCCGTGCGACCTAAAGTAACATTTTCAAGAATTCTTGTACGAATCTCATCCGGAAGATCGTGCGTCATTTCCGTATCGATAAAACCGGGAGCGACGGAATTCACAAGAATATTCCGCCCCGCCAGTTCCTTGGACAGCGATTTCGTAAAGGCGTCAAGGGCTGCCTTTTCCATGGTGTAGGGAATCTGGCCGGCGTTTCCCGTGTATCCTACAACACTGGATATATTGATGATGCGACCGCTTCCCTGACGCAGCATGAACAGCCTGATGATCCGTTTCGTCAGGTACCACAGTCCCCGCATCACAGATCGCTGGGCATCGAACTGATCGATTTTCATGCTGTGGATGTCCGCATTAAGCGAAATACCGGCGTTATTTACCAGCACATCCACGCGGCCTGCCGATTCTTTTACTCGATTTACAAGGGCATCAACCTGATTGATATCGGAGATGTCCGCCTGAAGAAGAAATCCGTCTCCGATTTCGGAAAGGACGGTCTTTGCCTTATCCTGGCTGCTCCGGTAATGGACGCCTACCCTGAATCCTTCTTTAGAGAGAAACCGGCAGCATGCAGCGCCGATCCCGGTTCCGGCGCCGGTTACAACGGCAACAGGTTTTTCGCTCATGAACCGCTCCTCATGATTCCGCCGACGGAATGCACGGATCGTTTCGGATAGTCGGGGTAAACGATTCCCCGAAAAACACCGGTACGCGCATCTTTGATCTGGGTGATCAATTCATTGTCCACATAGACATTGCCGTCTGCTATGACCAGCGACGCCCCTGATTCCTTCAGATGGGCAAATCGCCTTATCTCGATTTCATAACGGACGCACTTGTTAAAAGGCCTGATCTGGCCGTTGAAGGAAACCTCGCCGCAACCCAGAGCTCTTCCGGCGCCAAGAGCGCCCCGCCAGACGCAGTAAAAACCCAGTAGTTGCCAGACCGCATCGACGCAGAGACAACCCGGCTGGACAGGATCTCCCGGCATATGACATTGAAAGTACCAGGCGTCGAGTTTGATGTCCTGTTCCGCCACGATGGAGCCCTGTCTCCCATTGCTCTTAATGGACAAGACACGGTCCACCATAAGAAAGGGAGGCGCCGGCAGGCGGGCGTCGAAATCAACAGGAGGGTCATTCACCAGGCTTCCATAGGAAAATGCGAGGATCTCTTCCAGTCCGAAGTGCTGTCGTTCCCTGAATTCCATGTATTTCATGAAGGTTCCTCAACTTGCAGCATCATGTGTACCCAGGTCAATCCCGCTCCAACAAGTGAGATCGCAATATGATCGCCGGGGCGAAGATCGTCCCAGTGCAGGCTTAAAACGGCCGGTGCGCCGGAACACCCGGTGTTTCCGAAATCTTCCACAGAGCGCCAGTGACGATTCTCGGGGATGCCGGTGCGTTCGCAGACGGTTTTCAGCATATTCAGATTGGCCTGATGACCAACAAAGATAAAGCGGTTGCCATTGACATGAAATGAATCCTGGAGTGTACGGATTGAGTCCGTTGTCTTGCGGATGGCAAATCCCTGGATGGCGTTTCCGTCCTGCCGAAAATATCCCATTCGGGGAATGGCGACTTTTTCCCAGGAGGATGGTCTTGAATCACAATGGCAGGCCTTGAATGCCGCCCGCGCCGGAACCCTTGCGGATACGACGGCGGCGGAGCTGCCGTCGCCGAAGAGTACGGCACTATTTCTGTCGGAATAGTCTATACAGCGGGTCAGATTTTCCGGGTTGACCAGCAGGATGAAGGACGGCAGTGACTCCGGCTTCATCTGATCGACGAAATGAATCTGCACGCCGAAGCTCGTGCATGCGGAATTGATATCAAAACAGGGAACGTCGATGCCCAGTTCAGCGGCTATGGTTGCCGCCTCAGCCGGTGAGTGGTTATCCGGGGCGGAACTGCCCGAGATGACAAGCCCGATATCTTCCGGCTCAAGTCCCGCCCGGTCAAGAGCCATGCAGGCGGCTTCAGCGCCTGTCTGGGCGTTGTTGTATAAACCGGCGTCGTAGGCCTCCCGGGGGTCTTTGTTTTTTGTTTCTCTGATGTAATCCAGAGGAAGAACGGTACGGCGGGTCCGAATGCCGACCCTTTCCAGGATCCATTCCTCGGACGTACCGATATCCAGTTCTTCCAGTAACGGATTGGTAATCACGTTTTCCGGGTGAAAATGGCCAAGACCGTGAAGATAGAGCATAATCAGATAATCTCCCTTCCGATAATCATGTTCTGCACCTCCCGCACACCTTCATAAATATCAATGATGTGTGCATCCCTTGCCAGCTTTGAAATTTCATATTCCGACATGAATCCGTATCCGCCATGAAGGTGAAGCCCTTCGTTCGCGCAGAAGAGAGCCGCCTCCGCTGCGACGTTTTTTGCAAGAGAAGCGTACATCCCCCTGTCCTCTGCTTTTTCCAGCACTTTAAAAGCAGCCTTCATCAGGGCGAGTTCCGCGAGTTCAACCTTTTTCCACATGGCGACAAGGGTGTCTCTCGCAACCGGGAGGTCACAGATCCTCTGTCCGAATTGTCTTCGCTCGCGCGTATATGCCAAGGTAACGTCAAAAGCCCGCCGGGCAAGCCCGACACCGATCGCTGCGACCATTGGTCTTGCATAATCCAGCACATCAATGACATATTTGAAGCCCTGTCTCCGGTCGCCAATGATCTGCTCTTTTTCTATGACAACATCCTCAAACGTGACTGTCGCTGTATTGGACAATCGCTGTCCCAGCTTGTCTTCCGGTTTTCCGATGACGATTTTCCCCCCCTTGGGAAGCAAAACCTCCCTGCTTTCCGTTACAGGGGATGTTGCATCTTCAGGCAGGTACAATGGAGCCGGGACAATCACACAGGCCAGCAGGTTGGCCGTAGGCTTTCCAACCTTGCAGAACACCGTGAACTGCGAGGCGTATGAGGCATTGGTAATGAAGCATTTGGCGCCGTTGAGAAGATAGGTTCCGTCATCGTTTTTCCGGATGAATGTGGTCATGGCGGAATTGTCCGATCCGGCGCCGGGCTCTGTCAGGCAGAAAGAGGCAAGGATCGGTTTTTCAGCAAAAGGCCCGAGGAAAGCGTTCTTCTGTTCGTCAGTGCCATGTTGGGCGATGACGGCATTTGCCAGATCGTTGCACATTGCCGATGTGGAAATTCCCGTATCGCCGTAGGAAAGCTCTTTAATGATCATTGCAGTCGATACGATATCTACCTCGTAGCCCTTAACGGATTCCGGAATGCTCAGGTTCAGAATTCCCAGTTCCCAGGCTTTTTTTATGATGTCCCAGGGGAAAACATGATTCTTTTCCATTGTCATGGCGCGGGGGATAATTTCATTCTTAACGAATCTGCTGACCGTATCTGTATACATTTGTTGAGTATCTGTGAGAGTGAAATCCATTCCTGATGTCCTTTTATACGTTCATTTGTCACAAACGCTTGTGTTACAGCATGATTCATGCCACTATAGGGTGAAACAGGGGTGTTCTGCTGACAACATACTGATATTACTATTTAATTATCGATAAACAAGACAGCATATGATGCATCTACAGAGTGATGATACAGGTGGTTTACTGTGTAGTATCCTTTGCGGTGTGAATCGGAGTACGCAATAATAGGCATCTCCCGATAAATTTAGCTTGACAAGGTTAAAAAAAAGGGTATCTTGCCTTTCAGAGAGGCGGATTTACAGTACCCAGTGAGGGGAGGATTTTTTTGTAAAGGAGGAAAAAGGTAGATGAAAAAAGTATTTGCTATTATGTTCTCCATTCTTTTCTTTGTCGTTCTGACCCTTTCTCTGACAGGATGTCCCTCTGCTCCTGAGAAGAAACCAGCAGAACCTGCGAAGAAAGAGGCGGCAGCGCCACCAGCGGCACCAGGGGCAGCGCCGGCACCAGCTCCGGGAGCAGCTCCCGCACCACCGGCACCAGCGGCTAAGTAAAATCGGTATTCATTCTATCATTAAAACATCCGGGCATGTCGATAAACATGCCCGGATTGTTTTTTTAGCCCGGTTTCAGGCGTGTGCCTGTCCTCCTTGACTTCCCTGCTTATTATTTATATATCATTCTACAAGGAAAACATCTGTAAAGAATAACTGAATTAAACCGTCGTGCCTGCGAGAGCGGGAATGCATTCCTGAGCCTTTGATAACAGCGGAATAACTGGGCTATGGCCTTATGGAAACATTTGTACTGGCAACGGTTGGCCTCATCATTGCGGTTTCTCTTTTCATAAACAAAAGAAGAGATCCCCTTCATCTTTCCTTCACCGCCTTGTGTCTGGCTATATTTTTTTATAAGGGCGGTGCTTTTTCTTACAGGGTGTTTTCCGGCGATTTCTGGAAGATACTTGAATACCTTGGTTTCATTGTAATTCCTCCGATCGTCACGCAATTCACCCGTATTCTCTTAAACCAGCAGGTTCTTGTATCGAAAAGGGATGTGGCCTCGACCTCGTTATTCAGTTTTCTGATTGCCGTCGCTTTGTTCAGTCCCCTGTATGAATGGCCATATCTGAACGCCTTTCTTTACCTTTATAACGGTATCGTACTTGCCGTCTGTTATATGTCTTTGATTATCTTCATCAGGCAAAAAAATGCAGGTGTTGAAAGAAAAAGAATGGTTTACCTGGCTGTTGCCTGCGGAGTGACAGCAATACTGAGCAGCCTTGATATTTTATCCCACTACGGTTATCCCTTTCCTCCGTTCTCAAATTTATTTATCGCAGTCCTTCTCTATTTTATCCTTATTCTTATTACACATCTCCAATTGCCTGAACTTCATGAACTCATGGCCAGGGCCCTGGTTGTTTCCATTGCCACCCTGTTCGCTGCCGTTACTATTATTCTGGTTACGGGTTTGTTCGGAAAGGGGCCAATTCTCCCCTTTACCCAGATTCTTCTGGCGTCGTTTATCATCGTCATCGCTATCGAGCCATTACATCTCGCTTTAAAGAAGATATTCGGTTATATCTATCCGGACAGTCAGGAAATATTTTCTTCCCTGTATACCCTTGATGAAAAACTGGAGAAGGAGAAGGCGATGCTCCTGGAGGAAATGGCTCCCGTTCTTGCTCACGAGATACGGAATCCCCTGGGGTCGATAAAGGGCGCCGCTCAGTACCTCAGATCGGAAGCGGACACACACGAAAATCAGAAATTGCTGGATGTCATCATTGAAGAGGTGGACCGCCTCAACGGGGTCGTTTCCCAGTTCCTTAATTACGCAAAACCATATATGCTCAATGTGAAGATACAGGATGTCAATCAGGTTATCGAAAAGGCCATATCCATCATCAGGGCAAGCTATCTGTCCGACCACATCGCCATTGAGAAGGAATTGCGCCCTGATTTGCCGCCGGTTCCTGTGGATGCTGAACAACTGGTTCAGGTTATTCTGAACATATCATTTAATGCCATTGAGGCGATGCCCTCGGGAGGAAGCCTGATATTCAGAACGTCAAAGATTGAGGGGGATACGGGAGGGGCAGTGGGAATTTCCATCCGCGATACGG
>Ga0116202_10000044_pt1 | contig 50894 bp, 49 predicted proteins | sample LakKivw325mmetaG_FD_94479 | JGI IMG/M metagenome (GOLD analysis project Ga0116202, IMG submission 94479) | Anoxic lake water microbial communities from Lake Kivu, Rwanda to study Microbial Dark Matter (Phase II) - Lake Kivu water 325m metaG | ecosystem: Environmental > Aquatic > Freshwater >... | reverse complement strand
TTGCTTCGCTCCGCTCGCAATGACAGTTGTTCATTTTATGTGACTGCGAGCCCCGATCACATCGGGGCGTGGCAATCTCCGCGCGGGTAATCAGGGAGATTGCTTCGCTCCGCTCGCAATGACGGATGTTTTATGTCATTGCGAGCCCCGATCACATCGGGGCGTGGCAATCTCCGCGCAGGTAATCAGGGAGATTGCTTCGCTCCGCTCGCAATGACGGATGTTTGTTTCGCTGCATTCCTCGCAATGGCATCAGGGGCCTACTCCCACTCAATAGTGGCGGGGGGTTTGCTGCTTATGTCATATACCACCCGGTTGACGCCGGCCACCTCGTTAACGATGCGGTTGGAGATGGTGGCCAGCAGGTCGTAGGGCAGCCTGGCCCAGTCCGCTGTCATGGCGTCCTGGCTGGTGACGGCCCTGACCGCCACCAGGTAGCCGTAGGTGCGGAAGTCTCCCATCACGCCCACGCTGTGCACGTCCGTCAGTATGGCGAAGCTCTGCCACATCTGCCGGTACAGCTTGGCCCGCTTGATCTCGTCCATCACTATCCAGTCCGCGCCACGCAGTATCTCCAGCTTCTGACGTGTCACCCCTCCGATGATGCGAATGGCCAGCCCGGGCCCCGGGAAGGGCTGGCGCCAGACCATGTCCTGCGGCAATCCCAGCTCCAGGCCCACCCTGCGCACCTCGTCCTTGAACAGGTAGCGCAGCGGCTCGATCAGCTTGAGCGACATCCTGGAGGGCAGTCCGCCCACGTTGTGGTGCGTCTTGATCTTGGCCGCGGCCTTGGTCTCCGGCGTAGCGCTCTCTATCACGTCGGGATAGAGCGTGCCCTGCGTCAGGAAATCTATCTTCTTGAGCTTGTTGGCCTCGTACTCGAAGACCTTGATGAACTCCTGGCCGATGCGCTTGCGCTTGAGCTCGGGGTCGGTCACGCCCTTGAGCCGCTTGAGGAAGCGGTTGGTGGCGTCCACGTAGACCACATTCATCTTAAGGTTTCTGCGGAAGGTGGTGAGCGCCCTCTCGGGCTCCTCGCGGCGCAGCAGGCCGTTGTTGACGAAGATGCAGGTCAGTTGGTCGCCGATGGCGGCATGTACCAGCGAGGCGGCCACGGCGGAGTCCACACCGCCGGACAGGGCACAGATGACCTTGCCCTTGCCCACCTGCCTGCGAATGCCGTCGATGCTCTCATTAATGAAATTGCCGGCCGTCCAGGTGCCTTTGCACCCGCACACCCGGTAGAGGAAGTTTCTTATGATCTCGATGCCCTGGGGCGTATGCGCCACCTCGGGGTGGAACTGCAGGCCGAATATCTTGCTGCCGTCAGTGATGACGGCGTTGGGCGAGTTCTCTGTATAGGCGGATGACTTGAAGCCCGGCGGCATGTCTATCACCTGGTCGCCGTGGCTCATCCAGACCGTCAGAGAGCTGTCCAACCCCTTGAACAGCGGAGATGCTTTCTGGCTGATGTGCAGCACCGCCGGCCCGTATTCCCGCTTGCTGCCCGGGGCTACCGTGCCGCCCAACTGGTGCGTTATGAGCTGCATTCCGTAGCAGATGCCCAGCACGGGCAGGTGGCTCTCGTAGATCTCCGGCACAGCCAGCGGCGCGTGCCTCTCGTAGACGCTGGCCGGACCGCCGGATAGTATGAAGCCGCGCGGGTTGATGGCCATGATCTTCTTCATAGGGGTGGCATAGTGGAAGAGCTCGCAGTACACGTTGCATTCCCTGACGCGCCGGGCGATAAGATGGCTGTACTGTGAGCCGAAATCTATAACGGCAACGGCCTCCCTGACGTGGGTGATCTTCTCAGGTTTGGCGGCGGTCTGCGCGCCGTGAAGCTCTTTGGCAATCTCGAGGTAAGCGGATACCTCGAGGTCATCGGTGGTAGCCAGGCGGTGGCTGGCCTTTTTCTTCTCCGCTTCCATTTTAAAAGTATATCACAGGGGCAATCCGTATTCTATCCCGCGCAGACTTAACAGGATGAGCCTGTTTAGGGTACAATTTGATGTATTATTGACGGTCAGTTAATGGGATGAAGGACGATTCCTCTACCGAGTACATCTCCGGCGAGCTGGCGGAGCAGGTCAACAGGGCTGTCGAGGTGCTGAAGTCTGGCGGCGTGGTCGCCTACCCCACCGACACGGTCTACGGGCTGGGCGCGGATATAACCAACGATAAAGCCGTAAGGAAGATCTACAGCATCAAGGACAGGCCGCTCGGCCTGCCTCTCCCCGTCCTGATCGCCGAGGCGTCCGATGTAGTATCGCTAACGGCAGAGCGGACGGCGGCAGCCGAGTTGCTGATGGACCGGTTCTGGCCGGGCGCCCTGACCATCATCTTCCACCGGAACCCTGCCTTTAACAGCCTGGTGCTGGGCGGCTCGGACAGGGTGGGCATACGCCTTCCGGACAGCCCGCTAACCAGGCTGATGATAGGCAAGCTGGGCCGTCCCGTCGTTGGCACCAGCGCCAACCTGCACGACGGCAAGAACACGCTGACCGCCCAGGAGGTAAAAGAACAGCTTGGCGACCAGGTGGACTTCATCATCGACGCCGGGCCGTGTTCAAGGAGCATAGAATCTACGGTGGTGGATGTCACGGTCGACCCGCCGGCCATACTGAGGCGCGGCATCATTCCACCGGAAGAGATCATGGAGGCGATTAAACGCAGGGGGTAAGGATGACATGATAATAGCTATGGGCTGCGACCATCGCGGCGTCGCTCTGAAAAGCCAGATAATCGAGTTTCTGAAGGAACGCGGGCACCAGGTTCTTAATGCCGGCACCGATGCTGACGATCCGGTGGACTATCCTGACTATGCTGCCGTTGTGTGCAGGCTTCTACGCACCGGCCGGGCCGAGCGGGGCATCCTGATCTGCGCTTCGGGCGTGGGCATGTGCATAGCCGCCAACAAGTTCCCAGGCATCAGGGCGGCCCTCTGCCTGACCGAGGACATCGTCAAACGGGCACGGACGCACAACGACGCCAATGTGCTCTGCCTGGCGGCGGATTTCCTGGACACCATGGCCGCGCTGAGGATTGTAAGCAGCTTCCTGAGCACTTCGTTCGAGGGCGGCAGGCACCAGCGCAGGCTGGACAAGATAGCAGGAATAGAGAAAAGTTTGCTTGACAATAAATAATTACCTATGATAGTTTACTACAATATTCCGTGATTTTTGCCGCGTAATTCCGTTGCAGGCATGATTCGGGCAGGATGGGTTTATCGTATGAGAAGTGACAGCATCAAACAGGGAATTGAGAGGGCGCCGCACCGCGCGCTTTTAAGGGCAGTCGGCGTATCCAGCCGGGACTTCAGCCGGCCTTTCATCGGCATAGCCAACAGCTTTAACGAGATTGTCCCCGGCCACATCAACCTGCGCTCCATAGCTGATGCCGTCAAAGCCGGCGTGCTCAGCGCAGGCGGCTTCCCCTTCGAGTTCAATACCATCGGAGTCTGCGACGGCATTGCCATGAACCACCCGGGCATGAAGTACAGCTTGCCCAGCCGCGAGCTCATCGCCGACTCCGTTGAGATCATGGCTGAAGCGCACCAGTTCGATGCGCTGGTGCTCATACTGAACTGCGACAAGGTGGTGCCCGGCATGCTTATGGCTGCCGTCCGCCTTAATATACCCTGCATTTTTATCAGCGGCGGACCCATGCTGGCCGGCCGCATGTACAAGGACGGCAAGTGCGTGCCGGTCGACCTGATATCCGTATTCACTGCGGTGGGCAGTGTCACCCAGGGCACAATGACCGAGAAAGAGCTGGAGGAGGTCGAGATCGCGGCCTGCCCGGGCTGCGGGAGCTGCTCCGGCATGTACACAGCCAACACCATGAACTGCCTTACGGAGGCCGTCGGCATGGCTCTTCCCGGCAATGGCACCATTCCTGCCACGGACTCCAGGCGCATGCACCTGGCCATGGAAGCCGGCAAGCAGATAGTTGCCCTGTTCGAGAACAACGTAAGGCCCAGGGATATCATTACCAGGAAATCCATTGCCAACGCATTTGCGGTTGACATGGCGCTGGGCGGCAGCACCAACTCGGTGCTGCACTTCATGGCCATCGCCCACGAGGCCGGCATCAAGTTCCCGCTTAAGCTGCTAAACGAGATAAGCGACAAGGTGCCGCACCTCAGCAAGATCAGCCCGGCCAGCGATATGCACATCGAGGATCTGGATGCAGCCGGAGGCATACCTGCAGTCATGCACGAGATAAGTACACTGCTCGACGGTACGGCCAAAACGGTAACGCTCAAGCCCATCTCCAGCTATTATCGCAACGCCAGGGTCAAGGATCACAAGGTTATTCGCCCATTTTCGCGTCCGTACTCAAAGACCGGCGGGCTTGCCATACTCTTCGGAAACCTGGCGCCCGGCGGCGCGGTGGTCAAGAGCGGTGCAGTGGCGCCGGAGATGATGGTGCACAAGGGGCCGGCCAGGGTATTTGAGAATGAAGAGGACGCTACCAAAGGCATAATGGCCGGCAAGATTAAGAAGGGTGACGTGGTAGTCATAAGGTATGAGGGCCCGCGCGGGGGCCCCGGAATGAGGGAGATGCTGACACCGACCTCGCTGCTGAGCGGAATGGGACTGGACAGCAAGGTGGCGCTGATAACCGACGGGCGTTTCTCGGGGGGCACGCGCGGTGCAGCCATCGGGCACGTAACGCCCGAAGCCGCCGACCGCGGCCCGATCGCAGCCGTCAAGACCGGCGATATCATTTCAATTGATATACCGCACCGGAAGCTTGAGGTCAACCTGACCGAAGCCGAGATGAAGCGGAGGCTCAAGGGCATCCCCCACTTCGTATCCAGCATCAAGGGAGGATACCTCAGCAGATACATCGAGCTGGTAGGGCCCGCCAGCGAGGGAGCTGTATTCAGGGACGAGGAGAGTAGCCGGAAGAAATGATAAAGACAGGCGCTGAGATACTGTGTGAATGCCTGCTCAAAGAGGGCGTGGAGGTAATCTTCGGGTTCCCCGGCGGCGTGCTGCTGCCCCTTTATGATACGCTGCCCAAGTATCCGGACCTTAGGCATATTCTGGTAAGGCACGAGCAGGGAGCCGCCCACGCGGCCGACGCCTACGCCAGGGTCACCGGCAAGATAGGCGTCTGCCTGGCCACCTCCGGCCCGGGCGCCACCAACCTGGTGACGGGCATAGCCAACGCCTACCTGGACTCCGTGGCGCTGCTGGCCGTAACCGGGCAGGTGCCCACCAATTTCATCGGCAAGGACGCCTTCCAGGAGATAGATATAACGGGCATCACGCTGCCCATCACCAAGCACAACCAACTCGTCCAGGATACGGACGACCTGGCCCTGGCCATCCGGGAGGCTATCCACATAGCCCAGCTCGGCCGCCCCGGCCCGGTGCTGCTGGACATACCGCGCGATGTCTTCCAGGGCAAGACCGAGTTCGTCTTCCCCGACAAGATAGAGCTGCCGGGCTACAAGCCCAAGCTGTTCGGCCATCCGGCGCAGATAAAGAAGGCGGCCGACCTGATCAACTCTGCCGAAAGGCCCGTTATCATCGCCGGACACGGCGTCAACATCGCCCGGGCCTATGCCGAGCTCAAGGAGTTGGCCGAGAAGGCACAGTTGCCCGTGGTCACCACCTTCCTGGGCATTGGCTGTTTCCCTGAATCGCACGTGCTCAGCTACGGCTGGCTGGGCATGCACGGCATGGGCTACGCCAACAAGGCCATCCATCATTCCGACCTGGTCATTGCCATCGGCATGCGCTTCGACGACCGCGCCACCGGCGTGGTCAGCGCCTTCGCGCCGCAGGCCCAGGTCATACATATCGATGTCGACCCCGCCGAGATAGGCAAGAACTTGAACGTGGACGTGCCCATCGTGGGCGACGTGAAGAACGTGCTGCAGGTGCTCAACAAGCAGATAGAGAAAAGGGACCACATAGGCTGGCTGACGCAGGTTGACGAGTGGAGGGCCATTCACCCAGCCACCGAAATACGCGAGCATGAGGGCGTGCTGCCGCAGTACATCATCAGGCAGATACACGAGGCCACCAGGGGCGATACCATCATCGTCACCGGCGTGGGCCAATCCCAGATGTGGGCGGCGCAGTATTTTTACTATGACAAGCCCAACAGCTTCATATCGTCCGGCGGCCTGGGCACCATGGGGTTCGAGCTCCCGGGCGCCATCGGCGCCAAGGTGGGCGCGCCCCACGAGTGCGTCTGGTGCATCGCCGGCGACGGCGGCTTCCAGATGACGGTGCAGGAGCTGGCCACAATGGTCCAGGAGAACCTGGACATCAACATCGCCGTCTTCAACAACGGCTGGCTGGGAATGGTGCGCCAGTGGCAGGAGCTCATCTACAACAAGCGCTACTTCGGCACCCAGCTCTATAACCCTGACTTCGTCAAGATAGCCGAGGCCTACGGCATAAAGGGCCAGAGGGTGACGCGCAAGATCGACGTCCGCCCGGCCATCGAGAAGTCCATGGAGCACAAGGGGCCCTACCTGATAGAGTTCGTGGTCGAGCCCGAGGAAAACGTCTACCCCTTCGTACCGCCGGGCAAGACGCTGGTCGAGTTCCTGGAGATGCCCAGCCCGACGGGGAGCCTGAAGAAATAAAATGGAGACCCTTAATTGAGCAGACAGCACATACTGGTGGCCCTGGTGCAGGACAAGCCCGGCGTGCTTAACCGCATCTCCAGCACGCTCAGGAGGCGTAACTTCAACATCGAGAGCATCGCCGTGGGCCATATCGAGGTACCCAAGCTGTCACGCATGACCATAGTGGTGGAGGGCGACGACGCCAAGGTGGAGCAGGTCAGGAAGCAGCTCGACAGGGTGGTAGAGGTCATCAGGATATCAGACATAACCGGCGACAACCCGGTCGCCCGGGAGATGGCCATGATCAAGGTCAAGGCCGCGCCCTCCACGCGCAGCGAGATCATACAGATCATCGACATCTTCAGGGCCAATATAGTCGACGTCTCGCCGGACTCGCTGATCATCGTGGCCACAGGCAACGCCGAGAAGGTGGAAACCTTGATCGAGCTGTTGAAGGGCTTCGGAATCAGGGAGATGACCCGCACCGGCACCATCGCCCTGCCCCGCGGAGGGGCAGGACCGCTTACTATTGACGAAAGCAAACCACTGAGGCACGTGGTGGAACATATTCCCGCGGAAGAAGAGCTTCCCAACTGGTAGCCGGACCCTCAATTCCACCGTATTTGCCTCATAATAAAATTAAATCTTTTTACAGGAGGTTCATCATGGCAAAAATTTATTACGAAAAAGACGCTAATCTGGCGTTATTAAAGGATAAGCTCATCGGCATTATCGGCTACGGCAGCCAGGGGCACGCCCATGCCCAGAACCTGCGCGACAGCGGCCTGAACGTCATCGTGGCGGAGTCCAAGGGGACCGAGGGCTACAAGGCGGCCAAGAAGGCCGGCTTCGAGGTGGTGGACGCCTCCGAGGCGGCCAAGCGGGCGGACGTGGTCATGATGCTGGTCCCTGACCAGATTCAGGCCAGGGTTTACAGGGAACAGATCTCCGAGCATATGACCAGGGGCAAGACGCTGATGTTCGCCCACGGCTTTAACATCCACTTCGGCCAGATCGTCCCGCCGGAATCCTTAGACGTGACTATGATCGCACCCAAGTGCCCCGGACACATGGTCAGGCAGCTTTTCGTTGATAAGAACGGGCCGCCGGCCATTGTGGCCGTTTACCAGGATGCTTCCGGCATAGCCCTGCGGCAGGCGCTGGCCTATTCCAGGGGCATCGGCTGCGCCCGCGCCGGCGTCATAGAGACCACCTTCAAAGAAGAGACCGAGACCGACCTGTTCGGCGAGCAGGCCGTCCTGTGCGGCGGCGTCACCTCGCTCATCCAGGCCGGGTTCGAGACGCTGGTCGAAGCCGGCTACCAGCCGGAGATCGCCTACTTCGAGTGCCTGCATGAGCTGAAGCTGATCGTTGACCTCATCTACAGGGGCGGCTTTGCCTTCATGCGCTATTCCGTCAGCGATACCGCCGAGTACGGCGACTACACCCGCGGGCCCAGGGTCATCAACGAGATGGTCAAGGACGAGATGCGGGAGATACTGGCGGAGGTGCAGGACGGCAGCTTTGCCAGGGAATGGATACTGGAGAACCAGGCCAACCGGCCGGTCTACAACGCACTTAAGCGCAGGGGCGCCGAGCACGAGATCGAGATAGTGGGTAAGAAGCTGCGCTCGATGATGCCCTGGCTGAAGTAGCAGCCGTTTTCCCCGGCTCAAAATAAATCAGCGAGGTAACGCACATGAAAGGTGATCGTGTCCTTATTTTTGATACAACATTGAGAGACGGCGAGCAGGCCGCCGGCACCAGCCTGAACGTAAAAGAGAAACTTGAGATCGCCCATCAGCTGGAAAACCTGGGCGTGGACATAATCGAGGCCGGCTTCCCCATCACTTCCGAGGGCGATTTCGACGCCGTTCGCTTGATAGCCAGAGAGCTTAAGAAGTCGACGGTGTGCGCGCTGAGCCATGCCAACAACGAGGCGGTGGACAGGGCCTGGGAGGCCGTCAAGCACGCCAAAAAAGGCCGCATACACATCTTCCTCTCCACCTCGGATGAGCACCTGACCCACCAGCTCAAGAAGAGCAAGGATGAGGTGCTCAAGCTGGCGGTGAACTCGGTGGCGCGCGCCCGAAAATTATGCAGCGACGTCGAGTTCTCACCCATGGACGCCACACGCACGGACGTCAGGTTCCTCCACCGTATCGTGGAGGCAGTCATCGACGCCGGCGCCAGCACGGTAAACATACCGGATACAGTGGGCTACTCCATACCCGCCGAGTTCGGCAAGCTAATCGAGGGCATCTTCAAGAACGTGCCCAACGTGGATAAGGCCGTGATCAGCGTTCACTGCCATAACGACCTGGGCCTGGGCGTGGCCAACAGCCTGGAGGCTGTGCGCAAGGGCGCGCGGCAGGTGGAGTGCACCGTCAACGGCATCGGCGAGCGCGCCGGCAACGCCGCGCTGGAAGAGATCGTCATGGCGCTCAAGACGCGCCAGGACCTCTACCACCTGGCAACCAGCATCGATACGACGCAGATCTACAAGGCCAGCAGGATGGTCAGCGAGATGACCGGCTTCCTGGTCCAGCAGAACAAGGCCATTGTGGGCGCCAACGCCTTCCGCCATCAGTCCGGCATTCACCAGGACGGCATCATCAAGAAGTCCAGCACCTACGAGATAATGAACCCGCGTGACGTAGGTATTCCCGCCAGCGCGCTGGTGCTGGGCAAGGTCAGCGGCCGCCACGCCTTTCAGGAGAGGCTGGCCGAGATGGGCTATGCGCTGGACGAAGCCGCCCTCAACCACGCCTTCAAGGCCTTTAAAGAGCTGGCCGATAAGAAAAAGCAGCTTACCGACCGCGATATACAATCGTTAATCAGCGAGGAGATGCGCACGGCCTCCGAGGTCTACCACCTGGAATACGTGGGCGTCTCCTGTGGCAATGGCAGCATACCTACGGCCACCGTGCGGCTGACCGGCCCTAACAAGGAGGCGCTGGCCGATGCCGCGCTGGGCGCCGGCCCGGTGGACGCAGTCTACAAGGCCATCAACCGCATCGTGCGTGTGCCCAACGTGCTGACGGAGTTCACCGTTTCTTCCGTTACCGAGGGCATCGACGCCTTAGGCGAGGTGCTCATCCGCATCGAGAGTGACGGCGTGACCTATACCGGCCGCGGCTCCGATACCGACATCATCGTGGCCAGCGCCAAGGCCTACATGAACGCACTTAACCGCCTGCTGAACACCAAGAAAGTCGGCAGGGAGCAGAGAAGGAAATGAGCCCCGAGCTAGATGCAGGACTGAGGCTGCTGGCATCGGCCGTGCTGGGACTGGCCGTGGGCATTCAGAGGGAGCTGTCACACAAGCCGGCCGGCCTGCGCACCCACATACTCATTTGCCTGGGCTCGGCGCTGTTCACCGTTGTCTCCGTCATGGGGTTTAGCGGGACGGTCGACCCGGCCAGGGTGGCCGCCGGCGTGGTCACCGGCATCGGCTTCATCGGCGCCGGCGTTATCTTCCGCGGCATGCGCGGCGACAAGGTTGTGGGCATAACCACTGCAGCCAGCGTGTGGATTACCGCCGCCATCGGCATCGCCTGCGGAGTTGGCATGTACCTCATAGCCGTTGGCGTGACGGTCATAACCGTCATCGTTTTGTTCCTGCCGCGCGCCAACGGATAATTTAATATAAGGAGACCTAACTTGACTCTTGCTGAAAAGATACTGGCAGCGCACTCGGGAAAGGACAGGGTTAGCCCCGGCGAGTTCATCAACGTCAGGCCCGACCTCGTGCTTTCCAACGATATAACCGCGCCAATAGCCATCAAGGAGTTCGAGAGGCTGGGCGTCAAAAGCGTCTTCAACCCTAAAAAGATAGTCATGGTCCCGGACCATTTCTGTCCCAACAAGGACATACACTCGGCCGAGCAGGCCAAAATGATGCGAGATTTCGCCCACAAATACAACCTCATCTACTTCGAGGTGGGCGAGATGGGCATCGAGCACGTCATATTGCCCGAGAAGGGCCTGGTGCTGCCGGGCGACGTGGTGGTGGGGGCAGATTCCCATACCTGCACCTACGGCGCGCTGGACGCCTTCGCCACCGGCATGGGCTCCACAGATATAGCCGTGGCCATGGCCACCGGCGAGATCTGGATGAAGGTGCCGCCGACCATCAAGTTCGTCTTCCACGGGAAGCCCCGCAAGTGGGTGGGCGGCAAGGACTTCATCCTTTACATCATCGGCAAAATCGGAGTGGACGGCGCAATTTATTCGGCCATGGAGTTCCACGGAGAGGCGGTGCATGCCCTCTCCATGGACAGCCGCTTCACCATGTCCAACATGGCCATCGAAGCGGGCGGCAAGGCGGGACTGTGCCACATGGACGATAAAACACGCGCTTATCTCAAAGGCAGGGCCAAACGGAAATACACGGAATACAGCTCCGACCCGGACGCCGTATACGCCAAGGTAATAGAGTACGATGCCGATAAGATAGAGCCACAGGTGGCCTTCCCGCACATACCGTCCAATACCAGGCCCATCAGTCAGGTGGGCACTGTCAGCATAGACCAGGCGGTCATAGGCAGCTGCACAAACGGCCGCATGGACGACCTGCAGCTTGCCGGCAAAATACTCAAGGGCAGGAAGGTCAATCCTAACGTCAGGTGCATCATACTGCCCGGCTCCCAGAAGATATACCTGGACGCGCTCAGGAACGGGCTGATCGAGACCTTCATCAGGGCCGGCGCCGCCGTAAGCACCCCGACCTGCGGCCCCTGCCTGGGAGGCTACATGGGCGTGCTGGCCGCCGGCGAGAGGTGCATATCCACCACCAACCGCAACTTCGTCGGCCGCATGGGCCATGTGAAATCGGAAGTCTACCTTGCCAATCCCGCCGTGGCTGCGGCCAGCGCCGTGCTGGGCAGGATAGCAAGCCCGGAGGAGTTAGCCTGATGACGCTCAAAGGAAAGGTTTTTAAATACGGCGCCAATATAGATACCGACGCCATCATACCGGCGCGCCACCTCAACCTGTACGAGCCAGCTGACCTGGCGCAGCACTGCATGGAGGACCTGGACGAGGAGTTCCTCAAGCAGGTTAAACCGGGAGATATCATCGTGGCCGATACCAACTTCGGCTGCGGCTCATCACGCGAGCATGCCCCGCTGGCCATCAAGGCCTCGGGCATCTCCGCCGTCATCGCCAAGAGCTTCGCACGCATCTTCTTCCGCAACGGCATCAACATCGGCCTGCCCCTGCTGGAGAGCGAGGAGGCCGTGGACAATATCAAGGCCGGCGACACGGTGGAGGTGGACCTGGCCGCAGGCAGGATAACCAACCTTTCCACCGGCAAGGCCTTCCAGGCCAAGCCCTACCCGGAGTTCATGATGGAGATAGTCCAGGCCGGGGGGCTGGTTGAGCAGACGAAGAAAAAACTGGCGAGGAATAAATAGCTTGAAATTCAATATAGCAGTGCTTCCCGGCGACGGCGTGGGCCCCGAGGTCATCGGGGAGGCGCAGCGCGTGCTCGACTCGGTCGGGCGCCGCTTCGGCCATACCTTTGACTACCGCCAGGGGCTGATAGGCGGCATCTCCATCGACAAACACGGGCAGGCGGTCATCGCCGAGACGCTGGAGATGTGCCGCAAGAGCGATGCCGTCATGCTGGGCGCGGTCGGCGGCCCCAGGTGGGACGATCCCCAGGCCAGAGTAAGGCCGGAGGACGGCCTGCTGGCAGCGCGCAAGGAGCTCAAGCTCTTCGCCAATATCCGGCCGGTCAAGATGTTCCCGGCGCTGGTGGACGCCACCTCGCTCAAGCCCGATATAGTGCGCAACGTCGATATGGTGGTGGTACGTGAGCTGACCGGCGGCCTGTATTTCGGCAAGCCCAAGAAGAGGTGGAGCACCTCACGCGGCCGGCGCGCCGTTGACACCATGGCCTACAACGAGAAGGAGATAGAGCGCATACTGCGCGTGGGCTTCGAGCTGGCCATGACGCGGCGCAGGAAGCTGACCTCCGTTGACAAGGCCAACGTGCTGGAATCGTCCAGGCTGTGGCGCCAGATCGCCGCCGAGATGGCCTCAGAGTACCCGCAGGTCAAGACCGACAACATGCTGGTGGACGCCTGCTCCATGCGATTGATACAGAATCCCGGTTATTTTGATGTGATAGTGACGGAGAACACCTTCGGTGATATTTTGACCGACGAGGCCTCCATGCTGGCCGGCTCCATGGGCATGCTGCCCTCCGCCAGCATGGCCGGCATACCGGGAGGCAAGAAAGGAAAGGCCTTCGGCCTGTACGAGCCCATACACGGCAGCGCGCCTGATATAGCCGGCATGAACTTTGCCAACCCCATCGCCACCATTTTGAGCGTGGCCATGATGCTGCACTACTCGCTGGGGCTGGGACGCGAGGCCGATGCAGTCGAGCAGGCCGTGCTGCAGGTGCTGGATGAAGGCTACCGCACCCAGGACATCATGTCGCAGGGCATGAAGCGCGTGGGCACGTCGGAGATGGGAAAGCTGATCGAGGAAAGGGTGAAGGGGTGAATATGAGACGAGTTGACCTTTACGATACGACGCTCAGGGACGGTGCACAGCAGGAGGGCATTTCCTTTTCAGTGACCGACAAGCTGAAGATCTGCCAGAAGCTGGACGAGCTGGGCATAAACTATATTGAGGGCGGCTGGCCCGGCGCCAACCCCAAGGACACGGAGTTCTTCAGCAGGGCGCGTAATTTAAAGCTCAGGAACGCCGTGCTCGTGGCCTTCGGCAGCACCCGCAGGGTGGACGTGCCGGCCAAAGACGACCCGGGACTGAGGGCGCTGGTGGAGTCCGGCGCCAAGGCAGTCAACATAGTGGGCAAGTCGTCCGACCGGCAGGTCAGGCAGGTGCTGGAGACCACGCTGGAGAACGGCCTGGCCGTAGTGCGCGAGTCCATAGCCTTCCTCAAGTCGAAAGGGCTGACGGCCTTCTTCGACGCCGAGCACTTCTTCGACGGCTACAAGTCCAATCCCGCCTACGCTATCAAGGTGCTGACCGCCGCGGCCAAAGGCGGGGCCGATTGCCTGGTGCTGTGCGATACCAATGGAGGGACGCTGCCCTCGGAAATCGTAGAAATCATGGCCGATGTTAAGCAGAAGATAGACTGCCCGCTGGGCATACACGCCCACAACGACAGCGAGCTGGGCGTGGCGGTCTCGCTGGCGGCGGTGGAGTGCGGCGCCATGCACGTGGAGGGCACCATCAATGGCTACGGCGAGCGCTGCGGCAACGCCAACCTGTGCTCCATCATACCTGCGCTGCAACTCAAGCTGGGCATCAAATGCGTCAGCGCCGCACAGCTGGCCAGGCTAACCGAGGTGTCGCGCTTCGTGGCCGAGGTGGCCAACCTGCCGCCCGTAGCCAGCCTGCCCTACGTGGGCCACAACGCCTTCCTGCACAAGGCGGGATTGCACGTCTCGGCCCTCAGCAAGTGGGAGGAGAGCTACCAGCACGTGGACCCGGCCGCCGTGGGCAACAACCCCAAGGTGGTGGTCTCAGAGCTCTCCGGAAAGAGCAATATTATTTATAAAGCTAAGGAGCTGGGCATCCCCCTGCCCCCGCAGGGCAAGGAGGCGCGCCAGATACTTGAGACCATCAAGCAGCTGGAGAGCCGCGGCTTCCAGTACGAGGACGCCGACGCCTCCTTCGAGCTGCTGCTTTTACGGGCGCAGCCCGGCTACAAGCCACCCTTCCAGCTGGTGGACTACATGGTGGTGGTGGAGAGACACCGCAGGCTGCCGGCGGCCTATGACATCGGGGCGCAGTTCCTGGCCGAGGCCACCATCAAGGTCAGGGTGGACAACAAGATCATGCACACCGCCTCAGAGGGCAACGGCCCGGTCAATGCCCTGGACTTCGCGCTGCGCAAGGCTTTGCTGGAGTTCTACCCCGGCCTGGCCAGGGTGGACCTGATAGACTACAAGGTGCGCATACTGGAGGGCAGCAGCGGCACGGGCTCGCTGGTGCGCGTGATGATCGAGTCCAGCAACGGCAAGGAGCTGTGGCGCACGGTGGGCAGCTCGACCAACATCATCGAGGCCTCCTGGCTGGCGCTTTTCGACAGCATGGAGTACTTTCTGGTCAAGCTGGACAAGAGACACAGGAAATAGGCGTTATTTCAAGCATAATAAAAGAGGGCGGCCGTTGGCCGCCCTCTTCGTTAACATCGGATGAGTTAAATTATTCCCTTTTGACGATGCAGGCCGCGCCCTGGCCGCCGCCGCAGCACTGTGTTGCCAGGCCGTATTTGGCATTCTTCTCTTTAATTATCCTGGCTACGGTGCCAACGATCCTGAGGCCGGTGGCGCCCAGCGGATGGCCGATGGCCACGCCGCCGCCGTGTATATTTACCTTCTCCTCGGGAACGCCGAGCTCTTTCATGCAGTACTGTGATACCACTGCAAAGGCCTCGTTGATCTCCCAGTAATCGATGTCGCCGGGCTTGAGGCCTGCCCATTCGAGCGCCTTTCTGCTGGCGGGAACCGGGCCTGCACCCATGATGGTGGGGTCGACGCCGGCCACGCCGAAAGACACGAAGCTGGCCATGGGTTTGAGGCCCAGCTTCTTGGCCTTGTCCCTGGACATGATTAGCATGGCGGTTGCACCGGCGTTCAGCGGTGAGGCATTCCCGGCTGTAATGGTGCCATCAGGCTTGTAGGCCGGTTTCAGGCCGGCCAGCACTTCAATCGTGGTATCAGGCCTGACATTAGCGTCATAGTCGAACATCTTCTTGGTGCCATCTTCCAGCGTGATCTCAACGGGCATGATCTCGCCCTTGAGCCACTCCCTGGATGCGGCGGCAAGCTGGTGGGACCTGGCAGCGAACCTGTCCATCTCCTCCCTGGAGATGCCAGCCAGCTCCTGCAGCTTCTGCGCCGTGAAGCCCATGTTGAATGAGAACATAAGATCGATATGCTTGTATTTGGGGTCATTGATGAGCTTCATTGGCATGGCATTGCCGATGGAGCTGCCCATCGGGCAATGGGTCATGTGTTCCTGTCCACCGCACAGCACCACGTCGGCAAAGCCCTCAGCGATGGCCAGCACACCCGTCCGCAGGCCGTCAAGCGAGGAGCCACACTGCTGGTCAACCTGCTGGGAGGCTATTTCAACGGGCAGGTTAGCAAAAAACAGCGGGAACTTGCCGCCGAATGTGAAGGTCTCATTGGCCGGGTTAGCTGTCCCGACCACCGCCTCGTCGATGATCTTGGGATCGAGGTTGTTCCTCTTGATCATCTCGTTCCACAGCATCCCCATGACCTCGTCCATGCGCCATTCGTTCAGCAGGTCCTTGGTGGGTTCCTTGGGACGTGATCTGGAAAACGGAGAGCGTAGGTAGTCAATCATCACAACATCACGGGCAAACTTCATAGTGCTATTTCTCCTTTTGATTAAATTTCTGGACTATTCTACACAATTTGACTTCGATTGTAAAAATGCCGGAATGTCATACGCCGGCCAGCTAGCCTTTTATGACTCCTATCGGCACAGCCATGGCCACCTTACGGGAGATGCCGGCCTGCTGGGTTACCCCGACCACGTCCGTCACGTCCTTGTAGGCGGAAGGGGCCTCCTCGGCCAGCGACCCCATGCTGTCGGCCTTGACGTAGATGCCCCTGGCAGCCAGCGCGGCGGCCACGTCGCTGCCCCGCAGGCTGCGCTTGGCCTCGCCCCGGCTCTGCAGGCGGCCGGCGCCGTGGCAGGTTGAGCCGAAGGTCTCCTGCATTGCTTTCTCTGTTCCAACAGCTACGAATGAGCAGCGTCCCATGTCGCCTGGTATCAGCACCGGCTGGCCGATGGGCTGGTACTTCTCCGGCACGCCCTTGCGGCCGGAGGGGAAGGCGCGCGTGGCGCCTTTACGGTGCACGCACAGCTTCTGCCTTTTGCCCTCCACCTCGTGCTCCTCCAGCTTGGCGATGTTGTGCGCCACGTCGTAGACCTGCTCCAGGCCTACCCGGTCGATGCTCTTTCCCAGCACCTTGACGAAGGATTCCCTGGCCCAGTGTGCGATGCACAGCCGGTTGGCCCAGGCATAGTTGGCGGCGCAGGCCATGGCCGCCAGGTAGTCGCGGCCCTCCTGCGATTCCACCGGTGCGCAGGCCAGCTGCCGGTCCGGTAGTGCGATGCCGTACTTCCTGACAGCCTCGCCCATGGTGCGCAGGTAGTCGTCGCACACCTGGTGCCCCAGCCCCCTGGAGCCGGTATGTATCAGCAGCAGCACCTGTCCCACGAAGGTTATGCCCATCAGAGCCGCCGACTGCTTATCATATATCTCCCTGACCACCTGCACCTCCAGGAAATGGTTGCCCGAGCCCAGCGTGCCGAGCTGTGGCGCGCCGCGCTTGCGGGCGCGGTCGCCCACCTTGTCCGGGTCGGCGGCCTGCATGCAGCCGTTCTCCTCGGTGACCTCCAGGTCTTCCTTGCTGCCGAAGCCGTGTTTGACGGCCCAGGCGGCGCCCTGGCTCAGCACCTCCTCCATGTCCTTCTCGCTCAGCTTTATCTTGCCCTCTGAGCCTAGCCCCGAGGGAACGTTCTTGAACAGGTGGTTTATCAGCTCGTGTATCTTCGGCTCTATTTCCTGCTCGTTCAGGTTTGTGCGCAAGAGGCGGACGCCGCAGTTGATATCATAACCCACGCCGCCCGGCGAGATGACGCCGTCCTGCACCCGGGTGGCGGCTACGCCGCCTATGGGGAAGCCGTAGCCCCAGTGTATATCCGGCATGGCCATGGAGCGCCCCACGATACCGGGCAGAAAGGCCACGTTGGCCACCTGCTCCAGCGACTGCTCCTCTTTGATGACCGCCAGCATGCGCTCGTCGGCATAGACCAGCCCGGGCACCTTCATGCCGGCCTTGTAGTCCTGCGGTATCTCCCAGCGGCAGCTTCCTATTTGCTTGAGTTTTCCCTGCCAGGGGCTCATGGCCGTCTCCTATATATCAAATATGATACTGGCCGTGTAAAGGCCTTCTTTGTTCTCGATTTTAAGATTATGGTAAGTTGCTGCCTTGACCTCGCGGCGAAGGCGGTGCTTTTTCAGGTCCAGCTTCTCGCCGGCGCAGGTTGCGGTCAGCTTCCTTCCGTCCTTAATAACTATAGCAAAATCACGGAAGAGCAGGCGCTCCGTATCCAGCTCGTACAGCAGCGTGTTCAGCCACTCCACCAGCAGCGCCTCCGGGTCGCCCTCGTCCAGCTCCAGCGTCTTGCTCAGCCTGGCTTCAATCTTTTTGGAATCCACCATCAGGCTGTACATCCCCCGGGCTGCGTTGGCCAGCAGCCCGGGCAGGTCGCGCCCGTAGGCCACGATGCCGATATCCGCCGTGTGGTCGATTACCTCGAACTGCTTTTCCATGCTTTTTCCTGTGCAGAAATATTATATATTAAACGGGCCTCTCCAAAGCACGGTTTCAGGTTGACGCAATTCACATTTGGATGCTAACATTATGAGTCTTGGGCCGCTAGCTCAACAGGTAGAGCAGTTGACTCTTAATCAACCGGTTACAGGTTCGAGCCCTGTGCGGCTCAGTGAATTCCCCCTTTAACACATCTGGGAATTTGCTGTTTACATTCACCACCAGCCAAAACTCCTTTTCCGCGTTAAACAAAATCCTTCCCAAAACCTGTTCCATTTGCTTATGCGATAATATATAATGGGGCCGCTGGGGGGAGACTGTCAATGAACATGTCTAGTAGTGAGGTCATCGGGCTGGGGGTGGTGTTTTTCCTGGCCGTGTTGATCTTCGTGATCAGCTTTATAGTGGGCCATTTCAGGTCGTAATTCCAAGCGGGCGATCCCTGTCAGCAAACTAAGTAACATCACTTATTGCCCATCCCATGCAATCTGTCTATAATTTGTTTATAAATACATTTTTAAAGGAGGGGCATATGGCAGTCGACAAAGCAAAGGTTATGGGTCTCGTTGGTTTCTGGTCATTCATCGTCGGCCTTGTTATCGCAGTCATTGCGGGCATCGTATTGCCGGCCAATCCGGTGGCGATAATTGTCCTGATCGTCCTCGGCATTGTCATCGGCTTTCTGAACATCACGGCCAAGGAAACTCCAACCTTGCTTATGGCTACGATAGCCCTGATCGTGGTGGGCAATGTGTTCGCCCCGCTGACGGTGCTTGACATCGGCAAGTTCATCGGCAACATTCTGAGCTACATCGGCACGCTGGTAGCACCGGCGGCCATCATCGTAGCAATCAAGGCGCTCTGGGCGGTCGGCAAACCCGGCGACTAGCTCCGGCAACAACAGAATATTCTGAAATGCGGAAGGAGGGCAGTTTGTGCCCTCCTTCTTCTTTATCCCCTGAAAAATTAGCTGCAAATAATAGCTATACTCGGGGACATTTGATACAATATCCCTGCTGATTTGCTTAAGGCGCGCTCAGGGGGGAGTGTCGGAACTGGCAGACGAGCATGACTTAGGATCATGTGCCGCAAGGCGTAGGGGTTCGAGTCCCCTCTTCCCCAGTGAATACCGCGTTGAATATATTTACAGGAAAAGAAAATGAGCAATATTGAAGTCAAGAAAACCAAGAAAAGCAAGATCCACCGCGTGGACTTCTCCGGGCTGGGCTTCGGCGATATCTTCACCGACCACATGCTCAGGATGTCCTACGGCAAGGGAAAATGGAACCAGCCGCAGATAGTACCCTTCGGCCCCATGCGCATATTCCCCTCGCTCTCCACACTGCACTACGGCCAGTCGGTCTTCGAGGGCCTCAAGGCCTTCCATTGCAAGGACGGCTCTGTCAACATCTTCCGCGTGGACAGGCACATCGAGCGCTTCAATCGTTCCTGCCACCGGCTGTGCATCCCCGCCGTGGACAAGAAGACCTTCCTGGAAGGGCTGGTCCACCTGCTGAAGATTGACCGCAACTGGATTCCCAAGCAGAAGGGCTACTCGCTCTACATCCGCCCCTTCGCCTTCGCCGCTGACAGGACGCTGGGCGTCCACGTTGCGCATACCTACTGGTTCATGATCATACTTTCACCGGTGGGGGCCTACTACAAGGAGGGCTTCAACCCGGTCAAGCTCATCACGGCCATCGACCACGCCAGGTCGGTGGAGGGCGGCACCGGCGCGGTCAAGACCGCCGGCAACTATGCCGCTAGCCTGTTCGCCGCGCACGAGGCGCAGCAGAAGGGCTTCACCCAGGTGCTGTGGCTGGACGGCGTTCACCACAATTACGTGGAAGAGGTGGGCACCATGAACGTCTTCTTCCTGATCGATAACGAGCTGGTCACGCCGCACCTTAGCGGCACCATACTGGGCGGCATCACGCGCGATTCCGTCATCCACCTGGCCAAGGACTGGGGCATGGATGTCTCCGAGCGCCGCATCAGCATGGACGACATCATGGTGGCGGCTGAAAAGGGCAAGCTGCAGGAGGCCTTCGGCACGGGCACGGCCGCCGTCATCTCGCCCATCGGCGCCATCCAGCACAAGGGCAAGATGATCACCATCAATAAGGGCCAGGCCGGCAAGCTGGCGCTCAAGCTGTTCGACGCCATCACCGGCATACAGTACGGTGAGAAGCCCGACAAGTTCGGCTGGATATACAAGATTAAATAAGGCGGTTTTTAACCGACGGGTTATATATTTGCGCCCCTGTCGGAGTCCTTGACACTGATTTGAGGCAAAATATATACTTTACTTTGCGTTTCTTGGGGCCATTAGCTCAGTTGGTTAGAGCACAGTCCTGATAAGACTGGGGTCTCTGGTTCGAATCCAGAATGGCCCACCATCTCTGGTGAGATTATTACCTAACTTTAGCTTCGATTTTTCACTGTGTGATATTTTTACTATTTTATCAATCGTAAGAATGGTGATATTATCACCATTAAGCAACTATCAGGATATATGTTCATAAAACCAACGATTTTTGTCATGGATTCAATTTTAAAACGCAGAATTAGTAGTATTGGTAAAAAGATTGCACTGAAGCTTCAATAATAATATACTGCTCACAATAAAAACCGGCTTAATCAGGATAATAATAATGGCAATGTTAAGTAAAACTTCAAAAGACAATCAACTAAATTTGAAAACTCTGAGCTATAAAGACCTCACATGGATAGACATTATTCAGCCTAATAGAGAAGCCACAAAATTCCTTGCTGATAACTATGATTTTAATCAATTGGACCTTGAAGATGCCCTGAGTCCTCAACAGGTCTCCAAGGTGGAAGTTTACGAAAACTATATTTTCATCGTTATGCAAATTTCAGTGTATGACAAAGTGGAAAAACTCAGCACAAAAAAACAATGGTCAGCATTTGTTGGCGTTAATTTTTTAATTACACTCAGGCCGGCAGAATTGAAAGTAGCTGATGAGCTGTTCGGGGAATGTGACTCCAGAGATGAATCTCGTGAACAATATATGAGCCAGGGATCCGGTTACCTGCTCTATCAGATACTTGATCGTGCGATAGACCGGTATTTCAAAGTGTTGGACAAGATTTATAGCAAAATAGAAGATATTGAAGATAGCGTTTTCAAGGAAAATATCGAAGCAATTAGCCAGTTGACCAACCTTAGAAGGGACATAATCAACCAGAGGCAGGTGATGTTGCCAACACGGACAACCCTCGTTGAATTGGAACCCAAGTTAAAGCATTTTTCCAACGCTAATCTAGATCTTTATTTCAGTGACCTCATGGACCACGTAAATAAAATATGCACTATATTAGACGAATATACGGAAGTTATAGAGGTGTTCAAAGACCTCGATTATCTTCAGAGCAGTTACCTGGCCAACAGGACTACACGTGCCCTGACAATGATAATGGCAATATTTTTACCCATTTTGGTAATCACAGCAATTTATTACATTCTGCCTCAAGAATTGGGAAAGGGAAGCTTCGAAAGTTTTATAGCGTTGTCAGTATTTGCTGTGATCCTGGTCGGCATAATATTACTTTTCTTACGCCGCAGGCATTTAATTTAGGACGTTCACACCACCCCAATAATTGGTTTAACCCACCAGTTTGAATCCATTGGAATACCGTCCGTAAAACCATTTTTTCATAAATTCGACCAGCAGCATATAGGTTATGATAAAAATAAACAGCACCAGTAAAAATGCCGGTGGAAGCGGGACAAAACCGAAAATATCGTTGCCAAGCGGAGTGAACGGCAATGCCAATGACACGGCAAGAATAATAAATATATTGATTAACAGCATCGGGTTTGGCTTACTGCGTAAGAAGGGTATGGCCCTGGTCCTGATCACAAATATTATCAGCGTCTGGGTGAAGAGCGATTCCACAAACCATGCAGTTTGGAAGAGCGGCGCCGTAGCATTAAAGACATAAAGCATGACGAAAAAGGTGGCGAAGTCAAATATTGAGCTGACCGGACCAAAAGCTACCATGAAATTTCGAATAAAAGCTGTATTCAGTTTCTGAGGCCGGTCGATATAAGTCTGGTCCACATTATCCACCGGGAGGGCAAGCTGTGCGAATGAATATAGCAAGTTGTTTAAAAGCAACTGCACCGGCAGCATTGGCAAGAAGGGCAGGAAGAGCGAGGCACCGGCGGCAGAAAACATATTACCGAAATTGGAGCTGATCGCCATCTGAATATACTTTAACGTATTGCCGAAGGTTTTGCGGCCCTCGGCAACTCCACTGGCAATTATTTTCAGGTCATTTTGGAGTAATATGATATCAGCTGATTCTTTGGCGATATCGACAGCATTTGTAACGGAAATGCTGACATCTGCAACTTTCATCGATGGTGTATCATTGATGCCGTCTCCGAGATAGCCCACCACATGCCCGTTGGCTTTCAAAGCATTAATAATGCGGTTCTTTTGGGCTGGTGTGACCCTGGTAAAAATATCCGCCTTCTCCACGATCCTAGCCAATGTGTCATCATCGACATTCTGTATTTCGGTGCTCTGTACAATATTGATAGGCTCAATTTCTATAGTCCGCAAAAACGAGCAGGTTTTATCATCGTATTTTCTGCCGCGGCGATACTCAAAGACCTGGAAACCAAGGTGGTCGCAAACCTTGCCGGCAACGACTTCGTTATCACCGGTAAGAATTTTCAACATGATTCCAGCATTTCTCAGTAGTTCCAGTGATTCACCGGCGGTTTCCTTGATAGGGTCAACAAAGGCGATGAACCCCAAGAAGACCATATCCTTCTCATCGGGTAACGAGTACGCAGATTTTTGCTCAGCCCTTCGATAGCAAACCGCCAGCACGCGGAATCCCTTTAAACTTAAATCCCGATATTCCGCTTCAATTTTTCTTCTGGCATCTTCGGAAAGTTGATGGACTTCATCGTTAAGCTCATATTGTGAAATGATCTTGATTATTTCTTCGGGGGCTCCCTTTGTGATGAGAATGTTCTGTCCATTTTCTTTAACTACAATAGAAAGACGCTTGCGAATAAAATCAAAGGGAATTTCGTCAATCTTTTCAAATTGGTCAGTATTAATTTGCTGATGCTGGAGTATAGCCTCATCCAGCGGACTGCGCAGTCCAGTCTGGTGCCGGCTATTCAAAACGGAGTAAAGTAATACTTTCTCCGAATCCCTGTCTTCCATATCGACATGGCGTATGAGAGTGACCTTATTTTCAGTTAATGTCCCGGTCTTATCAGAGCACAAAACATCCATGCTTCCGAAATTCTGTATCGCCGCCAGGCGCTTTACTATAACTCCTTTCCGTGACATGTTGGTTGCGCCACGAGAAAGGTTGATAGAAAGAATCACCGGCAATAACCCTGGTGTCAAACCCACAGCCAAGGCGACTGAAAAAAGCAGTGAATCAATGATATTGCGCTTGAATAGGGCGTTGATAAAAAAGACAGCGATGATGAGGATGAAGGTAACCTGCATAATGAGATAGCCAAATTTCCTCAGCCCGCTCTCGAACTCGGTCTCTGGCTTCCTCTCCACGGTTTTTCTGGCTATTTCACCATATTGAGTGTAGATGCCGGTCCTGGCAATGACGGCTGTAGCTGAACCGGCAGTAATGGAAGTGCCCATAAAGATATAGTTATCCCACTTATTTAGATCGGCAGCTGCTGACAGATCAACAGCTACAGCATTTTTTTCTACAGGGAATGATTCCCCCGTCAACGCAGATTGGTCGATAAAGAAATCTCTGGCAGTAATTACCCTGCAATCGGCTGGAACAATATCTCCGGCTGAGAGCAATATTACATCGCCCGGTACGAGTTCAGAAATTGCAATTTCATGGCTGTCCCCATCCCTCAGAACGGTTGCAGTTGTTGCCACCCTCTTTATCAAGGCTTCTGCGGCTTTCCCTGCCCGGTATTCCTGAGTAAAATCCAAGGTTACGCTCAACAGAACGATGAATATAATAATGCCCGCATCCAGCGGATCGCCCGCAAAACCGGATACGATAGCAGCAATAATTAAAATTATTGTTACAGGGCTTTTAAAATGGAAGATGAATTCGAGGAAAATATTACTTTTCTTCTTTCGGATTACTTCGTTATTGCCGTAAACCTCCAGGCGTTTCCTTGCTTCTTCATTTGTGAGGCCTGCTGGGGAAGTTGATAACCGTTCCACAAACTCATCCGCAGGAAGGGTTAATATATCCTTCGTTTCAATGAGATTGGCCATAGAGGCTGTTCTCTTGTTATCTAGCTTATTTAACATAGGTTATTTTGAATATTTATGAAAGCTTTTAGGCAACTGCGACATTATAATACCGGCAATAGACTGTTTCAATATATTTTTAGAATGCCTGCAGTAGCTGCAATCTGTATCGATATTTGAGGTGTGGTTATTTCCTTTTAGTGTTTTTGCATCTCACCATGCCGAATGGGATCACAATATGGATGGAATAGATGGTATCATACAGCTGCATTGGAACATTGTTGGTCAGTCATCTGATCCTCCAATGAGTAGTTGTTGGATTGCTGGAATAAGCTTTTTGCTCTCAAACAGGAGTTCGGGAGCTGTCCAGAATGGCCCGTCATCCCCGATATATTTGTGCTACTATTGCACTACAATAGTGCACACCGCCACATTGTTCACGCGATTAGCATTGGGGCTCGCAATACCTTTATTAACCAAATTACCATTTCCGCAAGGAGGCTTAAATTATGGAATTCCTTGACATTATGAGTATTTCACACCGCTATATGGAGATACTGAACCCTTCCACGCCTGAAAAGATCATCAAACTTGGCAAATTACTCAAACTGCAAAAAGGAAACCGGGTCATCGACTTCGGTTGTGGTTGTGCAGAGCCCCTCGCTCTTTGGGCAGGGGAATTTGGTATCACTGGCATTGGCATAGATATATCCGAGGATTTCTGCGACCGAGCAAGGAAAAAGCTGGACATGATAGCATTGTCGAACCAAATCGAAATCGTTTGCTCCAATGCGGCTGACTATGTATTCGAAGAGGGGGCTTTCGATGCCGCGACATGCATTGGGGCAACGTTTATTTTTGGCGGCTACCAGCAGACGATCCAGGTACTGAAGAGAGCTGTTCATCATAATGGACGTCTTGGTATCGGTGAAACTCATTGGCTTAGCAGCCAGGTACCTCCGGCATATGCGCAAAAACAGACAACTACCCATACAGAAACGGAACTGGCTCGCTTTACCCGGGACGAAGGCTTTGAGCTCGAATACATCATTCGTGCCAGCGACGACGACTGGGATAGGTACTATTCCGATAATTGGTATGGACTAATACATTGGCTCGAAGAAAATCCCACCCATACTGACTATGAACAGGTATTCAAACATTTCCGTGCCGACCAGGATGATTATTTACAGTTCCAACGCCAATATATGGGTTGGGCCATGTACTGCCTTTCTCATATCCAATCTCATTCGGCGTAGGCACTTATGAAAGCAAGATTTATTTATATCGTTTTTTCCAGCCTGTGATACTGACCTTCCCCCTTGATTAGTATCGCGACCGCTTAGTTACCTTGTACTATAAGAAGTTGCTGCAAAGCTGGAATAAGCTTTTTGCTCTCAAACAGGAGTTCAGGCACAGTCCGGAATGGCCCACCCTCCACCTGCTGGATATCAAGCCCAATGTATCTGAATTTGATTGCAGGGTCTACACCTCAACACCCAAGAACTGCCTTACCAGAAAACCTATTGCAAATGACACTAAAGCAATCCCAAGGCTCAATAGCGCCATCTCCGAAAATCTTTTCCAAAAAGACAGGTCTTTTGCTACCGATATGTAAAAATTGAACACTATGATAACTATGATGGCATCAAGTATCATTATCCCCAGTGCAATATAAATATTGGCAAACAACAAGTAGGGGAACACCAGGAATATAACAGTGAAAATATAGGCTATTCCTGTGTACAAGGCAGATTTCACCGGGGCCTGGCTGCTTTGCGCAGACTTAATCGAAAGGTATTCCGTGCCAGCCATGGACATAGCTGCGGCTATTCCAGTTATCAATCCAGCCGTTGCAATCAGGCGGGAGTCCTGGAGCGCAAAAGTAAATCCAGCAAGCGCGCCTGTGAGTTCTACCAATGCATCATTTAGCCCCCGAATCATTGAGCCAATATAGTTAAGCCGTTCTTCGTCAAGCATCTGGATAAGCTGACCTTCATGCACATCTTCTTCTTTAGCAATATCCAAAGCCTGGGGCACGCTATGAGCTATCGCGCCGTAAGTAACTTGTGCCTCACCTTCCCCCCTCTCCATTAGTTTAATTCCAAATGTTAAGCCAAATATTTTGGATACAAGATAATACAGCCATACCTTGATCCAGTTTGGTTTCTCATCCTGCTTGGTATAGTCTTTCCACACCTTATAGTGCCTAATCTCATCCTCCGAGATTCTCAGCAGTATTTCTTTGTTATGGGCATCTTTTGTAGATTGGGACAGCCTCTGATAGATGTAGTGCTCTGTTATTTCGCCCTTCTGTACTGCTCTCACTTTTTTATCGACGCGTATGCTATTCATCATCTCTTTTCCTGATGCTTACTTTAGGCAGATAGCAGCTGGTTTAAAGCTCGTCCACATCCTGGCTTTTCGTTCATCGTGTTTACACGACGTCATCGGTAAAGGCATGCTAGATACTCTGCCTGCCAGTCTATTCTAGTGTTTGGATACCTGCACCGCAAGCAAGCCCGCAATACCCTCAACCATTGGGCAGATATGTATTGGGAAGACCCTCGCCAGCATGGCCTCTTGACAAAAGGAAATTGAATCGATATACTAAGTAAGTACTTAGTAAACGGTGTACAGATGGACAAGCATACAGAGAAAAAACAGCGTCTGAGCGGCGAGGACAGGAAAGCTCAGATAATTGATTGTGCCCTGACTTTGTTCGCAAAAAAGGGGTTTAGCGGCACCACCACCAAGGAAATTGCCAATGCGGCGGGTATAAGCGATACGCTGATTTTCCAGTATTTCAGGACCAAGGAAGACCTGATCAAAGAGGCTTTATCCATGCTGTTCCATCGCCATCCCACCAGCGGCGAGCTTAAAAAATATATGAGACAGACAGAGGATGATGCAGGATTTTTCAGGGCATTGGCACTGCATTTCATCAGGCATAACAAGGAAGACCCCAGGATTATGAGACTCGCCATTTATTGCTCACTGGAAAGAGGTCATTTTGGTGAGCTAACCCGTGCGGATGAGACCGGGCCGATGATGCTTGACCTGGTAACGGAGCATATCCAGCGTAGGATAGATAAGGGTGTTTTCGTAAAGACTAACGCAGCGGTCGCAGCCCGGCTTTTTGTGCAAGCCGTCTTTATGTATATGGAAGACCAGCAGGCCGAGATAAGCGGCCCCCGTGTAAAGCTGCCTGACCATGAGGTAATCGATATTCTCGTCGCCATTTACCTTAATGGGTTGCTTAGAAAAAATAGTTAGCTGAAAGGTTGCAGGAAATTACGGCGGCCTTTTTTAATGGGCAATTTATTTAGTAAGTACTTACTATATAGGAGGAAGCAGCAATGCTGAAAGAACAGGTGTTAACAGGAACGGGAGTCCACGCTCAGAGGTGGTGGGCATTTGTGGTACTGGTGCTGGCAATACTCATAGTGGTCATCGACCATACCATTCTCAACGTGGCGCTGCCCACCATCCAGCGCCAGCTCAATGCCAGCTTGTCCGAGCTCCAGTGGATCGTGGATGCCTATATACTGGCCTTTGCCACACTGTTGCTCACCATGGGCACGTTGAGCGACCGTATCGGGCGGGCGACGATGTTGCGGGCCGGCATGGCTGTTTTTGGCATAGCCAGCCTGGCGGCGGTATTTGCTGCCTCTTCGTGGCAGCTCATACTGGCACGCATCTTCATGGGCGCGGGGGCAGCCATGATCATGCCAGCGACACTGGCTATCATAACTAATATTTTCCCAGATGAAGAACGCGGCAAGGCCATCGCAATATGGGGCGCCATGAACGGCGTGGGAGTTGCGCTCGGCCCCCTGCTCGGCGGCATACTAATACAGCAACTCAACTGGAATGCTATCTTTTTGATCAACGTGCCTATTGTAATTGCTGCGCTGGTTGCAGGCCAGTTCCTGGTGCCTAATAGCTACGACCCATCTCCGCGCAGGATTGACATCCCGGGAACGGTCCTATCCGCCCTCACGCTGGCAGTGCTGGCTTTCGCACTAATCAAGGGCAACGACTGGGGTTGGACAAGTCCTGTGATCATCGGCTCGTTTGCCGGGTCGGCTGTTTTTGGCGTCCTGTTCTTCGTTTGGGAGATGAAGTCTCCTGCACCGATGCTGGAGCTCCGGCTATTCCGCAATCCGCGCCTATCGGCAGGCGCCGGCTGCATTGCCATCATGACGATTGCCATGTTTGGGATGCTCTTCGGCCTGACTCTGTACATGCAATTTGTTAAGAACTACACGGCGATGGAGACCGGCGTGCGTTTCCTCCCAATTGCGTTCGGCTATGCATTCGGATCTTTGCTGGGCAACCGGGGCAGCAGGCGCCGGGGCACAAAATCAGTGGTCACCGCAGGTTTCCTGGGTATGGCCGTCATTGCCTTTCTGGTTGCTTTCTGGCGCGTCGACACGCCTTACTGGGAGATTGGATTGTTGTTGTTCGCAGTCAGTTTTTTCATGGGCAATATCATGACGCCCTCGCTTAATGCTTTGCTGGGAGCCGTTCCTAAGTCCCGCGCAGGCGTCGGCTCGGCAATAGGTAACGTATCCTTCCAACTGGGAGGCGCGCTGGGTGTGGCCACACTGGGTTCGGTGATCAGCAGCGTTTACAAAATGCAGATGTCCCATGCTCTGGCTTCACTGACATACCTCCCCCAGCAATTAAGGGGCGTTGCAACAGAGTCAATTGGTGCGTTGGCCAGGATAATGGCCCTACTGCCCGCAGGCGAACAGAGCGATATATCGGCACTGGCTGCCCAGTCCTTCATGGCCGGATGGCAGATCGCATTATTATGCGTGGCCGTGCTGGGCCTTGCGGGCGCTGTTGTAACGCTCAGGTTCATGCCGCAAAGGGACATCCCTCAGACAGACGTCTGCCGTCAGCCGGGGCAGGCGGATTAGCAGAAAATTACTCTATGACACTAGTCACACTGGAGGTGAAATCATGAACACTGAATTTAAGAGAAGAGATTGTCTTGATAACCTGCACACTTCAGCACTGGCTTTCTGGATGATTAAACTGATGCATGACAATCCACTGTTGCCGCACTTCAAGGACCCTTATAGACTGTTGGAAGCTGCAGGACTGAGGCCGGGACAGGTGGTGATGGAGGTGGGCTGCGGGCCCGGCTTCTTCACCATCCCAGCGGCCAGGATGGTGGGCGAGTCAGGGCTTATCTATGCTACGGATGTCAGCCCACTGGCTATTAAAAGTGTCGAGCAGAAAATAGGCAAGCAGGGTTTAAAAAATGTTGTACCGGTGCTGGTGGATACCGTATCCAGCGGCCTTGCGGATAACAGCATCGACCGGTGCTTTGTCTTCGGACTGCGCCATATCTCCGGTGGTCTCAACAGCCTGCTAAACGACATATACCGTGTGCTCAAACCGGGAGGGCTACTCTCATTCGAAAACACGATAGGCCCCGATACCGCCCTGATTGCAGAGGGGCGGAAAGCCGGCCTCGCCGCTGCCGGCAAACAGGGGCGAATTTTAAAGTTTGTGAAGAACGCTCCCTTTGAAACTGCGTGAGAAAAATCACAGAGAACTAGAAACAGGAGCAAGTGTAATGAAAAAAGTACTGACCAACTATATTACGGATACAGTGATCTTCGCTGTGCTGGCTAGCCAGGTATTCACCGGAATAATTCTTCACCGCTTCCCGCCCGAAATGGCGGGCGCTACTGTGCTGGGACTAACCCGCTACACCTGGGGTACACTGCACTGGTTGGTATCACTGATTTTCATCGTTATAGTTATCCTGCATCTGCTACTGCACTGGGGCTGGATAAAAACTCTTACACGCAAGTACATGAACAGGGGATCAGTTGTTTTCCTTGTAATAGCGGCTGCGGCTTTCCTCTTTGCCTTTTTAACGCCGTACTATGTGACCAAAGATATGCCCAAAAGAAAGGAGTTCAGCGGCATATACCAGGAAACTACTTACTATGAAGCTGAACGTATTCACAAAGAGATGTGGGGCGTGAGTTTGGAGCCTCATCTCATAAGCGGGCCTTGGCGTATCAACCCGCAGCAGTCTAAATGAGTAACTCTGGTCTTTATTAAACAAATAGTGTCTTCTAGCTCGTCCTTAACCATGCCTGTCAGCCCTGGAACAAGTCTTTTGCTCTCAAACAGGAGTTCGGGAACTATCCACAATGCACCACCAGTTTAACCCGTAAGCCTTTTAACCGCTTCCAGGATTCTTTTTGTACTGGGCAAAGCTTCATCCTCCAGGTCCCTGGCATAGGGGATGTTGCCCTCTGTGCAAACCCTGCCGTACTTGAACTGGACGCCGTTTTCCAGCAACGCTGCCGCAATCTCGCCTGAAAGCCCGAAGTCCTTATAATCTTCATCGACGACAACCAGCCGCCCGGTTTTTGACGCAGACTTGCACAAAGCTTCGCGGTCTAAGGGTGAGATGCTGCGCAAATCCAGCACATCCGCAGAAACGCCCTGTGATTCCAGCTTGGAGGCGGCTTCCAGGCAACGGTGCACACCCACGGCCACGCTGGCCAGCGTAATATCGTTGCCTTCCCGCCTTACAATGGCTTTCCCCAGCGGTACGGGTTCCCATTTGTCGGGAACGGGGCCGCTGGCCCCCTCGGCCGGTATATCATACTGGACGTTGCTGCGGCCGCCCGAGCCCAGGTATTCAAGCCAGTAGTCGGAGAGAAGTTTGTGCTCAAGATAGACAACCGGCCCGTCATGCGCCAGGGCCCCGAGCATCAGGCCTCTGGCGTCAGCCGGTGTGGACGGCGCAACCACCGCCAGGCCGCAGATATGTGCAAGCCAGCCCCACAATGTCTGTTCATGCTGTCCCCCGTCCCCGTAGCCGCCCCCGCAGGAGGCGCGTACCACCATGGGCGCCTTCCATTTTCCGCCGGAAAATGTGCTCAGCTTGGCTGCCTCATTCAGCAGGGCATCGGCGGCCACACCTATGAAATCGACCAGCATAATTTCTACCACCGGGCGAAGGCCCGCCATGGCTGCACCGGCTGCCGCTCCCAGGAAGGCCGATTCACTGATTGGGGCGGGGCGCACCCTCCTTTCGCCAAAGCGCACAAAGAGGTTCATGCGCAGGCCGTGGACATCCTCGCCGAATATCACAATATTTTCATCAGCGGCCATGGCTTCAGTCAGTGCATCCTCTATGGCATCGGCAAAACTCATATTACGCATTTTATTACTCCGTAATGTGTATTGGGTTAAGCTAAAGCTGAATCAACGGCCTGCTTTATTTCCATTTCCACGTCTTTTTCAATAGCCGGTATGTCAATTTTAGCCGCCTTGAGCCTGTTACGCGCTTTATTAATTGGATCATTGGGAACCTGTTTTTCCAAGGCGGCCCTGGCAACGAGAGTCAACAGCGTCCCCATGCTCTTCGTCCGCTCGATGACATTTGCGCCCGGCTGCGCGAGATAAGCTTTAGATAAGGTTGGAGTGAGCTCCAGCAAATTCGCGCGCCTCAAGGGATCGCCCAGATAATGCCCCTCCATCCTGGGACAAAAAGCGCGCAAAAAGGATGGGCCCTGGCCGTTGCGTATGCGGTCTATGGCAATGCCCGCCGCAGCATACACAGCTTCTACGTCCGTCCCATCCACCTCCTGGGAATGGATGCCGAAGGACCTGGCCCGCTCTAGCAGGTTGCCGCCTGTAACGGTCGGGCTCTGGGTGGTTATCGCCCAGGAGTTATCTTTACAGACGAACAGCACGGGCAGCTCCCAGGCAACTGCCAGATTGAACGACTCCATTAACATTCCCTGGTTGCAGGCGCCGTCTCCAAAAAAGGCCAGGCTCAGGCAATTATTGTTGCGGTACTGCGCGGCCATGGCAAAGCCGGCTGCCAGCGGCCCGGAAGCGCCTACAATCCCTGAAGAGGCCGCAAGGTATTCGGGTGCAAACAGATGCATGTGCCCGCCCATGCCACCGCACAGCCCGTCTGCTTTGCCCAAGAACTCACGCAGCATCAGCGTCAGGCTCACGCCGCGTACAACAAGAGGAGAAGTGCCCCTGTGGTCCAGCGCCATGGCGTCGCCATCCTGCAGGTGCGCTATTACGCCGGCTGTAACGGCTTCTTCCCCGATGCTCAAATGCATCTCGCCGGATATTTTCCCTTCCTCCCACAACACTTTGACAGCCTCTTCAAATAACCTGCTGCGCAGCATCTGGCGGTAAAGCAAGGATAAATCAATGCCCGTCAATTCCTGCACCTCCACGACTTTAAGATTGCGTATTATATCAGTTCGGGCAATCCCATATTAACATGGCGTAAAATGAGTTCAACCGGGGCTGGGGGTCAAATGTAGCTTAGTGGTCGTAGTGGAAGTGGATGTTGCAGTGTCCGTCCCTGGCGGATGTCTTGTTATCAAAATTTTTATGCTTGAAGTACAGCCAGTGTGGCATTAGTATAAACGATTTCATAGTGGCCATCGATAAGGATTTGGGCAATCCAACACGGCTCAGTATAATAATCTTGCACAAAGAATGGGTGGGAGGATGTTGGAATGCAGCATATACTGATTATTGGTGGCAGCGATGCCGGAGTTAGCGCGGCACTGCGTGTTAAAGAGTTAGCTGCGCAGACGGCAGTTTCTGTAATAGTAGCGGATTCATATCCTGGCTTCAGTATCTGCGGTTTACCGTTTTTCTTGAGCGGAGAGGTTGGTGACTGGCATTCGCTGGCCCATCACACCATCAATGACCTCGAAGAAATTGGTATCCAATTGTTCACTAATTGTCGAGCTGAAACGATTTCCCCAACGTCCAAAAGTGTACATGTTGTTTCAAATGGTGGCAATGTCAAGGATATTAAATACGATAAGTTGTTGATCGCCACAGGGGCAGACTCAGCCAGGCCTCCAATTGCTGGGCTAGATCAAGATGGGATATTTCAACTGCGCTGGATGGAAGACGGGTTCAGAATTCACGACTTTATAGAGCGTAAAAAACCGCAACACTGTGTAATAATTGGCGGAGGTTATATTGGCCTGGAAATGGCTGACGCTCTGGCACATCGCGGACTGGAAATAACAGTCCTGGAATTTTTACCCGAGGTGCTTTCCACATTAGATCCGGCCATTGGCCGTCTGATCAGAAACGAGCTCGTATACAGGGGTGTCAAAGTCAATATAGGCTGGGCGGTCAAGAGCATTAACCCTGATAATGGTCGATTGCTCATCAAAAGCGCCTCTGGCGACGCCATATTGACTGATACCGTACTGGTAGCTACAGGAGTCAGGCCTGCCACAAAATTGGCTGAAACCGCCGGAATCTCTCTTGGTGTTGCCGGCGCTATACAGGTAGACCAAATGATGGCCACCAACATACCTGATATATTCGCGGCTGGTGACTGTGCAGAGACATGGCATAAGCTGCTACAAAATAAAGTTTATATGCCGCTTGGCACCACGGCACACAAACAAGGGCGAATAGCCGGAGAAAACATGGCCGGCGGCAACAGCAAATTCAAGGGCACCCTGGGAACGCAGGTAGTTAAGGTATTCGATAAAATTGCCGCAGGAACAGGCTTAAGGGATTTACAGGCTCTAAGAGCCGGTTTCAATCCTTTGACGACTAATTTGATAACCGCAGATCACAATCCTTATTATCCGGGGGTGCAGGAAATCACTATCAGTATCACCGGTGATCGAAACACCGGACGTCTGCTTGGAGCCCAGATAGTCGGTCATCATACTTCAGAAATCGCTAAACGTATTGACGTAATTGCTGCAGCACTTTATGACGAATTACTGGTAGAGAATCTCTGCGATATCGATCTCTCATATTCACCGCCTTTGTCAAGTCCCTGGGACCCACTACAGAAGGCAGCCATGCAATGGAACAGAGAACAGCATACAGAATTTACGCACAATTAGGCACTTACCCTATTATCGAAAAACCTGCGCTTGAAATACAGTGACACGTTCACCAGCGAGATCAGCACCGGCACTTCCACCAGCGGCCCTATGACGGTGGCGAAGGCCTGTCCGGAGTTTATGCCGAAGATGGCTATGGCCACGGCTATGGCCAGCTCGAAATCGTTGGAAGAGGCGGTGAAAGAGACCGCCGTGGCCTTGCCATAATCGGCCTTCATCTTGTAGCTGATGAAGAACGTGATGAACCACATCAGGAAGAAATATATGACCAGCGGAACTGCAATGCGCAGCACGTCCAGCGGCAACTGGATGATAAACTCTCCTTTCAGTGAGAACATGACAACGATAGTGAACAGCAGGGCAACAGGTGTTAGCAATCCTAGCCTAGGCATCAACCTGTTTTCAAACCAGTCTCTCCCTTTGGCGGCTATTGTGCCATAGCGGGTGATAAGCCCCAGCAGGAACGGGATGCCAAGATATATGAATACCGTCTTGGCCGCCTCCACTATGGATATTTCAGCTTTCACGCCTTCAACAATGCCCAGCCTGCTCAGCAGCACAGTTATGAAGAAGAATATATAGACCGAATACAGCAGGACCTGGAAGATGGCGTTGAAAGCCACCAGCCCGACGGCATATTCCCTGTCTCCTTGTGCAAGCTCATTCCAGACAATCACCATGGCGATGCAACGCGCCATTCCCACCATGATCACGCCCATCATGTACTCCGGGTAACCGCGCAGAAAGAGGACGGCCAGCAGGAACATCACTACAGGGCCGACTATCCAGTTCTGCGTCAGCGAAAAGATGAGCAATTTGACGTCCTTGAAGACCTTCCCCATCTCCTCGTACTTCACCCTGGCAAGGGGCGGGTACATCATCAAGATCAGCCCGATGGCGATAGGGATGGAGGTCGCCCCGACCTGGAAGGAGGTTATGAAATTCGTCACGCCGGGGACGAAATAACCCAGGCCCACGCCGACAGCCATGGCCAGAAATATCCATAACGTGAGAAAACGGTCCAGGACCGATAGCCGTCCGAATACGCTCTGCGTGCCACTCATGACTTTACCCTCCTTCTCTTTATTTCAGCAACCCGGCTATACCCACATTGTCCTAGTGCTGGACAAACAGGCCCGTGATCCACGGTACCAGGCAATAGATACCGGCGCCTATAAATACCAGCGCAATTACGATGCGGATGACTTTTTCGGCGCGTCCAATGGCGTCGACCCACCTGGAAACCCCGGAAGCGCCGAAGGCCAGCAGCAGGCCGAATACCAGTACGGGCAGGGCAGTGCCGACGGCGAAGAAGGCAGGCAAGGTCACGCCGCCCGCCGTTTTCAGCGCCAGGGGCAGAAGCACGGCAAAAAACAAAACGGCGCTGTAGGGGCAAAAGGCCAGTGCGAATATAGCGCCCAGGGGGAAACTGCCCGCTATTCCCCAGTCGGCCACCTTGCCGCCCAGGCTGGACAGGCTGTTGCCGGCGCGGCCGAAGCTGATCCTGTCAACCAGCAGCAACAGTATGCCGATCGCTATTAAAAACCAGCCGATGGCGGTCTCGCCGAGCCCCTGCAAGAATATGGAGACATCGGGTATTTCCAGCCCAATCCAGATGATCAGGATGCCCAGCGCCGTATAGGTCAGCATGCGCCCCAGTGTATAAAGGATGCCGGTCATGATGCAGTAACGGCGGTCGGTCAGCCGGCGGCTAACGTAGGCCAGTGCAGCAATATTGGTTGCCATGGTGCAAGGCCCGACCGCGGCCATCAGCCCCAGCAGAAAGGCCGAGAACACCGGAATGCCGGAATTGGAGGCCAGACCCGATACGTCCATCAGGGAATGCTCTTAAGGCGTGCTTCGATTGTTTCCTTGACTTTCTGGTCAAAACCGGGCTGGTCGGTACGGCAGTCCCAGTCCCAGATGGCCTGGATGTCCTCGATGTTATCAAAGCCGTTCACGATGGTATCAATAAATAGCTGGGACCCGACCGGCTTGAACTTCTTAACAAAGGCGCCGTTGAGAGGATCCTGCGCATTGAGGACTTTATATGTCAGCTTGCCACTGGCTATGGCGTCGCTGAAATACCTGGCAATGACCGCATTGATCCGCTCCTCGAAACACAGGCACGTCGGGCAGCGCTGGTTCATGTGGGAATAGACGACATCCACCCTGCTGGTTGAAGGCTCGGCTGCCGATTGCTGAGAGGAGGGAGCGGAAGGCGTGGATGGAGTGGATGGAGCAGATGGGACAGCGGCGGGTGGGGCCTGCGCAGTTTCCGGCTGCGTCGGCGTCTGGGCAGCCGGTTGAGCGGGAGCCGTGTCCGGCCCCGTTGACGGCGGAGAGCTGGCGGGTTGCGCCGGCGATGCGGAGCAGGAGCTCAGGGCTAAGGCTATAACCAATAGAGCCGACATGATAAGAAATATATTAGTCTTAAACATACTGATCATTAAGAATATCCTCGCTCAGATTTACCGGTTAAGGCATGGGTTCATTCTTCTTTGGCCAGTGCGGTCATGATCAGGCTCTCCAACTCGGCCCTGCCCGGCACCCTTCCGCTTATGACTACCTTCTCGTTTATGACCAGGGCGGGCGTAGCCATGATCGAGTACTGCATGATCTTTTTCATGTCCCGGACTTCCTCGACCTGTATGTCCAGCTGGTGAAGGGCCACGATCTCCCTGACTGTCTTTTCCAGCTCCTGGCAGCGGGCGCAACCGGGACCGAGTACCTTGATGTTCATATCAATACTCCTTTCTGTTCCGAGATTTATTTAAAGGACGGCATTGAACAGGTAGCCGATGATAATGATACCGGCGGCCACAACCCCGATGAAGACGGCGATGAGCTGCCATTTCAGAACTTTACGCAATATTATGGTCTCCGGCAGTGACAGCCCGATGACTGCCATCATGAATGCCAGCGTTGTCCCCAGGGCAGCGCCCTTCTCCATCAACGCCTGCATGATTGGGATGATGCCCGCGGCGTTGGAGTACATGGGGACGCCCAGCAGAACGGCTGCCGGCACCGCCCACCAGACATCCTTGCCCATGAAGGAAGCCATCCAGCCCTCCGGCACGTAGCCATGTATGGCAGCCCCGACCGCTATCCCGGCCAGGACGTACGGCCAGACTTTGCCCACGATCTCGCGCACCGCGGTAAGGCCGTAGCGGATACGTTCAACAAAGGTCATGCGCCCGGGTACAAGCGCATCATCGGCCATCTTTATTTCATACACCCAGCCCTCGATGTATCGCTCCAGCTTCAATCTGCCGATAACCCACCCCGCCAGGATGGCAATAAATAATCCGGTTGCCACGTATAATGCCGCTATCTGCCACCCGAACATCCCCAGCAGCAGGACCACGGCAACCTCGTTGATCATGGGGGCGGCAATAAGAAATGAGAATGTGACGCCCAGCGGAACACCCGTCTCCACAAAACCTATAAATAGCGGCACGGCGGAACATGAGCAGAAGGGGGTGACGATGCCCAGCCCGCTGGCCATGATGTTACCGACGTACTCCTGTTTGCCGGCCAGCATCTGCCGGGTACGCTCAGGCGTAAAAAACGAGCGCACTATGCCCACGCCAAATACTATGATGGTCAGCAGCAGGATGACCTTGGGTGCATCATAGAGAAAAAAGGCCACAGCGCTGCCCAGATGGCTTGCAGCGGAGAGCTTGAACACATCATAGGTTATGAAATCGGCCGCCGTTTCAAGCCAGTAATAAACCGCCGTCCACAGCAACAGGCCTAGCCCCAGCAGGATAAACAGCTTCCTGTCGCTGCCCGGTTTGCCGGAATGGGCGGCCGTCGCCGGTCCCTGCGCATCGCAGCTGCAGGAGTCGAGTTTAGTTCTTACTGCCACAAGCCTCTCCAACGGTGCTGCAGCCGACCAGGCCCACCCTGACAGTCTTTGCCAGTTTCTTCCTGTCTGCTGCAGCGCCGGGATTATTCTTCAGCGCCTCACGTAAAAAGCCGGCAAGGTCCAGGTGATTCTTGTCCATGGTCTCCCAGTCAATGGAATACAGGGCCCATAATCCCTGCCGCCGGAATTTCAGAAAGCCTGAATCTGTGAGCGTGATCAGGTGCCGCGACGCCCTGGACTGCGTCAGGTCGAGCACCTGCATGACCTCGCAGACGCAGCACTCTCGCTCCAGCAATATATTGAGTATCCTCAGCCTTGTTTCATCGGATAGTGCTTTAAATGTCCTGGCTAATTTCCTCATATTTTACCTGACTGTATTCGTTTATCCGCATGCAGTAATATAGTACAGCGAAAAAAGTGGCGGGTCAATTTTCAGTTATGGGGGAATAAGTTACTCACTCTTCCATGTCAATTCCGGCGGCTATTGACATCCCAAATATATGGTCATAGACTTAGCCCCGGAGGTAACGGGCAAGCTATGAGAAACGACTACCTCAGCTTCAAGTACAGGCCGTTCAAATTTTATTTGATTGTCTTCCTGGTTTCTTTTGCTGCGATTGCTATTTCGGTGTACTGCAGTTACAACCAAAGCCTGTCCTTCTATAAATACCTCTTCATCTTCGCCGCCGTGCTCACCCCGGCCGCCGTGGCAATGTTTATGATCTTCGGCTCGGGAAACGATTTGATGAAGAATGACTTCATCAACAGGCTGGCCAATTTGAAGCTGATAAACTGGAAAAGCCTGCTGTTCGTGCTGCTGCTGGCGCCCCTGACCGTGCTGCTGGCCACGGCCATATCGCTGCTCTTCGCTCAGCCGGCCCGGCAGCTCGAGCTCTCACCGGGCTTCAGCATGGCAGGCTGGGGCGCCGCCTTCGTGCTAATCGCGGCCATACTGGCCCCCACCTTCGAGGAGCTGGGCTGGAGGGGCTACGGCGTCGACAGCCTGGCTAAAAAAGGCAGGAGCCTGCTGGTAACGACCCTGATCTTCGCCGCCATCTGGGACGTGTGGCACTGGCCGCTTTTCCTGGTCCAGGGCTATTATCACTCCGAGATATGGCAGCAGGGCATCGCTTACGGCCTGAACTTCATCGTCAGCATCTTCCCCATAGCCTTCCTGCACAACTGGATATACTGGAGGAACGGCAGGAGCATACCCATCGTCATCCTCTTCCATGCCATGAACAATATTGCCATGTCCTTATTGCAGACCGAGCAGTTCACCAAGTGCATCATAACGGTCATCTGGCTGCTGGCGGCGGCCGTCGTGCTGATAAAAGATAGAGCCCTGTGGCTGAATAAAGCAGACTAGAATATGTATTTCAGGTAGAATAATTACTAATTCTGGTCAGACGCTTAACGCAATCCGCGTGTGCAACGAGGTGAAAAGCGATGCGTTACCGGAGCAGGTCATTTGATGACTAACAGGGGATTCCCGGGATGGCTTTTCACGTCCCTGGCGCTGGTCGTCACATGTGCCCTGGCCCTGTACATCAGGATTGTACCGCCCTACCATACTGTCTTTGACGGCCAGTGGATCAAGCTGACCGGTGTGGACGCCTATTTCAACATGCGGCTGGTGGATAACCTGCTGCCGAATTTCCCCAGGCTTTTTTCCTTCGATCCCTACTTGCTGTTCCCGGGCGGCTACAGCCTGACCAACCTGCCGGCCTTCTTCGTCTACCTCGTCGCCGGCACCGCCAGGCTGCTGGTAGGTGGCACGCCCTCGCAGCAAATGTATGATAATGTGGCCGTTTATGTGCCCGCCGTGCTTGGCGTGCTGGCAGTCATCCCCACATATTTCATCGGCCGGGCGTTGATCAACCGCTGGGCAGGGGTAGTGGCTGCGGCTGCGTTGGCTGTGGCGCCCGGAGAGCTGCTGCAACGCTCCATGCTGGGTTTTGTGGACCACCATGTGGCCGAGGTGCTTTTCAGCACCTGCTTCATCGCCTTCCTTATTCTGTCCGTCAAACACGGAAGGGAGTTCACCTACCGGATGATCAGAGATGGGCAGCTGATGCAGGCCGGCCGGCATATGGGCTACAGCATCGCAGCAGGGATATTTATGGGCCTTTACCTCATCACCTGGCAGGGTGCCCCCCTGTTCATCTTCATCATCTTCATGTGCTTCGTTATCCAGTTTATAAGCGATCATCTGCGCGGTTTGCCCACCGACTATCTGAGCATGACCGCCGTCACGTGTTTCCTGATGGCACTGCTCATCTACGTGCCCGTCTTCCGCGACAAGCTGACCCTCCTGTCACTGGGCGCGGCCATCCTGGCGCCCATAGCGTTGAACGTGGTTTCCGCCGTAATGGCGGCGCGGAAGATGCGGCCCGCATACTACCTGGCCGCCGTGGGGCTTATGGGGATTGCGGCAATGCTGCTCATCTGGCTCCTGTCGCCTGACTCACTGGGGACAGCGGCCAGCTATGCGTCCGATATGTTCCTGTGGGGCAGGAAGCAGAGCGTGGTGAGTGAGATGCAACCGCTCTTTCAACCGCTGTTGGGCGGGCCGTTCACGCTTGATACGGCCTGGAACCAGTACGGCCTGCTCCTGTATTCCGGACTGGCGGGGCTGGCGCTGCTCATCTACAGCTCGATCAGGAAGGGCGCTCCGGAGCACATCTTTGCGGCGACATGGATGGTGCTGATGATGCTGCTGGCCTTCGCCATGGTGAGGTTCCAGTACTACTTCGTAGTCTGCACGGCCGCGGCCACAGGTTACCTGGCAGGCTGGCCCATTCAGGCCGTTGCCTCACACACAGCACCGGATGATGCGGCTGCGCAGCCAAAGAAGCCAAAACGGGAGCGCGCGCGTGAAAGAAGAACGGCCACCGGCCGGGCGCTGATAACCCTGTATATACTGCTGGGCGCCATTGTTGTCCTTGCGCCCGGCACGGCGCTGGCAGTATCTCAGGCTGCAAACCCCGCATTCGCGCCCGCCAATGGCTGGATGGAGGCGCTGACATGGCTGAGGGCCGATTCACCCGAGCCGTTCGGCAGCGCCGATTACTACTATGCGCTGTACAGCAAGCCTGAACCGGGCAAATATATGTGCCCGCGTGATGCTTACGGTGTACTGGCCTGGTGGGACTACGGGTACTGGATAACGCGTGTCGGCCGAAGGGTGCCTTTTTCCAATCCTGCAACTGCAGCTATAAACGGCGAGGCTAAATTCTTTCTGGCCCGGGACGAGACGGCTGCCGAGCAATTTCTCAAGGATATCAATATCCGCTACGTAATGGTTGACTATGATATAGCTTACTCTGAGGGTAAGTTCGCCGCCATGGCAGTATGGGCTGGCCATACCTATCAAGATTACTATGACGTGTATCTGCAACAGCAGGGGCAGAGCTATGTGCCCACACTGGTTTTTTACCCCGACTACTATCAGACCATGGTTGTGCGGCTGTATAACTTCGGCGGCAAAGAGGTCATCCCGACAGAGGTGCATGTGATAGGCTACGAAAACGTGACTGGAAAGGATGACAATCAATACAAGGTCATAACTGAAGTGAAGAAATTCAGCTCCTATCAGGAAGCCACACAATACCTGTCAGGCCAGGAGCCGGGAACCCACAGGATAGCGGGATTGAACGCCTATGCCAGCCCTGTGCCGCTGGAGGCTCTCAACAGATATAAGCCGGTCTATGATTCCGCGGAAACCAAGAAGGACGGGCCGGTTACCATGCCCCTGGTAAGAATTTTCCAGCGCGTGCCGTAGTACAGGCCCGGACTTCATCGTGCTGATTAAGGGCGGGGCTCATGATGTTGACATCCGGCGCACGCTGCGTTATTCTATTGATCGAACGTTCATTCAATGACCACACCTGTTCCGGACTAAAGGGAATGGTCAACTGCATTGCCGATTGAGTTTAAGCTCCGCACCCGCAGCAACGATGAGGCGCTGGTCAAAGAGCGCCGCAACCATATAGTCCGCTGCAGCACCAGGGTCTTCGCCAAGAGGGGCTATTCCCACAGCAGCATGCGCGAGCTGGCCAGGGCCTGCGAGATGAGCATCGGCAACCTCTACCATTATTTCGGCTCCAAAGAGCAGATACTCTATTCCATCATCAATGATGCCACCCTGAGGCAGGTTGAATATGTCGAGCGCATCGCCGCGGAGGCGGCGGAGCTCGACCCCGTCAGCGGGTTGCGCGGCCTGATACTGAAATTCTTCGAGTGGCACGATTCCAACCAGGACATGACCCTGTTCATCTACCAGGAGACGCGCGCCCTGCCCAAAAAGGCGCAGGAGCAGATCTTCCAGAGCGAGAACCGCATACATTCCATCCTGGAAGGGGCCATAAAGAGGGGTTTGGCCTCAGGCGACTTCAAGGCAGGCGAGCCGGGGCTCATCGCCAATAATATCGTGGTCATAGGCCACGCCTGGGCGCTGCGCCGCTGGTCCCTGCAGAAGCGCTGGTCCTACGAAGCCTTCACCCGGGGCGAGACGGAGGCCGTCATGAACTCATTGCAGGCGCAGGGAAATAACCGCCTTACAAAAAACAGCTTAAAAAATGCGGACAGCAACCGTAAATAATATATAAGAGAGGACGCTATGATCTTATTAAAAGAGGGTAACCTCCGTATACCCAGGTGGAACAGAAAGGTATTCGCTGTGGCCGGCGGGCTGGTGAACTATAAAAAATTCTGTTCCGAGATGAAGCTGGAAGAGCAGGTGATGGTGGCCTTCCGGCAGATGCTGGAACAGAACAACCTCAAGATGTCGCCTGTTGAAGTCAAAGGCCTGATCAATTTTATTGCGGCTGGCAACTTTGCCGACCACTTCCAGGACCAGTTGCTGTGTGAAGCCAAGGTCACCGACTACCTCGGCCTCGACCCCATGTACGATATCGGCATCAAGACCGGAGGCGCCACCGGCGGCTCCAGCATACTCACGGCCGCCATGGCCATAGCCAGCGGCTATGCCGACGTGGCGCTGGCAGTCGGCTGGGAGCGCATGTCGGAGGTCGATACCAGGACCGGCAACTACTATATATCAACGGCGGCCTGCAAGGACTTTGAGACCAGACTGGGCCGGGTATACTCGTCATATTACGCGCCGATGGCGGTGCGCTTCTCCGAGATGTACGGCCTGAGCGAGCAGACCAGGGCCAAGGTGGCCGTCAAGAACCATCTTTACGGCTACTACTCTCCCTACGCCCAGCAGCCGGGCAAATACACCGTTGAAGAGGTGTTAGCCAGCCCCATGGCCACCTATCCGCTGCGCTTCCTGGAGTGCTGCGCCATGACCGACGGCGCGGCCTGCATGCTGCTCTGCGACGAAAAGACCGCCTACAAGCTGAGCGACAGGCCGGTGGAGGTGTTCATCGCCGGCGGCAGCCACACGCTGAGGGTGGCCGACCGGCGCGACATGCCCATCCCACTGCTGCCCAACGAGGACCCGGGACTGTACGACGGCATGCGCAAGAAGGCAGGGGCGCGCTGGCCGGGCTTCGAGAGCTTCGCCGCCTGCCGCTTCGCCGCCTATTTCGCCTACCACATGGCCGGCATCAAGGACCCGCTGGAGGAGCTGGACGTGCTGGAAACGCATGACGCCTTCACCATCAGCGACATCCAGACGTACGGCGATATCGGCGTGCGCCCTTACGGCAGGGAGGCCGAGTTCATCGAGTCCGGGGATGCCTATTTCGGCGGCAAGCTGCCGTCCAACCTCTCCGGCGGCCTCATAGGCACCATGCACGCCGTGGGCGCCACCGGCATATTCTCCGGCGTGGAATGCCTGTGGCAGATTCAGGGCAAATACGACCAGTTCCACGGCGATCCCAAGATATGGAAGTCCTTCGGCAAGGAGAAGCCCCAGGACTGGAAGAGCCTGCAGGTCCCCAATGCCAAACAGGCAGCCTGGGTCTCGCATGCCGGCGTGGGCTCGCACGTGACGGTGGGCGTACTCAGGAAGGCTTTTTAAAGGAGAAGATAAATGTTAGAAGAGCTTAAGACCAAATATACCGGCACCCCGCTGGAGATAATGCAGGACGACGAGGCCCTGGTGGTTTATACGCCCAGGAGCGGTGTGCACCGCCATACTTACGGCAAACTCTCCCCTTTCTTCCGGGCGCTTAAAAAAGGCCAGCTGCTAGCCACCAAATGCGTTAACCCGGAGTGCCCGGAGAAGAGGATGTGGCTGCCACCCAGGGCGGACTGCCCGGACTGCAACCAGCCCATGGAATGGCAGGAGATCCCGCAGCCCATAATCGGCACCATACACACCTTCGCCCAGGTGGTATATCCCGGCGCCGGCATCGAGCTGAAAGCCCCCTACTACCAGATAGACGTCGAGCTGCCCGGTGTCTGCACCATATTCAAAGGTTACCTGGCCTCCGGCACGGCCAAAATAGGCATGAAGGTCAAGGCGGCCTTCAACACCAAGAAGCCGTCCAACACCATACTGGATATTTACTGGGAGCCTGTAAAATAACATGTGCGGGTATTGCCGGGGACGCAGGTCCCCGAAGGAGGTGGTATGGACTTTGATCTGACAGAGGAGCAGAACCTGACGCGCCAGGCGGTGCGCGATTTCGCTGAAAACGAGATAGCCCCGGTGGCGCAGGAGCTGGACGAGAAGGAGGAGTTCTCACCGGGCCTCACGCGCAGGATGGCCGAGCTGGGTCTGCTGGGCTGTTTCGTGCCTGAAAAATACGGCGGCTCCAACATGGGCTATATCAGCTACATCATAGCCGTGGAGGAGCTGGCCAGGGTGGACGGCTCGCAGGCCGCCACCATCGCCGCAGGCAACTCACTGGGCATCGGCCCCATCTATTATTTCGGCAGCGAGAAGCAGAGGAAGGAATGGCTGCCCAGGCTGTGCCGCGGCGAGATACTGGCGGGGTTCGGGCTCACCGAGCCTGAGGCCGGCTCCGACGCCGGCAGCTCCAGGACGCGCGCCGAAAAGAAAGGCAACAGCTGGGTCGTCAACGGCAGCAAGATATTTATCACCAACTCGGCCTGCCCCATGACCGGTGTGGTCGTGGTGCAGGCGGTCACGGGCGCGCAGGCCGACGGCAAGCCCGAGCTGAGCTGCATCATAGTCCCCTCCGGCGCGTCCGGCTTCACGGCCAAAGAGATGCACGGCAAGATGATGTGGCGCTCGTCCAATACCGGCGAGCTGTTCTTCGAGGACTGCACCGTGCCCGCTGACAACCTGCTGGGCAAGCGCGGGGACGGCTTCCACCAGATGCTGGCCACGCTGGACGGCGGCAGGCTGAGCATAGGCGCCATGGGGCTGGGCGGGGCGCAGGGGGCATTCGACCTGGCCCTGGAATACGCCAACAGCCGCATCCAGTTCGGCAGGCCCATCTCCTCCTTCCAGGTCAACTCCTTCAAGCTGGCCGACATGGCGCTGGAGATCGAGCTGGCGCGCAACCTTTTATACAAGGCCTGCTGGCTGCGGGAGAAGGGCCGCGCTTTTACCAGGGAAGCGGCTATGGCAAAATTGTACTGCTCCGAGGTCATGCACCGCTGCGTCCACCATGCAGTGCAGCTCCATGGCGGCTACGGCCTGATGAAAGATTTCAGGGTGGAGAGGCTGTACCGTGACCAGCGGTTGCTGGAGATCGGCGAAGGGACTTCGGAGATACAGCGCATCGTCATAGCCCGGCATATCGGCGTCGCGGGCAGGGCAATTTAGGAGGTAAGAGAATATGAGGAAGAAGACCGCCAGAACCGTCGTCAAAACCAAAAAAGCGGGCACCTACAGGGGCAGGAAGGCCGAGTCCGACCTGCTGACTTCACCCGCACATTCGGGGCCTGTAAAACCGGTTAAAAGCGCCTCGGGCTCGTTGGGCCAGCGCATCAGGGCGGCGCGCCAGGAGCACGGGCTGACCGTCAGGGATATCAGCAGCCGGACGGGCATCGACGAAAAGACGTTGAAGTTCATAGAGTCCGATGAACTGACTCCGCCGCTGGGCCAGCTCGTCAAGCTGGGCAAGGCGCTGGACATGAAGATGGGCTATTTTATTTCACCCGGCGTGCAGAAGCCCATAACGGTGACGCGTCAGTCACAGCGGCGTCCCATCGCGCGCTACGGCGAGAAGCTCAGCGCCAAATACGGTTATACCTATGAATCGCTGGCGCCGGAGAAGGCCGACCGCGCCATGGAGCCCTTCATCGTCAGGCTGATGCCCACTAAGGCGGATGAGTCGTCCACCCACGACGGGCAGGAGTTCATCTACGTGCTGGACGGCCGGGTCAAGGTGCAGGTGGGCACACATGTTGAGCTGCTGGATAAGGGCGACGCCGCCTACTACGATTCCAACCGGCCGCACGTGGTCAAGGCCGCCGGACAGAAGCCGGCGACCATACTGGCAGTCATCTACACCGGAATGAAATAGGTTCAGGCCAAAGGAGCAGTCGATGGAAATATTGCAGGAAGGCCAGGGTGAGCTGATCGGCTGGCACGACCCCGACGAGAACCGCCAGTTCGTCCTTGAAAACAAGTCGCGGGCGCTCAAGGACAAGACCATGAGCGCAAAGGAGGCCGTCAGCAGGTTCGTGCAGGACGGCTATTTTATCGCCAGCGGCGGCTTCGGGCACGTCAGGGTCTCCATGTGCATTGTCTACGAGATCATCCGCCAGGGGAAGCGCAATCTTATTATGGCGGGAAAGACCGCCGTGCATGATTTGGACGTGCTGGTGGGCAATGAATGCGTGAACAGGGTTGAGACCGCCTACAGCTTCGGCCACGAGGTCAGGGGGCTGTCCCCCGCCAGCAGGCGCATGGTGGAGACGGGCAGGTGCAAAGTTGTGGCCGAGACCAGCAACGCCGGCTACCAGTGGAGGTTCCTGGCGGGCATGATGGGCGTGCCCTTCATACCCAGCCGCAACCTGCTGGGCACCGACACCGGCAAATACAGCTCGATCAAGGTGGTCAGGGACCCCTTCAGCGGCAAGCCGGTCACGCTCATACCGGCCGCCTACCCGGACGCGGCCTTCATCCACGTGCACCGCTGCGACAAGTACGGCAACAGCCAGATAGACGGCATCATGGTGGAGGACTTCGAGCTGGCGCGCTGCGCGCGCAGGCTGATCATCACCACTGAAAAAATCATCGACAACGAGGTCATACGCGCCGAGCCGTGGAGGACGGTCATCCCCTTCTACCTGGTGGACGCCGTTGTCGAGCAGCGCTATGGGTCGCATCCCTGCGAGCTGCACGGGCAGTACTTTTTCGACGAGGAGCACCTGGCCGAGTGGCTGTCTGTCTCCAAAACGGATGAGGGCGTCAAAGAGTACTCGCAGAAATATATCTTCGGCGTATCTGACTTCGACCAGTACCTGGAAGTCTGCGGGGGCGCTAAGAAACTGGACTTTCTCACCAGGCGCGAGGCCATGGAGGTGCCGCTGATAACGCCCTGGCGCAAGTAGCCGGGGTCCTATAATAAGGAGCGAAAAGCTATGGGCAATGAGCAGGGCAAGAGCTACAACATGCGGGAGTTCCTGGCCTTCACCGCCGCCGGCATACTGGAGGACGGCAAGTCGGCCTTTGTGGGCACGGGTCTACCCATGATAGCCGGCATGCTGGCGCAGAAGACGCACGCCCCCAACCTGCTGCTCATCTTCGAGGCCGGCAGCATCGGCCCGCAGCTGCCGGAGCTGCCCATATCCGTGGGCCAGGGATTGACCTGTTACCGCGCCGTGGCGGCTTCGAGCATGCATGATGTCATGTCGGCCTGCCAGGCGGGCTTTATAGACTACGGCTTCCTGGGCGGCGCTCAAATTGACGTCTACGGCAATATCAATACCACCTGCATCGGCGAGCATGACCATCCCAAAGTCCGGCTGCCGGGCAGCGGCGGCGCCAACGACATCGCCTCCTTCAGCCACAAAACGGTGCTCATGTTCGGCGCTCAGTCCAAGCGCACCTTTGTTGAGAAGCTGGATTTCCTCACCACCCCCGGATTCCTGTACGGCCCGGGTGCGCGGGAAAAGGCGGGCCTGCCCGCCAACACGGGGCCATACAGGGTCATCACCCAGCTTGCGGTCTATGGCTTCCATGAGAAAAGCAGGAAGATGATGATGCTCTCATTGCATCCGGGTGTGAGCGTGGAGGAGGTCAGGGACAACTGCAGCTTCGACGTCATCATCCCCGAAAAATACGGCCTTAGCCCCGAGCCGACCACCCGTCACCTTGAGCTCCTGCGCAAAGAGATAGACCCGACCGGGATGCTTATAGGCAAATAAATTCAAGCAATGTGAGCCGCTTATTACCTGGAAAATCGGGAGGTCTAAATGAGAAAAGTAGCCGTTATCGGCGTCGGGATGACCAAGTTCAGCGGTAAGCAGGCCAAAACAGCTGTGGAACTTTTCAGCGAGGCTGCGTTTGATGCCATCAATGAGTCCAACGTTAAACCTAAAGACATTCAGGCCCTGTTTATCGGCAATGGTCTGGGCGATTTTGAGGAAGGGCAGGCCCAGATTCAGGCATTTTGCGCCGAGAGCATCGGGGCCTTTCATGTGCGCGCAAACCGCTACGAGAATGCCTGCGCATCCGCCTCGGCCGCCATTCAGGACGCATTCATGTGGGTGGCAGGCGGATTCTACGATATTGTGCTGGTAGGCGGCACGGAGGTATGCACCAAGATGGGTACTCCGCTGGCTACGCGTACATTCGCCATGTTTAGCGACAGCCGTTATGAGTATCCCTGCGGCATTACCTTTCCCGGCGTGTTCGCACTGCTGGCCCATCTTTACTCGAAAAAGTACTGCATACCGCTCCCGGAATTGAAAAGGCAGATGGCCCAGGTATCGGTGAACTCCCACTACTACGCCGCACGCAACCCCAAAGCGCAGTTTCAAAAAGAGATCACCGTTGCTGACGTCCTCAATAGTTTGATGGTGGCTACTCCAATACAGTTGCAGGACTGCTGCCCGTTTACGGACGGCGCCGCCGCACTGGTGCTGGCATCGGAGAAGATGGCCGGTAAACTGACCGGGAAGCCCGTCTATATTGCGGGAATAGGGCAGGCGTCGGCGGGCAACCTGGCAACGCAGAGGGAACACCTGCCTCATCTTTATGCCAGGGAGCTGGCGGCCGGGCAGTCCTATGCAATGGCAGGCATGAAGCCGGCAGATGTCGATGTTGTCGAGTTGCATGATTGTTTCAGCATAGCATCGATCATAGCCATGGAAAGCCTGGGCTTCTTCCCCCGAGGCAAGGCGGGTGAGGCCGTTTTAAGGGGAGAGACGAGGATCGGCGGCAGGATAGCGGTCAATCCGTCCGGTGGCCTCAAGGCCAAAGGCCATCCCATCGGCGCCACCGGCGCGGCGCAGGCTTATGAAATAGTAAAACAGCTAAGGGGCGAATGTGGTGAACGGCAGGTGGAAGGCGCCAGGGTAGGAATGACTGATACGCTGGGCGGCGACGGAGGGACGCTCTCAAATATTATTCTCAAGCGGGGCTGGTGAGCCGTCCGTTAAGTTTGATGGAGAGAGATAATATGGAACACAGGCTATTATTTAAAGACTATAACGCGGCGCTGAAACAGAATAAATTGCTCGGGCTTAAATGTGAAGCCTGTGGCGATGTGGCCGGCCAGCCAGGGATGGCCTGCCGTAAGTGCGGGTCGACCGATCTAAGCATCATCGAGCTTAAAGGCCTGGGCGTTATTCAGAGCTTCACCGTAATGAACGTTGCTCCCGAGGGCATGGAAGCAAGAGTCCCTTACATCGTGGTGCTCGTGGAGCTGAATGAAGGCCCCTGGATAATGGGCAATCTGTCCGGGCTGTCGCCGCTGGATGCAAATATGGATATCATCGGGAAACGAGTTACTATGCAACAAACGGTGCCCGTCAGCGATAAATATTCCGGCGGTGAAGTATGCGGTCCTGTTTTTGCCTTGGCCGCATCATAAGAGTTGATGCCTCAAGGCACAATTGGCCGCTACTATTCGGCTGCCCTGCATGCTTTCGGAGGCACAAAGCCAAGAGGTCAGGGACAATTGCAGCTTCGATATCATCATCCCCGAAAAATACGACATCAGCCCCGAGCCTACACCCAGTCACCTCGAGCTGCTGCGCAAGGAGATAGACCCGACCGGGATGCTCATAGGCAAATAGGCTTTCGGGGCGAATCCATGCTATGCATCAAAAGCTTGGTAATCAATATCTGCAATTACTCGCTACCTATAGCCATCGGCTTACATACTATGAATAATGACACCATGTTCTTACTGCAGACCAAGCGGGCAAACAATTATTTACTTTTAGCCATAGCAAACATACCGATGATAAATAATAGCACTCCAACACACATCCAAAATATATCATTATGAAAACCAAAATAGAGTGCCATAATTCCGCCAATTATGGCTAATACTAAACCAACCCAAAAGCCCGCTGGATTACTAGATGAAGCCATAATCCTCACCTCCAATATTCTTATCAATACTATTATACAATCCCATATAATAAGAAGGCATTTATAAATATTCTTATAATTGTAACAGTTAAGAACTTGTGATAGTATCACACCCGAAAACCATAAAGACGTAGTCGCTTACATACGTCTAATAATCAAGGGCTTGTAAAACGGAGGTAGTAGGCATGAGTGAAGTCAATATTTCAAGATTTGTTGAGACTGCCCTTAGAGAAAGGACGACTGTTTATAGCCCAGTTATTGAAGCTCTCGTTAATTCAATAGAAGCAATTCAAGAGACTAGAAGGACAGACGGTCATATTATTATTAGACCAATAAGAGATACTCAAATTGCATTGGATGATGATACACTCCCAGATATAATCGGATTTATTGTTGAAGATAATGGAATTGGCTTTGACAAAAAAAACAGAGATTCATTTGATACCCTTTGTACTGACTATAAACTGGAATTAGGAGGAAAAGGATTAGGG
>Ga0116202_10000038_pt1 | contig 52265 bp, 43 predicted proteins | sample LakKivw325mmetaG_FD_94479 | JGI IMG/M metagenome (GOLD analysis project Ga0116202, IMG submission 94479) | Anoxic lake water microbial communities from Lake Kivu, Rwanda to study Microbial Dark Matter (Phase II) - Lake Kivu water 325m metaG | ecosystem: Environmental > Aquatic > Freshwater >... | reverse complement strand
TGACATCGTTGACATATGAGAAATTAAAGGATAAATTATGTTGAATACTAACGCAGGCAGTGACAATCTATGACCAACGGATTTACTGAAGAAGAGCCGACCCCAGAGGAACTGCTGAGCGAAATTGCCCAGCTAAAGGAACAGGTCACGCAACTGGAGGCGCAAAAGAATTTGGGCCGGGAGCGTGATCCGGTATATTTCAATGACCGCTTACTGGATGAGGTGGCCCGGAGTACGCGCTATAAATATGAATTCGCGCTCTTCATGGTGGAAATGGATAACCTCGAATCCTATTCCAAGAAAACCGGCAGGGACGCCACGGATGAAGTGCTGAGCATGCTGGGGACCGTTTTCAAAGACTGCCTGCGAAACACGGATATCATCTGTCACTTTGAAGCGGGTAAAGCCGGTATGATCCTTCCCTACACTGATGATAAGAATGCTCACAAGACGGCGGAGAAGCTGCGCCAGACCGCCGAGCGGGTGTTCTCTCTCAAGAGCATGTCCAGTAAAATAACCCTGACACTTAGCATCGGTGTGGCCTCCTATCCCAAAGACGCCATTTCCAGCGAGCATCTTAAAAGGGTGGTAACCGAGGCCCTGTCCAGGGCTGTGGCCAAAGGGGGCAACTGCACATGCATGGCCGTAGCTACTGATGCCAGTTCCAGAAGTGATAAGTCCACTACAGACCGGTCATTAAGAAACGAAACATTCATGCAGGCGCTTAATGATGAAATCCAGCGGGCCACACGCTACAGTCAAAAGTTTTCCCTGATGATTCTTTCCCTGGGACATCCCGGCTCAAAAGGATCGGGCCTGGATGGCGAAACCAGGGGAATAGTCATGAGCGCAGTTTTCAAACTGACCAATGTCACCATCAGGACCGTGGATAAGGGCTACCTGTACACTGATACCAAGTTCGCCATCATATTGCCGAATACAGATGCGGAGGGGGCGCAGGCTCTGGCGCATAAATTGATCGATAAGCTGACGGGAAATCCCGTCGCCCGGCACAATGGCATAGAGATCAATATCGGAGCCAATATTGGTATAGCTGCCTTCCCGCTTGATGAAGCTTCGGCTGACGGCCTTATATGGCGTGCCGAGGCGGCCCTAAGTCAGTCCTTGAAGAAGGGCTACAACCACTTTGCATTGGCCTCCAGTACATTTAAACTTTCCGGAAAGGACCAGGGTGAAATCAGCGATTGGATAGCCGGCCTAAAGGACTCCGGTGCCGAGATAGTCTTCAGCCTGCTGGCCTCGGTAGACCTGATGGAGCACTACACGCGATCGCATTCTCAAATGGTTGCCAAATATGCCATGGCCATGGGACAGGCGCTGGGGCTGCCTTCCTTCTCTACCAGGCAGTTGCGGATCATGGCATTATTTCATGACCTGGGCAAGGTATGCATTCCGCCCACCATTATTACCAAACCTGCAACATTAACCTCGGATGAGTGGGAGTGGATATTCAAGCATCCTCAGTTCGGTGCGGATATACTTGCGCAGTTCCCCGAGTTCGCAGACTGCTCTCTGACTATATTGGCCCATCACGAACGCTGGGACGGCAAGGGTTATCCACAGCGATTGAAAGGCGAGGCCATACCCCTGGAATCCCAAATCATTGCTGTTGCCGAAGCGTATGACGATATGGTCACCCAGCGGCCTTACAAAAAACTTAAGAGCCCGGCGGAGGCCATTGAGGAACTGAAAAGGAACGCCGGCACCCAGTTCGACCCTACCGTGGTAAAGGTCTTTATCAAGACCCTGGAGAAATTAGAGCACGAATCGAGCCCGGCCTAGCCAGGTAAGACATCTTGCTGCTGCGCCTTATACACCCAACCGGATGATGTTATCCGCTTTCAGGCCCACAGTACAGCCGCGCGTATCGAACACCAGTTTTGATTGTCGGGCAATTGCCTCTAAATCATAGCAGCTGTGATTGGTGACAATTACGACGCAGTCATAGCTGCCCAATGTTCCCTTATCCAGCTTGATCGATTTGATCTTGAGCTCAGGCTCTTTTATCTCCGGTATATAGGGATCGTGGTAGTTTACCTTGGCCTTCTTTTCCAGCAGCAGTTCTATCACGCGCAGTGCAGGAGACTCCCTTACATCCTCGATATCCTTTTTGTAAGCCACTCCAAGAATAAGGATTTTCGCTCCTTTTACGCTTTTACTTTTGGTATTCAGCGCCTCTACGATGCGCTCCACAATGTATTCCGGCATGGTTTCATTGATCTCTGCTGCCAGCTCGATAAACCGGGTATGGAAAAAATACTGGCGCGCTTTACTGGCCAGGTAGTATGGGTCCAGCGGGATACAGTGGCCGCCCACACCCGGCCCGGGATAGAAGGGCATATAGCCGAACGGCTTGCTTGAAGCCGCCTTGATTACCTCCCAGACGTTTATGCCCATTTTTTCGCACAGCTTGGCCAGGTCATTTACCAGGGCAATATTTACACTGCGGAAGACGTTTTTGAAAACTTTGTCCATCTCGGCCACCTCGGGCGTGGAAACCTCGAGGACCTTATCAGCAACATGTTTATACAGCATGCTGGCCAGCCTGGTGGACTTCGGTTCCATACCTCCGACGACCTTCGGCGTGTTCTTTATAGTGAATCCCCTGCTGCCGGGGTCTATTCTCTCGGGCGAAAAAGTCAGGAAGTAATCTACGCCCACCTTCAGGCCTGTTGACTCCAGTATAGGCAACACGATTTCACGTGTCGTACCTGGATAGGTAGTACTTTCGAGGATTACCAGGTGTCCAAGACGCAGATACCTGGCAATTTCGTTGCTGGCGTTTACAATGTAGCTTAAGTCCGGTTCTTTGGTTTTGGTCAGCGGTGTGGGCACGCAAATAATGATTACGTCCACCCGTCGCAAAGGTGATTGGCTGGTTGTTGCTTTAAAGCGTCCGCTTGAGACGTCTTTTTTCAGCCTGGATGACTCTATATCCAGCAGGTATGACACTCCACGCGTGATCTTACCTATCCGGCCTTTATCTGAGTCAATGCCAGTCACGTTGAAGCCTGCCTCAACAAAAGCCAGGGCCAGCGGCAGCCCTACATAACCCAACCCCACAACGCCTATTTCAGCAGACTTATCCTTTATCCGGTTTTCAATGTTCCTCAAGTCGTTGACCGTTAACTCGGCGCGTGCCATATCCCTCCTTTTACGCTGTAGCCATACTTGGCGGCAATCGATTTTTCCATAGTTTATCCGTGCGGGCAAACGGTGTCAAAGTTCTGGCAACGGCCTTATTGGCAGAGGGAAAACAGGCTGGCGGGCTATAAATATTTGTCTATCAGGAGTAATTGACATCGGCCATAGTTCTACTATAATGGAAGCTAATGGGCACGCATCAAGTCGGCCAGCAAAAAGATAAATATATATACCTGCTGTCAGAGATATCGGACATTGTTTCAAGCTCACTATCAGACAATGACATGCTGGACGGCGTGTTGTGGGAGCTCAGCAACGTGCTCGATGTGGATGCCAGCTGGGTTCTGATCTACAACTCGTTGACCAAGTCTTTTACCCTGGTATCACAGCACGGGCTGACCGATCCGCTTATTAAGGAACTGGAAAATATACAAATAGGTCAACACGCGGTGGGAAAAGTGGCCTTTGAACGGAAGCCTGTATTCTGTAATGATATCACCAAGGATGAGGACTACTCCTGGGATGTAGCTATCAAGGAGGGTTTCCATTCCTTTATCGCTTCCCCCATAGTTTCCAGGGGGAAGATGCTGGGATTACTGGGCTCTCTTTCCTATAAATACAAGCTGTTTACCATGACAGAGCTGAAGCTCATGTCGGCTGCCAGCACCTGTATCATAGATGTATGCAACAGGATCAATCCCGAGCATCAAAGCCTGGAGACCCAGAGGCGTCAGGACGAAATAGTCCAAACTCAACTTTTCCTGGGAGCGCTGGCACATGAATTAAAGACGCCGTTAACTGCCATTGTTGCTTCCACCGGGCTCCTGCTGGAGGAATTGGAAAATAGGCGGGATAAGGTCCTGCTCAAAATTGCGCAAAATATATCCAGAAGTGCGGCCAGCCTGCAAAACCGTCTGACCGAGTTGCTCAATCTTTCTAAGAGCAAGGATGCTGTTTTCGGTATTCATAAGAAGCAGTTCGACTTCTCCAAGCTTACCGAGGAAGTAGTGGAGGAGATTTCGTCATTGATCGAGCAGAAGAAACTTACCCTCAATGTGGAAGTACCTTCTAATATACACGTTAATGCTGATGAACAGAGGGTCGAGCAGATCTTACTAAATCTACTTTCCAATGCTATAAAATTCACCCCGAAAGGCGGTGAGTTGCTTCTTAAAACGGAAAACGAAGGAAACAGGCTGGTGGTGCAGGTTCAGGACAACGGCCCGGGCATTCCCAGTGAAGAAAAGCAGAAACTTTTCAGGCCCTATTACCACCTGTCAACCGATAGAGTCAGTATCCCGGGAATCGGGCTCGGGCTGGCCATAACCAAGCAGCTGGTGGAGCTGCATGGGGGATCGATATGGGTCCAGAGTAAAGTCGGCAAGGGCAGCACCTTCTCCTTTTCATTGCCTTTGAATGATAAATGAGCGAAGATAGCGAAAGAGATCAAGTACCCATTGGAATCTTATTTATAGAAGACAACATCGAAATTCAAGAAGCAACACGCCTGATTTTCGAACTCCACTGGCCTGAAGCAGAAATCATCCTGGCATCGGAGGGCGCTGAGGGGTTGGACCTCATGAAAAGTGAATCACCGGACCTGGTGATTCTGGATCTGGGCTTGCCCGACATGGACGGTATGAAGGTTCTCCGGGACATCCGCAGTTTCAGCGAAGTTCCTGTAGTCATACTGACGGTCAGGGGTGAGGAGATGGACAAGATCCGCGGGCTTGAGCTGGGCGCTGATGACTATGTGATCAAACCGTTCACCCACCAGGAGTTGCTGGCCCGCGTTAAACGAGTTCTCTATCCGCACCAACCGGTGCTGGGAATAAAAGTGGAGCGTGCGCTCGATCGCCCCGGCACCAATGTTGATCTGGAACTGGGCGTGGTTTATAAAGATGGCGCAGCCGTCAGGTTAAGCAATACAGAGACAATACTGCTTAAATACCTTGCTGCTAACAGCGGCAGGTCGATGGGTGATGACGAGATACTTACAGAGATCTGGGGGGAAGACTATGTGGACAGCTCGGAGTATCTTGACGCCTATATTCACAGCTTAAGGCAGAAATTAGAAAATGATCCGGAAAATCCGAAGATAATTGTCCAGGATGAAAACGGCTACAGGTTTGTAAAAGAGAGCATTCAGTCCATCTGATACTATGAAAAACGGGGCGATTTCAATTACAATAGTCTAGGAGTACTTAATGAGCCGTATTCTCTTCCTATCAAGTGACCCGGTCCTGAAAGAGAAGAATCTCGAGACAATCCGGCAGAGCGGGCTTGAAGCCGTTGGCGCTGCCGAGTGCCTTGAAGGACTTGTTTTGCTTGATAAGGGAGATTTCAGCGTCGTTATCATAGATGACGAGCTCTCTGACATGAGCGGCTACGAGGCCTGCCTGAAGGTGAGGCAGCAAACGGACGTGCCCATTATTCTGCTGGGGACAGTAGTTGAGTCCGAGGTCTGGTCCAAGGTGGAGGAGTTGGGATTTGACCTGTATTTGCGAAAGCCGCTCAGCCCTAGGGAACTGCTGGCACGCCTCAAAGCCCTGATGCGGCGCCCGGTCCAGGAGCGACGGCCCACAGAACAGAAGGAAAAGCCCGTCGCCTCCAAATCAACGGAAACACATCCGGCAGCTGCTCCGGAGGCGGTTCCGATAAAACAGAAATCTTCCAGGCCACGTGATGGGCACCCGCGAGCGGAAGCCCCGCCGCCGCCGCCGGAGCCCCCACCCAGGGCTACACCGGTACCGCCCATGCAGCAGGTGGTGCAGGAGCCGCCGGTGCAGCGTGTCCCGCCACAGGCTCAACCTATACAGCAATTTGCCCCTGGATCCTATGCCCCGGTGGAAAGCAATCCGTTCTTTAATCAACCGCCGGCGCCTGTGCAACCGGTCCAACCCACACCTGTGCCTCCACTGCAGCCGGTTACACCCCCCTATGCTCCTCAGCCTGTGCAACCGCAGTACAGGGAGCAGGAACCGATAGTGGTGCCGCCGCTTGAACGGGAAGTCCCGCGGCAAGTCATAGAGCAGAGTGCGACTTCCTATGCACAACCTGTTCGTACAGCACAGCCGTATGCGCCTCCTGTCCCCGTGCCCGAGGAGACAGGCGTTAACGTGCTTGAGGATGCACGTATCGTTAAACTCGTCGATGCCCTGGTCAACGGCAAGCTGGCAGATATAACGCCCACGGTGGATTTCAGTTTCAAGTACGGATTTGCCTATCCGGCGGTAGACAGCCTACTGGATACTTCCGACCAGGACACCATCGCCATTCTGGACGCGCTGGCTCAAAACGGTATATTGATAAAACAGCCTTATGAAAAATATTATGTTGATCCGGACGGTCTCTTCCAGCTTGTGCCTGTAGAGCACTGCCCCCGGGATGATTCACCCAACCTGGTCAAGGGCCAGTTGATCGAACATTTCTCCTGCGGTTATGTAGGCCTGGACCGCGATTTCAAGCAGGACAGCAGATATATCTGCCCCAAATGCCATAAGGACCTGCGCCTGGTGGGCACTGACTATCGTAATGTTGGCATACATTACAGATGCCAGGACGATGGTGAAGTGTTCACTACGCCCGTCATTAAATGGCGCAATCTGAAGACACGCAAAGAATGGAATTCAGAGGAGCTGAAAGAACTGGAAGTTTACTCCTACCGCTTCAGCCCGGATAAAAAAGGGTGGCTGGAGTTTCAGCTGAAACCTAAGACACAGCTTGTGGATTTCCTGCGGCTTCAGGGCTACCAGGTGCATGAGCTGGCCCAATTGACCGGCAAATCGGGAGCGGTGCACACCTTTGATGTCCTGGCAATACGGGATGACATACTGACCAAGATTAACCTGGGCATCGGGATACTTGTGGCGTCCACCGGCGAATCCGAGGTAGGCCTGGAGGCCCTGTTCAGGTTTGATACGCGGGCCTATGACATCGGCATAAATTACAAGGTAGTTATAGCTATTCCCAAGCTCGGGCCGGAGGCCATGAATTTTGCTAATCGCCAGATGATACGCGCTTTTGAGGCCAGGACCCTGGCTACTGTAGTCTCCGACATCACGCATTTGCCCCATTCCAAGGTTGTGTTGCAGAGCACTGCTGCAGCGCCTTACCACCCCGAGACTTCGCAGGCATCGATAGCAGCCAATGCCAAGACTTCGGTGGTACGCTTCCTGCGCAACAGGGGTTACGAGGTCTATGAAAAGGCATTGATTGTCGGTAAATCCGGGATAGAACATGTTTTTGATATCTTTGCACGCCGTGACGACAAGATTATTGTGCCCACCATTGCCATAGGTATGCCCAGCAACAATACCGGGCAACCTGTAGGACTGGACGAAATATCAAGATTCGACGCCGCCGCATTCGATTCAGGCATACGTAACAAAGTATTCCTGGCCCTTCCACAGATCAGCGTTCAAGCCAGACAATTTGCCAGGCAGCAGAGAATTGATATATTTGAACAACAGGACCTTGGAAGACTGGTGTGACGCTCTGTTTGATGTATTATCATATAGAGTGAGCATGCCCTCGTCATTTTTAGCCGACTTTCCATGAAAAACTTTGCATTAATTGTTACGGCCGTCGCCTTTCTGGCCCTCTTAATGGGCATTTTCTACTTTATGCCTGTGGAATCGCTGTGGATTGCCGGGGGAGTTCTGGCGGTTATAATTCTTTATCATTTCGCCTCCAGGCTGATCAGGGGCAGGTTTATCAGAGAATCCAGGCCCAGCCCCGTGCAAAACGTGACGTCTCTGCTGGTAATGTTCCTGATAATATTTGTGCTTTTTGTTGTCATCCTGCGTGACGCAGTATCGTCTGTGCTCATTCATGTACTGCTTGTATCCCTGATATTCACCATGATGATCAATTTCCTCACGGTGCCGCTGGCCATTTTCCACAAGCTGAGGGAAAAAAAGGAGGAGCTCAAACCAAGCACCTATAGGCCCAGGGTAAGCATCATAGTGCCGGCCTACAATGAAGAAAAGGTGCTGGCCCGCACAATTGAGACGCTAATAGAGGCCGATTACCCCGATAAAGAGATAATTATTGTAGATGATGGATCGATGGACAGCACCTATGACGTGGCGTTGCGATACGCCAAACGCGGCATCAAGGTCGTACATCGTCCCAATGGCGGCAAATTTGCTGCCCTGAACACGGGCATTGCGCTGTCCTCCGGCGAGCTAATCGTAACGGTAGATGCCGACAGCATGGTAGCCCGGGCTGCCATTGCGGAGATTGTCAAAGGCTTTGAAAACCCGGATGTGGCTGGAGTGGCAGGCAACCTCAAAGTGTTTAACAGGACCAAGATTTTAACCAAGCTGCAGGCGCTTGAGTACATCGTGCAAATCCAGGTGGTGCGCAGGGCATTTGAAAACTTCGGATCACTGACGGTTGCCTCAGGGGCCTTCAGTGCCTTTCGTAAAACAGCCCTTGAAGAAGCCGGCTGGTATGACCCGGACTACCTGCTGGAAGACTTCGATATAACAATCAAGCTGTTAAAATCACACATGTTGTTACACGGTAACAATGAGGCGGTCTGCTATACCGAGGCGCCGGAAACGCTGCGCGACGTGTACAGGCAAAGATTAAGCTGGTTTCGCGGGGACTTCCAGAACTTCTGGAAGCACCGCGATACCTTTTTTAATCCCAGGTTCGGAATCATGCACCGGCTGACGTTTCCTTATATGCTGATTTCTATGACCCTGGTGCCTGTGGCCAGTGTTGTTGTGATCATTACATCCATTATAATGCTGATCAACGGCGAATGGATGACGCTGGTGCTGGCTTTCGCCCTGTTCACGACCCTGCAAATCCTGCTGTCAACACTTGGCATATTGATAGCTGAAGACGATATGAAACTGGTTATATTTTCGCCGCTATTTATCATCGGCTACAAGCAATTTCTCGACTTCACCATGCTGAAAGCCCTGATAGATATTATCTTGGGTGGCGGCACCTATGTGAGGCGTGAAAGAGTGGCAAGGATCGGCGATACTTATTCCCAGCGTCCTGAAGCTGCAAGTACGCTTCTCGCACATCCCACCAGGCCAGTAAGGGAAGTAAAAGGCAGGTCGGTCGCCGTGGGCAACCCACCTAAGTAGATAGGCCTGCAATATTGGCGGGCCAAGGAAATAGAGATGTCTGATGTACTGAACGGTTATAAAGGTCTTAAAGTGCTGGTTACAGGAGGAGCAGGCTTCATTGGCTCGTGGCTGGTGGAAAAACTCCTTGATCTGGGTGCCAGGGTATCGGTGATAGACACCATGTTATGCGGTAATAAAATTGCCCACCTAGTTGGTAACCCTAACCTAAGTGTGCATACGGTGGATGTGATAGACGTTCCGGCGATATCTCCACTTTTTAGCGGGCAGGATATAGTCTTTCACCTTGCTGCAGTAGTCGGAGTGGAAGAGACGCAGGACGAGCCCGTAGAACTGCTCAACGTTGAGGTAGTGGGCACATCCAATGTGATAGCACTGGCCGCTAAAACCAAGGTCAGGCGTATTATCTTCGCCTCGTCGTCGGAGGTCTATGGCGATTCGCTGCAACCTATGGTCGAGGAAGGGCCGTTCAATCCCAAGTCTACCTATGCGCTAACCAAGCTTGTCGGCGAGCATTTCTGCAAGGCGTATCGCCAGAAATATGGCCTGGACTACACGGTATTAAGATATTTTAATGCCTATGGGCCCCGCCAGGATGAACGCTTCGTGCTTTCGCGGTTTGTCAACCGGGCCATGGACAAAAAAGAGCTTTTTATTTACGGCGATGGCAATCAGACCAGGGATTTCACATACATAGAGGATAGCGTGCAGATGACCCTGCTGGCAGGTATCAAGGATAACGCTTCCGAAGCTATTTTGAACATCGGTACCGGCCGTTCAGAGTCTATCAACGAGCTGGCAGACCTGGTGTTGGATACGCTGGCGCTCAAGGGGAAGGTGAAAGTCACTTACGTGAATTATGACAGCAGGAGAACCAAAGAGATAGAAGTTTTCAGCAGGCTGGCAAATGTGGATAGAGCTGTTGCCCTGCTCGGGTACAGGCCATCCGTTCCGCTTAATACAGGAATAAAAAAATACGTGGAATGGTATCGCAGCCGGAAATAATGATCAGGCACTACCTGCGATTTGTAGCTGAAGTGTAGTTATACCAGGCTTCAAAGGTCGTAATTGTCGCAAAGGTCTTGCACCACTTTATGATCTTATCCAGCTTCTCCAGCTTAGCCTTGTCGGGTTTTCCATCAGGACCTACAAAGGCATCAGGATGGACGCCGACAGCAGTTACTCCCAGCTCGCCGAGGACGCCGCAAAGCATAGCGCCGAAATCGTTAACGGCAATGTCTTCCCACGCATGGTGCAACTTGCAGTAGTCTGTTATTGCAGCTACATTGGTTATATCAAATATATCGCCCCAGGTGCAATTATCCCAGGTGCATACATCTGTGGCCGTGGGTACTCGATACATACCGTCTGGAGCGTAGATGCCAAAATAATCGACGGGCTTGGTAACAGAGGAGTGGGGTTCAGCATTAACCTGTGTTGAAAAGACTTTAAATCCAGCATTCTGAATGGCCCTGTAACCGGTCTCGTCAAAAAAATCGGTTGGAACGGTGAGAGCTACAGGGGCGAAGCCAAAATATTGCAGGTATTCATCCCTGGCTTTAACCAGTTTAAATTTGATATAGGCATAGGTCAATGTTTCCTTGGGGATGGGCAGGCCCCCGGAAATGCCCGGGTTGTAGCAGGGGTCAGTGATAACGGTGCGCTTGGACTTCAGTTCCTGCGAGGTATCGAACTGATAATACGTCCAGTCATACCCGTGTACGCTTATCCCAACAGCTCCGATATCTATGTATTTCTGAAGCCACGGCATCTTGTAGGAATTAGTGCCTTCGACATTTGAAACCACGCCCAAGTCTACCGGGACGCCATTTCTCTGAAACAGCTTCACTATCTCTTCAACAACGTCTTCGTGCCAGCCCACTGATACATCGTCCACCCTGAAGATAATGGCGAGTCCACCGTTATAAACGGGCACTACTCTCTGTTTGTATACTGTGCCCGAAGTCCACCGATAGGTATACTGAAACCAGCTTTCAAGTGTGGCAATTTCCCATATATTCTGGCAGGACTTGATAAATTTGGAGAGCTGCGAGAGCAAGGCGGGATCCGGCATGCCATCCTTTCCCGTGAATGATGAAGGGTGGATAAGGAATACTGCGGCGCTGGATACATCAATTTTCTGTCCGGCTTCTGTCTGCCATTTCTTGTCCTGGCTGGCCTGTGGGGTCAGACCCCTGGCAACGGGGATCGGGATATAGTCTATCGCTCCTATTATGGGTACGCGGTACAGGCCGGCCGGATCGTTGGCCCCCGTCCAGGACAGCGGCTCGATAGACAGCTTAAAATCGGTGGGGAAATCACCGGCGATGACCTTAAAACCCGAGTCCTGCAGCAGGGCATAGTTTACCTCGTCCAGGTAATCGCTTGGGATAATACATGAAACCGGAGCTTCTCCGAAAAAAGAATCAAGCTGTCCCCTGGATTTCTGCCAGCTGGACTTTAAATCGTTATACGCTTGGCTATTTTTAGTTGAGTTATATTCCAGCCATTCGATCTCATTGCCGTCAATACATATATCAACAATGCCCGCATCATAATACGCAAGAAGATATTCAAGCGAACTGAAATTATCTGAGGTTGCCGGGAACGGAATTGCAACATTCAGCACGGCCTTATTCTCGGCAAATAACCTGATTATACGGTCAATGGTCTGCTTTGAACCGCTGTCTACCTCGTCTATCACAAAGATAATTGCGCCCCGGTCGCCCACATAATCTGGAGTCTGTATTGCCCTAACATGTGCAGGCTGGGTGGGTGACAAGGGTTGCGGCCCGCCTTCAGGTTTGTCCTGAGCTGAACAGCCCGTAACGGATAGCAGCACCAGGCACAAGGCTATATTTGAAACAAAACGTGCTTTCAGGTCTGACATGATCTTTTAATATTAAAACCTGCCCGCATCCTGAGTCAAAGAGCGGCGAATTTCCTGAAACTCAGCAATCTTGTAGTATTATGTACTTGAAGATGTCAACCAACTGGCGCACTATCATATTGCCGCTGACCGTTGTAATCATGGTTTCCGGCGCTTGTATCCCACTGGCTTCCATACCTGCAGAGCGGCCGGTGGAGAAGAATCCGCCCTCTGAAAATGCAGCCTCACCCCAGGCTGATGGGGAAATTATTTACGGGATGAAAGGCGTTGGTATTGATCTGCCTCAAACGGATTTGGTTGAAATGAAGCAGGCCGGCATCAGCATTATCTCCACCGAATGGGGTATGGAGGAAGATGTATCAAAGGCCAGGGCCTTCCTGGACCAGGCCCAGGCTGCGGGATTGAAGGTAATCATGGACGGAGGCTTCAGTTACAAGGCATGGGGCTTTACCAGCTCAGATTGGGACAGCCTGCCCAGGGGCAAGCATCCCGTCTGGCAGAAAAATCTTGTGCAGAACTGGATAAGGGCCCTCAAGGACCATCCCGCTGTTTATGCCTGGGACATATGCAACGAGTTCGGTGAGAATCTGCCCAGCGGAGCCGGAATAAAAGGGTCCGACTGGCCTGCCGGCATGATCACTGAAGATCAAATCTATCAGGCCAGGAAGGACGTGCTGGAGGTAGACCCTTCACGACCTATTCAGGTGAGGATTTACGGTTGGGACATAGGCAAAATGCCGGATAACGTTAAAAAACTGCTCCAGGACAGGACAACCGACATCATATCGCTTAACCTCTACTCAAATTATATAGTTAAAGGAAAGCTGCAGTGGCCAGACGTAATACAGGACGGCGGGCAGTACTTTGTGGACAGCATCAAGGCCATTTCTCCCGGCGTGCAAGTTTGGTTGTCTATCGCCGCTTTCCAATATAAGAAGTTATTTCTAAGGCCTACGGTTGACAGCCTGGCCAGGGACCTCCAGTATGCCGGGGAAATACGCGGCCTGGATGCAATATCTTTTTTTTGCTGGGGGCCTGTGAACGAGTGGGATACAACGTCAGATTGGTACCTGCCTAAAACGGGCGCAGACCTGTGGCTCGTTATCAAGGACTATATGATTCAGTCCGGGCCTGCCGACTAAAACGTCTCCAGCACAGCCCTGGCGGCTGCTTTAAGCGGAGGGCTATCAGTGAGGTCGATGCACCTCTGAAGATCCGCGGCCGCCTTGTCCATTTGTCCCAGGTTCTTATGTATAATGCCCCGGGTATAGTAGGCTATAGCCATCTCGTAATCTATTTTTATGGCCTGGTTGCTGTCCTGCAGCGCCCGCTCATACATTCCCTTGGCGTTATAGCACCAGGCGCGCCGGTCATAGGCCTGCGCCAGCTTGGGATTCAAGGAAATTGCCTTATCACAATCGGTGATGGCCAGGTCCCACTGATACAAATTTATGTATGCCCAGGCGCGGGTATTGTAGGCCAGAGCGAATTTATCGTTCAATGAGATTGCCTTGGATGCATCCACGATTGCAAGCTGATATATTTGCTTCAATATGTATCCGTAGGCACGCTGGTTGAAGGCCAGAGCAAAGTTCGGGTTCAGCTGGATGGCTTTATCGCAATCGTCCATGCCCATGTCCAGCCAATCCTTTGTAGTATCGTAAGTGGACTTCTCAAAGTAGGCCCAGGCACGCGTGGTATAAGCAAAGGCAAGGTTGGGATTTAAGACGATCGCCTTGTTGCAGTCTTCGATGGCAAGATCGTGTTTCCCTTTCATCATATTGGCCCAGGCACGGTTAACGAAGGCAGTGGCAGTACGCGGGTCAAGTTCGATCGCCTTGTTGCAGTCACTGATTGCCAGATCATATCCGCCGGTCTGATTGTAGACCCAGGCCCGGTTCACATAGGCCAGCGGCAATGTCGGACCCAGCTCCAATGTCTTATTGCAGTCTGCCAGCGCTTCGTCGTACTTGCCCATTTCATTGTAGGCCCAGGCGCGGTTCATGTAGGCCAGCGCCCTGCCCGGCTCAATATCAATGGCTTGATTGCAGTCCGACACAGCCTCTTCATATTTGCCCAGCGCATTGTAGGCCCAGGCGCGGTTCATGTAGGCCAGCGCTGATCTGGGGCTCAGCTCGAGGGCTCTATTGCTGTCCTTTATTGCCAGGTCATACCATCCCTTTTCGTTGTAGGCTGACGCCCGCGTGATATAGGCCAGTGTGAGATTGGGATTTAAGGTCAGTGCCCTGTTGCAGTCTTCAATTGCTTTATCGTATTCACCGAGCTGGTTATAGGCCAGTGCCCGGTTGGTGAAGATAATGGCCTGGTGCGAGTCCCGGCTGATAGCGGCAGTATAGGCTTCGATGGCCTCCTCCCATTTTTTATCAGCATAATAGGCATTCCCCTGCTTGTAGTATTCAGTTGGCGAGCTCAATACGGTGCAGGCAGGCAGCATCAGCGCAATGGCGCAGACAGCCACGATTACTACCCAGAATTTGCCCTTTCTATTGCCGGGGAAACCGAATGACATATCAGGCTTTAGTATATAGCCAATCATGATGTCAGTCCAACGCCCACCCGGGCAATTTACATGCCATCCTGGCGGGGCCTGTGCTGGAACCTTGTTTGCCCGTATTACATTGACACAGTTAGATAGGTAACATTACTATTAGGCTAAACTTGGTGGAATGATTCGTAAACCGTCATGATTTACTGGCTTCTGCAGTTTGCTGACCTGGTCTATTACCATATTCTGCATATTTTCTTTATATTTGGCTTATTCTGCTGGCTCATCTGGTTAGTGAGGTTGATCCTTTCAAGCCCGTATAAACCCTTCCGTATCCCCGCGCCCTTCAGGCCGGCAGTTACCATCCTTGTTCCAATATATAATGAGAAAGCTGAGGTGCTGGCTGAAAGCCTGGGATCGTTAATAAAAAACACCTCCGGCCAAGATGAGGTACTGGCGCTGGTTGATATTCGAGATACGGCGGCACGACAGCCCGGTGCGTTGCTGCACCATCCCCGCTTGAAAATGCTGGTTGCACCTCCCGGAAAGCGAAATGCTCTAGCAGCGGGCTTCAAAGCAGCAACAACCCCCATAGCTATCGTGACAGGCAGCGATACTCAATTTGACGCAAATACGGTTACCGAACTGGTGAAGCCGTTTTTTGATCCAAAGGTAGGAGGTGTTACAGGGCAGGTGCTGACCTCTAACGACCGGGGTATAGGCGCCAAATGTTATGAATGGGCGCTTATGCTGCGCAACAAGATGATCTATCCGGCGATGAGCAGGAGAGAGACGGTCCACGTCATGAATGGAGAGTGCTATGCCATACGACGCGAGCTGGCATTAATGCTGGAGCCGGAGTTTCTCAATCAAAAATTCCTGGGAAGGGTATGCGATTCCGGGGATGACGGGTGGATTACAACCTTGCTGATTAAATATGATTTTAAGACGGTCTATCAGTCCACAGCCCTGGCCTTCACCAATCCGCCTACCACCTTTGGCAAATTCTTGAGACAGCAACTGCGCTGGAACAGGAATTCCACCAGAAGGTCGCTAATGGTGCTGACGCAGGGCTGGGCTTACAAGCACGGAGCGCTCTTTCCATTCCAGTTATTGATATCACTGCTCAAGCTGCCCTTTTGGGTCATAGTCATAGTGCTGGCAGCGATCAGGTTTTTCATCGGCCATGACATAGGTGTGGTCGCCGCCTCATGGTTTGATCCTGCCTGGCACATTTACCGGCCGCTGATTTTTGTTATCGGCGTAATTACCATCAGGGCATTGAGGGGGATGCCCTACCTGGTTGATGAACCGAAGGCATTTATTTTCCTGCCGGTATACGCTTTCATTGCACCTTTCATACTGGCGCCTTACAAGCTCTATGCCATGTTGACCGCCAGGAACACCGGCTGGCTGACCAGAGGAAAAGAGGGCGAAGAGAAAAGCAAGAAAAATCTGGCGGGCCCGGCGGCTACGGCCGCAGCCATCTTAATTGTAGTCCTGAGCTTTCCGCTGCTGGCACTGGCGACGGCGCTGGCCGATGATGAAGCAGACTCCTATTAAAATTATTTTGAACCGTCCTGAACAACGTTTTTCAAAGCTTTGCTGAACTGGTCTTTACGGCTTTCCGCGTATAGAATGCATACCCTGCCCTGCTGATCTCCGCCCTCGTACCACATCCTAACCCGGCCTGTCTCCACTAGGACCGCCGGAGAAGTAGTCCATTTCTCGTCGTATCCGCCGGGCATGGTACCGTGCAGCATCACCATACCGTTTCTGGTGAAATGTACTCCATCTTTACCGCTGGCCAGAAATAGATGCAAATTGTCGGCCATGGCATACAAAATACAATAGGTCCCGTCCAGGCGGAAAATACCCAGATTCCTGAACATGGTTGACTCGCCGATCTGAGGCTCAGGCGACAGCACTTTGCCCTTTTTAAGCCAGTGTATTCCGTCCGTTGATTCGGCCAGGCCGTAGAAAGTCCAGCCAGGCGCATCACTGCCATATCCCTTGTAATACATCAGGTACTTGCTGCCGTCCTTAATCACCTTGCACTGGCCGCCAGCACCTTCATTGTCCCAGTTTCCACTTGTTTTTCTCAGCACCGGGTTGTCTGCATATTTAGTCCAGTTTATTCCGTCTGTAGATGTGGCGTAGCAAGCGCAACCGCCGTAAGCTTCTCCACCATACCACATTTTATATATCCCCTGCTCGTAAATAACGGTCATGGGATCAATCTTATCTCCCTCATAAGGCTCGGTCGGAAGCATAACTACTCCGGTCTTTGTCCAGTTTATGCCGTCAGGCGAGGTGGCGCGCATCAGGCGGCCGATCTTGTCGGAATAAGTCTGTCCGCGGTACCACATTTCATAGCTGCCGTCGCCGGGTCCGATAATAGTAGGCGATTCAACCGACTTATCGTCGCTGTCTCCCGGATTACCCAGGTCCAGAGCAATTCCATTCAACATCCAGGGAATGGCATTCGGGTCTCTGACATTTGAATATTTATGTTCTATGCCCACATTGCCGGTCAGGACCAACGATATCACGCCGATGAGGATAAGCATGCCTCCGGCAATCGTTACGGATATCCATGCTTTAGACAAACCCTAGCTCCGATATAGCTTCACACTCGAACATTGAGGTTACGAAAAGAAGTATATGTCGACTGTTTTTAAAGTGCAAAAATTTACGGGCTTTTTAAACGGCCTTTCCGTCGCTAAAAAAGCTTTGGAATCGCAATATTTGTGCTATAATGAACCCAATAGGATGGTGGCAAATAGGGTATATGAAGAATTAAACAGGCTATGCGTTTAAGTTTAGCTAGAAAATCCAGCAAGTGGCGTAGAATCTATCTTATAGCGTACAAAATTCTGAAACGCGACATCTTGCTGACTGGCCGAAAATATACAACCGATAATAAAATCCCGCTGAATGCGGGGTTTTTATTTTATATGCTGCTGATTGTAATGCTGGTTATGCCGCCAGCCTTTTTGAATGCAACTCCGGCGCATGCCCAGGGAATTATGCGATGGGAAATTGTGCCCACACCGGGCTACTACCAGTTGCGCTTCGATATTGTGAGCCCCGGCGACATCATCGATTTTGCCGTTGGAAGCGGCGGCAGGGTGGTGGCAGTGGTGAGAATTCCTGAGACCACCACCCCAGCCGGCTACCAAAATGTCATATATGTAAGCAATGATAATGGGATAACGTGGAGCGATTCAGCCTATAATGCCCTGCAGGAAAGCGATTGGCTCGACAATGAGATATTCAACGTTGCCATTGCCCCGGATAATCCGGACGAATGGGCAATTACCGCTGGAATAGCGGCGGAAGGCTATGCGCCGAAACATGTCTGGTACACCGACAACGGCGGCGTACAATGGGTTGATACCATGCTTACGCTAACCGGTGCGGCGGAAACGATTCGCAGCGTAGATATCTCACCGACGTACGGCACCGGCTGGCACGATATCGGCGTGACCACCGTCACGGGAACAGGTGCGGGCAGCTATTATATTGTAAGCTCAAAGACCTGGGGACTGTGGCTGGACCAGGGTACCCAGGGCTCGGCCTTACCGGTGGCTGCGGGCAGCGCAGACTATTTTAAGATTAGATTTTCACCGAGCTACGTATCCGACTTTTCCGTTGCACTGGTATACGCCACAACCAACGCCACGTACTTTAACGTGGGTTTTAGAGACGTCAACCGGAACACCACTTTAAATTACGCCTTTCAGAACCAGGGGATTGAAGTTAGAAATACAGCCATGCCACCCAACGCATCCCCGGGCCTGGCGCAGCTAGTAATCGCTGACCTCAAACTTCCACAGGATTTTCTGGGACAGAGCGCCACCCTTCGCCGTGCTTACGTCAGCCTTGACAGCAACGGTTCCAAGAGCGCCACCAGCCAGGACGGCGTTTACCGCGTTGATGATACGCACGTCTATGTGTTAATGGATACCACCAATCCTCCCGACAAGTCCATTTACAGCATAGCCTATTACGGCACTTTTGCGCAGGGTAAATTGCTGGTGGCGGAGCACCACGGCTATCCCTGCACTGCCACTGTGCCAACCTGGTTCACCGATTCGCCCACTGTCTGCCCCATACCGTGCTGGTATCCGGCCCTGAAACCTACCACTGGCGCGGCGGCACAGGGTTTTACGCCCGGGCCTATACCGGGAATGTGCCCCAACAGCAAGGTTGGCGTGGGCAGTGGCAGGGCGGCCTGGGATGAGGACGGTACACTGGCCTACGCCGGGACAGGATCACTGGATACGCAGGCCGGCAGCGCCTGGTATAGCAAGCTGCTTGGCGCTACCATAAAAAACGATGAATCGGCCTTCTCCATCAGCCGTAACAACGGCGAGACCTGGAACCAGATAGGCCTGATAGATACAACTATGGACTGGCTGAACGATGTGGCGCCTTCCGCGGACTGCGGGACCCTTTACCTGGCTTCTGTAAACCACAACACCGGCGCCTGCTCTGCTTTTGACAGCGTATGGCGTTCGACCTTGAACTCCAAGGTATCCAATCCGCTGCCGCCCAGCCAGTTTATGGGCTTTTACTGGGAGCGCGTGCTGTGCCATCCCACTTCCATCTCCTGCAACGTCACTCAATCGGATGCACCTATTATCCGTGTGCCAATGGTCTGCAATGACAGGCCTGACGGAGAGATCGTGGCCTGGGCGGCAAGGTTGACAACGGCGCAGATGTGGTCCCCGGACTACGGTGACTACTGGGCCGAAATCAATTCGACCGACCTGATCCAGGACTTCACCTTTGAGAAGAGCGATACAATTTACGATCTAACGCCGGGCGGCCTGGTGCAGAAATTGACGTACTCGGGTACTTCCTGGATCACCAAGTACAAACGTGCCGACAGCCGTGTTATAAGAGCTCATACCATTGCCGCAATACCGGATGGCAAGATCCTGGTGGGCGCCGCCACCAGTGACGTTGGCTCGTCGGTAGATGCAGCATCTTTCTCGCCCACAGGGGGCGACCAGTGGATAGAGATTCCGCGGGGTAGCACGCAGATCGGCAATGTTCATGTGGCCTTTGATGCCGCTTTCTCAGATAACAAGTTCGTTTACCTGGCCGACGACAAGCGTAATGAAGCGGGCTCGAAAATTGGTACTTATGCCGGCTCTATCTTCCGTGAGGAGGTGCCGGCTTATATCCGGCTGGATGATGCGGACTTGATGAGCGATGGCAACTCAGCGCATGCCGAGGTTAACTGGCCCCCTAAAGCTGCAAACGGTCGGCCGTTGTCGGACCCGCCGCACCCGGTTGGACAGTTCGGCGTGGTAGCCGCCAGGACGGGCCTGCCCCAGCCTGCCGTTTACACCGCGCACGATATCATTACAACTACCCTGGGGAGGGATAACAGCGCAGTCTGCCGCACGCTGAGGCCCTGGCAGGCAATGCCCAAATACGGCATACCCTGGGACTGCCTGGACATTTTTTCGCCGCCCTCTACAGAGAATATAACTTTCACACTGGAACCTTCCTCTTTGAAATATTGCGGCTGCTGCACCATGGATAGCCATACCACGCTTTTTGCAATTGATAATATGTCTGGAGGGACTTTTGGTGTCGACGGATACGACCCGACCGGCAACCAGGGTATGTTATGGGCTTATACAGACTGCCTGGCCAAGAAAGGCCCGGTGCTGATCACACCCGAGGATGGGGGCTTTGTAGGCAGCGATCCCGTGACGGGAAGAAACCAGCAGATCGATCTGTCTTGGGAACAGCTCTGCGTGGCTATAACTTACGAACTGCAGTTAGCAAAGGACCGGGACTTTGCCATGAAGGTCAACCCGGCAATTACGGGAGCCGGAGGCAGGCCTACAATAACTGCCGTCACGGGAAGCATAACGATAAATCTGGACGAGCTCAATATGACCAGGCCAAAAGCCTGGATTTCGCCTGGGACCCTGCCGGAGGCCGGCGCATCATATTACTGGAGGCTGAGGGTAATTAAATCTTCCACCGGCCAGCTGGCGGTCAGCCCCTGGTCTGAGACAAGGAGCTTTTCGATCAAGCCCGGCTTCGTAGTAAAAACGCCGGTAAAAGGAATACAGCTTCTAAATCCAATAGATAAGTGCGCGGGATGCCCGGTAACCTCGGTTGCGCTGTCCTGGACGCCAGTAAAGGAGGCCACCAAATATGAGGTCTGGCTTGCCAGGGACGCGGAATTCCAGAAAATGATAAAGAAGGCAACCACTACCAGCACCGCCTACCAGTACCCGGAAACGCTTGAGTACAGCACGAGCTATTTCTGGAGGGTGAGGGCCATCGAAGTCAACGGGATTTCAAATATAGGCGACTGGAGCGGCACCTTCACCTTTAGCACCGTTAATGCCCCTGCCCCTGAGCCAACCAAGGAAGAGAAAGAAAAGCAGCAAGAGAAACAGCAGAATCCCGGATATGCCTGGGTAGTGATTGCCATTATTGCGGCTGTACCTATCTTCCTGCTGGTATTTATCGTGCTTTCGCGTAAACCGAGATACTAAGCTACAGGCCCATATACGTCGGTTTGGGCCGTTCGAAAGACTTAGAACAGCTCCCTCATCACTCGTTGAGTCTTTTCTTGGCCTCTAATTGACTCCTGCAGAGTAGCGTCAAGCTGGAGTGCCCTGGTGAAATCTGCCAGTGCTTTTTCATATTCGGCATTGGCGTAGTATGTCCAGGCCCTGTTGTTATAAGACCAGGCGTATATAGGGTCCAGCTCAATAGCCTTGGTAAAATCACTCACAGCCTCCTGGTATTGGCCCAGTTTGCGGTGCAAAATGCCCCGTTTATTGTAGTAAGTGGAAATGACTGGATTAAGGGAAATGGCTTTATTGTAGTCTCCCATAGCCAGTTCATATTTACCGGTCGTAGTGTAAAGGTTGGCTCGCCCGTAATAAGCGTTGGCTAAATTCGGATCAAGCCTGATTGCAGTATTGTAATCATTCAGGGCATGGTCATATTTTTCATCGTTGTAATATGCATTGCCCCGTCCATAATAGGCATAAGCGTTATCGGGGTTCATAGCTATATAATAGTTGTAATCCACAATGGATCTGATATAATCGCCTTTTTTATAATAGACCCAGCTGCGTTTTTCGTAATACCTGTCGTTGTCGATGTTGAGCTCAATCGCCTTGTCAAAATCCGCCAGAGCCAGGTCGGTCTGGCCGTTATTGAAATATGAACTGCCCCGGTTGTAGTAAGCCTCTCCGTAGCTTGAATCGAGCGCTATGGCCTTGTTGTAATCGGCGATTGCATCGTTATACTTGCCCAGGCTCTGGTTGACTTTGCCTCGGTTGTTATAAGCCATGGCGTTGTTGGGCGCAATCTGGATGGATTTATCAATATCTGCCAGTGCCTTGGCAGAATCCCCAGTTAAAAAATACGTCCTGCCTCTTTCGATGTAGGCCTGGTAGAAGTCCGGGTTTATCTCGATGGCGCGGTTGAAATCTTCAATCGCCTTGTCGTTCATCAACAAGGTCGAGTATGTGCGGCCCCTGCTGAAATAGGCGTCAGCATAGTTGGGATCGAGCTCAATGGCTTTGGCGAAGTCAGCCAGCGCCAGGTCATACTGTCCCCGCAGGTAATACATCTCGCCGCGGCTGACATAGTTCCTGGGGTCCTTGGGATCAATTCTCATGGCATCGTTATAGCTACGGATAGATTCGTCGTAGTTGCCCTCACGGGAGTATATCCAGGCGATTTTACGGTGGGTATTGATATCGTTGGGATTGTTTTTCAGCTCGTGCCTGTAGTCCAAAAGCGCCAGCTCATACTCGCCGGCAGCGGCATATGCATTGCCGCGATAAAAATAGATGTCCTTGTAATTGGTATCAAGCTCGATCACCTTGCTGAAATCAGCTACAGCCTTGTTGTAATTTTCCATGACGTAATATGTATAACCTCTTTCAAAATAGCCGTCGGTGAATCTGGCATCAATCGTAACGACAGTCGTCAGATCACTGATGGCTGCAGTGTAATTTTCGGCCAGGGTGTAAGCCTTTCCACGACTTAAATAATATTCGAGTTGTTTGTCGTCCAGTTTTATGGCCCTGGAAAAATCAGCGATGGCTCTATCGTATTCCATCTTATGGTAGTAGACCAGCCCGCGGTTGTAGTACGCCGGAGCATAGGTTGGATCCAGACCAATCGATGTGTCATATTGAACTATTGCCTCGTCCCAGAGCTTGCTGTTACGTGCCAGGTCGCCATAGCGAAAGGCTGCCATGCCGGGCTTGACACAGCTGATCAGAGGCAGGACCAGCGCCAACAGCAGGAGCGCCGTCAACCGGTGTTTAAACTGGCTGTTCATCTCTTTAGGATACAATCTTTTGAGTTCCACTCTATTCAATTTATGTCGGAGAGTCAAATGCGGCGTCGTTGATTAATCAGACAATTCATGACAAAATAATCAATCAGTAACGTTTCAATAATACAATGCAGCATGGGCCAACTATGAAGAAAGGCCAACAGTCCACGTCAGGCAACCCGAACCGCGCCAAGGCAAAGGAAAGGTCTATCCTGCTTGGTTTGATACTTGGCATTTTCGGGCTGGTTACCGGCATAATCGCTGCTGTCATTGCCAATTCAGTAACGCTGGAATCCGAGATTTTGAAAAATATCGGGTTGGTGACGGCAGTATTTCTTGCTTATTTAAGCATAAGGAAGGTTAACCGGGGAAAGACGGAAGGCTATAACTACGGATACGGTAAGCTGGAAAGCGTCTCCGGGCTGATAGTAGCCGTGGTGCTGGTCATATCGCTTATCATCGTTATCTCTCATACAGTTGAGCGCTTTCAACACCCTGTCGAGCTGCGCACCGGAGGGCTCGACCTGGCCATCGTGTTCTCGGCCGTAGCTCTGGCCACCAGCGCCTGGATGTGGCGGCACGACCACCATCTGGCCAAGGAAGAATATTCGCCGGTGCTGGAGTCTCTGTGGAGGATGTACAGGTTCAAGACTATTGCCTCTATCCTGGTCATTATATCCCTGAGCTTGAGCTATATATTTGGCGAACATTCATGGGCTGACTACATAGACCCTATCGGTTCCATCGTAATTGGCCTCTTCATAGTCCAATCTATTTATAATATAAGTACCATGTCGGTGTATGACCTGCTCGACCGGGCCCTGGAGGAATCCCTGCAACTGATCATTCTCAGGGAGCTGGCTGCATATTTTACCGAGTATGAGGCTATTCACGGCATACGATCGAGAAGGTCGGGCGCCAATGTATATGTGGAGATATTTCTGGAGTTTGACGCGGACAGGAAGATGCGGGAAATTCAGGAAGTTATCAATTCCATAAAGAAAAACCTGGAAGAAAAGATCAACGGCAGTGAGATAGTTATTTCCCCGACTACGAGCGCGGTAACGTGAATATGGACGCGGATAAACTGGTAATAAATAAGGTGATCCTGAGCGACCTGCCCAGAATAATTGAATTTGTGGTCAGATGGCTACAGGATAAAGGGCTGGGAATGTACAGATTCGCCTTTGAAACTGCGGTGGATGAGGCCAGCACCAATGTAATGAAATATGCCTATGATGGCAACAGTGGCTATTTTGAAATTTCCTGCAGCCTGCGAAACGACGAGGTCATTATTAAAATTAAGGACCACGGGAAATCATTCGACCCCAACTCTGCACCTTTACCTGATGTAAAGGCTGATCTCGATAGCCGCATGATTGGGGGGCTGGGCATATACATGATGAAAAAAATGATGGACGAAGTCAGCCACAGTTATGATGCGGGCGCCGGGAACGTCCTCACACTGCGTAAAAGGGTTCATAATATTAAGGACAAGGCTAGCCAATAATCAGATCGGACAGGGCCCGCTTGGGCAGGTGGTGGACTCCCTGTTCGTCGTGCCAGTACTTGATATCCCCGTCCTTGCCCACGGGCTCTATGACCACCTTTTCCTTGGGTTTACCGATAGCTATGACCAGCAGTATTTCATAACGCTTGTCTATTCTGAGCAGCCTGCTCAGTTCCGGTTTGCGTATGGTGGCTATCATACAGCCGCCCAGGCCCCTCTCCGAAGCTCCCAGTAATATGCTTTGAGCCGCTATGCCGTGATCGCAGCCGAAGCTGGTGCTCAAGTGTGTATCGCCCAGAACGATAATGTAGGCCGATGGCTTTTCTCCCTCCTCCGGGCCGTGCCAGTCTTTGAGATACATGGCCCAGCCGAGCTGCGGGAATATCTTTTCGTTTTTCTTGGGATCGTTTGAAAGGATATATTTCAGCGGCTGCCGGTTGAGCGCCGATGCGGACATCCTGGCCAGGTCGACAAGCTCCTTGAGCGTGCTCAGTTCAACAGGAACGTCCTGGAAGAAGCGTCGATAGCTGCGATTTCTATATACGATTTCCTTCAAATCCATATTATTCCTCCCCCGATTCAGCGTCTAAAGGGATGAAGTGTGAGCCGGTTCAGGCGTGTTTAAGGGCCACGCCTTCCAGGACATTAGCCACGTCTTCGCAGCGGTCTATGGCGCCCTCCATGTGCTCATATATCTCGCGCCACTTGATAATGTCCGCTATCTCGGTAGTGTCATCGAAGAGCTCGGTCAGGGCGGAGCGGTAAGTTGTGTCGGCCAGGTTCTCCAGCCGGTTTATTTCCACGCAGCTGCTGAGTATTTTCTCCAGGTTGGCGTTGTGCTTTCTCAGGCTGGGCATGACCTTGGACACCTCGGTTGTCACCTGCACCAGTATATCCGCCAGCTCCCTGGCGCGCTCGCCTGGAGACTTGACTTTATAAAGCAGCATGGCATCGGCAGCGGCCTGGATCAGGTCAGTCACGTCATCGAGTGAATGCGCCAGTAGGCCGATGTCCTCCCTGTCAAATGGCGTAATAAACGAGCGGTTGAGCTGGAACATGATCTCGTGGGTGATAGTATCTCCCTGGTGCTCTATTTTCATGAGGTCGCTCACTTTTTGATCGATGTCTTCCCAGAAGCAGATCATGTCCTTCAACTTTTCAGCGGCCACCACCATGTTCTTGGCGCTCACCTCGAAAAGATCGAAGAACTTGTCGTCACGCGGCAGTATACTGAATCTAGCCATTTTAACCATAAAATTATATCACAGTGAGCCGATCAACTGCTTCAAAGGAAAGGGCTGTAAACCAATTTTGACAGCGGGTAATATGAGGTTTATCCTATCAATACTTATAGTATGAGGAGGTAGTCAGAGATGTCTGAAGTCTGCTGGATGTCCGCAATCGAACTCATCAACGAATTCAAGAAAAAGAAGCTGTCACCTGTCGAGGTAACCAAGGCTTTGCTGGATAGAATAGACAAGATTAACCCCAAGTTAAATGCTTTTATCACACTCCTGCCTGAGACGGCGCTCTCCACGGCCAGGGAATCCGAGGAGAAATATCATAAGGGTAAAGCCCGAGCCCTGGAGGGAGTAGCAGTCGCCATTAAAGATAATACCTTCACCAAAGGCATAAGAACGACCGACGGGTCCAAGCTTTTTGAAAACTATGTCCCGGATACGGACGCGGTGCTGGTGGAAAGGTTAAAAAACGCCGGCGCAATCATACTTGGTAAAACAAACTTGCCCGAATTCGGCCTGGTGGGCATTACGGATAACGTGCTGTTCGGCAAAACGGTAAACCCTTGGAACCTGGGAAAGACCTGCGGCGGTTCGAGTGGAGGATCCGGGGCCGCCCTGGCGGCCGGTCTCTGTCCCATCGCACAGGGCAATGATGGCGGGGGTTCAATCAGAATACCCTCTAGCCTGTGCGGAATTTTCGGCCTGAAGCCCACTTTCGGCAGGGTGCCTTACTATCCCCATTTCCCGGGCTGGGAGACGCTTAACAATGAGGGACCAATGGCGCGCTCTGTCGAGGATGCCGCTTTGATGCTGGATGTAATGGCAGGCCCGTCGCTTTTTGATCCCACAACGTTGCCACCCTATCCGGGCAAGTTCCAGCAGGACATGAAGGGCGAGGTCAAAGGCTTACGGCTGGCCTACTCAATGGACCTGGGCGGCGGGTTCCCGGTGGATGGCGAAGTTCTGGAAAAAACCAGGAAAGCAGCCTTTCTTTTTGAGAAACTGGGCTGCCACGTGGAAGAGGTCAAACCTGGATGGATAAACATGGAAACGGCCTTTATAACCACCGAGCTTTCCGAAACCCTGACGGCCAATGAAAACGATGTAGAGAAATATAAGAGCATAGCCTTTCCGCCTTACCTGCCCTTTATGGACTTTGCGCCCACCTTTACCAACCGTGATATGGTGAGGATTCAATTCGACCGGGCCAAATTAAGCGAGCAGGCCGGCAAGTTCTTCGAGAAATATGACATTCTGCTGACTCCGACCACTTCGGTGGTGGCGTTCGAGGCCGGGGAAAATGGACCGCTGGGACCGGCCAGGATAGCGGACAAAGACGGCAGTCCCAGCGCCTGGGTCTGCTTCACTTATCCCTTCAACTTTACCGGCCAGCCAGCCGCTTCGGTGCCCTGTGGCTTTAATTCAGAGGGATTGCCGGTCGGCCTGCAGATCGTAGGCAGGCGCTTTGAGGAGGCGCTGGTGCTGCGTGCAGCGGCAGCCTTCGAGAAAATCCAGCCGTGGCGCGATAAGACACCCAGTATTTGAACAGGATAGGGAGCCACTGATGGATTTATATAAGGACCCGGCCCGCTCGCCCGAGCAAAGGGCCGATGACCTGCTCTCCAGGATGGACCTGGATGAGAAGGTCGTGCAGCTGGGTGGCATATGGGCCATGCAACTGCTGGTGGATTGCCGCTTTTCAACGGAGAGGGCAGCGCAGCTAATTAAAAACGGTATAGGGCAGGTCTGCCGCGTTGGGGTCGGGACCACACTGGAGCCTGAAGATATCAGGACGTATGTAAATGACCTGCAGCGTTTTTTAGTTGAAAATACTCGTCTGGGAATCCCGGCGCTGGTACATGAAGAATGCCTGGACGGCTTCATGGCCAAACAGGCGACCATATTTCCGCAGGCGATTGGCCTGGCAAGCACCTGGGACCCCGAGCTGGTGCGAGAAATAGCCACGACTATAAGGGGACATATGCTGTCGGTGGGAGTCCGTCAGGGCCTGGCCCCTGTGCTGGATGTCAGCAGGGAACCGAGGTGGGGGCGCATTGAGGAGACCTACGGTGAAGACCCTTATCTTATAGCCGCATTGGGCGTGGCCTATGTCAAAGGCCTGCAGGGTGATGACGTTTCGCAGGGCGTGGTTGCCACACTCAAGCATTTTGCTGGATACGGGAAGGCCGAGGGTGGATTAAATCTTGCGCCGGCGGACATACCTGCCAGGATGCTGCGCGAAGTTTACCTGTATCCTTTTGAACGCGCTGTCAAAGAGGCAGGCGCCCTTTCTGTGATGAATGCTTACAATGAAATTGACGGCATTCCCTGCGTGGCCTCCCATGAGCTTCTCACCAGGATTCTGCGCCATGAATGGGGATTCAAGGGCATCGTGGTTTCCGATTATTTTGCGGTCATCCAGCTTCAGAGATTCCACCATACGGCCGCCTCGCCAGAGGAGGCGGCACTCCAGGCGCTCGGGGCCGGCACGGACCAGGAGCTCCCAACGCCCGACTGTATGAACGATAAATTCAAACAGCTGATAAGAGACGGCAAGTTCCCGCTGGAATTGATTGATAATGCCGTGCGAAGGGTGCTGAAACTGAAGCTCATGCTGGGATTGTTCGACCGTCCATTTATTCAGGAAGGCAGCATAAAGAAAGTCTTTGACACGCCCGGAAACAGGGATCTTGCCCTTAAGGCCGCCAGAGAGTCTATAGTCCTGCTGAAAAATGAGGGCGACCTTCTGCCTTTAAAGCGAAATATAAAGCGGCTTGCCGTCATCGGGCCGAATGCCCACAGCCCCAGGAACCAGCTCGGAGACTATACTTATCCCGCCCAGGCGCAGCTTATGGGGATGACGGCCTATTCACTGGAATGCCAATTACCGCATGAGGAGGTTCAGGCGGATAGAATGACGGTGCCGGTCGTGAGCATTTTCGACGGCATACGTAAAAAAGCTTCGGGAAAATGCAAGGTCCGATACGCAGCGGGCTGTGATATAACCGGCGATTCCCGCGAAGGCTTCGAGCAGGCGGTTAGAGCCGCAAGGTCTGTGGACGCCGTTATCATGGTTATGGGCGGAAAGTCAGGCCAGACCCCGGAATGTACCTGCGGCGAGATGAGAGACCGGACGACGCTTACGCTTCCGGGAGTGCAGGAGGCGCTGCTGAAGGAGGTATATGAGGCCGGAAAGCCGGTCGTCCTGGTAATCATCGACGGCAGGCCGCTAAGCCTTGGCTGGATTGCTGAAAAAATACCGGCGATTATCGAAGCATGGCTGCCGGGAGAGGAAGGCGGTAGTGCCGTGGCAGACGTATTATTCGGCGAATTTAATCCCTGCGGGAAATTACCGGTCTCGTTTCCCCGTAGCGTTGGTCAGTTGCCCGTGTATTATGGATTAAAGCCGTCCGGCGGCCAGTCACAGTACTGGGGTGAATATGTAGATTCGTGCACCGGACCAATGTATGAATTTGGTTTCGGCCTGAGCTATACGGATTTTAGATTTACCAATCTGGAGATCGATCCGCCTCAAATCAAAGGAAAGATGACGGTGAGGATTGGTGCTGATATAACCAACACCGGTGAAACGGCAGGCGTTGAAGTGGTGCAGCTATATGTTAACGATGTAGTCGCCAGCGTGAGCCGGCCTGTCAAACAGTTGGTGGGTTTCCAGCGCCTGCAGCTGGATCCCGGTGAAACCCGGAGGGCGGAGTTCGAGCTGCCAATCGATGCACTTGCCTTCTATAACGGGCAGATGGACAGGGTCATAGAGCCCGGCGTTTTCAAGGTGATGATGGGACGGTCATCCAGCGACATACTGCTGCAGGGTGAGTTTGAGTTTTTACAGTAGGTTTTAAGGGTTGTAGAGCACGAACTTCCCGTTGCGTACTATTTGCACCACACACGAGTGAACGGGTTCCCTGTCGGCGGTGAAGCTGAAAGAGCCGAGCGGCGTGGTGAAGTTGCTTATGGCGGCCAGGGAATCACGTATGGCCTGCGTGGTGGGAGCGCCGACGCTGCGTATGGCATAAGCAAAGAGCCAGGCGCCGGTATAAGCCTGCGCTGCAAACTGGTCAGGTTTGATGCCGTAGGCTTTTTGGAATGAAGAGATAAACTCCAGGCTGCGCGGGTTGGTGCTGTTTATGTTCCAGGCAGTGCCCGCCATCACGCCCTCGGCGTCAGCGCCTGCCTGTTTGATCACGTCCGTGGAATTAAAGCCGTTTCCGCCGATTATCAGGCCGCTGAATCCCAGCTTGCGGGCCTGCACGATGATGGGCGCAGCCTCTTTGGCCAGTGCGGAGACCAGGATTGCATCAGGATTGAGAGCGACTATCCTGCCAAGCTGAGCTTTAAAATCGGTATCGCCGCGCAGGAAGGTCTCGTAGGCCACTACCTGAAGCCCGTTTTTATCCACCGCGTCAGCGAAAGCCTTATATCCGGCTATAGTGTAGTCGTCGTCCTTGCCCCATAGCAGGGCAACCTTTTTTACCGCCAGCTGGCTGGCCGCTACCTTAATGGTCCCGGCAATAACGGTTGACTCGGGCAGGCTGCAGCGGAAAACATAGTTTCCCATCTCAGTTATGCCGGGCACCGTATTGCTGACGGCAATAATTGGCACTTTATTCTGCTGGGCTACCGGGTCCGAAGCGAAGGCCTGCGAAGAGAGCGTGGGACCGATAAGTCCGACCACCTGCTCGCTGCTGATCAACTTGGTAGCTGAGGCCTTAGCGCCATCCGGCGTGGCCCCGGTATCAACGATTACCATATCAATCTTGCTGGTTTTGCCGAGATAATTGTTATCGTTGATTTCTTTTACAGCCAGTGAGATCCCTTTTTGCTGGTAATCGCCGTAGGCGACAATGTCTCCACTGAGGCCGATGAAAGATCCAAGTTTAATGCCGGACTGCTTTTCAGGCATAGCAGGAGACTGGGGAGCGCCGGATGAACAGGCTGACATCAGGGGTATTATTAGGCCCAGCAGTAGTATTTGCTCTTTTCTCATTGCGCCTTCCTCATACTGCCACCCGTGGCGGCTCGGGGCTTTCAAATTATATATGTTCTCGGGAGATGTTTAAAGGCCTGATATTTGTCAGTGTTATGGGCCTGATGTAGAATTGCATACCAATTCAAGGGCATTCAATAACTAACGGAGGGTAGCAATATGAAATCTACCTGGGGTTGTTTGCTGGCAGCGGGTGGCGCTGTCGTCCTCGTTGTAATTATCGTGGCCCTTTCATTGATGGGGATATATAACTCGCTGGTTACCAAGTCTCAGGCCATCGACGCCCAGTGGGCACAGGTAGAGACGCAGTACCAGAGACGCTACGACCTGATACCGAACCTGGTGAATTCAGTTAAAGGTATGATGAAGCAGGAACAGACGGTCTTTCAGGCCATAGCCGACGCCAGAACCAAGTATGGCGGCGCACAGACAGTCGACGCCAAGGCCCAGGCGGCGGGTGAGGTGGAGACGGCGCTGGGCCGGCTCATAGCTGTCATGGAAAACTATCCGGATCTTAAATCCAGCCAGACGGTGATAAGCCTGATGGATGAGCTGGCAGGCACCGAGAACCGCATCAGCGTGGAACGCCGCCGCTATAACGATCTGGTGAGGGACTACAATACACAGATAAAGACTTTTCCGACCAACATGCTGGCAGGCATGTTCGGTTTCAGTGAGAAAGCCTACTTCCAGTCTGTCAGCGGGGCCGACCAGGCGCCGAAAGTGGAGTTCTAGTGCCAAGGATTGCCCTCTGGCTGACGCTGGTCATATTTTTGGGCCTGGCGGTGCTTGCACAGCCTGTGCTTGCGCAGAACTTCCCGGACTACCAGGGATACGTTAATGACTTTGCCGGGGTGCTTACCCCAGCCACCAGGACCAGCCTTGAAGCCAAACTTACTCAGCTGGACAAGGATACCACTGCCCAGGTTGCTGTAGTCACCATCAGGAGCCTCGAAGGCGACAGCATCGAGGACTATGCTGTCAGGCTGTTTGAAAAGTGGGGCATAGGCAAAAAAGGCAAGGATAACGGCGTACTGTTCCTGGTGGCCGTCGACGATCGCAAGATGAGAATCGAGGTAGGCTACGGGCTGGAGCCGATTATAACGGACAGCCGCGCCGGCAGGATACGTGACGAGCAAGTGTTGCCCCAGTTCCGCAAGGACAATTACGACGCAGGCATCACCGACGGCGTTAATGCTATCGAAACATATATACGCAGCGGCACCCCGCCTGCGCCGCTGGAGGAAAATCCGGTCAAGTCAGCCCTGGGTGATTCCCTTGGTGTGTTTTTCTGGCTGACCATTATCACCGTTTACCTCTCGGGCTTCCTGGCCCGAAGTAAAAGCATCTGGTTGGGCGGCATTTGGGGAGGTGTCGCTGGCATAGTATTGGGCCTTGTCATAGGAGGAATTTCAGCCCTGATCATCACGCCGCTCATATTCGGCGGGTTGGGACTGTTAACGGATTTTCTGCTGTCCAGGAACTATCAGTCGCGCAAAGCTTCAGGGCAGTCAACTGACTGGCATAAGTCCGGGGGAGGTTTCTGGGGCGGATTTGGCGGAGGTTCCGGTGGCGGAGGGTTTGGCGGATTCGGCGGCGGGATGTCCGGAGGCGGCGGCGCCAGCGGCAGCTGGTAATGCCGGCCGGGCCTGTTTGTCGCCCGGCATGCCACCATCTACAATAATCATAATGACTATTATTTCAAGTAGAGAGGAACGCTATGTCGCAGGAATTAGGCAAAGTAGAAAAACCGGAGGTTGACAGCTTCAAACATAACAGGAAAATAATGCAGGTGCCGCTTGTATATGCGGGAAAAGACTCCCCCGAGGAATACATTGAGCTTTTTAGGAAATATTGGCAGCAGGTGAACGAGATGGTGAACAAGCTTGAGAACCGGCTGGGCAGCGCCACCATAATATTTCATGAGACGCTCAGCACCGGAGGACAGGAAGGATTGAAGCTGCTGGAGGGCCTGAACTCCGAGAGCTACAAAATTATCTGCGAGCGCTGCCAGGACCCGACAAAACTGAGGTGCATAGAGGATGACCAGCTCCTGGCAGAGGTCATGGACTGGGAACGTTGTCTTATCATGGGTTTTATCAGCGAAAAAGTTGCCACCAAGGTATATGAATTCTTTGGAGATTCTTCACGAAGAAGGTACCAGTATATAAGCAAAGCAATCGATGAAGCGCTCAAAGACGGCGACGTAGCGCTGTTGTTTATCCGTGAGGGGCACCTGGTGCAATTTCCGCAGGACGTGGACGTATTCAGCGTGGCGCCGCCTGCGCTGGACGAGCTTCACCGCTGGGCGCGCGACCGTGCGGCACAAAAAGAAAAGCAGAAAGACTGAGCGGGCTACAACTTTTTAAGCGGAACCTTGCCTGCAGCCCTGGGCTCAAGTGACAGCGCTTCCGTCGGGCAGACCCACATACACAGGCCGCAGCCGATGCATCGCACCTCGTCCCGCGTCAATTTTCCATCTTCAACCTTAAGCGCCTGCATCCAGCACCTGCTGACACAGGCCTCGCAGGTCGTGCAATTATCCTGGTCGATTTGAACCAGATAACGTGCAGAGACCATCTGGCTGGGGAAGGGGGAGTTCTTGGCTCCCTTAATTATCCAGCAGTGGCAGCCGCAGCAGTTGCACAGCAGGTTGGTGAAATGGTCGGGCGAGTTGGCATAGTTGTGGACCAGCCCGGCTTCCTCAGCCTCATCCAGCCGCTTGAGCGCCTCCTCCCTGGTTAAACGCTTGGTAAACCCCCGCTCAACAGCGAACTCGGCAGATTCGCCAACGACCATACAGACATTCATCGGCTCGGAGCTGGGCTTACCGATTAAATTTCCCTGGTGTCTGCAGACACACGTTCCGGCGGCTATGTACTCCGCCGAGTTGATCAGCTCTTTGACTTCTTTATAGGGGACCACGGTGGTCACATGCGGAATTTCCCTGTCAACCTTGATCTGCTTGCCTGCAACGGCCTTCTGCAATATCGGCGGCGTTCCGGACATCATCTCTCTCTTGATGGCCTTGGAATAGTCCCTGAGCAGGAAGGCGATTTTCTTATGCCGCTCGTCCACGATGCCCCGCATCAGCTGGAATTCTATCAGCCCCGGCACAAAGGGCAGGCCTTCGTAAATCTTGACGCCATTTTTCTCCTTGATATGTATGGTGCCCTTGTCCCCCATGGTTTCAAGCTGGGCGGCCAGTTTTTTCAGGTCCTTCTCGCCCAGGCTGGCGGCTATCTCCTCCACCGTGGCGTAATCGATAGGCATGGCGCAGGCGATGGCAGCCTCCTCCGGGGTGAAGAGGAACTCGACAAAGGCGTAATATTCTTCACAGGGTATGGCAGGAATGGCGGTTGTCCGTGCATTCAGAGCAGCAGCAAGCTTATCGTAGATAGCATTAGCCATGGTCCACCTCTCAATTAGTTTGTGTACAATATATTTGCGTGCAGTCTATCAGGTGTCCCGGAGATTGTCAAGGAGATAGTATCAGCTAGAAATCGTGCAGTAAATATATACAATGGCGGATTAATTGTGTTCGGATAATTTACAGGTTGGTGGCGCGGTGCAGGCACTGCTTCCAGCGGGCGTTGACCCAGTCCTGCAGCTCGTCTATTTGTTCCTCGGTGATGGTCTTGAACCTGCCCTGTGATACGAAGTATTCCCGCACCGGCTGCAGGTTCCCCCCTTTGCGTGCCAGCGATTCGGAGGCTGAGGTGAGCCTGAAGACGCCGTTCTCGATTTCGTACAGCACAACCAGCCCGGTCTCAACGGCCATCTCACCCATCTTGATTGTATCGCTGAAGGGGAAGAGCCAGCCGGGCGGACAGGGGGTGTGGATGTGAAGGAACCTGGTGCCCTCAATTGTGCGCGCTTTTCTCACCTTCTCGTAAAGGTCCAGGGGATACGAGGCGGAGCAGGTGGCTACGTAGGGCAGGCCGTGCGCCTCCATTATGGCCGTCATATCCTTCTGGTACTGCTGTTTGCCAAGCACTGGGGTTGTACCTGATACCGCTCCCAATGGAGTCGAGCCGGAGCGCTGGTTGCCAGTGTTCATATAACCTTCGTTATCATAGCAAATATAAATGAAATCGTACTGCCTTTCAGCAGCACCGCTGAGCGACTGGATGCCGATATCGTGCGTGCCGCCGTCGCCAGCGAAGGCCAGCACCGTAATGCCTTTTTTGCCCAGCGCCTTCAGGCCGGCCACCAGGCCTGTGGCCGAGGCGCCGGTGGAGGCAAAGGGAGTATTGACACAGGGGACGTTAACTGCCGTTATAGGGTACATGCCGTGCAGCACGGTGGCGCAGCTGGCAGGAACGGTGACTATGCACTGGCCTTCCAGCGCCTTCAGTGTGTGCCGGTAGGCCAGCGAAAGGGCGCAGCCCGGGCAGGTGCGGTTGCCCGGCAGTATCCATTCCTGTTCAGTTAAGCTTACGGCGTTGACTTTCAAATCTGTTCTCCCTTAAATCTGGCAGATCCATTCCGGGTAATCCGGGTTGATGACGGTCTCCTTGAGTGATGCTATGGCCTTCTTGGTAGCGTCGGCCAGCTCGTGGGCCTTTACGTCACGGCCTCCGAGCCCCACGATGAAGTTCCTGATAGAGGCGTTGATATATGTACCGTACAGCGCGGACTTGATCTCAGAGCAGGTGGCCCCTTCCGAGCCGTAGCTTATATTTTTATCGAAAACCACGATGAGCTTGGACTTTCTCAAAGCCCTGACCACGTCGGACTTGGGGAAGGGACGGAAGACCCTGAGCCCCAGCACGCCCACCTTTATACCTTCTTCCCGCAGCATCTTGGCGGCCACGATAGCTTCCATGGCCAGGCTGCCCATGGCGACCACCGTTATCTCCGCGTCCTCGGTGTGGTCCTCCCAGAACATGTTGGCGTAGTCGCGTCCAAAGATCTGGCTATACTCCTCACCCGCCTGGAGTATAGTTTCCCTGGAGTTCTGCAGCGCCTCCTGCAGCAGGTAACGCAGCTCCATGTATCCGTGGCATAGCTTGCCGTCCACCCCGACCCTGGGGTTGGCCAGCGTCACCAGGTTGTAGTTCTTGGGGTCGGACGGGTCGAGTGAGGTGTGAGGCTTATAGGCAGGCAGGTATTTGTCCACATCCTTCTGGTCGGGGATAGCGACCGGCATCTCTGTGTGAGATAGTATGTAGCCGTCGTAGCAGACCATCACCGGTATGAAGACCTGCTCGGCAATGCGGTAGGCCTGGATAATCGTGTCAATTATCTCCTGGTTACTGCGGCAGTAAATCTGTATCCAGCCGGTATCGCGCTGCGAGATAGAGTCCTGCTGGTCGTTAAGCACATTCCAGGGCGCCCCGATGGCCCGGTTCACGCAGGCCAGCACAATGGGCAGGCGGGCGCCTGCAGCCCAGTGAAGCATCTCGTGCATGTAGGCCAGCCCGTGCGAGCTGGTGGCCGTGAAAGCCCTGGCGCCGACCAGGGAGGCAGAGGTGCAAACGGCCATGGCGCTGTGTTCGCTCTCGACCGCCACATACTCGGCCTGCAGTTCGCCCTGTTCCACATATTGTGAAAGCTGTTCGGTCAGGGGCGTCTGGGGTGTTATGGGATAGGCGGCAACTACCTGTACGCGGCTGAGCCTGGCAGCTTCGGCCGCCGCCTGGTTGCCGTCAAGTATGCGGATATTGGATTTTCTCTGTATGGCCATAATATTAAGCTGCGCTCTTGTCTTCCTGTTCCATGACGATAGCCTGCACAGGACAGACCTGTGCGCAGATGCCGTCTCCCTTGCAGTATTCCAGGTTGATGGTCGGTGGAATGCCCTTGGTAATTACCGCCTCCGGACAGTACAGCCAGCACAGGTAACAGGTGGGCTTGTTCAGCCTGGACGCCGTGCACTTGTCCGCATCGATCCTGGGTACAAGGATGCGCCACTCACCGGTCTTGCCGGCTTCGCCGATGCCCGGGTGAGACTCATCGCAGATATGTCCGCAGTCCCTCGTTCCCATTATATTAACCTTTACTGCTCAATTTAGTTATCTGGTAGGTCCTGTTGATGGCAGAGATATTGATATCAACGGACTCGGGGGAGAACCTCTCCCTGATTACCTGCTCCAGGTTTGGCATATCGACTATGTCAGTGGCGCGGATCAGCGCGCCCAGTATGGCTGTATTAACCACCACCAGGCCGGCTACTATGAGTCCCAGACCCTGGCAGACGCTGGTGGCATCTGCCGTGGCTACATTGAATTCTCCCTTTATCCCCAGCTCGGCCGGGGCCAGCGGGGAATTCACTATCAGCCAGCCGTTCTTCTGCAGGCCGGAGGTCACCTCTGCATAGGGCAGCAATGTGGGATCAAGCACAACCACGATGTTAGGATTTTCCACCTGTGATACCACCAGCACGGGCTCAGTGGAAATCCTGGTGGAAGCACTCACCGGCGCGCCGCGCCTTTCCGCTCCGAAGGAGGGTGCCGCCGTTACGCCGCGGTAGCCTTTAAGGTATGCTGCCTGGGCTACAATCTTGGCAGCAGTGATTGCCCCCTGTCCACCACGTCCATGCCACCTGATCTCAAGCGGTCTGTTACTGGTGGATAACTTTTGTGACATTAATGGTCTTCTCTCTGCGGGGCCGAAGCGTGCCAGAGATATATGTTAACTCCGGCCTATCTCCCTGTCAAATAGATTGACTGGTTAATCATTCATATCCGCACAAGCTGCATCACCCTTCAGAACTTGAAGGTGGCCGAGGACTTCAGCTCATCTTCGTGTGCGATTAGCCACTTCCTGTGATGTTTCCAGTCCGGGCAGAACCTTGAGAGGAAGTCCCAGAACTTCCTGGAGTGGTCCATGTATTTCAGGTGGGCCAGCTCGTGCATGATCACGTAGTCGATGATGGCCTCGGGCGCCATCAGCAGCTTCCAGTTGACGGACAGGTTGCCCGTGGGGGATGCGCTGGCCCAGCGTTTTCTCTGCCCGCGTATTACGATTTTCTTATAGCGCAGCCCCATACTCTGCTGAAAAGAGTCGGCCTTTTGTGTAAAGATGTGCGCTGCCTCCTGCCTGTACCAGTTTTCCAATGCTTTTGCCCGGCTTGCTGCAGTAGAAAGGATAAGCCTGTTGCCTTCAAGACGCACCGGCGCTCCTTTATCCCCACTGTCTCTGACTACCACTTTCAGCATTTTGCCCATGAAGGGCAGCCTTTCACCGTGGTCGGCTTCCTTGAGGAAAAGCGGCAGTTGCCTGGGCTCATCCGCCGGTAGATGCCGCAATATCCAGCCTGATTTCTCGTTCAGTATATCCTGCACGTGGCGCTGGCTGTAACGCCCGGGGACAACCACGGTCAGGCCGGAATCTCTATGTATCTCCAGCCTGATGCCGCGAATGCGCAGGCTCTGCTTGAGCCTGTAATTGACCGTCCGGCCCTGCAGTTCGGCCTGCCGCTCACCTATTAAAGCCAGTCGGCTTATGTGTTTGCCTGCCATGCCAATATTGTATTTTCACAATGTCCCCGTGTCCAAAACCCGTAGCATTCGTATTGATAACGGTTCAGCGGTAAGGTAAACTTTGAGCCTGATACAATGAAATGTCTGATACTTGCCAGCGGCTTCGGCACCAGGCTGTATCCACTGACCCTGGAAAGGGCCAAGGCGCTATTGCCCTACAGGGGCAAGCCGATGATCAACCACATCGTCGACAAGATACCTCCTGACATAGAGATACTTGTCAATGTTAATAAAAAGTTCGAGGCCGATTTCTACGCCTGGCAAAAAGAACAGACAAGGCCGATAACCATATGCGTGGAAGAGGTGTATTCGGACGAGGAAAAGCTGGGCGCCATCGGTTCGGTCAACCACTGGATAAAGCAGAAAAACATACGGGAAGACCTGCTGCTGTTCGGCAGTGACAACTATTTTGAGTTTGATCTTAACGAATTCCTGGCGGCCTACGACGGCAATAATGCACTGGTGGCGGTGCATGATGTCGGCGATCCTTCCAGGGCCACCCAGTATGGTGTGGTCAAGATCGACCGCAACCAGATCGTGGAGCTGGAGGAGAAGCCGGCCGTCCCCAAATCAAGTATGGTGTCCACCGCCTGCTGGATACTGCCGGCCAGGGTCTTTCCGCTGATCGATGAATTCTGCCAGGCTGAGAAGAGGGATAACCTGGGCAACTTTATTGCCCACCTGATCAGCAGGGACAGCGTTACAGCCTATCCGTTCTCACAAGTCTGGATTGACATAGGCAACCTGGAGATATATCACGCTACCAAATAGACCGGTTACTTTAGCGTGATACGAGCTTGCTGCGTAGTTTGTTCGCTAATATGAACTGAATACTTGTATGAAGCGCCGTTCACCTGGCACTGGATTTCATAGTTACCGGCAAAACCCCTGAAGTTATATGATCCGCTTTCATCGGTGTATCCCTGGCCGGAGCTTTTCCATGATTTAATAAGGTTCTGTAGGGCGTAATACGACTTTTTCGGCTGGAGGTTTGCATCGAGCAGGCCGCCGTAAGCCATGAAGGACTCCCGGTCTGATACTCCCCAGGACCAGTTTATGGCCTTCATCATGGGCTTGCTGAATGCAATCGTATAGAAGTCTACCAGATATTCAGCTTGGACATCCTCGTTCCAGGGTTTGTGCCACCAGGCTGAGCCCGGTAGCTGTTTGGATGGGGCGGATAGCTCTTCAATATATATCGGCATATTGTACTGGCCGTACTGGTCCAGCAGGTCGGCTATCAAACCCATATCCAGACAGGTTGAAATGGCGTTATCCCCTGTTATTCCCGAGTAATAAAATTCCAGCCCTATCACGTCGAAGGGCACCATGCGTTCCCTCAGCAGGTCAATAAAGTAGGGATACGGCACCCGGTCGAAGGTGTAGTAGTCCGAGAGATTATATTCAAACGGCAGTGACGATGAATTTATTATAATCAGGCCGTTGGGGTTGGTTGCCTTCACGGCCCGGGCGAAAAAGCCGGCCAGCTCGACGCGCTGGTCTATAGTCAGGTTGAGCGCATTGGCCCACGGCAGGTTGAACTCATTTATCTCCCAGGCGTCAACTTTTCCCTTGTAGCGGCTGGCTAAGGCGCGGGCGTATTTATCAACCTCGCTGCCAAGTTGTTGAAAATTAAGGTCGTCCAAGTACGCAGGGCAGAAATCGTTGCCCACCGAATTGCTGCGATATAACCACAGGCTCAATGAACCTGTAGGGTCAAACTGGTTATCGAGCTGCGCTTGCAGGCCCTGAAAGTTGTCAATGTTATCCCAGTTGAACAGGCCGGGCTGTGACTCAATTATGCCCCAGCGGCTGGTTATGCAGCTGTGGTTAATGCCGGCATCCCTCATCAGATCTGCGTAAGTCTTATCATACGATCCGTCACCGCCCAGGGGATTGGCGCCGAAGAGGAAGTCACTGCCTGTCTGTTCATAACTGATGGCAGCCCCCGGTACCGGCTTGCCGCCGGCGTCTGCCACCTGAATGCTTAAGTTGCCTTTCCTGAATTTTTCTATATCGTTCCTGGCCAGCTCGAGGTTAACGCTTTCATGCGCCCAGAATGCCCATTTGAGTGACTGGTTTAGCTGCTGCACGGCAAACTTTAAGTCAGGTGAAGGTTTTCTGGATAAAAAGGCCTCGGCCGACTTCAGGTATGATTCAGACTGAATTATATTGTTAATGATATCCGGCGGTATGGGCCTTCCACTGCTAACCAGCACCGCGTAGTCCTTTTTAAGTAAAGCCAGCTTGGACTTAGCTGCTTCATAGTTGAAATTCAACTCTATCCTGTCCGACGGATAGGTGCAGCAGTAGCCTTTGCCCTCGTTGTCCAGTGCCAGTATTACCTTGCCGAAGTCCGGCACTTCCCAGTTCACATAGAATTTATATTCCGACGCCGGCAAGATAACAAAGGCAGGTATGGCATTGTCCCACTGCCAGTTCGAATAGGTGTCATGGATGGCATCGAAGCTGCTGTATTGGGGCAGGTTGTTCAATGAGGTGGCAAAATCATTGGCGCCTGTCAACGCACGGAATTGCTTGTTTCTGATCAGGTTTCCGTTATTGTCATAGGCATTTATGACCACTGTTGCTCCCGGCCTGAGTTTGAAGTTGGCACTGGTGTTGGCGTCGGCCTTGAGGGCCACAGCAATCGTCTGAGGCACATAATCGAAATTGTAAAGGTTGGCCTGGTTGTGAACGCCGGCATACAGATGGTAAGTATGCCCCACCGGGAGGTTTACCTTGTAGTATCCGCGTGCATCTGTCACTGTTTTAACCAGCGGCTTGAAATCAGCATCCGAGACATATATCTCGGCATGTGATACAGGCTTATCAGTAGAGGTATCGGTCACGTAGCCCTGAATCATTCCCCTGACGGCGTCCTGCATGACGGCGTCCGTTTCGATGAACCGGACAGAGACCTCATATGCGGCATAGACCAGGATGAATATCCCGAAAAGTATGAGCAGGCGCACGGGTAGTTTTGGCTTAGACATCTCTAATTTCGATTTAGGCTGGCCCTTGACTTAACTATATAACGGAGCGGGCGGGCCGTCCAACAGCCCGCCCTTAATTTCTTCAGACTTTAGCGTAGCTCCCTATACGCCTGAATTACGCACGAATTTCCCAGTCTCAACAAACCGCCTGTCTGCGTCCACCTTCTGGGTTCGCGCCCAGGCCTTGCCCTGGCCGGTAACCCACAGGAAGAATCCGCCGGCTATGGGTATCAGCCACAGCAGCCAGTATATAAAAAGTGTGAAAGGATTAACGGTGAAAAAGTAGCTCAAGCGGCCTCCAGTGCCGTCAAGCACCGGTTTTGTCACCTTCCAGGAGTTCACGTAGATAGCCGTCATCAGGGAAATGTAAAAGACGATGTTGACGATGGAAAGGATGACAGCCCAGAGCGGATAAGGATTCTGGCCGTTAGCAAACAGGTATACGGCCCATACACCGCTGGGGATACCGATCAGGTTGATTAAAAAGGACATGACCGGCACCAGGTTGAGCCTGGCCAGCTGCCTTTGCCAGAATTTGATGCCCATTTCTTTTAATGGGGAAGCCATGGTCTGGAAGAAGCCGCACATCCAGCGGTTGCGCTGCACTATGCCCTGGGGGATGAAGGTCTGAGGCACCTCCTCTATTAACGGCTCTTTGATGATGCCCAGCTTTTTACCGTTGGCCCAGTATCTCAGGCCGATCTCCGGGTCTTCGATGGCGATCCATGGATTGAAGCCTCCAAGGTCGTAAAGGTCCCTGGCGCGATAAAAGACACCCTTGCCGAGTACGTAGAAAGGATGTTTGCCGTTGGCCGACATGTGCGGATAAAGCATGGCGTCCCAGCCCAGGTGGTCAAAGCCGTGGACGCTGGTAGAGGCCGTGTCCATCAGGTTGCCTACCACGTCAGTTGACTGCAGGATATCGTATTTCTGCAGCCCTGCCGCTGCCGACTTGAAATGGGTGACCGGGACGATGCTGTCCGCATCGATATAGTTGAGCACCCAGTCCGCTCCATATTTTTGCTGCGCTGTATACAGCAAATAAAGTAGCTGCCTGGTCTTCTTGGGCGGCAGATCTTTCACTCCCTTGGTCGCTCCCTTATGCCACCAGTAGGCCTTGGGATTGCTCTCCCAGGCGTTCCATACGGGAGCCCAGGAAAGGTCGCTTACGGACGGCACCTCGAGAATCTCCAGAAAATCGAATTGCATCTTGACGCGTTGCAGTGCGGCGATGGTGTCAGCGTCGTCATAGTTAGGTATTGCTATGACCTTGAACTTGTCTGGCGGGTAGTCCTGCTTGCTCATGGCCAGCATCGCTGTATGTATGGTTTTCTCGTCCTCATGTAAAACCGGGTAGGCCATGATAATCATGGGTGTCTTATCTGCCGGCGGCAGCGGGTCGTCCTTACTAACCCAGTTCACCTTCCTGGTCAGCAGGTAGAAGATCACGACAAACATGAGAAAATAAAGTATTTGGGCCACTACGTAGACCCAGATCGTGCCCATCTGCCAGAAAAAAATTGCAACGGGCAATGCCAGCACCAGAAATGCTGCCAGCGAATACCAGACTGCCTGTGCTGCTCCTTTAGACTTCATTCGTTTTACCTCCCTCACTCAGCTAAATTTGTTTGCATTTATTAAATAAGCAGATGTTTCCTGTGCAATTCCTCCTCAGCCTCGGAGAACTTATCGATGGCGAAGGCTGTCTCGCCCCAGGCGATAAGTTCCTTCATGCCTTCCTCGAGAGTTACGCCCGGTTTGTAGCCAAGCTTCTCTCTGATTTTAGAAATATCGGCGTAGCAGTGTCTTATATCGCCGGACCTGAATTTGCCTGTAATAACCGGTTGGATGTCTTTGTCCAACAGCTTGATAAGCAGCTGTGCAATTTGATAAATAGAAATGGGCTTGCCGGTGCCGACGTTGAAGGTCTCGTAATCTGCTTCCTTTTTATCCATGGCCAGCAGGCAGGCCTGCACTATATCATGGACTGAGACAAAATCCCGCAACTGGCGGCCGTCCTCGAAAATAAGGGGCGGCTGATTATTCTTAATTCTGGAAAGAAAAATAGCGCAGACACCGGTATAAGGGTTGGAAAGTGACTGCCTGGTGCCGTAGGTGTTGAAAAACCTGAGCGCAACCGTGGGTATATTGTAAGCCCGGCCGACAGACAGGCACAGCTCCTCCTGATCACGCTTGCCGACGGCGTATACGCTGGTTGGATAGAGGGGCTTATCTTCGGAGGTGGCCGTGGGTTCAACATCATCCGGGCAGCCCACGCATTTCATCTCCCACTCAGCAGCCTTCAGCTGCTCTTCAGACCTTAACTTGGGATACAGCAGGCCGCAATCGGCGCAGGTATAAGCGCCCTCGCCGTAGATCGACATGGAAGAGGCAATGACCAGCTTCTGAATGCGGCTGCGCTCCGCCACCAGTTTCTCCAGCAGCTTGGCGGTGCCCAGCGAATTGACGTCCGTGTAGCGCTCTATCTGATACATGGATTGTCCTACGCCCACCATGGCGGCAAAATGGAACACGACCTCCATGTCTTTGAGCGCCTTTTCCAGGTCCGCGACGGAGCGGACATCACCCCTGATAAATTCCGCTTTTTTATTAACGTAGTCCGGCTCTGTGACATGCACCTGGGGTTCAAGATTGTCGAGTATGCGGACACGGTGTCCCCTGGCCAGCAGGGCATCTACAAGATGGCTGCCGATGAATCCGGCTCCGCCTGTGACCAGTATCCTTTTCGCCATTTCTCCCCCTTAGATGTAGTTTTGTTTAAACCACTCGACCGTCTTAGCCAGCCCGCTGTCAAGGTCGACCTCCGGCTTCCACCCCAGAAGTGTCCGGGCTCTGGATATATCCGGCTGTCTGAGCCTGGGATCGTCCTGGGGCAGCGGTTTGTAAACGACGCCGCCGCTGCAGCCGGTAATCTTCTTTATCCTTTCAGCCATCTCAAGCATATTGATCTCGACCGGGTTTCCGATATTCACCGGCCCGTGCCCGGTAGACTGCGACATCCTCCATATCCCGTCAATCAGGTCTGAAACGTAGCAGAAGCTTCTGGTCTGCAGACCGTCGCCGAAGATGGTCATTGGCTCATTTTTTAATGCCTGGATTATCAGCGTGGGCACGACTCGGCCATCATCTTTGCGCATCCTGGGGCCGTAGGTGTTGAATATCCGAACTATCTTGGTATCCAGGCTGTAGTTGCGATTGTAAGCCACGGTCAGCGCTTCAGAAAACCTTTTTGATTCATCATAAACGGAGCGGGGCCCGACGGGATTGACGTTGCCCCAGTAGGTTTCCTGCTGTGGATTTTGCAATGGATCTCCGTAAACCTCGGACGTTGAAGCTATAAGGAATTTAGCCTTGCTGAGCCTGGCCAGCTCCAGCATATTAAAGGTGCCGAAGGAGCCTGCCTTCATTGTCTCGATTGGCAGTTTCAAGTAGTCGATAGGGCTGGCGGGGCTGGCGAGATGAAAAATAATGTCCGGTTTGTTTTTGAGTTTGACGGGCTGGCAGGTATCCCGGTGCATGAATGTGAAACGGCGATCGGACAGGTTATGCTTGATGTTGGCTTCCTTGCCGGTTATCAGGTTATCCAGGCATACAACCCTGTATCCACGGCTTAACAGCAGGTCGCAGAGATGAGAGCCTAAAAAGCCAGCTCCACCGCTAACCAGCGCCGTTAACTCACTCATTGTTCTATTCCGTTCCCACTTTAGGAGGCTTGCAGAAATAGGGATGATGATAGCTGGCCCAGGAAATCCCCTCGTACGTATCGGCCTCCTCCGCCTTGATAATTTTTCTTCCGTCGATCACCAGCTTGCCCTTATAGTCATATGTATTGAATACATCCCATTCAGTCAGTATCAGGATGGCGTCCGATTGCAGGACCCTGTTGGGCTGGCAGTATTCCAGATCGGGGAACAGCTTGGTGAAGTTATTCATGGCCTGCGGGTCAAAGGCACGGACCCTGGCGCCCTCTTCCAGCAATATCTGGACCACGTCAATTGCCTTGGTCTTGCGCACGTCATCAGTTTCGGGCTTAAAGGCCAGTCCCAGTATTCCGATAGTCTTTCCCTTCAGATCGGGCATGTGGGCTTTCAGCAGGTCGATCAAGCGGTGTGGCTGCCTTTCGTTCACATTCAGAACAGCCTGAAGCAGCTCCGGCTCATAGCCAAGCTCCCTGGCACGGGCGATTAAAGCAGATGTGTCCTTGGGCAGGCAGAATCCACCGAAGCCCAGGCCGGCCCTCAGGTAGCCCGTCCCTATCCTCACGTCATAGCCCATCGCCTCGGTGACGTCATAGACATTGATACCCAGCTGCTTGCAGATATTGCCTATTTCGTTAATGAACGACACCTTGGTGGCCAGGAAGGTATTGGAAGCATACTTAATCATCTCGGCCGTACGGAAATTGGTCCTGATAACGGGACTTCTGAAATTCCTGTATATATTGCATATCACATCGCCCGCTTCCTCATCCTTCTCTCCAATGATTACGCGGTTGGGATGAGTAAAGTCTTCCAGTGCCGTGCCCTCCCGCAGGAACTCGGGGTTAACGCATATGCCCACATCCTTATGCTCTTGGAAAAGCGGCTCGATGTATGTTTCGGTCGTGCCCGGCACAACCGTGCTGCGCATGACTACGACGTGGTCAGCGTTTTTGCCTTTCAACACTTCTGCCGCCTGCTCGGCCGGCCCCTTGACGAATTTCAAGTTGATAGACCCGTCCTTCTGGCCGGGCATACCCCCGCACAGAAAGGTGACGTCCGTGTCCAGTATCTTGTCGAAATCGGTAGTAGCATAAATCTGGACGTCCCGCATGGCCCGGCTGAGCCCCTCCTCATAGACGGGGCTTACGCCCGAGTTTATGCTATCCACTTTTTCGCGGTCGATGTCAACGCCGATAACCTTATGCCCTTTGAGAGCAAACCCTACCGCCGTTGCCAGTCCGACTACTCCCAGTCCGATGATACTGATAGATTTCATCTCAGCCATTTCAGTTCACCTCAATTTCTGTAGCGTTACTCTGAATCAATTTAATAGTAGCCCGTTTCATGATCACGCTACAAATAGTTGAGGCACACATTTGATTGATTATAAGTAGCTGCGAGTTACAAAGTCATAAAGAACGGATTAAAAAAGTGAAATTTCTATTAAATCAGGTAGGAAGGCACTATTTAACACAGGCGCAACGTTACTGTACAATACATGTAAACCTGAGCTCGTATATGGGGGACAACAATGGAAGATATTGAAAATATGGTTAAGACCACGCTGAGCCAGATTGAGAAAGTGCTCAGCAGCAAAACCGTTGTAGGGGAGCCGATCACTGTAGGCGATACAACTCTCATCCCGCTGCTCAGCATGGGCTTTGGCTTCGGTGCGGCCGGCGGCGGTAAAGGCGATTCCAAGCAGCCCGCAGAGGCAGGTAAAGTAGGTACGGGAGGCACCGGGGGTGCGGGAGGGATGCGCCCCATTGCCATTATCGTCATTGACAAGGAAGGCGTGCGCATTGAGCCGATCAAGAGCAGCGTAGCTGCAGCCATTGAAAAGCTGGGTGAACAGGTGCCGGGTGTGGTTGAAAAAATCGCCGATAAGTGGGGAGAAAAGAAAAAGGAATAGTTCACCTTGGTTCCGATTATCGTAATTCTGGCAATACTATTATTGGTCCTGTTTTTGCTTGTGTTGCCCCTGGATATTCAGATCATGGCCGTTGCCCACGGCCGTATTGATGTTAAGTTCAGGTTCAGGTATCTGTATTTCATATGTTGGGAGTCAAGAGCAGGAAAAGGTAAAGGCGGCAAACAGGGAAAAGAAAGGCCGGATTCCGGTGCTCCTTCCACGCTATGGCGAATTTCCAGATTGGTACAGATAAAGGGCCTGTGGAGCCGCACCTGGACGCTGTTCAAACAGCTTTCCAAACGAGTCACTGTTTGCGGCATTGAATCGGATCTCAGGGTCAGCCTGGGAGACGACTATTACACGGGTATGCTGGCAGGCCTGCTGATACCTGTCAGCCTGTTTCTCAACAGCCGTTTTGGGGCGGATATAAAACTGGAGCCATGCTTTGAGGAAGACCTGATTCTGGAGGGCCTGCTGCAGGGCAAGTTCAGGCTCTACCCGTTCAGGGTCGTCGTTCCCTGCCTGGCTTACTTATGCTCCTCGCCGGTACAAAAGGCCAGGAAGGTGCTTTCAGGATAATTATGGAAGCCAGGATGCTCAGGTTCGAATCTTCAGTGACGCTGGGCCGTCTCAAGCTGGCGCCGCTGGTGAAGACGACGCTGTTTTGGGCAGATACGGAGGACCTGCTGGCCTTCAACGGTTCCAGGGAAGCCGCCTATATAGCTGTCGCCGACGGCCAGAGCGTTCGGCTATTCAGCGTCTCAGGTGACGAGGTCTCGCTTAAGCAGGTAAAAGAGGAATGCCGGAATTGCCGGATTGATCTTGCACCGGAGCCGGAGTTTCGGACGCTGTCGGAGCTGACGTGACCGGCATCGCCGCCTGCCTGTAGTGCGGCTGCCTGCGCCTCCTGGTATATTTCCGCTGTTTCGAATTCCACAGCCCGGTAAAGAATTTGGCGTCGAGCTGGTGCAGGAAATCGGCGTTGTTGATCAGGTCGCGGGCGGCGGCATTTTCAAAATAGGCCACCTCCACGTGCTTGCCCAGGTTTTTCACAACTCCCAGCGTGTAACTGAAGTCAGAATCGCCGCTTACAAGTATGGCTATATCGTAGGAATTATTGGCCGCAAAGTAGAGCAGGTCGGTGGCCAGCATAACGTCAATGCCCCGCTCCACCGGTATGCCCCCCGACAGCTTGGTCTTGCCCAGCCTCAGCTCCAGATAGGGTGTCTTGCGCAGAGTCTCCAGGAAATCCTGCTGCTCGCGCGCTCCTTCTACCCTCTGCGTTGATTCCTGCAATATATTGTAGTAATAGGTCCTGATCAGGTGGCGCTGTCCCACCAGCTTCGTGGTAAATTCTGCAAAGTTTAAATCGACCCGTTTAAAATTATTCTTTAAAGAGTGGTATAAATTGCTGCCGTCTATGAATATGGCAACCCTGTCATTCATTAAAACATCCTCCTGACAAGTAGCGCAGCATATTATTTAAAATGCTGATACAACACTAATTTTACGTTTAATGCAATTATACTCGAATTTAGGGATTAAAGCTTACTGTGATTCTATTTAACCGCCCTTTCCACTTTGCACCAGAGCTTTTGTCCGTCGGTGATGAATTCTATGTCGCCGCTGACGGACGTCACGAACACCCTGTCGCTTGCCACGATATCGGCCAGTCGCTCCAGCGCCTCCGGGTTGGGATGGCCGAACCTGTTTAACGCCCCGGCCGAAATCACGGCCGCCGCCGGATGTGCTATCGCCAGAAACTCTTCGGACGATGAGCCTTTGCTGCCATGGTGCGCCACCTTCAGCACATCTGATTGGAGGTCAGCCCGGTTCTCTATAAGGTATCGCTCGGCCTCAGTGCCTATATCCGAGGTGAGCAGGAAACTGACGTTGTCACAGACCAGCCTCAGCACCAGCGAGTTGTTGTTGGCATCGTCGGATGTCCCGGCAAACAGGCCGGGCGGAGGATTGAGCACGTCCAGACGTATGCCGCAACCTATATTTAAAAGCTGGCCCTGCTCGAGGGTCACCTGTCTGGTTTGCATATTATCCGCTGCACTGAAAATTTCTCGGGGCAGGCCTGAGTTACTGGACACGCAGGAGGTCGCGAGCATGTTGATATGATATTTTTTCATCAGCTCGAGCGATCCGGATATATGGTCTGACTGGAGCTGGGTCAGGATGAGCATATCGATATTTTTGTCCCAGAAGGGAAGATGTCCGCCCAGCCGGCTGCATGCGGCGTTGGGATCCGGGCCTGAATCTATCAAAATATTCTGGCCATTAGGCGTCCTTACCAGGATGGATTCACCCTGCCCCACGTCCAGCACCGTGACGTGCAGCTTGCCGTCCGGCAACCACGCAACGGCTGTCCAGACCAGTATGTTGGCTACTGCCATGCACGATATCACCCAGTAAATGTATGGCGTAAAGCGGATGCCCGATGCTGAGCGCCATAGATCGTGCAACCTGCTCCGCAGCGATTTGATGAACTCTAAGACAGGGCCGCTATGTCTGGCGCATAGAAGTGCAGAGGCCAGCAACAGGTAATACAGGCCGGCCTGCCAGGGCTGAATGTTTATATCCTGGATATAGGTTGAGGGGATGGCGGCAAACAACTGCACGACCAGTATGAAATAGGTCAAAAATACCCAGGCCACCCAGCCGAAAAACACCCCCAGCGGATGCCAGAGGAGCCCGGCAATGGAAGTTAGCAGGGAGGTCACCATGATGGGCGGGAAAGAAGGCATGGCGAAGAAGGTGGCGGGAACTGTGACCAGGGAGAATGAGTGAAAGTCCAGTGCGGTCACGGGCCAGGTGGCTATAACGGCGGCCAGCGTAGTGCCAAAGCTTATGCTGATCAGGCTTTTCAACGTGGCCGCGGCTTTGCCGGATTCGGCCTGCGCAGGCCCGACCATTTTGATCAGCAGCGGCGCTATCAGAATAAGGCCCAGCATGGAGAGGAAGCTCAGTTGGAAGCTGGCGTCCCACAGCACGCGGGGATCAGCGGCCACCATCAGGGCGCTGGCCAGTGACAGCGCGGCCAGCCCGTTGCGCTGCCTGCCCAGCAGCTCGGCCAGCAGGAAGCTGCTGCCCATGATTGCCGACCTTACCATGGTGGCCGGCAGGCCTGTCACAAGCGTGTACAGCCAGATAAAGGCCAGTGACAGCCAGATATAAAGCCTGTTTTGTCGGCCGAAGAGCCACACCGCCGCGGTCAAGACCATGCCCAGTATGATGGTCAGGTTGAGGCCTGATATAGCTATCAGGTGGGTTGTGCCGGTGGCGTAAAAGGACTGCACCAGCGGCTCCGGCAGGTTGCCGCGCAGGCCCAGCAGCACAGCCTGCGCCAGCGAGCCCTGCGGCTCGGGCAGGCAGGAAGCCAGGCCCTCTGCCAGCCTGTCCCGCAGCGTATATATCCAGGCCATCAGAGGGAAGCCGCCGCCTGTGGCCAGCGTTGTCTCGGCGGGATAGTTCATCACGGAGTAGATGCCCTGGTTTTCCAGGTAGCTGCGGTAGTCGAAATCATTGAATTTGGCCGGCGTCTCCAGCCTGCCTGTCAGCCGTAATGTATCGCCGTAACCGGGCTTGCTGTAGAAGGGCAGGCGGACCAGCACATCCCCCTTAACTGCGTTGGAAGTTTCGCCAGCGGTGATTTTGTGCGGCGAGAAGCGGAATGCCAGGGAAGCGTGCTGGATTTCGGGCGGGCCGCTGACCGTGCCCTCAATCTCCACATTACCTTTGCCGTTATAGAAAGCGATCTGCGTGCTGTCCAGCGGAGGTATGGAAGCGAGGTAGCGCATTGCGCCTCCCATGAATGCCAGCAGGCAAAGGCCGCAAAGTATGAGCGCAGTCCTGTGGCGGCGTAGAAAGAAGGCTGATATGAAAAGAGGCAAAGGTAGCGCCAGCGACCACAAAGGCAACGCCAGTGCGGCGCCGGCCAGGTCGCCGGCCACCCAGGCTATGCTCAGGTAAAGCAGCGGCATAGGTAACTAGTCCACCACTGTTGCGTAATCACGCACCTTGTCTACGATTGACGGGCCGAAGCCCTGGATCTTGAGCAGGTCGTCCACGCTGTGCAGCGGGCCATTTTTGGTCCGGTAGTCAACTATCAGGGCCGCCTTGCCCTCCCCAATGCCAGGAAGCGCCTGCAGCAGCCACAGCTCGGCGCGGTTAAGATTGACTTTCTGCACCTTGGCTGTTTTGGCCTTGCTGGGAACATTGATGGTTACATGTTCTGCGTCCGCACCGTCGCACATGCCTGCCGAGGTGATGAGTTTGCTCAGCGTGTCGTCGCTCCTGAGCTGGTAGATGCCGGGCCTGGCCACCGCTCCTCCGATATAGACGCTGCTTCCGACATCGGCCTTTCCCTGGCTGTCCAGCGAGATTTCCACGGGCTGAAGCTGCGACAGCCTGATGGAGAGGAAGACAGCGCCGGCAAGAAGGCTTAAAACGAGGAATCCTGCTATAATGAGCCACATTTTTCCACGAAATCCCGACATTACCAGCCTCCCTTGGGTATGTATTTATGGTGGGTGCAGTGATAGAATTTTAACACACATATGGACAATATCAAGACGATCACAATGAATAGAAGGGCCCTCCACGATTACCATATACTGGAAACCTACGAGGCGGGCATGGCGCTGAAAGGCTCGGAGATCAAGTCCATCAGGATGGGCCGGGTCAATATCAAGGACGCCTATGCCCGGGTGGAGAAGGGCGAGCTGTGGCTGCACAACTCGCATGTCTCCGCCTACCAGGCCGGAGGGTTCAACACGCACGATCCCCACCGCAGGCGCAAGCTGCTGATGCACCGCGGCCAGATAGGGGTTCTGGAAGAAATGGCCAGCCAGAAAGGTTTGACTCTGGTGCCGTTGCGGATATATATTAAGAATGGCATTGCGAAGCTGGAGCTGGGCGTGGGCAGGGGCAAGAAGCAGTTCGATAAGCGTGATGCCATCGCCCGGCGTGAGACCGAGCGTATAGTTGAGCGGGCCCTCAAGACAAGGGCCGGCAGAGTACGTTAAAAACTGGATATCGTGGGGGCGCGTGGCTTCGACAGGGAAGGGCCTACAGTGTGGCAGGCCGAGGCGCCATCAACCTCGCTAATCAGGTGGCAAAAACACAACTGCCAACGAAGCAGTTCCAGTTGCTGCCTAACTAGGCGGCACGTTCAACCCGGCCCCGTCCCGGCGGGTTGGGATTGAGCGACGAAATGCCGGGGTGCAGCGGTCCCGACGCCGGTAGGGATTGACTAAGATTTAACCGGCTGGCCCGTTTAAACTCCGCCTGCAGAGGCTGAACGGGCGACATAAAGTGCAGACTAAGCCTGTAGAAGTGCTGGCAACTCTTTTCTGGACGGGGAGTTCGACCC
>Ga0116202_10000032_pt1 | contig 55172 bp, 39 predicted proteins | sample LakKivw325mmetaG_FD_94479 | JGI IMG/M metagenome (GOLD analysis project Ga0116202, IMG submission 94479) | Anoxic lake water microbial communities from Lake Kivu, Rwanda to study Microbial Dark Matter (Phase II) - Lake Kivu water 325m metaG | ecosystem: Environmental > Aquatic > Freshwater >... | reverse complement strand
TATATAAGTAAATAAAAAATAGGAGGGGGTAAAAGTTAGTTTTTTGAAAAGCAATGTTATAGCTTTATTGTATTATTAACCGGGATAAAACCTGTTTTTAGAGATGCCCTTATGTAATTCATATAATCATCAATTAAAATAAGAAGAAGTACTCTGTAATTAATTGTATTTCAGAAGCTCCCCCTTCCCCTTTAGGAGAAGGGGGCCGGGGGGATGAGGTTATAAAAGCGGCACGCGTTGCAAACGCGGGCAAACAAAAAATAATAATACCATCTCTCTTATATAACTTCATCTGCTAAGCAGCTTCAAGTTGGGCTATTTTCTTCTTTAGCTGATTGATTTTCTTCTGTTTATATTTTTGATAATAATCGTCTAAGGCTTTGGGATTAAACGCTTCTTTATTTGCTACCATCTTGTAATAAATAATTGCAAGTTTTCTTGCTGTTGCAACAACTGCTTTTGGCGCACCTGCCTTTGCCCGTATTCTTCGGTAGTGATCTCCTAAAGGACTTTTACTATTGTACAAACTATTTGCTGCCACCCGAAAAGCTTGTCCTGCATGATGTATCTTTTTTGCTATTTTGCTACTTATCACTTTGCCTCCTGATATTTTTGTATTGGGTGCCAAACCCAACCATGATGTGAAATGATGCTCTGTTTTCCATTTAGACATATCCATGCCAACTTCTGACATTATAGTCAATGCGCTCAATTCGCTAATCCCAAACACCGCTGTAACATCCACGCCCAATATTGCTTTAAGGTCGACTGTCAGATTAAAGGGTACTTTATGCTTACCGGACGCTTTTCTTACAACTTGTGTAATATCAGATATAACACCTTCATTTTTTGATGCAATTTGTTCAATCAATTGCTTTTCAATTTCCATGTCGCATTCTTTGATTATTTGAAGGTGGAGCTTGTGTAACTCATAACACTGACGAAGTTCAAACAGGTGTTCTGTTGTCCAGTATCCTTCTAATGATTTTATGATATCTTCTCTTGAGGCCTTTATATGCTTATCCCTCATATCGGCAAGTATTTCCGGATTGCGCTCTCCAGCTAATATAGCTTCTATTATACGCATTCCGGTTTTCCCATCTATATCGCTTATAATTGTGTGCAACTTAATATTCATTAACTCTAATGCTTTTTTACATACGGTTTATGTAAGTCGATGAGGTTTGTACCAGATTCCTTCGGTGGCGTACCATGCTGCGTAATGTGCGTGTCATATTGTCGGGCTGGCAACTTGCACTGAGTAATCCGCAGCTATGCAATTTCTGTATCCATTCTGCATCGCTTTCATCGTCCTTCCTACCAGTTACATTCTTTACATGTTTGGCATTTACGAGAAAAACCTCAAAACCATATTCTTGTAATAAAAGAAACAATGCCACCCAATATACACCTGTACTTTCCATGGCTATGGAGGTAATGCCATTTTCCTTTAAGCACGTTGCAATTAAGTAAAGATCCCTGGTAAAACATCAAAAGGACCGTACCTCCAATTGTTCAGAATTAATAGGAATGCAACAACCATTTCTTTGTCTGACACATCAATGCCGGCTACTATCGGGTTGATTACCGGTAATTGTGAAATCCTTTTCACTTTCTCGGCTTTTGTTTTAATTTTGTTCATAGTTTTAAATTTAAGCGTTTAAAAATAGCCCCGTGCCTGTTGGTTTTTTTAGAGTTTAATTCTCTTATACGGCATCTAACTGCCAATTGGGGCTCTTAAAACCATACAGAACCAGACTAATCATTGATATCAAAGTATCATAGATGCGACGGTTTTCAGTGCACGGGGCAACGCTTAAATTCACTAAGTTATTCTATTAGGGGCCATATCGCTCCATATTGAGGGACTAATCAGCACATCAGCTAATCGGCTAATCAACTCATCTTTCACTTCAGGTGCACCAGGTTGGCAAACCCCATGAACGCCATCGACAGCAGGCCGGCGATGACAAGAGCTATGGGCACGCCGCGCATGCCTTTGGGCACGTTCATCAGCTCGAGGTGCTCCCGTATGCCCGACATGATAAGCAAGGCCAGTCCAAATCCCGCCGCGTTGGAGATGGCGAACACCACCGCCTCCATCAGGTTGTATTGCTTGCTGATGGTTTGTATGGCCACGCCCAGCACGATGCAGTTGGTGGTGATCAATGGCAGGTAGATACCCAGGGCCTGAAAGAGGGCCGGGCTGACCTTCTTCAGCATGATCTCAACCATCTGCACAAGGAAGGCAATGACCAGGATGAAGGCCAGCGTCTGCAGGAAGGCAAGATGGAAGGTGATGAGCAGGTAACGGTTGATGAGCCAGGTGACCATCGTGGCCAGCACCATGACAAAGATCACGGCCCCGCTCATGCCCAGGGCCGTGGAGGTTTTCTTCGACACCCCCAGAAAAGGGCAGATGCCTAAGAACTGCGCCAGCACAATGTTGTTGACGAAGACGGTGAAGATGATGATGAGAATGTATTCCATATCCGTTAATTTACAACCTTACCCTTGTCCCCGCGAAAGCGGGGACCTGTTAGAAACCTGGGGTTGAGGTCATGTCACTTTTCTAACCCTGTTAATAAACGCAATCAAAAATCCAAGTGTTATAAAAGCCCCCGGCGACAGGACAAACAGTAAAATGCCGTCGCCGTGGACAAATTTATATCCGAAAATAGAGCTGTTGCCTATGGCCTCTCTTATCGATCCGAGTAAAATCAGGGCGAAGGTGAATCCCAGACCCATGCCCAGACCGTCGATGACCGATGAGAAGATGTTATTCCTGGAGGCGAAGGCTTCGGCGCGTCCCAGCACGATGCAGTTGACGACGATCAACGGGATGAAGATGCCCAGGCGTTCATGCAGTACCGGGGCAAAACCCGCCATCACCAGGTCAACGATGGTCACAAAGGCGGCGATGATCACGATGAACGCCGGTATTCTCACTTTGTCGGGGATCAGATCCTTGACCAGCGAGATGACGAGGTTCGACATGACCAGGACAAATGTCGTGGCCAGGCCCATGCCCAGGCCGTTCGATGCCAGCGTCGTCACGCCCAGTGTGGGGCACATGCCCAGCACCAGCACAAAGATGGGGTTCTCCCTGAAAAAGCCTTTGGTGAGATTCTGTAGCTGGTTCATGCTCATTGTCCTCCCTGCTTTTGTAAGACATCCCAGGCCCGCTGCACGGCGTCGCAGAAAGCCCTGGAGCTGATGGTGGCGGCGGTGATGGCGTCGACATCACCGCCGTCTTTCTTCACTGCCAGCCGGTACGAGGCAGGGGTCCTGCCATGGAATTGATCTGTGAAGGTCTGTGATGCCATTTTCGTGCCCAGGCCCGGCGTCTCCTTCTGTTGCAAAATGGCTATCTTGTTGATGGTGCCGTCAGGCAAAAAACCTACCATGATCTTTATCAGTCCGTTATATCCCCTGGTCGAGAAAGTCTCCACAGCCACACCCACCAGCACGGAGTCTTTATAGCCATAATTAAGAACGACATCCTGGTCGCTGCCGGCGACCCTGACGGTTTTCGGCACCAGTGTGTCGAAATCAGGTATCACCTCCCTGATGGCCTTCTCCTTGCGGGCCTGCTGCGCCTTGGTGATAGGCCCCAGGGTGATCAGATAGACCCCTGCCAAAGCCAGCGAGGCGATGGAACAGATCAGGAACAACGCCAGGAACATGTTTTTAAATGTCGATTCCGTCTTGGCCATGCAATATCAACTTAGTTCAGCAAGGTTTTATCCTTTTCATTAGTTATTTATCGGTTACCATGATCACGCGCCGTCCGAACCGTCTCGGTTTAAATGCCCTGTTAATCAGCGGCACGAAAGCGTTCATGATGAGTATGGCGAACGACACGCCTTCGGGGTACGAACCCCAAACGCGTATTAATATGGTAATAATGCCGCAGCCCAGCCCGAAAATGATCATGCCCCATGCCGACATGGGTGATGTGACCATGTCGGTGGCCATGAAGAAGACGCCGAGCATCAGGCCTCCTGTGATCAGATGTATCAACGGGTTCATATAGATCATGGGATTGATCAGCCACAGGATGCCCGTGAAAACGATGACCGAGGCCAGATAGGCAACCGGTATATGCCAGGTGATGATGCGGCGGGCAAAAAGAAAAATAGCGCCAAGTATCAGTGCGACCGCCGACACCTCGCCCAGCGACCCGCCGTGGTTACCAAGAAGATCGCTGACGTAACCGGGTATCTGTGATGACAGTTCCGGTATCGTCTTGCCTGCCTTGATCCCTTCCTTGATGATGCCCAGTGTCGTGGGGCCGGTGATGGCCTCGGGGAGATGCCGTGCAAACAAAGGCCGCGGCACGGGCCAGGTGGTCATGTGAACGGGAAAGGAGATGAGCAGGAAAACGCGGCCCACCAGCGCCGGATTGAAGATGTTGTGCCCCAGCCCGCCGAAGGCCATCTTGCTGATGCCGATGGCGATGAAAGCACCGATGACCAGTATCCAGATGGGCAGGTTCGACGGTACATTGAACGCCAGCAGGATACCCGTGACGACGGCCGACCCGTCGGTGATGGTCACCTCACCTTTTAGAAGGTATTTCTGGATGAGGAACTCAAACAGAAGACACGATGCCACCGATATCGCCGTCAGTACAAGAGCCTGTGCACCGAAGAAATAAATGGAAACAAGAAAAGCCGGTATCAGGGCATACACCACGCTGAACATGATCTGACGCACTGTCCAATCGCCGTGAATATGTGGTGAACCGGAGACAGTCAATAATGCCATGGACTAATTCTTTATTCTTCTACGCATGATCTGACCCACCGTTATCTTACCCACCCTGATATAATCGAGCAAAGGACGGCCGGAAGGGCAGGTATAATGACATGAGCCGCACTCGATGCAATCCATGACCCTTTCTCTCCCGGCCCTTTCATATTCCTTATGTTCCACCAGTTGCGCGAGAAGATAAGGCTGCAGACCCATTGGGCACGCCCTGAGGCAGCGTGCACAGCGTATGCAGGGGCGTACGCTCATCCGTTGTGACTCCTGTGCCGGCAGCACCAGGATGCCCGAGGAGCCCTTGACGACAGGGACGTCGGTCATGGTGAGGGCTTTACCCATCATGGGGCCACCGCTGATGATCTTACCCGTGTCACCAGGTACACCGCCCACAGCTTCCAGCAGTGCCGACACCGGGGTGCCTATCCTCACCCAGAAATTGGAGGGCTGTTTTAACCGGCGGCCGGTGACGGTTACGACCCTCTCGAACAACGGCTTGTTCTTCTGTACGGCCTCGTAAACGGCATAGGCCGTTCCCACGTTATGGACGACGCAGCCCACCTCCACCGGCAGCCTGCCCGAAGGTACCTCACGCCCTGTGAGCGCCTGGATGAGCTGCTTCTCACCACCCTGGGGGTATTTGACCCTCAGAGGCTGCACCTCGATGCCTTCAAAATCCACAGCCAGTCGACTCATATGTGCGATGGCATTAGGCTTGTTATTTTCAATGCCTACTATGCATGTCTTAACGCCCAGACCCCTCATCATCAGCGTCGCTCCGATGAGTATCTCCTCTCCTTTTTCGAGCATCAACCGGTGGTCGGCAGTGAGATAAGGCTCGCATTCCACCCCGTTGATGATGAGCATTTCGGCTTTCTTGCCGTCTGGCACCATCAGCTTGACATGCGAGGGGAAGGTGGCGCCGCCCATGCCCACCACACCCGCCTGAAAAATGCGGTCGACGATCTCTTTGGGGGTATGCCTGATCTCCCGGTCTATGGCGGGACTCCGGTCGATGGCCTCGTCCCACACATCGCCTTCCACGTCGATGATGACGGCTTCTTTCCTGTAGCCGCTCTGTTCGGTGACATGATCTATCCTGGCGACGACGCCCGACACGGAGGAGTGGACATTGGAAGAGATGAACGCCTCGCCCCTGGCAATGAGCTGACCCACCACAACCCTGTCGCCCTTTTTCACCTTCACCTTTGCCGGGGCTCCCATGCTCTGCGATACCGGAATAAAAACTTTCGACGGCAAGGGCAACACTTCAATGGGCCGGCCGGCCGACAGTTTATTTTCTTCGGGATGAACGCCCCCCAGTCTGAATGTCCTCACAATTAGTCCTCCTGATATAATAACCGTTATGCTCCACCTCGCTTATAATGTTTGCACTATATTTTCTTCCAATTCCCTGCCTTGATTTCTCTCTTTCCGCGGTGGCAGGTTGATCTCCACGATGGCATCGGTAGGGCACTCCGTCACGCACTTACGGCACAGGGTGCATTTTTTAAAGTCAATGTACGCCAGGTTATTGTCCAAAGTGATGGCGTCAAATTTGCACACCTTGACGCAGGCGCCGCAACCTGTGCAGGCGACGCTGCAGTTTTTCCTGGCCACGCTGCCTTTCTCCTCGTTGATGCATGACACGTATATCCTCCTATTCTTCGGACCTTTGTTTCGCATCTCGATGATACCTCTGGGACATGCCTTGACGCAGGCACCGCAGGCCACACACTTATCCTCTATGACCACCGGCAGGCCCGTTTCCTCATCCATGAACATGGCGTCGAAGGTGCAGGCTCTTACACAGTCGCCCAGGCCGAGGCATCCGTGCGGGCAGCCGCTCTCGCCGGCATAAAGGGCATGGGCGAAGGCACATGTGCGGGCACCGTCGAATCGAACTTTCTGAGGTGCATGAGCAAAGGAGCCGTTGCAGCGCACGACGGCCATCTGCGGTGTCACCGCCACGGCTTCCAGACCCAGGATGGCGCCGGCATTTTTCATCACCGTGTTACCGCCGACAGGACAGAAAAAACCGTCAAGGGTGCCGGCAGCCACTATGGCTTCGGCAAAATTACGGCACCCGGCATAACCGCAGGCACCACAGTTGGCACCCGGCAGCTCGGCAGCCACACGGTCAATGTTCGGATCTTCAATGACCTTAAACTTCCGCGCTACAAAATACAAAATGACGGCCGCCAGAATGCCAAGAGAGCCTAAAACGGTTACAGCAAAAATCAATGTACCCGACACCGCATCACTCCTTTCAGGTTCGAAAATAAGACAGAAAGTAATGTTATTTATTTCACAATAGCGGTGGCAAAAGTATAAACAATGGCAGTATCTTTTACGGTAAAATAAGAATTTTCATGAATCGGAAAAGAAGAAAGTTTTAATGCACCTCACCCCAACCTCCCGCTTTTCAGCGGGACAGGCTCTCTCCTAAAGGAGAGGGGCTTGCAACGATCGCCCCTTCTCCTTCAGGAGAAGGGGCCGGGGGATGAGGTGTGGACTGCCAATTAAATCACGGTTCCACGGTGATAAAATAGATCATCCCCAGATACCTTCCCCGGTCGAACACCGGGATGCAAGTGAAAATGCCGGTATTTCCTTCCAGAAGTGTTTGCCTGAAGGTGCCTACCTTGCGGCTCACGACCGTATTATAAAAGTCCTTTTCCGTTTCGTTATCAGCAGCTATCTTGTATTCCTTCAGGCTTTGTTGTTCAGGATAACCGTAGCGGACCACCACGGACGAATCGACATACTCAACGGCATAGACCGGATAGGTGTCGTAAAAAGTCCTGAAATCGCTCATCACCGCATCTTTGTCGTCACGTGACAGCTTAGCGATGAAACTGGTATCCTGAGCCATCTCCATCAGCCTGTCGCCGGCGCCGCGCAATCCCAACGCCGCCGGGGTTCGCTTCACCTCATGCTCGCCCAGAGGTCTTATCATGACCACCTTCCACTGGTTACCATAAGTATCGATAGTCGTCCAGTAAGCCCGGTTGGTGACCGTGTCTTTCATCCCCGTGCCCAGATACACGTATTCGGACCGGCCTTTCTCTTCGTCGGCGATCCTTTTGGCTACCTTCAGCGACTCGGTATAGGCCTGGTACATGGGATCGGTGAAGAGATTGCGGCCGATCTCTATGGCGTCGATGTCATACAGGATGACGCCGTCTTTCTGCATCACCCAGATGTCGACCGGTATACCTTCGATAACCGGGGTGATGATATTTTTCAGGAAGACCTCGGGTCGTATAAGCATGGTGGCGATGCCCTTGAGCCGGTTGTCGGGCGTCAGGATGGGCCAGGCGAGAACGACGGCCTGGAAGCCCTCTACGGCATGAAAAGCCACACTCAATACCGGTTTATGAGTCTCCTTCACCCTGACGATGTGTGCCTGACCGCTGATATCGCTGCCTTCGGAGCTTTGGTAAACGGCCGGTTCAATCACGCTGAGAATACCTTCGGGTGTGGTGATGGCCAGCTCGATGACAGAAGGTATCGTGCCAAAATGATCTTTTAAGATATGACGTGCCTGCACGGATAAAACGGGCACCTGTGCCAGTTGTTTTGTCATGGCACTCATGGTGGTATCCATCTGATGGAGCACCTGTTCGATGTCACCTGTGACATTCCTGAGAGTGACAGGCGTCTCCGTTTTTTTTCTTTGGCAGGCCGCGAAAAGCAGAACGACGGCCATGATGACCGAGAAAATAGTGGATTTCTTCATGGATATTTTGTTTTAAGGATTAAAAGGGCAATATACGAAAAAATTCTTATCCGTGATGCAGGGAGATGAGGTTCAATTGCTCAATGGCTCAATGGCTCCATTGCTTCGTGTCTTCTTCGTGGGGCTTCGTGTAATGCGAAGTAAAATGATTGGACGAGGTAAGATGTTCGACGTTCGATATATTTTTAAACCGGTTAGAGGGTGAAGCAACAGACATTACCGTCGCCGCATGACACATACAGTCTATCGCCGTTGATGGCGGTGCTGCTGAAGCCGTATTTACCGACGGAAGTGTAGCTCCATACCGGCTCACCTGTTGCAACGTCGAGGCACAACAGATTGTCTCCATTACCTATATACACTTTGCCGCCGGCGATGGCGGGCCGGGCAATGGAACCCGCCGGCATCACATAATGCCACCGTTCGGTTCCATCGGCAGCCGACAGACAATAGAGCGTCTGATCACCGACAACATACAACCAGCCGCCTTCACAGGTCATATCGGGAATGACCTGACCTATTTTCTTTGACCAGACAGGAGTGCTGCCGCCCAGAAGATAGCAGAAAAGGGAGTTTTTTGCCGTATCGGTTTCATGAAGGCCAACATACATCCTGTTGGCGCACACCACCGGGGCATTCTCAAAGGCTGAACCCAATTCCAGATGCCAATCGAGGTTCCCTGTCACGGCATCATATTGAAGTATATGTCCCAATAAGGTGGCATAGTACACCTTTCCGCTTTCGATAAAAGGAGCAGGCAAAGCGGTATTTATACAGGATTCATCCACGTTCTCCCAGGTCAGCGCACCGATGGTGGCATCGAGTTTCAACATGCTCATCTGAGAACCGGTGTAAACATATCCGCCGTCGAGCGACGGTGAAGAGTAAAGTAACAGATGCATCAGATCATCTTTGTAATCCCATTCGTGGTGGCCGTCGCTCAAGTTCAGGGCATGGACATTATAGCCGCAGTAAATAACATAATCATTGCACACCACCGGGCTTGTGCGCGTCACCGTCGAATCGGTCATTTTCCAAACCAAAGCACCAGTGGCCGCATTAATGCAATGGACAGTGCCAAGGTCCGACTGATTTTCCTGCCGGCTGCAAACAAGTAGTTGTGTACCGGCGACCCATGGTGTGGAACCATAAGGGTTTTCACCGGTATAGTATACCCATACAGGATCTTTGGTCTGGACATCGGGTCCGTTCTTATCATCGTCCTTTTTACAGCCTGATATTATACAGATCGAGGCAATCGCTGAAAATAATAAAGCCGTTCTTGCAGGAAAATATACTTTTTTCATGGTAAAGTGTTTTTTTAATTGGTGATACATATGATTTTCATTAAGGAATTATCCAGCTTAAGCCAATTAAGATGAATTTTACATTTTCAGCCAGGTCATAATTGCCATTTTTTAAGGTCGACGTCTATCCTGACCACCTTGAATTCTGCCACCCGCTCCTTTCCAATCCGTCAAAAAGGCCCTGTCTTATCAGGCAGGGCCACCTTAAACCAAAATGCAGAATGGACCTATTTATTGACGATAAAGGGTTCTCTTACGATCTGATGATCCGATATCAACCTGCAGAAGTACAAGCCATTCTCCAGGCCGGAGCTATCCATATTATACTTGTAATCTCCTTTTGCGAGATGGCCTGAAGTGATCACTTCCACAACCTTCCCTGTCACGTCGGTAATATCCAGTGTGATGTGATCGTTTTCACTAAGTTGGAATGCTACTACAGAATGACCGGCCGAAGGGTTAGGATAAATATGCAGGGTGTTTAATGATTGATTGGCTATATTACCATAACCTGTGCCGCTGGAAGCGTATCTCAGGATGGTGCCGTTATCGCCCACGGCCCATCCCAGACCGGAAGGAATAAAATAGATGCAGCGCAGCTTGTTAGTGGTGTGGCTGACCTCCTCCGTCCATGTCAAGCCGCCGTCGGTGCTTTTTATGATCAGGCCGTTATCGCCAGCAGCCCATCCCGTATTGGCATCGATGAAGATGACACCGTTCAGAAAATAATCCTGATCGGTTTCAATCCTGTTCCAGAAACCGCCGCCATTGGTTGTTTTCATCACGATGCCCGAGTCGCCCACGATCCAACCGATGTCGGAATTGATGAAAAAGATGCTTTTAAAGTTAGCCATGGTACTGAAATAAAACTCACCGCCGTCCCAGTTGACTCCGCCATTCGATGAGCAGGCTGCTACGCCGCAGTCACCCACAGCCCAGCCGTTGCTGGCGTCACGGAAATGAACGGAGGTAAAGTCGCAGGGTGAAAAACCGGTGATGCCGACCAGATTCCAGGTATCGCCGCCGTCCGTCGTTTTGTCGACAGTGACAAAATTACCTACGGTCCAGGCAGTGGACTGGTTCAGGAAAAACAGATCCAGGAAATAGGTATTCGACGTATTGGTAAACTTTGGTGTCCAATTAGCACCAGCGTCATTGCTTGCATAGACATTATCCATACTGGCAAGATAAACTTTGGAAACCGTGGTCGCGTGGACGGAAAGGAAATGAGTTTCCGCACAGATGTTTTGCTGGGACCAGTCCTTGCCACCATTGACCGAGTGAAGAGCCGTGGCCCACTCGCCTGCCACCCATCCGTTGCCGGCATCGGTGAAATAGACGCTCCAAAGGTTATTGATGGTGTTGCTGGCGACAGGTATCCATTCATACTGAGCCGTCCCCCCCGTATTATTGGTCACTGGGAAATCAGAAAAAGAAGCCAATGGCATACCCTGCGCCGAGGTTACTGATCCGGCAGCATAACCGGCTGTCAATAATTCACCTGCCTGTAAATTAGTGCCAAGTGTAAGCAGGATTGTTTGTGGAAAACCATTCTTCAATGCAGCCGCCGTAGGTGTTATGTTGCTGCCGTTATGGGTAATCGTAAACTGGCATTGGCTGCCTGCAGGGTCAGCCATGGCTTCGTTAAAGTTCATCTCCACTTGATCGCCTGCAGTGTTGGTAGCGGCACTCACCAACACCGGGGCATTAGGGCCCGTCCCCTCGTATAAATCCAGATCGTCGACGGTGAATGTCGTGCCGGCATGCACAACGCCGCTATATGGAGGGATATGGATAGCCACAAAGGCTTTATCGGGGATATTACTGTTCATATAATTAATACTTACGCTGAATGATGTCCAGTTGCCGGCACTTGAATTGGTACCACCCATACCATAACCGATTAATACATCCTGTGAATAGATACCGACATAGAAGGTCAATGAGTCGCCTCCTACCGAGGTGCCTTTATAGTAGCCTCTCAGCTCGGTAAAACGCTTATCAACCGGGAAATACCCGTCAAAAAAGAGCATAGAGGTCACATACATCTCCAAAGCATTATCCCACTCCACACTCAGCCTCGCCGCTGAAGTGCTGTTATGGCCCGGTTCCTGGAAGACATTTGTGAAATCGGCCAGGTTCATTGATTCCCAATAAGTTGGTTCAGACACCCCTACACCGTTGGTTTCCCATAACTCAAATCCGCCGTTAGGAATGACCTGGGTCGAAGCGGCCGTCACCAATAAAAAGATAAAAACAGATAAAAGGTAAATTTTTTTCATTTGCAGGTGGTTTTGATTCATTTGATAAAAAACTTAAAAGAAGCATTATTTCCCTGCAAAATAATCCCAAAAAGTCAACGTAATCAAGTGAATGTAAATTTATTGAACGAGGTCATCCAAATCTATGATCAAATGATGAAAATCCATGACGAACCCTGTCAGTAAGGATCAGGAACCTATAAATTTTTCCAGTTCACGGATATGGTTCGGAGGTATATAGATGGGGAATGATTCGTTGTTCTTAGTAAGCAAACAGGTTCTTGATTTCCGGTCGACTTCGGTCAGATAGGCTATATTGATCAACACCGATCGGCTGACACGGTAAAAATTGTAATCCGCTAATATTTCTTCAATCTTACCTATATTGACGGTGACGATCTCTTTCCTGTCTTTTCCCATATGAAGCCAGGAATAATTGACATCCGCTTCACAATAGATAATATTATGCGGAGCCACCAAGATATAGCCTGAACGGGTGTTGAATTTCAGTTTATTCACTGCGTTAAGAGTTTCGATCAGATGATCGATCTTTTTCCCCGCCGATTCCATTCTTTTTTCAGTCCTATAACGGTACAAGATTTCCTTTAACTCTTCAAAAACAACCGGTTTGAGCAAATAATCAAAGGCCGCTACCTTCAGGGCATGAATAGCATACTGCGAATAGGCGGTAACGAAAATAACCGTCGTATTGACTAAGTATCTTCGTAAGTCTTCCACCAGTGTGAATCCGTCTTTACCGGGCATCTGTATATCAAGAAACAGAATGTCAGGGGATTGGTTCATTATGATATCCAGTGCCGGATCGGCTCCTGAGGCTTTACCGATGATCTTGATATCGTCGAACGACATGAGTTGCCGCTCCAAAATATTCCGGGCTTCCTCTTCGTCGTCAACAACGACCACACTGATCTTTTTATCGCTATTCATAGGTTTTTACTTTCGATGTTCATTTTGCTGTTTCAGGGTAATGGTCACCCTTGTCCCGGCCGGGCTCCCTGAATCATCGTACAGATCCTTTATATTTTGCTCAATAGGTGTATGATATAACTGGCTGTAAAGTTCTATAATGGTTTTTATAATCTGAAAACCACGGCGTGTTGAGCTCAATCCCAATTCGGCTGCTTTCTGACGTCCGATGCCATCGTCTTCAATGGTTATTTTCACATCATCATCCTGGCGGAAAACCTTTATTTGTAAGGTACCCTTACCTGTCTTGTGAGCCAGACCATGCTGAATGGCATTTTCAACATACGTCTGGAGGATCATCTTGGGAATGAGGGTGTCAGAAGTGATGCTTTCATCAATCTGAAAAATAAAAGTAAATCTGTCCTTGTACCTAACGCTTTGCAATTCCAGATAGTTCCTCACAAAATCCAATTCCTCGTCCAGTCTTCTTGAAATGCGTTCACTGTCCTCCAATGTCATCCTGATGAGACGGGCAAAACGCGAAAAATAATTATACACGACATCAGGTTTTTCACTGTAAATAAAGGAGGCTATGGCATTCATGGCATTGAAGGCAAAATGCGGATCTATCTGGTTTTTAATGGTTTTAAGCTGTAATTCGGCAAATTCCTTATCCCGCAAGGCTTTTCTCCTCTGACGGCGGATCAGGTTCATGACGGTCACTGTCAGGAGGGCTAAACCTGTCAGTGCGCACAATGCAATGAACCATGTCGTTTGCCAGTAAGGGGGTAAAATAATGAGCTGCAACGATCGGCCCTTCATATTCCAAATTCCATCAGCATTGGTGCCCCTGATCATGAAGATGTATTCTCCGGGATCCAGGTTGGTATAGGTGGCGCTGTTCTGATGGCCCACAAAGTTCCATCCTTTGTCAAAATTTTCCATCATGTAAGCATACAGATTCTTGTTGGGACTGGTATAATCCAGCGCGCTGAACTCAAAGGTAATCACGCTCTCACGGTATGTGAGGGTGATATTATCAAGGTAGGCGACGGGTGATGAAAGAGAATATGAACCGTCCTTCACTGTCAGCCTGCCTTTCCGATGGTTTTGCATCGGCGTCACCGGCGCGATATTGACATTCCGGTTGAATATCTTAAATCCTGTTATGATCACCGGAGCGATAAAAGAACTGCTGGTGACACTGTCGGGTGAGAAATAGGTAAGACCGTCCGCACTGCCGAAATATATCGTTCCGCTTTCACCTTTATGATATGATCCCTGGTTAAATTCTATGCTCGGCAAACCGTCATTCATATCATAAACATGGAACAACGGTTCAAAATGAGATTCCTGGATTCCTTGCTCATCGGTGTGTTTTTTCAATCCGGCTTCCAGAAAGTCAAGGTTTAATTTCACGATTCCCCTGAAAGTACTCATCCAGATATTACCATGATTATCCTCGGCCAGACAGATGATTGTATTACCGGGCAGCCCGTCATTAGTAGTAAAATTAATGAATGTCATGTCGCGGGTGGGATCCATCACCAGATTCAGTCCTCCCTGCGTCCCGATCCATAGCCGCCCCTTGCTGTCGGGTAATACAGCCAATACGGTGTTGTTTGAAATAGTACCGGGCACACCAGGCGAATTTCTATAGGTTGTGAAAACATTTTTTCCAGGATCGTACCTGTTCAATCCGGCTTCATAAGTGCCTATCCAAATGTAAGAGAATTTGTCCTGGGCCAGGGTGAGGACGGTATTACCAGATATCGAAAAGCTGTCGGATTCATCGTGGACAAACGTCGTAAAATGACCCGTTGACTTGTCATAACGGTCGAGGCCTCCCCCTCTTGTCCCAATCCAGATCACACCGTTCTGATCCTCAAGCAGAGTAAGGACACGCTCATTGGAGAGGCCGCCGGGATGGCTCCTGAAAACGTTGAAACGTCCTGAGGTTGTATTATAAAAATTCAATCCGCCTGGATAGGCACCGATCCATAAATCACCGTTATGGTCTTCGATAATGGACCAGATGTTGTCGTTTGACAATCCCGAATTCGCTGTATTAAATATTTCAATCCGGTTGGTACCCGGTACAAGATGGTTGAGCCCCCCGCCCTGGGTGCCGATCCACAAGCCACCGGTCTTATCCTCGAGGATACAGTTAACATGATTATTTGAGAGTGAAAACGGGCAGCCTTCCTGCCTGACGAGTGAATTGAATTTAGGAGGGGCGATATTCGTTTTGCCTATGCCGTTATTGGTGCCGGTCCATAAATTATGTGTTTCGTCAATATGGAGGCACCACACCGTATTATCAGGCAGGCTGTATGTATCGGTAGGCTTATGAACATAAACCGATAATAATTTGTCACCGGGATAATAATACATCAATCCCTGGTCGGTACCCAGCCAGGCCCCTCCTTTCCTATCGGACAGCACCGACCATACGATGATACGATGGCCCTGTGGTACGTTAAAGACCGGTGTTATTTGGTTTTCCCTGTCAAGAATATATGCGCCATTGTCAGTACCCATAAGCATCACATCCCTTGCTATCTCTGTAAACGACCAGGTCGTATTGGCACCCTCCGCAATAGTTCCCGGTTGACTCATCAGGGGTATTATACGATCTGAGGACCTGTCATAACAAGCTGTACCCATCGTGGTGCCTATCCACACTCTTTTATCCGAATCCTCCTTCAGACTTGTAACCATATTGGCCGGCAGGCTTTTTTCATTATTCTCTTGATGCAGGTAAACGGTGAAATGGCTTGTATGACGGTCATAACGGTTCAATCCATTGCTGGTGGCAACCCAAAGGATTCCTTCCGAATCGACAAGAACCGACCAGGCAGTGTTGTTCGAGATTGAACCGGGAGCCTCCGGATTATTACGGAAGACCTTGAAGTGTTCCGATTTTCTGTCAAAATAATTGAGTCCGCCTTCAAGTGTACCTATCCATAAATTGCTATCGATATCCTCACACATCGAGACAATATAATTGCTCGACAGGCTGGTGCTGTCACCGGGTTGATTCTGGAAGACCCTGAATGTCGTGCCGTCATATAAGTTCAACCCGTCTTGTGTTCCGAACCACATGAGGCCGTAGCGATCCTGAAGGATACAATTGACCGAGCTCTGCGAGAGTCCGTCCTCACTTCCCAGATGCTCGAATTTAACAGGCTTTTGCGCTATGCAATAAAAACATAGAAAAAATAAAGCGATGATTGAAATGCATCCCGTCCTGACCGTATATCTCATTTATCCGGATTTCAGTAAAATAATTTATCCGGTCAAGTTAGGAATTAATTTTATCCCGTGATCTTTAATCAATCACAATTTTTTCAACCTTAGTTCAATGGCTCCATTGCTTCGTGCCTTCTTCGTTTCATTGGAAGGGAAAAATGCAGAAGGCCATTTGGCGAAATGAGATTTCCCATTTTCCATGTTCGAGGTTGTGTATCGAACGGTGATAGTTGTTAAATGTTATTTTTTTAACCGCAGAGGACGCAGAGGGGACGCGGAGAGCGCAGAGAATTTTAGAATCAATGATCTGTTGATTGAAGACAAACTTCTATTTGTAATTATATTTTATTTCAGGATCTCCGCGTCCTCTGCGCTTCCTCTGTGTCCTCTGCGGTTAAATGGAGACGTTAATTTGTAAAACAATAAATTCAATCCCTTATGTCCAAACCCGGTTATTATTATTCGATTTCGGTTCACAGGCTGGCAGTGACGCTATCACTCCTCCTGATACTGTCATACTCCGCCCCGGCCAAGGATCGCTCCCAATGGCTGACGCCCGTGGCCGACATACAATTCCAGGAAAACAAGGTGATGCATTATTACCAGGTCAGCGACCCGGTGTACGGCCTCGAACCGCTGTTCATCACAAGTGCCTTCACCGCCATACCTTCCATGAGAAGCTGTACATCCGTTGCCGATGACATCCCTAAGACCAGGAAGTGGCTGAACGATGAGGTGAAAGCCCTGCCCGCCGGCAACGACCTTACCTCCAAAGAGACCTTTCTTAAAGCCTGCGCCTTGTATATCCTCTGGAACATGCGCGGGGCGCAGCTTCCGGACGAGGCGCTGCTAAAGCGCATCACCTCTCTTGAGAGAACCAGGATGCCGGCTTGGCGCACGATGCGGCATTAGTCAGGCAGCTTTATGCTTCTGTTTGCAATGGGATAAAAGAGCGAAGGTGAAAATCCACTCTCGCCCAATCAATCCAGCACCATCTTTTCAATCTTCACAAACGAATCGCCGTTCACTTTGAGGAAATAGATGCCCCCGGGCAGGCCTGACAGGCGGTAATCGCGTGTCACCTGGCCCTTGGCGTTGTCGATGCGGTCGCTCATGATCACGTCGCCCACCTGGTTGATGAGGGTGACCCGGAGACGAGCATCGGGCACCCCTTCCATCATCAGTGTGAAGGCGCCGCCGGTGGGGTTGGGGATGATCCTGAGATCCACTGCGGCTGTGGCATGTTCCTCAATGCCGGTGCAGTTGACCAATGTGATAGTGACCTTGTCATCATCGGGGTCGGTGCAGGGTGGCAGCGGATAGGCTGTCAGTGTCAGCTTGACGGAGCCGTTTTCAACATCGCCTTGCCCCGGCGTATAGGTTGCCGTCAGCAGGGCGGGGTCGTCGAACGTCCCGTCGCCGTCAGTCGTCCACAGCACCGACGAAGCATCGGTGGCGGTGCCTGCCAGCATGAGGGAAACGTTGTTACAAATGATGGTGTCGTAGCCGGCAAAGCACGACGGCACCCTCACCAGGGTGACGTTGATGCTGTCGACGGCCGTCATCCCGGGTAAGAAGCCCTGGGCGGTGACGGTCAGGGTGAAGCCGCCGTTGGCGATATCTTCGGTGCCGCGGATATAACCCTGGAGCATGCTCGTGGGCGGATCCGGCACAAAGCGTCCGTCGCCGCTGGTGGTCCAGAGCACGGAGCTGACGTACATGCCGGCGGCATGGGCCACGAAGAGGGCGTTCTGGCAGTAAGTGGTGTCGTTGCCGGCATCGATCTCCGGTGGCAGGACGGGAGCGAAATTAAACTCGCCGATGCGTGTCTTCCATCCCCCCGACATGTATTCCTGCGTATACCAGAAGGTGGTGTCATCCACCGGGTCGACCGACATATAGGAATAGTCGCCCCAGCGGTTGATGCCTGACTGTGAGCTCGTGCCGGCCACCAGCTCCATCTCCTGGTAGTTCATCTCACCCAGGGGCGCGTCGGGAGACCGTCCGGTATAACGCACCGAAGGATAAAGGGATGAGCTCGACACGGAATAGCCCAAGGCTATCTCACCGTTAGCGTTCATTGCGATACTTCCCATCCAGCGGTTGGTCTCGTCGGGTGAGTAAGTGCTCTGCTGGTAGAGGTACCAGTCACCCGTATCTTTTCTCATCTCATACCACCGGATGCCGGCGTGGTTGCCGACCCTCACGGTGTGATTGACGACCATCGATTCATGATCGCCGAAATTCCGGTATTGCAGGCGGTTCATCAGGCGGTCGCTGATGGGATCGAGTTTGGTTCCCGTGCCCGGCTGCGGTATGTTGTTGACATCGGGGTCGAAAGGATCGACGGGCAGGACATCGGTGAGCGTCATGGTGGAATTGTCAGGGTTGTCCCAGTCCACCTGGAGAGCGTAGATATCCAGGCTCTGGGTGTTCCACGTGTCGATAAAAGCGAAATAACCCGGAGTGCCTGCCGGCGGCGGGGGCCCGTCGAGGTCGGCGGGCATCATGCTCCAGGCTTCGGGCATGTCAAAGTACACCATCCGGGCATCGGGGTCACCGTTGATCATCTTCTCACGCTCGAAGGCCGCCACGCTGGCATTCACATTCTCACCGAACATATTGAAGGTAGCATAGTAGGCATCAGGCCACACCGATACCTTGGGATAGTCATTGAAATCGGGGAACTCGAAGGCATAGCGGTAATAATTTCCCAGGGGGTCGCCCGTCTGTGATACGGCCACCAGTTCCCAGAATGTGCCGTCGGAGGTGTAGATGGCGAACTGTGTGGCAATCCATCGGTCGGCGAGGTGGTCATATAGCAGGACAGGGTCACCGTCGTTGGTGCCGGTCCACGGCCCGGGAAAACCCGCCCATAGGGTGCTGTTATCGGAAGGACCTAACAGCTTGTTGCCTTGTTTATCGAAGATGGCAAACGACAGGTTGATCATCTGGAAATAATGATCGGGGCCGACATCGCCGTCGGTATCGGGGGGATAAACACCGTTGACATTCTTAACGCCGTCGAAGCTGCGTATGGGACCTCGTGCCGACCGCGAGCCCATATTCTTCTGTACCACACGGTCGACAACCGTGTCAAACCGCGCCTTGACCTCTTCGCTCACCATCTCACGCTCGATGGACGGGTTCTCAATGACATCGTCATTCCAGCTCCATTCGTGCTGGCGGGGCTCGATCAACGGCATGTCACGCAGGGGGGGTGACACGTCATAATAGACGGCTTTTGCAACCCTCACGGGATGTATTTTCATGTCCTGGGCCTGTACCGAAAAGGCCACCACCACGGCAATAAACAAGAATAAATTTTTCATTTGCATTTATGATCTTAAGATTAATAATTTTCACTGACTGGACAATGATTCATTGATCACTGCAAAGCCACTTTTTCAATTCTGACGGCCCCTCTGTTGATGACCTTCACCAGATAGATCCCTTCGGGGTAAAATGACAGGTCGAATGTCTTACGGTACGTTCCGTTGTCGCTCCTCATGTGTTCCGTGAACAGAAGGTTGCCGCTCACATCTGTCACCTGGATGTAACTGTCCTGCCCTTTCAATCCGTTCACAACGAGCTCGAATATCCCCCGGGTGGGATTGGGTATGATCTGCATCTGCAAGTCAGCGTTGTCAACGTTCCCGATGCCTGTACAGGGATCGAAATTGAGCACGAGGTAGTCCACGTCCTCTGTCGGGCACGGGGTAATGGGTATGCCATGCAGGGTGATGTGGACATTGCCGTTGGTGATGTCACCGCTGCCGGGGAAATAGGTCGATATGAGTGAGGCGGTATCGCTGAAGGTGCCGTCGCCGTTGGTGGTCCAGTAGACGCTCTGGGTGTGGTAAGCGGTGCCGGCCAGGGGCAGGGTGTGGTTGACGCAGATGATCGTATCGTTGCCGGCAAAAACATCAGGCTTTTGCCGGATAAAAAGCTGCAGGCTGTCGCTGGCTTCCATGCCCTGTTCATAGCCGTAACCTGTCAGCGTGAGTGTGACCATACCGTTGGCGATATCCTGAGGTCCGCGCAGGTAGGTCACCGAGAGGGCGGCCGGCGGTGACGGTACAAAGTGACCGTCGCCGGAGGTGCTCCACAGCACCGAGGAGGCATAGGCCGCACTGCCGCCGGTGACGAAATACTCTATCTCACAGATGGTGTCATCGCTGCCGGCATCCACCTCGGGCGGCAGCAACGTACCGAAATCGAAGGAGACGATCCTGGTCTTCCAGGTCGCTTTCATATACTCCTGTGTGTACCAGAAGGTGGAGTCATCCGACGGGTCCACGGCCATCATGCTGTAATCACCCCAGCGGTTGGTGCCCGATTGTGAGCCGGTGCCGTCAATTACATTCACCTCGGGGATGTTCATTTCACCCAGGGGTGCGTCAGCGGTGCGGCCGGTATACCGGACCGAGGGATAGAAGGTGCTGCCCGACACGGAGTAGCCCAGGGCCATATCACCCTTGCCGTTCATGGCTATGCTGCCCATCCAGCGGTTGGTGGCATCGGGCGAATAGGTGCCCTGCTGGTATACGGACCAGTCGCCGCCGCTGCGCCGCAACTCATACCACCGGATGCCGGCATGATTGTTCACATTCACCGTATGGTTAGTGACCATGGCTTCATGATCGCCGAAATTACGGTATTGCAAACGGTACATGAGCCTGACGGTCATCTCATCCAGGGTCTGTGAGGTGGAGGGCTGGGTGATGCCGTTCAGGTCCGAGTTAAAAGCCTCCACGTCGAGGATCTGCGAGAGTGAGAAGGTAGAGTTAAGGGTGTTGGTCCAGTCAACATGGAAATCATAGATTTTAAGTTTCTGGAAACCGGTGGCGATGTCGGCAAAAGGGCAAGGGACTCCGGCGGGTGGTGGCGGGCCGTCGACGTCGGCGGGCAGGATCTCAACGGTCCCCGGAAGGTCAAAATAGACCATGCGCGCATCGGGGTTGCCGGTGAGCATGGCATCACGTTCAAAGGCGGAGGCGCCGCCACGCACATACGAACCGAACATCCTGAAACTGCCGTAATAGGCGTCACCCCATACCGACAGCTTGGGGTAGTCGTTCATCACCGGATACTGCCAGGCATAACGGTACCACGACCCCAGGGGATCATTGGTTTCGGAAATAGCGATGAGCTGCCAGAAGGTGCCGTCGGGACAATTCACTGCAAACTGTGAGGCCAGCCACCGGTCGGCGAGATGATCGTACAGAACGATGGGATCACCGTCATTGGTGCCGGTCCATGATCCGATAAAGCCATCCCACAGGGTGCTGTTATCGACAGGGCCATAGAGCAGATCGCCCTCTTTGCTGTAAATGGCAAATGATAAATTGATCATCTGAAAGTAATAGTCGGGGCTCACATCGCCTTCGGTATCGGGAGGATATACACCGTTGACATTACCCACGCCGTCAAAATTGCGTATGGGGCCGCGCACGGCATGGCGCCCCATGTACCCTTGCAGCACCGGGTCGACGAAGCCTTCCGGCTGACCCACTTTGGCGGGCCGGTTCGATTCATCCTGGTAATCGCCTTCCACCAAACCCTCTTTCCAGCTCCGGTCACGCTCACCGGGAAGAATCACCTTCATCTCACGCAAAGGAGGCGTTTTGTCAAAATAAACGGCCCTGGAGACCATGGTGGGATGCCAAACTTCCTGCGCATCCAGGAACATGGCGGTCATGAATAGTAAGACTGGTAAAAGTAGCAATCGTTTCATGGGTCATAAGTATTATGATTGAAAATCCGGTTGTATTCTGAAATCAAACGATCTTTTTAGCCTGTCTCTCACAAGGTACAAAACCACGTAATAAGGAATCATCAATCCGATGGCGATCATGGCGGCCAGCCCTTCATTCAGTGAAAGTGATATCAGGACAGCCAGAGAGACGACAAGAATACACAAAGGTACGACATAAGCAAGTAAGACGGCCTTGGCACCCAAAGATTTCCTGAGTGTGACCCGGACATGATCGCCAACGGAATAATTTTCCCCGTCACGCCGTTTCACCTCAATGATCTTTTCCTTCATGTCGGCTACCGAACAGACGCTTTTGGCATGGCAGGCGGAACAGGCTGAGACATTCATGATTCTCACCTTGAGGTGATCTTTGCCTATGCTTGCAATGGTTCCGGGATGAGATATGCTATCGTCAGAGTTGCCCATGATGACGCCCACAAAAGTAAATAATTATCTGACGTGAGAAATATGGAATAAATGATATCTTTAACATTCCCACTCATGGTGTGGATACGGCCACAGGCAATACCTTGCCATTAAAATAGCGGTGGCCGTTGACGGCAAAATCCGCTATGAACAGAGCCATTTCAGGGGTTGAAAGAGGTGCTTTGATGCCGGGGAAAGCCTCCCTGAACATCTCCGTATCGGCGGCGCCCAAAGCCAGGCAATTGACTTTAATGCCCCGTTCGCTGAATTCCCGGGCGAGGCATTCGCTCATGATGGCCACGGCGCCCTTGCTGGCACTGTAAAGCGACATACCGCCGAATTTGACGCTGCCCTGAAAGCCTCCCATGCTGCCAAGGTTCACAATATGTGAACCGGTATGCATGTAAGGCATGACAAGCTGTATCAGCCTGAAGACGCTTTTTACGTTCACGTCGAAGAGCCGGTCGAAATCATCAGGTGTAAACTCATGAAAGGCTTTATGCACCATCACCCCTGCATTGTTGATCAGGATATCGACGGTGTCGAAAGCATGGAGCAATGCGGGTAAAAGGGTATGCTGATAATCACCGTTCCGCAGATCAAACGGCAGGATGTGCAGGGCACTGCCGGCACCGGATGCCTCACAGTCCCTGACCAGCTTCTGCAAACCCCTTGCATCACGTGACAAAGCGAAGACATGATGGCCCGGCCGGAGGCAGAATACCTTGACCGTTTCATAGCCCAGTCCTTTGCTGGCGCCCGTGATAAGGACATTCATCGATGTTGGGTTTGTTATGGGATCATTTCTGGCCTGACTCCTGCTTCACGTTGCCAGATATGGTCAGTATCGTGCTGGGGTTGTTGACGTCATTGGTTATGACTGTGATATTGTATCTCTGATCGCCTTTTTTATGCTTGGCGTTAAAGGTGGCTTCAATATCACCCGTCTGGCCCGGTTCAACGGTGGTAGCCGAGGCCTGCGCCTTGGTGCAGCCGCAGGAGCCTTTTACCGAATAAATTTCCAGGGCTCTCTTACCTGTGTTTTTAAAAGGGTATTTGACCGTGACCACGTCGCCCTCATTGATGGTGCCGAAGTTGGATTCTTTATTATCAAAAGTGATAACGGGTGTGCCGGCACGTTCTTCAGGGGTGAGGACAGAGAAATCGGGCAACACATCAGGACTCAAAATGATCCGTTTCTCCGGTCTGACCGTATCGTTGGTCATCAGGTTGATATGGTCGATGATGCGGCCGTATTCACCTTTTTTCTTTGCATCGAAGGTGACGGCTATTTTCCCCTCTTCCTGGGGCTTAAGTGTTTCGGGGATGATCTTGCAGGTGATATAGTCGGGAAGGCTTTTGAATGATAATGTCATGGGCTTTGTCCAGTTGTTGACCACGTATACGGTGTCGGTCATGACACTGTTGATGGTGATGCCGGGAAAAGCCAGACCAAAGGTTTTAAAGCTCAGGTTGCCCACACTGGCAGGAAACATCCTGTGCTGCGGCGTCGGTCTTTCTCTGGTCTGAGCCATGAGAACGGAAGAAAAACCAAAAAAAACCACAATCATCAAAACAGTAAAAAATCTCATGTTTTTCATGGAGTTGAATTTTTTAAGTTAATATTAAACTATAAACGACAAATTCCCGAAATATTGCAACAAAGTCAGATTTATTGAATGATCAGTTTTTTACCGTTGGTGTGTCCGTTCACCTTTAATTGAACCATAAAAGTACCTGCCGCCAGCCTGTGTCCCATATCGTCGGAGCCGTCCCATGTCAGGAGTTGCGGTCCGGCTGCCGACCATCCTTCTTTCAATGTCTTGACCTTCCGTCCGGTCATATCAAACACCGACAGTTCAATCCGGGAGGGTTCCGGCAACGTATACGACACAGTGACCTGCTGACCTGCCGAAACCTTCAGCGGATCGGGATAAAGATCGAATGCCACTCCTTTGTTATCGGCAGAGCTCTGATCTTTCACTCCGACAGTGATGTCATCGAGGCCGATCTTATACGATGACATGCCATAGGTTCCGATAAGCAGTGTACGTGTGGGAGGGTGTATTTTCATTGTCAGCACCGGTACGTTACCCAGGCCCTGGGAGATGCCTGTCCAGCTTTCGCCGCCGTCAAGGCTGTAAAAAACACCGGCGTCGGAAGCCACGATCAGCCTGCCGGGGTAATCAGGATCAAGGACGATCCAGTTCATGGGGATGTCAGGCAGGTTGGCACTGATGTCGATCCATGTCTGACCCAGGTCGGTCGATTTAAAGACGTGAGGCTGCGGCTCATCCCAGCGAAATCCCGAGACGGTGGTGTAAATGGCGGAAGCATCAAAGGGATCGGCGGCGACGCAGGTGATCCAGCGTTTGGGTATGCCCTGGGATATCTCATTCCAGGTGGTGCCACCGTTAAGGGAGATATGAACGTGCCCGTCGTCAGTGCCGGCCAGTACAACAGCCGGATTGAGGGGTGAGACGGCGAGGGTGCTTATGGTATGCCAGCCGCTGTAATCATCGCCGTCGGTCAGGTCGGCTGACACAGGAGTCCACGACGATCCCGAATTGAGGCTCTTCCAGACCCTGTAAGTGCCGAAATACAGCACGGTATGCTCCTGAGGGTCAATCACGTAAGGTGAGGACCAGTTAGTGCGGTCACCCGACATCTCGTAGCCTATGCCCTGGAAAGAGCCCCCGCCGTTGGTCGATTTATTTAAACCGCCATACTGGTACTCGGCATAAATAACATTGGAGTTGGTATAATCCACCACCGTGTAAAAGCCATCACCGCCCAGGATGCCAAACCAGTCGCTTGTGTTGCCCGTGACTGTGCGTACCGTGCCGTTATCCTGTGTGCCGCCCTCGACACGTTGCGGATAAAGATAGTCCATCTCGATATTGTAAAACTGCGTGATGGGCAGGTTGTTGATCTTGGTCCACGTATTTCCGTAATTGGAGCTGGTATACAGTCCTCCGTCATTACCCTCGATGCATGTCCCGGACGGGGTGAAAGCCAGGGCATGATGATCGACATGGAAGCTGTAGTTACCCAGCTCCGACCAGCTGTCGCCGCCGTTGTCGGAGCGGTAGGCATAAATACCCATGACAAATATCCTGTTCTCATTGGCCGGATCGATCCTTATCTGTCCGAAGTACCATCCATAGTTGCTGCTCATACCCTGCAGATAGGAGTCGTTCTTGCGCACCCAGCTCACGCCGCCGTCGCCGCTCTTATATATTCGCACCTCATAATTGGGCATATCGTAAAAAGCATACAGTACCTGAGGGTTCGACAGGGCGATGTCGATGCCTATGCGGCCGGCTTCCTGTCCTGCCGGCAGACCACCGGTGAGTTCCTGCCAGGTGTCGCCGCCGTTGGTGGTCTTGTAGATGCCAGAACTCACGCCAAAGGAACGGCGGTAGTTCAGGCCCCGCATACGTTCCCACATCGTAGCATAAAGGACATCGGGATCCTGAGGGTGCTGCACCAGATCAACGGCCGACGTTGAATCGGTCAGGAACAGGATACGCTCCCACGTCGCACCGCCGTCGAGGCTTTTGTATACGCCACGGTTTTCATCGGGGGTGAAGAGGTTACCGCAAGCCGCGACATAGACCCGTTGCGGGTTGTCGTAGTCGACGATGATCCTTCCGATATACGCCGAATACTCAAGGCCGATGTGTTCCCATGTCATCCCGGCATCGGTTGATTTATACATGCCGTTGCCGTAAAAGCTCTGGCTTGAGGCATTGGCTTCGCCCGTGCCGGCATAGATGACCTGATCGTCGGTGGGATCGATGGCCAGATCGCCGATAGAGATGACATCGGCCGTGGTGAAGGTATTCTCCCATGTCGCACCACCGTCGGTTGTTTTAAATATCCCACCGGTGGCGGCTCCGATATACCATGTCAGGGGATCACTGGCAGCTATAACGACATCGGTGATCCTTCCCCCGATGTTCGTAGGACCGGCCAGCTCCCAGTTGTAGCGATGACCGGTGGTAACGCGTTGCAGCCTGCCGGCGTCGGCCATGCCGGCCAGATAAGAGCTCAGCTTGATGCAGCCATAGGGATAAGCCCGCTGCATGGCCAGCCAGTCGTTAGGATCCATCGCCGGATGGTGCACTGCAACAGTATTTGCAGCGGATGATCGGTTATCATGTTTCCTTAATGCCAGAATAAGTAAAGAGGCTCCGAAAATGATAATAACCAGAATGATTAGTAAAGTCTTTATTTTCATGTATCAAGGGGATATTAAGTAATAATTGATCATACAAAGTTATAATAAAAGTCGATATCAATTCTGTGAAAGTGGCAGGTTGAGCAAGATTAAAATGGAATTATTTTAATAACCTCATCCCCTGTGAGGTTGTATCAAAGCTGATATTTTTAATTAACCACAGAGGGCGCAGAGGAAGCGCAAAGAAAGCAGAGTGCTGAAAATTAATTCTTTATACCTCCGTGTTCTCTGTTATCCTCCGACGCCTCCGTGGTTAAATAAAGTTTTGATACGCCCGCCAGGGTGAGATACACGAAAGAACGCCAGAAAACCTTACTGTTTAATGATTTTACACGACCATGTCCTCATCCCGCAACGCATCAGCGCCAGATACAGTCCGTCAGGACATACATTCCCCTGTGCATTTTTGCCATCCCATACCAAATGATGCGATCCCGATTTAAAAGAGGCTTCTGCCAGCGTGTTTATGACGGTTCCCCTTGAATCCAGTATCTCGATGGTCACCCGGTCACCCTTATTTATTGTAAAATTCAAGTTAGTGGTGGTGTTGAACGGATTCGGAAAGGCGGTGAGGGAGAGGTCTTTTTCTGACGTTTTGTTCTGTCCGGGTATGCCGACGCTGGCGTCGAGGCCGCCGCTGTAACAGTAGACATCGCCATCGCGGCCTCCTGCCACGGCCTCCATCGATCCGTCGCCGGTGATATCGGGTATGGATGCCAGGGCGTCGACGGCCTCGCCCAGGGCGATGGATTTAAGCTCCGTGCCGTCGGTGCCATCCAGGAAGTAGACATAGTTATTGCTGAACAGGGTGCCGACGATGGCGTCGTTGATACCGTCGCCGCTGATGTCGGCAATCCTGTCGACATTCCAGGGCTTGTCGGCCACGGGATGCAGCCAGATGAGCCCGGCGGTGATACCGTCATCAACCACGGCATTCGTGCCGGCATGACCGATCAGGATATCGCGGTGACCGTCACCGTTGATGTCGTCAAGCATCTTGAAGCTGAGGATGATATTGGGACCGATGCCTGAGCTCTGCAGTACGGTCCCATTGGTGGCATCGAGTAACATGACATTGCCGTTGAAGTCGCCCGCTGCGATATCTTTTATTCCGTCACCGTTGACATCATCGGTCTGAGCCACGGCCCACACCGAGGAGCCGGAGGTGATGTGGGTCCAGAAGATATGCCCGTCGCTGCCGTCGATGCCATAAACCCGTCCTTCCAGCTCAGGGTCATCGGAAGCGCCGGCGACGGCGTCAGGCTGTCCGTCGCCGGTGGCATCTTCGATGCCCTGGACGGCGAAGACAGGCCCACCGGTCATGCGTTCCCAAATGACCGCGCCGTTGAGTGCATTCAGGCAATAGACCCTTCTCGGACCGATGTGGTTGGCATCATTGCCTGTGGCGGCCAGGACATCGGGGGTGCTGTCGTTATTATAGTCATAGCGGCAGTCTACCTGATACACCCATCCCCCGTCACCGTATTCATGGGTGTCGTGTTTCCACAGAATATCGCCGTCCTTACCCGACAGACAGATAATGGAGCGGTCGCCCCAGGCCGAGCCGATGATCGCGTCGCTGTAACCGTCATTATTAACATCGCCGGTGACGGTGAGCCCGGTCTGCCGGTACACGGCGCCGGCATAGATCTCTCTCTCCCACAGCATGTCGGCGACACCGGAGGAGTTGCCGTTGAAGCAGCGCACATAATCATCCTCGGAACAGATGATGACATCCGGCACGCCGTCGCCGCTGATATCCGGTATGGGGGCTATCGCTTTTGGGCTGTTGTCGTAACTCGTGTTGATGGTATAATGCCACAGCATCTCGCCGATAGGCCAGCTCTGTCCGTTGCCGGTACCCTCGAGAAGGACGGTGACCGGATTGCTCTCAGGATCATTACTGAAAATGCTCAGCGTGCCGGAATAAGAAATATCTTCCTGAGGATAAAACCAGATACCTATATTGACCGATCCCTCAATAGGGACCTGGAGAGGCAGTGACACAGAAGGATCCAGATAGAAATGAGGATCGTCAAACTCCAGGGCATCAATGATGAGTGACTGGCTACCGGCATTCTGCACTTCGGCATACCATCGCGTGGTCGCATTCACTCTCACCTGATGGTAATCATGATAGGATTCAACCACATGTATGGAAGGACCTTCCATGACCCCCTGCCCGAGGAGGGTAACCTCCACCTGAGGCGTCACCGGATCATTGCAGTAAATAGTCACGATGACATTGAGCGCCAAGGTATCCTGGGGTTTGTATATCAGATTAAAGATAGTGTCATGACCCGCCTCGACGGTCACAGGAAGGGCAAACCAGGTGAAAATGGGAGCGGAATCCGGAATGACGATGTTATCGATGGTCAGATCACCGTCGCCGGTGTTTTCGATCTGCATGGCAAATACGGCCGAATCGCCCACGGTCACAGGACCGTAGTTATATTGGGTCACCGGCACATAGATCACCGGTGTGCCGCTCCCTCCCAGGTCGACCTTGTAAAGGATGCTGGGCGAACCCAGCTCACCGTCGACATACCACAGGTACTGCCCGTCATAAACAATACCCGATGGTTTCAGGTTCTGGGAGGCATGGCTCTCGAGGATGGTTCCCTGCCGGTCGATCTTATAGATCATATTGCCGTAATAATCGGCTACCCAGATGTTGTCATTCTCGAGGCACAGATCCCAGGGTTGCTGGTCGGGCGACTGGAACTGTGTGAGAACATTGCCGTCGGCATCGATTTTATATATCGTGCCCGGGTCAGGGTAGTAGGTAGCCACCCAGAAATCACCGTTGTCCCAGGCGATGCCCGACATGTAATGATCGGGCAGTATGATCTGGTCGAGGAAGGTGCCGGTGGTCATATCCATTTCGGTGGCCTGCGCCGGATCTGCTGATGATGGGGGCTGGATGATGGTCCAGAGGTTGACGCCGTCCCATGTCAGCCCAAAGGCATCACTGATGGACGGATTGGAGAACTGAACGGTATAGCTGCCGTCGGCAGGATCGATGCGGTATATCTGGTCGCTGTTGGCACCATAAATGCCGCTGTAAAGGTACTGCCCGTCATAAGCCAGTCCCGACGCCTTGCCGGGAATGGTATAGCTGGCTACAATGGTCCACTCGCCGGGTGCAGCTCCCCCCCTCTCCTCATTTTTATCGGCAAAGACATGTCCGGCATAGGTCAGCGTTAAACAGAAAATCACCATTAAACTCAAGGCAAATCGTAAATTGAATTTTCTCATTTTTTAAAATTGTTGAAATGAATATTTGGTTTAACTAAATCCTGTTTTTCAATATTTTGTAAATAGAAAATGAACATCAACGATTAGGGCTCTGACTGCAAAAATATAGAAAAGCGATTAGCGAGTAACGAAAAGCGATTTATGATTTAATTCAGTATTTTTTCGTAAATCGTTATTTGCTCCTCGCTAATCGCTTCTCTTCTGTGTCTGAGTGATAAAGAAACATGAGCCCATCTTTTACATACCGCTTAATGCTAAAACACTCCAATTATCTTTAATTTAGCCACCTCTATGAAAAAGAAGGTCATGACCCTGCTGACGGAAGTCGAAAAATATGTCACCGGTATTCTCGAGGATACTGAATCGAAAGGATTCACCTACCATAATCTGAAGCATACACATGAGGTGGCGGAGGTCGCGGCTCTGATAGGAAAAAATTCACACCTGACACCCGAAGAGATAGAAATTGTCAAACTGGCCGCCTGGTTTCATGACGTCGGGTATACCGTCAATTACCACGACCATGAAACTGAAAGCATCCGTATCGCAAAGGAATTTCTGGCATCCTGTGAAGCGGGAGATAAAGTCATCCAGGCTGTCATCCATTGCATTGAGGCGACAAAAATGCCACACTCTCCGCATAATATCCTTGAAGAGATTGTCTGTGACGCCGACATGTTCCATCTCTCACATAAAGACTGCCTGGAGACTTCCCTCATGCTCCGTACCGAGCGTAACAGCCATCAACCCCAAAAAATAAACGTCTATACATTTATGCTGGAGACCCTGGAACTGCTAAAACTACCCTATTTCACGGCTTATGCCCAATGGCACTGGGGCAAGGGAAAAGAGATAAACAGGAACCTGCTGGAAGAAATGCTGAGCGTCATGTCACAGGATAAAAACAGGAAAATACCGTCTCGTGATGCTTCGCAGCAGGAATCTTCCGGAAACTTTGATGTACCGGGGAGATAACCGGAAATGTGACGGTCGGCCGGTTTACATAAAGGCATTTTCTTCCAGAAGTTTCTCCAGCAGTGTGAAATTACTTTTCACATCGAGGTTGGTCAGGTGCCGGGTAACATCGAAGTCATATGTGGGGTAATCGAAGACCGGCATCTGGGGTTTGGTCTCACCGATGGAGTAACCATATATATTGCCATACTCACTCATATCTTCGCCCATCTCATCAAGTTGAGCCAGATAATCGCTTACCGATTTGGATTCGATGATGATGATTTTACCCATTTTGTTGATGATGGGGCTATGTTTACGCGAGCGGTCATAGTCGAATCGGAGGATGCGGCGGCCGTCGCGGGTGATGCCGATGACACGGAAGGTCAGGCTTTTACCCACGCCGGGCAGGTTCAGGACATTCCTGTCGCTGGCCAGGAAGGGCACATGGTGGGTTTTCCTCATGGCCTCCAGACGGGAAACCATGTCATCGGTGTCAAGGGGAAAATCCCTGAAGGTGCTGTAATGATGTGGCATGATCTTTCCCAGTATCTTTTCCTCCTCCTGTTCCTGCATGACCCTGGCGTTATTGGCGAAGTTGCTGTAATTCTCCATGTAACCCTTCACCGTGAAGGTGTGATAAGGCAGGATGCCGATGTCGTTGAGCACTTTCCTCAACTGGGCCGTGTGACCACGTCGTGAGGCGCTGCTGGTGAAGACAAGCTGGTTGGTGACCATCCATCCCGCCGACAGCAATCTGCCCACGGCTTCTCTGGCTTCGGGTGTCACCTCCATGGGTGATTCAAAATGAGTCTGTATGATAAATTGTTTTATGCCCGCCCCATAGGCTTTTTCCCTGAACTCCTTCAGGATGCGGCTCAACGCCGGCGTGATGCGCTGTGGCAGGTATACCGGCAGGCGTGTACCCAGCCTCACCCGCACCATCTCGGCATATTTATTACCATTTTCCCTTTTTTCATTGGCCTGGCGTTTCCTCAGAGCCATATCATATACGGCATCGAGGATGATCTTCAGCGACTGATCACGGCTCATCAGTGCATCGCCGCCGGTGATAAGGATATCACGCAACTGCGAATCATTTTCAAAATAGGACAGCAGATTTCTGAGTTTGACAGGCCAGGATCCCTTGGGTCGCAGCTTGTTGAGGTCAAAATTCAGGTGGCCTCTCTGAAAATCGTACATGCGCTGGCAGGAGGCGCACAGCCCTCCACAAGCCCGGCCGGCGGTATCGGGGATGAGGATGGCCACATCGGGATAACGCCTGTGGATATTATATGAGTTAGGCAGGAGCCATCCCGCTGCATTCGGCTTGCCGGGCTCTACGATGTCTTCTTTCTCCCAGGCTACAATGCTGCCGAATTCCTTGATGAGATGACGGCTGTAAAAAACATAGCTGCGCAAAGCCAGATCGGCGCCCATGACAAAAGCCGGCGCTTTCACATTTAACAGCGACAGGTAATAAGGATTGACGAATATAGGGATACCTTTTTTTTCAGCTCTGTAGAGCATCTTCATTGTGAATGTATCGACCGTTCTGTCAAGCATCTCATTGAGCAGGTCGGCCGACCTGACGGCAAAATGCAGGTGAAAATGCCAGTCGTTCCACCATTCCAGCGCCTGACGGTATTTCTCCTGCCGGCTGAGACCGGCGTCAAAGCTGAAGCGTGGCCGGGTGATCAGACCCTTGTCGAACTTGTCGATGATGATATTCAATATGCGTTCCCTGTTGCGTGAGCGTATATCAACCACCTCGGGTTGCAAACCCGAAGGATAACGTTCCATCCATGCCATCACCTCCTCACTGCTAAATCGCATACGGGCCTTCTGTCCTGTAAACTGAGCGAAGAGTTCGATCATATCTTCGAAAAATGACGGTGAGGCGCCACCGGTACCGTTTTTATAAGCCAGAAAAAGGAGCTTGAAAGGGGCATTCAACACTTTATAGCCACGCAGATTCAGATCGGTATACCGTTCCCCGGCATGATCCAGGTAGTCGAGCAGGCGTATGGCAGCAAAATCCTTCCACGTTAACTTATTGTAATGCATTGGGCCCTGCACCTCCTGTTTGTAATAACGAAATGCTGACGGATTCTTCTCCATGTATTGCAACGCCCAGTGTCTGATACCGTGACGTACCTGTTCCACATGATCCGACCGTCTGAGGATATCCTCCAGCCTGGGATTCTCATTCAACAACTGACGCATCAGCCGGTAAGCCTTGGGACTAATGCCCACCTGATCCAGATTGCTGATCTCCTTCTTAAAACGGTCAGTTGTCAATAATTCTCTGTACTCTATCATTTTCTTAATTTTTAATGTTTATCCTCATAAATTTTGTATTTAATTCAAAATCCTTCCGCGGCGAGATGGATAGGTCTGACCCGCCGGAACTCTTTTAAACTTATTTTTAAAGGTTTAAATAAACCAGGATTGACGAATGCAATTGATAATGGAAGCCGGCTCCGTTAATATATCAGCTTATTGCATACGTGTTTCCAATATAAGCATTTTTTCGGAATTATCCAAAAAAACTTTTCGCCTGAGTAAAATGATAAGTTCTTTAATAGTAACGCACCACAACTTATGATTAGTGTGTGCCGTTCATTATCAGTAAAAAAAGTGGCCGGCTATCTGTTGATTTTTGATAAAGTGACAGATAGTATCTCTTCTTCCAGTTTCTCTGCCTCTTCAATGATCCGGGTTCCTTCCAACAGTCTCTTTTCGGCGAACGCCTTGTCTTCCAGGTTGGCAGCGTTTATCCTGACATTCAGGAAAGCACCCTTGGCGGCTGCCAAGGCGGCCAAGGTTCCCACGCCGGCATCCGACACCGAGGCCGGGTTGCCGCTCATGGCCATGGCTTTCATCACCTGCATCGACTCATGGCACAGCTGCATCGTTTTGAAGGGAACCTCTATCGCCGTCTTTGTCGCCTCTTCGATGGCTGTTTTTCGTTCAGCCTTCTCCTGGTCACTGCCTTTGGGAAGATCAAAGGCCGCCATGATGCGGTTAAACGCGTCTGTGTCCTCATCAACCATCTTCAACAGCTCGTCATGGTAATATTTGCCTTTCTCGGCCCAGCCGGAGAATTCCTCCCAGCGGTCATCCCAACCTTTTTTGTGTGCCGACAGGTTGGCCACCATGGTTCCCAGGGCCACACCCAGGCTGCCGATGTATGCCGACACTGATCCTCCCCCCGGCGCCGGTGACTCGGAAGCCGTTTCATATACAAAATCTTTCAGGCTCATGTCTACCAGCTTATTCTTACTGTCATCTTCGAGAATATACTCAATGATCTTCTTCCGGGGGTCGAAAGGATACAATTCATTCAGTCCAAGCGATTTGACGGCAATGCGGATGATCTCCCTGTCGGGGATGCCCAGTGACCGCTGCTGTTTGCAAAGGTAGTGTTTGCCGGCATCCAGCATGGCCTGTAACGGCACCAGCCCGACGATCTCCGAGCCGGTGACACGGATGCCCCTCTCCTCAGCTTTCCTGCAGACCTCGTCAAAAGCCACATGGATAGGCGTCACCATGATGTCGGTGAGGTTAATGGATATCTGAGCAATACCATATTCCTTGATGAACCATCCGATGGCTTTCACTTTCTTCAACGTCCCGGGAATCCTGACTTTCTCGCCGTTATTTTCCGGTATGCCGTTTACGGCCTGAGGATCATCAGGTTTGACCACCCGGCCCTGTTCCCTGATGTCGAAGGCGATGGCATTGGCCCGCCGCGTGGAGGTCGTGTTAAGGTTCACGTTATAGGCCACCAGGAAATTCCTGGCACCGACGGCAGTGGCGCCGCTCTGTGCGTTGAATTTTGCAGGGCCATAGTCGGGTTTCCAGTTGGGGTCGGCCAGCTTATCCTTCAGGCCCTCATATTCGCCTGCGCGGCAATTGGCCAGGTTATGCCTTTCGGCTTTTGTGGCGGCAAATTCATAACAATAGACCGGGATGCCCAGTTCCTCCCCTACCCGTTTGGCCAGCTTATGTGCATAAACGACCGTTTCCTCCATTGTGATGTTGGCAATGGGCACCAGCGGGCATACGTCGGTGGCACCGAAGCGGGGATGAGCACCCTTGTGTTTCCTCATATCGATCACCTCGGAGGCTTTTTTGATGGCCCTGAAGGCTGCCTCCACCACCTCGCCGGGGGTACCTGCAAACGTCACCACCGTCCTGTTGGTGGCCTCACCCGGATCGACATCCAGCAAGCGAACCCCCTCCACCGTCTCGATCTGATCGGTGATCTGCCTGAGGACCGCTCTGTCTCTTCCCTCACTGAAATTCGGGACACATTCAATCAATTGCTTCATGACAGCAGTAATTTAAATTCACACCATTTCACCGTTTAAAATGACCGTTTCCACCTTGTTGTCACCAAACGAATAGGGCATGTAACTGTATGATGGTATTTCTTTCGTGATGAAAACATTTGCCTTTTTACCCCTGGTGATGCTTCCCAGCTCTTTCTCCACGCCCATGGCATAGGCGCCGTTCAGCGTCACGGCGTGGATGGCTTCTTCCGGCGTCATTTTATAAATGATGCAGCCCAGTGATAAAATGAACTGCATATTGCCGGAGGGTGCCGAGCCGGGATTGAAATCACTTGCAAGTGCCAGCGGCAAGCCCGCGTCAATTATTTTGCGTACGGGTGCCGGCGGCAATCCCAGGAAAAACGCCGCACCGGGCAAAACCACAGGCATTGTGTCCGACCCTTGCAGGACGGCTATTTCCTCTTCACCTGTATGCTCCAGATGATCCACCGACAAAGCCTGATAACGAACGCCTGTCTGGATGCCGCCGGAGTAATCAAGTTCGTTGGCATGTATTTTAGGTCTGAGACCGTACCTGGCCGCCGCCGCCAGTATTCTGGCGGTGTCGTCGACGGAAAAGAAACCCCTGTCGCAGAACACATCGACAAAATCGGCCAGGCCCTCGCCGGCTATACGGGGGAGCATTTCATTGATCACCTTATCCACGTATTGCTCCTGCCGGCCACGGTACTCCACAGGTACGGCATGAGCCCCCAGGAAGGTGGCCCTGACGGTCAACGGTGAGGAAGCCTTCAACTGACGTATCACGCGCAATATCTTCAGCTCGGCATCGACCGTCAGGCCGTAACCGCTTTTTATCTCCACTGCGCCGGTGCCGTAAGAAGATATCTCTTTCAGCCTCAGGAACGCCTGATCATAAAGCTCCTTCTCGGATATTGTCTCCATTTTCCGGGCTGAATTCAGGATGCCCCCTCCCCTTCGTGCTATCTCTTCATAAGAGAGTCCTTTTATCCTGTCGACAAACTCGGTCTCACGGCTGGCGGGATAAACCAGATGGGTGTGCGAATCACACCAGCACGGTAAAACCAGCTTGCCGGAAGCATCGAGATGCTGAACATCTCCGGAAGTATAGGACACCTCATCGTCGAGATCCGCCATCCTGCCGAAATCTTCTATATACCCATCAACGATCAGAAGATAAGCGTCCCTGACCGTTTCGAGGTGCGACATCTCCTCACCCGCCCGCTTCTCAACCGGGTCATTACTGACCTGCACCAGCTCTTTAATGTTTTTAATGAGTATTTTTTTCATAAAAATCCGCCACGAAAATAGAAAAAAAAGAGGAGAAAATATAATCCGGCCTCTCATTGACATTCAACATGTTGGGTAATAATACCGTTTATTTTCTCACGCAAAGGTGTCATTGATCATGCCTGACCCGTGAATAACCAATTGATAAAATATGTTTGAATACCGGTCTCCCTAATTTCTTTTTACTATTTTTGCCGCATGTCGAACAGAAACAAACATTAAATCATGAAGATAAAACATTTCCTCTTATGCATGATGCTTGTCAGTGTGGCAAGTTTCGCTGTTGCTGAAAAAGTCGATCCCGATCAGGCCAAACTGGTGGCAAAGAATTTCTACTTTGAGAAGATGAGCCGGTACCGTCAGCCTGTCAGTTATAATGCCATTGACGTTCTGACAACATACACTGAGATGAACGGCAATGAGCCGGCCTATTATGTTTTTAACATGAGTCAGGGAGGCTTTGTCATTGTCTCCGCCGACGATGTGCTGACTCCGGTGTTCGGATATGCCTATACCGGTGTTTTTTATATAAAGGAAAACATGGATAATATCCTGGGCTGGATGAAACATTACAGTGACATGGTGGTATGGGCGCGGCAAACTAATTACCAGGTTGAGAAGAAGACGGCGGCATCCTGGGCACATTACCTGACCACCGATGTTAACACCCTGAACACACGGGGAGGGCGTGACATCGAACCTCTCATTTCCTCGCAATGGGATCAGGGAGCGCCCTACAATCTGCTCTGTCCTGCCGATGAGAATGCCTCACAATCAGGAGGTCATTGCTGGACAGGCTGTGTGGCCACCTGCATGGCCCAGATCATGTTTTACTGGCGTTTCCCTCTTGTGGGTGAAGGTTCAAAAACATATTATCTGCCGACCTACGGCTATCAATCGGCTAATTTCGGGGAGACCTATTATGACTGGAATGCCATGCTGAATCAGTACACTACCGGCAGCCCGGCTCAAAGTTCCTATGCGGTGGCACAACTGATGTACCATGCCGGTGTCTCGGTGAGCATGCAATACGGCGTGAATGGTTCCGGGGCACAAAGCCAGAATGTACCTCCTGCCCTTATCAACTTTTTCCGTTACTCTTCCTCAGCAGTGTACCATGGACGGCAGGGTTATACGCAGTCGCAGTGGGAAACCATGATTATGGGTAACTTGGACGACGGCTGGCCTTTATATTATTCGGGCGACGACGGAACCACCGGCCACGCCTTCGTTTGTGACGGATACCAGGAAGGAACCCCCAATATGTTCCATTTTAACTTTGGTTGGAGCGGCATGGACGACGGTTACTATTCCGTTAACAACCCGGATGGGTTTGCATACAACCAGGCCATCGTAATGAATATCCATCCCGATGATGTGGGCAACACATACCCATATTACTGTAACGGTCCTTCGGTCATCAACACCACCAGCGGTACCTTTGAAGACGGCAGCGGCCCCGTGGATGACTATCAGAACAACGCCGATTGCAGCTGGACGATCACACCGAAAGAGGAGGACTCGGTGGTCTATTATACCCTCGGATTTGAAAAATTCAATACCGGAAGCAACGATATCGTCAGCATTTACGACGGTGAAACTACCGCCGCTCCCCTTCTGGGCAGCTTCTCAGGCAGCCAGATACCGGGTGATATGCAGTCGACGGGCGACCATGTCCTGGTGACCTTTGTCACCGACGGCAGCGGCACGGCAACGGGATGGCAGATTAAGATCACACCCCATAAACCAAGCTATTGCAACAGCATGACCGTGCTGACCGAACCGACAGGAACTTTCAGCGACGGCAGCGGCGATAAAAATTATCAGGAAAACACCCTGTGCCGCTGGAAAATAGCTGTCCCCAATGCAAGCCATATCACCGTCAGTTTCACTAACTTCAACCTGGAAGTTGATAACGACTATGTGCAAATATTGGATCTCTCATCCAGTCCTCCCGTCGAACTGGGGAAATTTTCGGGGGCATTTGTCCCGCCCGATGTCACCGGTGTCGGACCGTTAATGGTCGTATTTTACACCAATAACATCATCAACGGCCACGGCTTCGATGCCTTCTATGAAATTGACAATGTGGGTGTTGAGGAGCCTGATTTGTTCTCCTATTTCAGTGTCTATCCCAATCCGGTCGATAATACATTGAATCTGAGATTTAATGCTAAGAAAGACGGGAAAATCAACATAGCGCTGATGGATCTCACCGGCAGCACCATTTATTCCACCGGCATGGGGGTTACAGCCGGTGAACGGAATGTGCCGCTCGACATCACCGGACTGGCCGGCGGTGTTTACATCCTCCAGGTGAAAGGTGATGAAGGGGTGATGACCAGAAAGGTCGTTGTAAAATAAACTTTATTTCAAACCAACTTAAATCAGAGACGTTCCATGAAATACAAAGCCGGAATCATTATTCCATTGCTGCTGTTCGTTGCCGGTCCGTTATTCTCCAAAAATATCACTGTGGAGGATGCGTCCCGGGTAGCGAAAAATGTTTTTTATGAGCTGACGAACCAATACCGGCATGCCACAACTTACGGCGAGGTGACGATAACGGGAACCATGCCTGTGGCCTATCAGGACAAGGTGGTCTATTATGTTTTTAATGTCAATGACGGTTTTGTGATCATCCCGGCCGACGATGCCCTGCCACCTGTTATTGGCTACTCTTATGACAGGCATTATCAGAGCGACAACCAACCCGACAATTACCGGAACTGGATGCTGAATTATGCCGGGGAGGTTGCTTACTGCCGGCAATTGTCGCTGACAGCGACTGCTGAGATAAAAGCCGAATGGGACCGACTGCTGACAAATGATGCGTCGACCCTGAAAACGGTGACGCGCTCCAGGGATGTGGAGCCCCTGCTCACCTGCATGTGGAACCAGGACAATCCTTATAATTCATGGTGTCCGGCCGATCCCATGGGTCCCGGCGGGCATGTGTATGCCGGCTGTGTGGCCACAGCCATGTCGATGGTCATGTATTACTGGCGTTATCCGCTCCACGGCACGGGATCGCATTCATATTATGCCGGGTCGTACGGCACCCTCACGGCCAACTTCGGAGCGACATATTACAACTGGAACGCCATGCTCGACGCCATCACCAACGGCAGCGATCCCGAAAGCATTGACGCCATCGCACAGTTGCAGTTCCACTGCGGCGTATCGGTCGATATGAATTACAGCCCCAACGGCTCCGGCGCCAACAGCGATGACGTGGAAACGGCTCTGCGGAATTATTTTAACTATGCTACTGAAGTTAATTATGTTCAAAAGGATAATTATTCCACGACAAATTGGATCAATCTTTTAAAATCGCAGCTTGACCAGAGCTGGCCGATGTACTATTCAGGCTTCAACGGTTCAGGGGGCCACGCCTTCGTATGCGACGGCTACCAGGGCGATAATTTTCACTTTAACTTCGGCTGGAGCGGACAGAACAACGGTTACTATACCGTTGACGATGTCGGTGGATTCAGCTTTTGGCAGGGCGCCGTGGTCAACATCCACCCGGGCGACGGCTATCCCTATTACTGGACCGAGCCTATGACCCTCACTGCCAAATCAGGGTCATTCGAGGACGGCAGCGGGCCGGTGGAAGACTACCTCAACGACCTGAACATGAGCTGGCTGATCTCACCTCAAAATCCCGATGACTCCGTTTCGAGTGTGACCCTTTCATTTACACGCTTTGAGACGGAGCCCGTCAACGATGTGGTGACGGTCTATGACGGCAGCTCCACCGACGCACCGGTGCTCGGCACTTACTCGGGGACATACTCGGGCAGCAGCCTGCCTGTCGTCACCGCCACAGGCAATACGATCCTTGTTGTCTTCACCACCAACGACAATACTTCCGCACCCGGCTTCCAGGCTCAATATATCTCCGAAATTGCCGACTATTGCCAGAACTGGGCGACGCTGACGGACGCATCGGGGACAGTCACCGACGGCAGCGGCACGAAAAATTACAATAACAATACGTTATGCCGCTGGAAGATCGCACCTCCGGATGCCAGTCAGATCACCCTGACCTTTACGGCCTTCGGCACCGAAGCCGGTCACGATATCATGCAGGTCATCGACCTGTCGGCTGATCCTCCGGCACCTGTGGGAAGCTTTTCGGGTAACACCATACCGCCAACGATCACCACCAACGGAGCCATGCTGATCAACTTTTACTCCAATGCCAGCATCACAGGACCGGGATGGGAAGCTTACTACGAAACGGACAACGTGGGAATAAACGATCAGCAATTGTCCGGCGATCTCAGGGTCTTTCCGAATCCTGCCACCGCCAGACTGAACGTGGAATATTCACCACAGACAGCCGGAACCTGCCGGATGCAACTGCTCTCTGTGACCGGCGAAGTCGTCTTTAACAGGACCGTTGCTCCCGAAAAAGTAAATCATTCTGTCAGCATCGACCTGTCAGGAGTATCGAAAGGAATCTATGTTCTGCGCATTTGCGGCGAAAAAAGCGTCGTTACACGAAAGGTGGTCGTGGAATAATTGACATAAAATATTGCTGATCCATTAGACAAACGGGGTATTAGCTCAGGTGGCCAGAGCGCTACACTCGCATTGTAGAGGTCGCCGGTTCGAATCCGGCATACTCCACTGATCCGCGTTGTTTGAGGGATTACTTCTTATGCCAGATACCCTCCAGGCTTCTGACTCGTGCTTCGCAACTGTCTTCTTTGGCATACAATGACAGCGTTTCTTCATCTACAAAATACTTATATATCCCGGTGCTGCCACAATCACTATCGGTTATGAGCATCTGATCACCGTCGAAGAGTACCCCGGCATCTGTGTTATAAACACCGGCTGTATCTCCTACTACAATAAAATGAAGCGAATCGGTCGTAATGGTGATCTCTGCCGACTCCTGAAGGGTATCTGTATTAACGATCAGGCGCGTCCATGTCCCGTAAGGGGATCCATTGTCACAGTTACATTCCTTCTTGCATGAATTGACAAGGACAAGCGCAATAATAATCACGCCAAGGGTCAAAATGATTTTTTTCATAAATAAATTGATTTTAAGTGCAGAACACTGGCATAAGCCGTAATCCAACAATAATGATTAATAAAAATGAAAAGGCAAAAATATTGAAAAATCTTATGAAAGCAAGAATTGATGTGCTGATTAATTAATGTGCGGATGTGCCAATGAATCGCAAAGCGATCACATTCAATAGCTATACAGGGACAAAATCACATATTTCCTATTTCACGACCATTCTCTCCCCTTTTCCTTTGAAGCCGTTAATGACCGGATAAACGAGGTACACACCCGGTTTCATGGCCGAGATATCCAGTTTTATTTCATTATTATCCCTTGAGAGGACCGTTACGTTCATATCACGACCAAAAACATCGCAGATATGCAGGTCGATGTTTTTAGTGTCATAACAACCTTTAAAGGATACCCTCACCGTACCGCCGGCAGGATTAGGCCGGAGATTCATCACGGGAAGCGGCTCTTTGACGTCCGTGCCAATCCCCGCCGGCCCCGGGGTCACGCCTTTGTACAATGCCAGCCCTCCGGCCCAGTTGCCTATGATCATATCGGGATATTGATCGCCGTTGTAATTCAATATGGTTACTCCCGTGCGGTATCCTTCGCTGATGTAAAGCAGATGGGGGTCAGAGAGAGTGAATGTGCCGTCCAGATGGCCGTCGATGTCCTTATAATAAAAGATATCGCCGAACTCCGACCCGACGAACAGCCGGTATTCGCCATTCACCTCAAAAAAGCACGGCACGCTGTATCCGAACAGTGACAGGTTGGGATTGGTCACATCCACACCGCCCAGATAGTCGGTGATCAAAGAGAATTGCGGGTTCTGGTGTGTGCCGGTGTTGGCATAATAATGCAGGTTGCCGTTGGATTCACCGATGACGAGATCGACATAGGAATCCCTGTTCAGATCGACAAGCTGTGGCGTGCTGTAATCACCCACATCAATGTTCTGGTAATCGGCCTGTGCGGCCGTAAAAATGGGTATCTCACCCGGACCCGCAACATTCAGCAAATAGTAAAGCGTGCCGTCGGCATTGCCTACCAGCATGTCGGCATCACCGTCACCGTCGATGTCGGCCATGGCAGGATAAGCACCAAGGATTTTAAGGGAAGAAAGGTGGCCAAAATCGTTGTCAACCAGGTGATATTCCGGGGCACCGGCCGTGCCGGTGTTCCTGAAAAAAGCTATCTGCGAGCGGTAACGGAAATACAGAAAACCGTGGTCATGCCAGGTGGAATCCAGGTATCCGAAATTACCCACCAGCAGGTCGTTCAGTCCGTCCTTGTCAACATCACAGACCACAGGATAAGCGCCACCGCCCACATCGATCATTTCGTCCTGAAGGAAGTCGTCCTGCTGAAAATCAAAATGAGGATGGCCGTTGGTCCCGTTATTCTTATAATACCAGATGCTGTGGTCATTCTGCGACCGGTCATAGGAAGGATCAAAGGGTGAGACGACGAGGTCCTTCACGCCGTCGTTATCAAGATCAAGGTACTGAGCCGATGGCATGGACATCAACTCCACCGGATGCCCCTGAGGGAACAGGGTATCCTGGCTGATCATATGAGCCGAATCAACGGTCCCGCCATTGATCAGAGAGATCAGGTTGGAATAATCAACATCGCCGATCACAATATCTTTGACATTATCCCCATTCAGGTCAAGGGCCAGCAAGGTGGATCCGGAATGCCTGTTCTGATCGGGTTGTGCTGACCGGCTCCCATCCTGACCACATGTGATATTAAGGGTCAAAACATTGGATGATTCACTCTCCGAAAAATAACCCCAGCAATCCTCCGTCAGGATATAATCCAGGCTGTCGCAGGTCCCGTATTTCTCTATCGAAAGGTTCTTGTGGTAATTCACATATTTCCCCAGGGTCCAGAAATTCAGTATGTCGATATCGCCATCCAGATCAATGTCACTGAAAACAGGATAATCATCAACAAGGGCAAATAAATTAACATATCCTGTATAATAATAGGAATAAAGGATGGGGGCCACCAGTTCAAATTTCAGTCCTGTGCCTGTCTCGCTGATATTCCTGTATATACGGATGCCTCCAATGGTATAGGTGAAAATATCTTCCCGGCCGTCGCAGTCATAATCCACCAGATTAACCCAGTCATGCAGATAAGGAAATTTGATGATAAATTCAGGGGCATAAGAATAATCCGGTATCCCCTTGGTCCCATGATTAATAAACGGCATGATCCGGTTACCATGACGGTCGAACACGAAAAGATCCTTTACCCCGTCATCATTCAAATCAATTTCCGAGAACTGGCATGAGTTCATTCCTCCCACCCATGGCTGTACGTATAGAGTGCCATAGATATCAAAGACCGGAACGGAAAAATCCTTCATGAATCCAAAGTCGTTGTAATCATCCAGTGGCATCACCGGGTCCGGAACCGTCTGTCCTCCGGTAATAAAAGGCACATATAGGGAAAGCAAGAGTATAAGGGTTTTCATATTCTGTCAATCATAATTCATATAAACGAAATCATAAAGATAATCGTTTATGATTATACAGGCAACCCATTAAAATAAACTATTTCTTTTTTTAATGAAGCGATTGGAAGCGCCCCTTTAAAATCTTTATTTGGAGTGATTGTAATATTGGGAATGTATTTCTATATTTGCAGCCTTAAAAAAATTGGCAGTTTTAATCTAATCGATTTAATTTTAAACACATGCAGAACAGAGGAGCGATTTTGACGTTTGCCATCATACTTGCTTTGGTGAGTTTGTTCCAACTGTCCTTTACTTTAGTTACCAAAATTGTTGAGAATAGAGCAAAAGCATTTTCCGTAAATGAACAAGCGGTTACACTTGCAAAAGAAATATCCGAAGGCAATCCACTGAAAGAAACATATGTCTTTGATTCCATTTCGCAGGAACGCGACAGGCATTACCTGGATTCGATGTCGAATGTTGTTGTCTATAACATTCTATTGAAAAAATACACTTACAAAGACTGTAAGGAACGTGAGATAAACCTCGGCCTTGACCTGAAAGGAGGGATGAACGTTATGATGGAGGTTTCGGAGGCTGACATTTTAAAAAGCCTGTCAGGCAACAGCAAGGATCCTACCTTCGACGAAGCCCTCAGGATGGCTGAGGAAAAACAAAAGAAAACAGGTAAAGATTTTCTCTCTCTTTTTAATGAGTCCTTCACCCAGATTGATCCCAATGCCAGGCTGGCTGCCCTTTTCGCTTACGAGTTTAAAAGCAAGGGCATCAACGCCACCTCCTCCAATGCGGATGTGATGAAGGTCATCCGTGATGAGACCAATGGCGCCATTGACCGGACGTTCCAGATCCTCAGGACACGTATCGACCGTTTCGGTGTGACCCAGCCCAATATCCAGCGTTTACCCGCCAGCGGCAGGATACTGATAGAACTTCCCGGCATAAAAGATCCCGAGCGTGTCAGAAAGCTCTTACAAGGCACGGCTAACCTCGAATTCTGGGAGACTTACCAGTTCACCGACCTGGCATCAGCTTTTAGTGCCGCCAATGAAAAGCTGAAATCGATTCTCGCCGAGGAACGCGAGAAACGTGATTCCCTTCTGGCCATGACGCCGGGAACGGCTAAAACTCCCGGCAAAGTCACTGAAGCGACGGCAACAGCTTCCGCGGATACTTCCGCGGAGGCCTCCCTTGAAAAACTGATATCAGCCGATACGACCAAGGCCGACACCTCAAAAATAGAACAGAAGCGTGAAAAATGGGCCGAGAACAATCCGTTATTCAGCGTTCTCACACCGGCATATTACCAGAAAGACGGCCAGTTCTATGCTTCCCAGGGTGCCGCCGTCGGTTTTGCCGCCATTAAGGATACAGCCGCCGTGGATGCCTATCTGAAGTCAGTGAAAGATCAGCTCCCGCTGGATCTGCAACTGGCCTGGACAGCTAAACCGGAACGGCAGCAGAAAGAGGACATCCTGACCCTCTATGCCCTGAAAGTCACCACACGCGACGGCACCGCACCGCTGAGCGGCGATGTGATCGTGAATGCCTTCCAGGATTATGACCAGAACGGGCAACCCGAGGTGTCTATGTCAATGAACAACGAGGGCGCCAGAATATGGAAGAGACTGACAGGAGAGAATGTGGGTAAACAAATCGCCATCGTCCTGGACGGCTATGTGCGTTCGGCTCCTAATGTGAAATCCGAAATCCCCAACGGTCAGTCATCCATCTCCGGCGGTGGCATGACGGTAGAAGAAGCCCAGGATATGGCCAATATCCTGAAGGCAGGCAAGCTGCCGGCACCGGCTCATATCATCCAGGAAGAGGTGGTGGGCCCCTCGCTGGGAAAAGAGGCCATCAATGCCGGTCTTCATTCCTTCCTGTTCGCCCTCCTTGGCGTTTTGATATACATGCTCTTCTTCTATAATCTCGCCGGTGTCATCGCTGATACGGCCCTGATAACCAACATCTTCCTTCTCATGGGTGTGATGGCCTCGCTGGGTGCCACCCTTACCCTTCCCGGACTGGCAGGTATCGTGCTGACCATGGGTATGGCCGTTGACGCCAATGTTATCATTTATGAACGAGTCAAGGAGGAGGTCAGAGCCGGCAAAGGCATGCGTTTGGCCATCAGCGACGGATACAAACACGCCTATTCGGCCATCATCGACGGTAACGTCACCACACTGCTCACCGGTATTATTCTTTACATTTTCGGCACAGGACCCGTCCAGGGTTTCGCCACCACCCTCATTATAGGTATCCTGACATCCCTGTTCACCGCCATCTTTGTTTCGAGGATCATCTTCACCTCCATGCTCGACAGGAACCGGTCCATTTCATTTGCCAACCGTTATACCCTGAATTTCATGGTCGGGGCACATGTACCATGGGTTAAGATCAGGAAAAACCTGTATATCTTTTCCATTGTCCTTAGTCTCATCGGCATTACATCACTGGTGTTCAGAGGATTAAATCCGGGTATTGATTTCGCCGGCGGCCGTACTTTTGTGGTCCGTTTTGACCAGGATGTCAGAACCGATGAGATCCGCTCTGCACTGGCGAAGGTATTCCCAAATCCGCCCGAAGTGAAAACCTTCGGTGCCAACTCGCAGGTCAAGATTACAACCAAATACCTGATCGACAGCGATAGTCCAACGGCTGACTCCATTGTCCAGACGAAACTTTACGACGGACTGAAATCCTTTTACAAGGATCCCATCAGTTATAAGGATTTCTCGACGGAGACACAGAACAAGTACATCGGGATACAGAGTTCACAGAAAGTGGGACCGGTAGTGGCTGCCGATATCAAACGGCAGTCGGTGTGGGCCGTATTTTTTGCCCTCATAGCCATCTTTGTGTACATTGCCATACGATTCAAGCGATGGTCGTTCGGGTTGGGAGGCGTCATTTGCCTTATCCATGACTCACTCATCACCATCTCTCTCTATTCCATATTCAACGGCATCGTGCCCTTCAGTCTGGAGGTGGATCAAACCACCATTGCGGCCATCCTGACCATCATCGGGTATTCGATCAACGACAGTGTGATCGTATTCGACCGGGTCAGGGAATATAATAAACTCTATCCCAAGAGAGATCTGGGAGATAACATCACCGGCGCCATCAACAGCACCCTTGGACGTACCATCAACACCTCCGGAACCACCGTTCTGGTCTTGGTGGTCATCTTCCTGCTGGGTGGAGAGGTCATCCGTGGTTTTGCATTCGCCCTTATGATCGGCATCGGACTCGGATCCTATTCATCCGTGGCGATCTCAACGCCTATAGCCTATGAATTTGAACGCCTCAGGGAGAAAAGAGCCTTGCGCAGGAAAAGAGTTTTCGCATAAAAAATGAACAACATCAGGCGAGTCCCGTTTTAATGCCGGTGCATGCTGTAGCATTTGAACGGGACTTTTTATGTTACCTTTGCAGGTGCGTTTTTATGCCAGGGTATGAGTCATTCATTTTTGTTGTTTCTGGATATCGGTGGCGGTGAACTTCTTGTGATCCTGCTCGTTGCGTTTCTTTTATTCGGGCCCGGGAAAATGACTGAAATGGCGAAGAAAATAGGCAAAGCCGTTCATGATCTGAGAAAAGCCACCAATGACATGACGCGGGAAATACAAAATGAAGCCGATGCCATTAAACACGTTGCAGGCGATCGTGATCAGAAGACCAACACAACGGAAACCGGGCCGGCTGACAGCGCGACAGGTGAAACTCATGCCGTCAGCGGCGACACCTCACCTGACATGACTCACAAAGAAAATCATGTGGTAAAATAATGGCACGGATATATTAAAATGTAAATGGGTTACGTTATGAGATAAAAACTGCATCATCTGTTTGGAATTCAATTTTCCTTAAATTTATCCGATTCTTCAATACAATGAAACTAACCCCGTTCATAATAACCGGATTGATCTTATGCTTGTTAACCCCAGCGGTACTGCAGGCCCAGAAGAAAAAAACCCAGGCCGCCGACCAGGAGTTTCTGGACCAGCACTATTATGTTGCCATCGACCATTATAAAAAAGCTTATTCCAAAACCAAGAGAGACAAAGCCGAAAAAGCCAGGATTGCCTATCAGATCGCCGAGTGTTACAGGCTCATCGATGATACCAGGAGAGCTGAAGCAGCCTATAAGCGTGCCATCCGCATGAAATATCAAAGAAAGCAACCCCTCGCCTATCTTTATCTGGCCGACGCACTCAAAGCCAATGGCGATTACGAAGAGGCTATCACCGAATATAACAATTACTCCGACCATGCTCCTGACGATCCCAGAGGACCTGAAGGTGTCAAATCGTGTCAACTGGCCATGCAATGGGATACCATTCCTTCAAAATACAAAGTGGAACCTCTTACCAAGATCAACTCCAAAGTCGATGACTTCGCTCCTTCCTTTACGGATAAATATTCCAACTCGATCATTTTCACCTCCACACGCGACGGGGCGACGGGAAAAGACATGGATGAGTGGACCGGCCAGAATTTCAGTGATCTGTTCTATTCCAAGACGGATAAGAAAAATGTATGGAGCACACCCGTACTTATTGACAAGGAAGAAAAGATCAACAGCAAGGCCAATGAGGGTGTTTCAACCTTCAATGACAACTTTTCAAAAATGTACTTCACCCGTTGCAGTGTCGTACAGGGTGAGAACCGGGGTTGCCAGATCTATGTGGTGACAAGCAAGGGACGGTCGTTTGGGACGCCCAAATGGGTCAACCTGGGCAATGACACATCCATCACGGTGGGTCATCCCACTCTGAACCAGGATGAACTGACGATCATCTTTTCATCCGACCGTGAGGGAGGTTACGGCGGTAAAGATCTGTGGATGGCCACACGCGATAAAGCCGACGATGATTTCGGGCGTCCTGTCAACCTTGGCCCGAAAATCAACACCGTCGGTGATGAGATGTTTCCTTATCTCAGGGATGACACCACATTGTATTTTGCTTCAGACAGGCTGCCCGGCATGGGGGGGCTCGATATTTTCAAAACGATTTACCAGGACGGGAAATGGACGACACCCGTCAACATGAAACCCCCCATCAATTCGAATGCTGATGATTTCGGTATCATTTTCAAACCGGGAGAAGAAAGTGGCTTTTTCACTTCCAACCGCAAAGGCGGACGCGGCGGTGATGACATTTATTCCTTTGAGATGCCGCCGGTTATTTTCAAGCTCTCGGGAGTGGTAAAAGACGAATTGACCCTGCTCTATATCGAAGGAGCCAAATTACGGTTGGTGGGCACCGACGGCAGCTCGGTGGAAGCCAAGACCGACCCCAAGGGTTTCTACAGTTTCAGTGAAAGCCAGATCAATGAAAACACAACTTATGACCTGGTTGCCTCGAAAGAAAACTATTTTAATACGGGGGCCAAAATAACCACGGTAGGTCAGGAAAGCAGCAAGGATTTCATTCAGGATTTCATGCTGCAACCCATACCCAGCGAGCCCGTCATCCTTCCCGAAATACGTTATGATCTCGCCAAATGGGATCTCAAGCCACAATATCAGGATTCGTTGCAGGGGCTGATCAAGACGCTGGATCTGAATCCCACCATTGTCATCGAGCTGGCATCACATACCGATGCCCGTGACACCGAGGAAAGAAATGACATCCTGTCGCAGAAAAGAGCCGAATCGGTCGTCAACTACCTCATTGACCGTGGCATCGATCCCGACCGTCTGGTGGCTAAAGGGTACGGCGAACGTGTCCCGCGTCTGCTGAAGAAAGACATCACCGTCAACGGCTATACTTTCAAAGCGGGGACCCACCTCACAGTTTCATATATCGATTCCCTGCCCACCGTAGACGAACGTGAAGCTGCACATCAGCTTAACAGACGGACGGAATTCCGTGTTTTACGGAATGATTTCGTTCCCAAGCCCACGATAGAAGAAATACAACCCACGGCTAAAGTGGATGTGGTGGTCAATCCTGCCGAAGATATCGTTAAATACCAGCAGGGTACCGGTGAAGCCATCATCATCCCTTCAATCATTAACGGCAATTCAACCGATGTCACTTATATTGCCAGTGAAAGAGGATTAAACGTGTCATTGGATTTCGCGATGAAAATGCTGAAAGACGGTGCCATCACCAAAAATGATTTTGAGGGCGATGTGAATAAAATATTATCCGAAGGAAGCATTGTTGACAGAGCTGTCTTCTATGTTAAGGAGATGAGGATCGGCAACAAAACAATTAACGACGTGACGGCTACCGTCATGCATAACCTCACCGTTCCGGCCATGATGGGAGAGAGTGTGCTCAGGGCCTTCGGCAAATTCAGGCTCGACAAGGACAAGTCGGAGCTTATTTTTGAATAATCTATCCATTTGCCAGTATATACCGGGATTTTCCGGCCAGAAATGTCAGATGCCTTGAAATACGACAAAAGGGGTGTGTCGGCGTCGAAAGACGACGTCCACCATGCCATCCGTGAACTCGATAAAGGGCTGTTCCCGGGGGCTTTTTGCAAAGTGGTGCCCGATATATTAGGCGGTGATCCCCGGTGGTGCAATATCATGCACGCAGACGGTGCCGGCACGAAATCATCCCTGGCTTATATCTACTGGAAGGAAACAGGCGACATGTCGGTGTGGAAAGGCATCGCACAGGATGCCGTGGTCATGAACCTCGACGACCTGCTCTGCACAGGATGCTATGACAACATCCTGCTCTCGACAACCATCGGCCGGAACAGAATGAAGATACCTGGTGAGGTGGTGGCAACCATCATTCACGGTGTGGAGGACTATCTCTTACGGCTGCGGACCATGGGCATCGGCATATGGTCAACAGGGGGAGAAACAGCCGATGTCGGCGACATAGTGCGCACCATCATCGTCGACTCAACGGTAACCGCCAGGATGAAAAGGGCAGAAGTCATCACCAATGATAACATCGCCGCCGGTGATGTCATCATCGGTCTGGCATCGTCCGGAAAAGCTTCTTATGAAGAAAATTATAACAGCGGCATCGGCAGCAACGGCCTCACGTCAGCACGCCATGATATGCTGTCGGGTGATTATGGGGTCACCTATCCCGAGAGCTATGACGATTCCATCCCTACCGAACTGGTATACAGCGGCACCCTGCACCTCCGGTCCGCCACCACCATACCCGGTATGGATGTCGGCCAACTCATGTTATCACCTACCCGAACATACGCCCCTGCAATACGTGACATAATCAAAAAACTGAGACCTCACATTCATGGACTGGTGCATTGCACGGGAGGAGCGCAGACAAAGGTGCTTAATTTCATCAAGAACCTTCATGTTGTTAAAGATAGCCTGTTCGCACCCCCACCTGTTTTTCTCATGATACAGGAACAATCCGGCACTCCATGGAAAGAGATGTACCAGGTTTTCAATATGGGACACCGTATGGAGATTTATGCCACCGAGGAGATATCTGAAGAAATAGCCCGCATATCAGGCGCATATGGCATTGAAGCCCGTGTCATTGGCCATTGCGAAGCCTCCGACACTAAAAAGCTGACGATCAAAACCGGGTATGGCGTTTTTGAGTATTAGCCCCTTTCCTTTTCCGGCTTTTAAAATCACTTTAAAATTAGAGCGTGCTCATGGATAACTCCTATTCATAACTTTATTTCTCGTAACTTTGCAGCGATCGATTTCAAGTGTAGTGTGTTATGCTAGAAAAGCTGGAAGAAATATATAAACATTGGCTTCAGATCGGGGAGAAAATGAATGCGCCGGAAGCCATGGCCGATATGAAGAAATACATTAAACTCAGCAAGGATTATAAGGATTTGCGTCCGATAGCGGAAGCCTATGTGGCCTATCGTAACATCCTGAACCACATCCAGTCGGCCCGCAATGTCATGTACCAGGAAAAAGACGAGGATTTCCGGATATTCGCCAAGGAAGAGCTCCTTGATTTAAACAGGCAGAAAGAAGAACTGGAAGATAAGATCAAACTGCTGCTCGTCCCCAAAGATCCGCAGGATGCTAAAAATGCCATCGTCGAGATACGTGCCGGCACCGGTGGTGATGAGGCCAGCATTTTCGCGGGCGATCTTTACAGGATGTATGTGAAATACTGCGAGAACAGAAACTGGAAGACCGAATACATCGATTCCACCGAGGGGACTGTCGGAGGTTTCAAGGAAATCATTTTCAAAGTGAAGGGTGAGAATGTATACGGGCAGTTGAAGTATGAATCCGGTGTTCACCGTGTCCAGCGTGTCCCGCAAACCGAGACACAGGGCCGGATACATACTTCGGCCGCCACCGTGGCCGTATTACCCGAGGCTGAAGAATTGGACGTGGACATCAATCCTGAAGACATACGCAAGGATACCTATTGTTCCTCAGGACCTGGAGGACAGTCGGTCAACACCACATACTCGGCCGTCCGTCTGACCCATATCCCCACAGGTATCGTGGTGACATGCCAGGATCAGAAATCCCAGATTAAGAACTTCGAGAGGGCCATGAGCGTCCTGAGAACCCGGATTTACGAGTTTCATTACCAGAAATACATGGCCGACATTGCATCACACCGGAAAACCCTCGTCTCCACAGGCGACCGCTCCGCTAAAATCAGAACATACAATTATCCGCAAGGCCGCGTGACCGACCACCGCATTAACCTCACGTTGTATAACTTACATTCCATAATGAATGGCGACATACAGGAATTGATCGATAGCCTCCAGATGGCAGAAAATGCCGAACGGCTCAAAGAGACTATCAAAACTGAATAAAAATGATGCATTATGACTTATAACGACATTGTTGAACAGGTCAAATCCAAAGGTTCATTCCTGTGCATAGGCCTCGATACGGAATACAATAAGCTGCCGAAGCACTTGATGAGCGAGGACGATCCCATTTTTACCTTTAACAGGATGATCATTGATGCCACATACGACCTGGTTATTGCCTACAAGCCCAACATGGCCTTTTATGAGTCCCTGGGGGCAGATGGCTGGAAAAGCCTTGAAAAAACACTCAGGCATATCCGTTCACGTGACAAGAACATATATATCATTGCCGATGCCAAGCGGGGCGACATTGGGAATACGGCTTCGCAATATGCCAGAGCCTTTTTCGAGACCCTCGATTTCGACGCCGTGACGGTCACCCCATATATGGGTGAAGATTCCGTCAGTCCCTTTCTTTCTTACAAAAACAAATGGGTTATTCTTCTCGTTCTGACTTCCAATAAGGGAGCCTCAGATTTTCAGATGCTCGAGACCACTTCCAACCAGAAGATATTTGAAGAAGTGCTCTTCAGATCAAGACAATGGGGCAGCAATGAGAATATGATGTATGTGGTCGGCGCAACAAAGAGCGAGATGCTGTCAAATATCCGTGAAATTATTCCCGAGCATTTTCTGCTGGTGCCGGGAATAGGTGCCCAGGGAGGCAACCTGGAAGAGGTGGTGCGTTATGGATTTAACGAAAATTGCGGACTGATAGTCAACTCATCACGGAACATCATCTTTGCCTCCTCAGGAAAAGATTTTGCCGAAAAGGCCCGGCATCAGGCACTGGAACTGAAAAAGGAAATGTCGCAAACAATGAGTGAGCGGCATTTTATCTGATCACTCTTCTTCGTCAATCACCGTTGTCCATCCGTAGGGATCCGGTGCTTCACCATATTGTATGGCGAATAACTTATCATAAAGTATCTGGGAGATACGGCCTGCTTTGCCATCCTTACAATATTCGTAAACCTTGCCTGTTTCCCTGTCGTAAATTTTACCAATAGGCGATATGACGGCGGCGGTGCCGCAAGCCCCCACTTCATCAAACTCTTCCAGTTCCTCGATGGGAACATGACGCCGTTCGACCTTAAAGCCCATATCGGCAGCCAGCTGGCGCAGGCTCATGTTGATGATTGAAGGCAGGATGGTCGTTGAATCGGGAGTCACATAGGTGTTGTTCTTGATGCCAAAGAAATTGGCCGGGCCGGCTTCATCGATGTATTTCTTTTCTTTTGAATCGAGGAATAACACGGATGAATAGCCTTCACTGCGAGCCCTCTCAGCCGGTTTAAGGCTGGCGGCATAATTTCCTCCGACCTTGATATGGCCGGTACCCAGGGGAGCCGCGCGGTCATAGTCATGCACCAGCTGCACGCTGACAGGTTTGAAACCCTCTTTGAAATAAGGACCAACAGGACCGGCAAACACCATAAAAAGATATTCCCTGGCAGGTTTCACACCCACCTCGGCACCCGTACCCAATAACAGAGGCCGGAGATATAAGGCCGCCCCGGTGCCGTAAGGAGGGATATATTTTTTGTTCAAAAGGGTAACCCTGGTGATAGCCTCTTTGAAAATATCCAGTGGGACATGAGGCATCATAATGCCATCACCGGAGCGCTGAATGCGTTTGGCATTCTCTTCCCACCTGAAAAGACGCAGCTTCCCGTCCTTACCCCTGAAAACCTTCATGCCTTCAAAGGCCTCCTGGCCATAATGCAGACAGGTTGCTGCAATGTGCATATTGATAAATTCGGATGATGAAGTCTCCAATATTCCCCACGCTCCATTACGGTAGTAGCAGCGAACATTGTAATCCGTCTTGAAATACCCAAATGGCAGGCTTCTCCAATCGATATCCATAGGTTGATATTTTTATATGGTTAATTTTATTTATGGTGTCCCTACAAAATTAAAAAATTTATATTATTTTGGCCGCCTGTCATAATATTTTTAACCTGTCACATGCAAGGCATACAACAACACATTAAACTCCTGCTATCTGTCGATGTAGGTGTCAAAACCGGCCTGGCACTTTACAGCGATGAGGTCAGATTGTTATGGTACCGGTCGCACAATTATGGCAACAAACAACGGCTGAAACAGGATGCCGCCAAATTAATCAATGACCTGCCCGGTCTCTCCTGTCTGGCGATAGAAGGAGGCGGAGAAATCGGGGCCTTATGGACGAAAGAAGCCTCCAGAAGACACATACCTGTTATTCAGACCTATGCTGAGGAATGGCGCAACGATCTTTTCGATCTTAAGGACAGACGCCATGGGTGGACCGCCAAACAACATGCTGTCGCTCTGGCCGGTGAAATTATTGACAGGTACGGTGATAAAAAAGCGACTTCACTGAACGATGAT
>Ga0116202_10000030_pt1 | contig 55907 bp, 59 predicted proteins | sample LakKivw325mmetaG_FD_94479 | JGI IMG/M metagenome (GOLD analysis project Ga0116202, IMG submission 94479) | Anoxic lake water microbial communities from Lake Kivu, Rwanda to study Microbial Dark Matter (Phase II) - Lake Kivu water 325m metaG | ecosystem: Environmental > Aquatic > Freshwater >... | reverse complement strand
TAGTAGGGCAGGCGTTGAAGAGGGCGCAGCCCCGCTAAGTTCGCAATGGCACTGCAAAGGAGATTGCTTCGCTACGCTCGCAATGACGTATAGTAGGGCAGGCGTTGAAGAGGGCGCAGCCCCTTCCAGGTTCATAATGTCATTGCGAGGAGCCCCAAAGGGGCGACGTGGCAATCTCACGGCATTAAGTCAGGCCTTCCCTCTTAGCTCGAAAGTTTGCTTCGGCCCAATAGGATCGGGGGCTCGCAATGACATACAGTAAGGCAGGCGGCAATGGCACTGCAAAGGAGATTGCTTCGCTACGCTCGCAATGACGTATAGTAGGGCAGGCGTTGAAGAGGGCGCAGCCCCTCTTATAAAAAAATCCCCTCTCCCTTGAAGGGAGAGGCCGGGTGAGGGTGGCTCGCGTTTTCAGAAATCATACTCTATAATGGGCTTAGTGCAACCTCAGAAAAAACACAAGCGCACCCGCTCGAGCTCCTTCGGCACTCCCGGCCGCATCAGCCACGACTCCTCACCGTTCTATAACAGCCGGCTTTACACAGGGCTGAACGAAGATAAAAAATACGACTACGTAGAAAACAAAATCCAGCGCAAATATATCAATAAGGTCTTTTGCAAGAGCAGCGAGCACATGGAAGAGCTGCCGGACTGCTCGGTCCACCTTATGGTCACCTCGCCTCCCTACAACGCCGGCAAGGACTACGACGGCGACCTCTCGCTGGACGATTACCTCGGACTGCTGCGCCGCGTTTTTGAGGAGACCTACCGTGTGCTGGTGCCCGGCGGCCGGGCCTGTGTCAACGTGGCCAACCTGGGCCGGCGGCCCTACATTCCCTTGAGCTCGCATATAAACCGGGCCATGCATGAGGCCGGCTTCCTGATGCGCGGTGAGATACTCTGGGACAAGGGGAGCAGCGCCAGCCCGTCCACCGCCTGGGGCAGCTATATGCAGGCCGCCAATCCCGTTCTGCGCGACGTGCACGAGTACGTGCTGGTCTACTGCAAGTGCGGTTTCACGCGCCCCAACCCGCATAATCGTAAGAGCACTGTCACCAGGGACGAGTTTCTGGAGTACACCAGGAGCGTCTGGAGGCTGCCTGCCGAGCGCGCCCGCAGCGTGGGCCATCCCGCGCCCTTTCCGGTTGAGCTGCCCTACCGGCTGATACAGCTTTATACCTTCCAGGGGGAGGTGGTGCTCGACCCCTTTGCCGGAAGCGGGAGCGCCTGCCTGGCCGCGCTCAGGGCCGGCAGGAAATATGTGGGCTACGACATAAACAAAGACTACTGCAGCCTGGCGGAACGCAGGATAGCGGCGGCTAGGGATAGATCATGCGCAGCAGGCCGTCCAGCTCCTGAGCGCAGCCGCCGAAGGGGGCGTAGCGCTTGACCTTTATCTCGCCCAGGCTGTTGAGTATGTAAAGGGCCGGCAGGCTGTCCGGCTTGAACAGGCCGGTAATCTTATTATCCAGGTCGGCGGCAGCCGGATAGCTGACGCTGCTCTGCAGGGCAAACTGTTGCGCTTCCGCGGCAGTGCCCCTGACCACGGCCAGCACCTCAAGCTGGCTCCTCGGCCAGTTATGGTAAATCTTCTGCACGCAGGCAAGCACGTCTTGACAGGAGGCGCAGCCGGGCGACACGAATACCATTATCAGCTTCCTGCCTTTGAAGGAGTCCAGCGTGACCTGCCTGCCGTCGGTTGTCTGCAGGCTGAAGTCGGGCGCTTTGCAGCCGACGTTTGAGCATACGGGTTTGGGCGGCGCCGGGCTGTAGTCCGGGCCGGAGCTGCCGGTCTGTCCCTTGGCCAGCCGGTCGAGCAGGCCCGTGGCCTCAGAGGCCGCAGTGGCGAAGGTGGTGCAGCCTTGCAGGACGTTGGCGTAGCGGTTGTTGATGATGCCTATTACGCGTCCGGAGCTGTCCAGCATCGGCCCGCCGCTGCTGCCGGGATATACCCTGGCGCTGGACTGGAGGTACTGTACCGACCTGGATCTGCCGAAGCCGCACAGTACGCCGGTGGTCAGGGTGAGGCTGTGCACATCGCTGCCGCCCGGATAGCTCAGCACGGTCACCGGGGCTCCCGTCTGCAGCGCGTCTGACTCGCTGGAATCGCCCAGCTCTGCAAAGGGATAGCCGGCTGAATTTACAGGCAGCCTGACGATTGCCAGGTCCTTCCAGCTATCGGCCGCGGCCACGTCGCACTGATAATCCGAGCCGCTGTTCATCAACACCAGCGCAGTCCTGTTATTGCCCACCACGTGCTGGCAGGTCAGCACGTAGCCGTCCCGGTTCACGATAAAGCCTGTGCCAGTGGCGTTCTCCGTGGCGACGATGACCACGGCCGGGAAGACCTTCTGGAGGTTCTCGTAGTTGGGTGGCGTCTCGCACGAGCTTAGCGCCAGCACCAGCATAAAAAGCAAAATAAGATGAAGCGGTTTCATACTATCATCTGGCGTCTGATTTTTGGTCAATACTAGCATATTTTTCACGCATTGTATTGTACATGCCTGCTACCCGTTGACAGTTGTGTTGCCGCATTGATAGAATGGCGGGAACGCGTAAACGAAGGTCGTTATCTTCCCAGGGAGTGTTTGGTATTTGTGGGTTAGGGTTACGGCCTTGTCGATCGAATTCAGATATTAATACATATAATATAGGAGGTGAGAGGTTTGCTGTATTACGACTGCATTGAGGCTCAGAAAAAAATTGAAGAGTGGCAAGAAAAGAACATCGTCCAAGCAATAGAGAAACCGATATACACATGGGTGCAGAACAAGAGAGAGGAATGCAAAAAGAAGAAATGGTGGAACCCGGCCACCTGGATATGCTGGCTGGTCACCTTCCTGGTTCAGATTGTCACATGGATTGTGGTCACCATAATAATTAAAACACTTATCCTGGTTATTAAGTACATAGTTGTTGTGATCTGCTATTTGATCCATATTATTATCAGGGCCTGGACGGCGCTGTGCTACGGTTTATATATAGTGACACATCTCAGGCGCCGTCCATTTGACAGCTCGGCCAATCCGATTGAAAAACCGGGCTGGAGGCTGATGTTTCATGATGAATTCAATGCCCATCCCGGGAGCCTTCCCGACCATAGCAAGTGGAGGACCTCGCACTACAATGGATATCGCTATGATATAACGGCAATTGAATGTGATAATCCGCACTCACCGCTCGAATACCGCAAAGATGAAAACTTCAAATTTACCGGAAGCTCCATCAAATTAATAGAAAAGAAAGAAAGTGTAGATTTCACTCACCATACTTATGAGCCGGGTCAACCGGGGGACAATACAAAGTGGACTGCCGAATATACTAACGCCACCCTTGAATCTGTTGACTCCTTTAAAATACAGTACGGCTATTTTGAGGCAAGGATAAAGACGCCGTCGGCTTATTTCTGGCCTGCTTTCTGGTTGATAGCAACCGAGTCCTGGCCTCCGGAAATAGATATCAGTGAATTTTATACAATGAACAATTTTCGGTACAGCTGCGGTACCTTTTATGCGCCCGGGCCAGACGGTAATCTGGGCGACGGGAAAAAGATTGAGACTCTCACGGATATGTCGAAGAAGTTCAACGTGTATGCCTGTGAGTGGAATGACAAGGAGATTATCTGGTACTTCAATAACATTAAGGTATTTAAATCGAAAAAGGGGATGGAATATTTCAAGTACCCGATGTTCGTCATACTCAGCATAAGCCTGGACACCAGTAAATACATAGATTATACAAAGGCAATACTGCCCAATTGCCTTGAAGTGGACTATGTGAGAGTTTATAAGAAAGTTTGAATTTCTAAGCTAGGCGCCGGTAATTGAATAACCGGTCCTTGAACCGGAGAGATGTCACTTGGTCTTCTGCTATAATGGCCTTACCGACTGTGGAGGATGAAGGGACATGAAGCCCGGACTCGAGATAACGTCCGCAGCGCCGCTGCTGGACAGAGATGGCAATCTAACCGCTTACGGCTGGGGACGCCAGCCCTACCTGGACTCCAACTTGGAGGACCTTAATTTCCTGTACTTTGAGGCCTTTGAGCCGCTGCGGGTCAAGCGCTGGCAGTACTACGGCGTCACCACGCCTACACATTTCTTCTCCTTCACGCTGAGCAATGTCGGCTACCTGGGGCTGGTCTTCGCCTACGTGCTCGAGTTCGCAACCGGCAAATACCACGAGCGGACGCTGAGCATACCCTTCGCCAGCGGAATAGTGCTGCCGCGCAACAGCACGGAGTGCGACTGCCATTTCATCAAGGGCGGCCTGCACTTCCATTTCTTCGTTGAAAACGACAGCCAGCGCGTGCTGGACGTGGACTGGCCGGGCTTCGGCAAGGCCGGCCTGAAGGCCCAGGTGAGCCTGTACCTGCCGCCGGGGCACGAGTCGGTGGTCAACGTCTTCCCCTATGCCAACAAGCGCTTCTTTTATACCCGCAAGGTCAACTGCATGCCGGCCGAAGGCTTTGTTGAGTACGGGCAGGTGTACAAGCTGGCCCACGGAGACAGCCTGGGCAACCTGGACTGGGGCGTGGGTGTGTGGCCTTACCGCTCGTTCTGGATCTGGGGAAGCCTGTCGCACTACCTGCCGGACGGCCGCACCATCGGTCTCAACCTGGGAGGCGGCATCGGCAACAACCCGGACGTGACGGACAACGCCATCATATTGAATGGGAAGGTGCACAAGCTGGGGGCGGTTGATTTCAAATATGATAACAGGAATTTCATGAAGCCCTGGGGCATGAAGTCGCCGGATGGACGTCTCTCGCTGGAGTTCGCTCCCTTCTTCGAGCGCGTGGCCAAAACCAACGCAATTATCTTATCCAGCGAGGTGCATCAGATGTTCGGCCGCTACAGCGGCACGCTTGTCACGGACGACGGCGAGAAGATCGAGATTAAAGACCTGATCGGCTGGGCGGAAGAGCACCACGCTAAGTGGTGAAGAAGTTATCGATTTATTGACAAGTCTTGCACCATTGCAAGGCTATTGACCAACCACAGTTCATGGTATAAGATATAATTATATGATATTTATATATGGAGGATAAGACGATGGCGCCAGTACCTAAAGAACCCAGGTCACATAATCCAACGGGTGATAAAAGGATAGAAAAAGGCTATCAGGATCATCAGAGGGCGCACAGGGAAAAGCAGGAAAGGGAAAAGGTAGAAAAGCAAAAGCAAGAGGAAAGGGCACAGCGGGAAAGGAAGCACGTAAGCGTAGAACAATCAGGGACAGTGAAATCTCCGGATGCCGGCCCTGTATCATGGGGTCAGGGGATAAAGAAAAAATAACCTCGATCATAGTCATTATCCAATTACTGTGGATTTGAAGTGCGGGAGGCGAAGGAGCATGAGTGTGCAGTTTAAGATTTCAGCAAAAAACCTGGGTGAACTGGCGTTGCCGACGTTTTGCCCGTATTGTTTCTGGGTTAAGCAGCGTATCAAAAATAAGCTGCCTTATCAGATATTCCCCGGGGTATTCAGCTCGATCGATTCATATACAAAGGACATAGTCCATACCTGGTTTGATACGCATACCGAGGCTTTGCCCTGGCTGAACCCGGTAGGCGATATAGTCAAGGTAAAAGACTCTCCGCATTTTTCAAAATTCTTTATTGAAGACGCGGAGTTGAATACCAAATTGAATGGGACTCCCGATGATATTTTTCTTTTGAGAGACGGCTCACATGCCATCGTGGATTATAAAACGGCACGATTGACGGGGATGGCAGATGAGCTATTTCCCATGTATGAAATTCAGCTAAATGCTTACGCGCTGATCGGCAAGGCCAGGGGATTTGATCCGGTCAGTAAGCTGGCCCTGATTTATATGGAGCCGATGTCACTGGAGGAGATTCAAGGCGAGAATAAACATAACAGGGAAGAAGGTTTCAACATGGTTTTTTCCGCCAAAGTGATGCCCGTGGAAATTGATGCCCGGAAAGTTAAACCTTTGCTCAAGAAGGCCAGAAAAATTTTCGATATGGAAGAGCCCCCCGAGGGCGGTTCGGAATGCAAAGACTGCGAGAAGCTAACGGAGCTGGTCAATACGTGCAAACTATAGACTTCAGGGGATGGAACCAGTTACAAAACTAGAACTTATATTTCTGCCGGGTGCCTTTTCTGACCATCAAGTCGGCGAAGTCCTGCCAGGCCAGGTCGTAGCCGTAGTGGCCTTTGCTGGGCTGCCAGTATAATGAGCCCTTGCTGACCCGCAGCTTCCCCAGCGGTTCGCCGTCAGTAACTATGAGAAAGATAACATCAGACTTGCCGATGGGCACACGGGGTAACTTGGTTATCGAAACCTTGCTCGTAGCCATGAACCACCTCCCTGAACCAGAGCTTATTTAATGTCTTCTGTGCCGCTCTTCTTCTCCTTCCCGAATCCCTCCTCCTTGAGCTTGTCCATTAAGCGCGCGGCGCGGGGAAAGCCGATCTGGAGCTTGCGCTGCAGGAATGAGGCGGAGAGCTCCTTGGATTCGAGCGCAAGCTGGCGGGCGGCGTCCAGCAGATCATCCTCGGCCGGCTTCTTGCCCTCGGGACCGGCCTGTGCCATGTCCTCGAACCTGACGGCCTGCGCCTCCTGCCGCCGCTGGTTGGACCAGAAGGTGACCAGCCGCTCTATCTCGGCGTCGGAGACCATGGTGCCCTGCAGGCGCTTGGGCTTGTTGACGTCCTGTGGCATGTAGAGCATGTCGCCCCGCCCCAGCAGCTTCTCGGCGCCGGCCGAATCGAGTATGGTGCGCGAGTCAACCTGCGAGATCAGCGCAAAGCTGATGCGCGTGGGGAAGTTGGCCTTAATCAGCCCGGTCACCACGTCCACCGAAGGCCTCTGCGTGGCAACAATCAAATGTATGCCGGTGGCGCGTGCCAGCTGGGCCAGGCGGCACAGCGTGCGCTCAACCTCGTCGAAAGCCGCCATCATCAGGTCGGCCAGCTCGTCGATGACTACGACTATATAGGGCATCACCTCGGAGGGCTGGCGGTTCTTGTTGTAGCCCTCGATGTTGCGCGTGCTGGTGGCGGAGAACTTCTTATAGCGCAGGTCCATCTCGGCGTTGAGCCATCGCAAAGCCATGATGGCCTTGTCCGTATCCACCACCACGGGCGAGACCAGGTGCGGAATGTTGTTGTAGTTGACCAGCTCCACGCGCTTGGGGTCGACCATGATAAAGCGCACTGCGTCCGGCGTATTGTTCATCATCAGGCAACAGTTGATGGAGTTGAGGCAGACGCTCTTGCCGCTGCCGGTTGCGCCGGCAATGAGCAAATGCGGCATCTTGGCCAGGTCGGCCACCACCGTCTCGCCGCCCGCCCCTTTGCCCAGTGCGATAGCCAGCCTGGATTTAGCCAGCATCTTCTGGAAGGCGGTGCTCTCCATTACGCCGCGCAGGCCGACCGACCCGAAGGTGGTATTGGGCACCTCGATGCCCACCACCGACTTGCCGGGTACCGGCGCCTCTATCCTGATGCTGGGCGCAGCCAGCGCCAGCGCCAGGTCGTTGGCCAGCGAGCTGATGCGCTCAACCTTGACGCGCGTGCGTGAAACCTCTTCCATCCTGGAAATTACATTGCCGTCACGGTCCTTCTCCCGCAGCTCGCGCATCTTCACATCCCAGCCAGGCTCGACGCCAAACTGCGTGACCGTGGGGCCGCGGTTGACCTCCACCACCTTGGCTTCCACGCCGTAGCTGGACAGCGCCTCCTCGATGGTCTGCTTGCGCTTCTCTATCTCGGCGTCGCTGATGACCGCCTCCACCACCTTGTCCAGTATATTGATGTTGGGCAGCGACCAGCCGCCCACGATGATGCTGGAGCGCAGCCTGTCCATGACCGCCGTCTCGGGCGGCGCGGGCACCTCTGCCGGCTGGATGACGACCGGCTCGTCCTCCGGCTCCTCGACCGCAACCGGCTGCGGAGCGGGCAGGGTGGACTGCTTCTTGCGGGATTCCTTCATGACCTCGAACAGCTCGGCCGTGAAAGCGCCGATGCCCCTGGCAGCACCTTTGACCGTGCGCCACGTCCATTCGGGCGCCACTAAAATGATGCCGAGTATAACCAGCCCTAAAATAATGAATATGCCTGCTACCAGCGAGGCGGTGGCGATGGCCTGCCCGACCAGCCCTCCCAGTGTGACCTCCGAAAGCAGGCTGCCGTTGCTGGGCTTGAAATAAGAGAGCAGTCCCCATGCCGCCGCCATAAATGAGGCGGCCCCCAGCCAGTAGTTCCAGTGCCGGGCGAAGACCCTGGGCCAGCCAATGATGATGCAGATTCCTATGAAGGCGATGAGCGCGAAGGCCACGCCCAGGCCGAGCGTTCTTAAGACGGCCAGCCAGGCGTTATTGAGCGCCGACCTGATGTCCTCGCCCAGCTGGTTCAGCCAGCCCTCGATCTGGGGCCAGAAGGCTATCAGCAGGCAGATGGCTATGACGAAGATGAGAGCGAGGATGACGGGGCCGGAAAGGAGGAACTTAACGAAGGACTTTTCGTTGTCTTTGCTGCTTTTTCGCTGTGCCGGTTTGCGCCCGTTTCCCCTGCCATTATTACGTGGCATAGCTTATTCTACTATACCTCAATGGCGGTTGTAATTATCATCGGGCGGCGCTTGGTCTGCTCGTAAAAGTACTTGCTGAGCGTCTCCTTGACCAGCGTATGTATGGCGCTGTGCTCAACGTGATGGCCGCGCCCCAGCATGTTGGCCACCAGCTGCTTGCCGCCGTCAATCACCTTGCCGTCGTGCTCCGAGTCCACGAAGCCGCGCGAGACGATGTCCGGGCTGCCCACCAGACGGCCGTGCTCCTTGTCCAGCGCCACGATGACAACCACGATGCCGTCGCGCGAGAGTAGCTTGCGGTCGCGCAGTATCACCTGTGCGTGCGTGCCCAGCACCAGGCCGTCTACGTAAACGTTGCCGTAGGGCAGCCGGCCGGCGATGCGGCCCTTCTGGCCGTCGATCTCCAGTATGTTGCCGTTGTCCATGACGAAGATGTTCTCCTCGGGTATGCCGATGCTTTTGGCCAGGCCGGCGTGCAGCACCAGGTGGCGGTACTCGCCGTGTATAGGCACGAAGAACTTGGGCTTGACCAGGTTGATGAGCATCTTGAGCTCCTCCTGGCTGCCGTGGCCGTGCACGTGCACGTTGGAGCGCTGGCCGTAAATGACGTTGGCGCCCTGGCGGAAGAGGTTGTCTATGGTGCGGTTTATCAGCCCCTCGTTCCCCGGTATGGGCGTGGCCGAGATGACCACGGTGTCCCCCTGGATGATGCGTATGTCCGGGTTGTCGCGGTTGGCTATGCGCACCAGCGCCGAGGTGGGCTCGCCCTGGCTGCCCGTGGTCAGCAGCACCGTCTGGCGGTGGCTGAACTTCTTCATGTCCTCCATGTTGCGCAGCACACCTGCCGGTGCCTTGAGGTAGCCCAGCTCCTGCGCCATCTTGACCGTATCGCGCATGCTGCGGCCGACCACGAAGACATGCCGCTTGTGCTCCGCCGCTGCATCCAGGACCATCTGGATACGTGAGACCAGCGAAGCGAAGGTGGCTATGATGACCCGGCCCGGTGCGTCGTGGATGATGCGGTTGAGAGTCTGGTTGACGATCTTCTCGGACGGTGTGTATCCCGGCAGCTCCGCGTAGGTGGAATCGGCCATCAGCACCAGCACGCCATCGTTTCCCAGCCTGGCCAGCTTGGAGAGGTCGGTGGGCCGGCAGTCCACCGGCGTATAGTCAATTTTGAAGTCGCCGCTGTCCACCACGGCGCCCAGCGGCGTATAGATAATGAGCCCCACGGCGTCGGGTATGCTGTGGCAGACCGGGAAGGCCTCGACCTTGAAATTGCCCACCTGGAACTTGACGCCCGGTGTGATGAGCTTGAGCCGGGCCTTGACCAGTGCGCGGTGCTCCTTGAGCTTGACGTTGATCAGCCCCTGCGTGAGCCTGGTGGCGTAGACCGGCAGGTCTATCTGGGAGAGTATGTAGGGCAGCGCGCCGATATGGTCCTCGTGCCCGTGCGTGATGACGATGCCTCGCAGCTTGTTTTTGTGTTCAAGCAGGTAGCTGATGTCCGGTATGAGCAGGTCGACGCCAAGCATGTCGTCCTCGGGGAACATCAGGCCGGCATCGATGATGAGTATGTCGTCGGCGTACTCGATGGCCAGCATGTTTTTGCCGATCTCTCCCAGGCCACCGAGCGGGATAATCCTGAGCTTGTTGCGGGTCATGTGAATTTAACTAGAAAAGGCTAAGCTGGGCGGGCCTGTCTTTTTCTTCCTCCGTTCTTCCTGCCTCGGCCAGCACTCCGGGCAACTTGAGTATGTCAGCCTCGATCACCCTGCGCAGGCTGCCCTGGTGGAGGGCGGCCGCCGGGTGGTACATGGCAAAGTATATGGTGCCGCCAATACGCCTGGCCCGGCCGTGCACCTTGCTGATGCTCTCGCCGGGAAAATATTTGGCCATGGAATAGCGGCCGAGCGTGACGATCACCCTGGGCTTGAGTATTTCAAGCTGGCGCTCCAGGTAAGGAGTGCAGGCCTGTATCTCGCCGGGAAGGGGGTCGCGGTTCTCGGGCGGGCGGCATTTGATTACATTGGTGATGTAGACCTGGTTGCGCTTGAAGCCGATCATGCCGATGAGCTGGTCTAAGTACTGGCCGGCGGGGCCCACGAAGGGCCTGCCCGACTGGTCTTCATACCAGCCCGGCGCTTCGCTTATAAAAAGCAGCCCCGCGTTCTCGGGACCTTCACCAGGCACGGCCTTGGTGCGGTGCCTGGCTAACTCACATTTGGGGCAGATCTCTATTTCTGCGTTCAGGTCGGTCAGAGGTGACATCTACAGCGAATGATATCACAGGACGTGCCGGTAAGGCAATTTATTTCAAGAGTAAAACGTAGCTGGCAGCCAGCATGAGCAGCAGTATGATGCACACGATTAAAGGCAGCCGCTCGCGCGTCATTATGAAGTGCACAAACGATGTGATGAGGACTACCAGCGGCATAAGCAGTATAACCATCAGGCCGCAGGTAACAAATGCGGCTGCATCGAGCCCGGCCAGCCCGGCGGGAAGCTGCACCAGCGGCGTTAAAGGCGCGGACTGCGGCATGGACTTGGCAACGAACAGCGCCAGCCCGGCCAGCAGCAGCACCAGCCCCAGTATGATGCCCGCGTTGAGAAAGAGCCCCACTCGGCGGTCGAGCCGGTTTAGCCTGTCGCGCAATTCATTTTCCATGCTAAATCACCTTGAACGCCCTGAGTATCATCATTACGGCGGTCAGCACCAGGAAGGCGGCGAAGATAGCCATCAATGTATTGCTGCGCAAACGTTGGGACAGGGTTGCCCCTGTCCGGGAGCCCAGGAAAACGCTGATCATCAGCGGTGCGATGACGTAGGGGATTATATAGCCGTTGTAGGCATAGATGAGCGCGCCGGTCATGGTTGTAAATGCGAGCAGCATGGCGCTGGTGGCTATGGCGGCCTTGGCCGGCACCTTCATGACCAGGTTCATCACCGGGACGTTGATGATCCCTCCACCCACGCCCAGCATGCTGGAGATGACGCCGGCGAAGAAGCCTGTGGTCAGGCCTGTGCCCGGCCGGTGCACGCCGTAGCTGATCTGCTGGTCTACAGCCGGGTCGAAGTACTCGCCGTCCAGCCAGGCATGTGATGCGTGCTCCTCCTCATGCGGGTCCTTCTGCCTCTCCAGCTCTTCAGCGGTAAATCGTTTTAGCTTGTGTGGTATGAGCGTATAGGCCACGTATATCAGGAGCAGGCCGAAGATGCCGCTGAGGATGGGGGATGACAGGCGGGCAGCCAGCCAGGCGCCGATGACGGCGCCTGGAATGAGCGTGCAGGAGAGCAGTAGCCCCAGCTTGAGATTGGTCATGTGGCTGCGAATGTAGACGCCGGTGGCGGTGCAGGCGTTGATCACGATGGAGGCCAGGCTGCTGCCTACGGCGTACTGCATGGGGACTCCCAGCAGCAGAGTTAATATGGGGACTATTAGTATGCCACCTCCCACCCCCAGCATCGAGCCGACCAGCCCGGCGGCGAAACCGGTCCCTGCCAGTGCCCAGATGTTGATGTCAGCAGGCATAATCAAGTTTTAAGCATAACATTAAATTCCAAATTCCAAAAGCCAAATTCCAAGATGGAATACATTCCAAAATAGGTGCGAACTCACAATATACTGTGAACGCTCACCTCACACTGTCATTGCGAGGCACGAAGTGCCGTGGCAATCTGTCAGCCTGCAGTCTTCGATAAGGAGATTGCTTCGCTTCACTCGCAATGACGTGAAAAAAGAATGTCATTGCGAGGAGCCGCAGGCGACGTGGCAATCTGTCAGCCTCCGGTCTTCGATAAGGAGATTGCTTCGCTTCACTCGCAATGACGTGAAAAAAGAATGTCATTGCGAGGCACGCAGTGCCGTGGCAATCTCCTGGCACTGAGTCTGGCCTTCCTGTTCGATCAAAGGATTGCTTCGCAATGCATATTAAAAAGGAGGGAGAGGGCCAAGGTGAGGGTGGTCTAAGAACCCATAAATATGGGCATAAGAGCCAGGAAATAGAGGAGCATGAGGGCCAGCCCCAGCGGGACGCCAACCACCGCCCATTCCTTCATGCTTATCCTCAGCCTTCCGGCGGTGACTATATTGGGTATGTTGCCGGGTATGAGCATGCCGCCTGAGATGAGCAGCCCCATGATGGCACTGATAATCTGGGAGAGCTGCATATTGGGATTGATCTCAATGGCGGTAAGCGTGGCGTTGTCCAGTACTGCTGATATGATGTTGATCCAGTAGAGCGCCCAGGGCTGTACTTTGTCCAGGAACATCTCGAACAACGGTGTGAGGCCTGCGCCCAGCAGTATAAGGGCGAATACGAAAATGTACACCTTGACAGCCCTCAACACAATGCCCCGGATTTTCTCGGAGTAGGGCTCCACCTCCCTGAATTTGTGCACGGCGCGGCCGGCGAATATCCAGCCGACCGCCGCCAGCAATACTATGCCGGGGATGATATATATACTGAAGTGCTGCAGCGGGAAAAGGAAGCCGGCGTGATAGGGTTCGCCGGACAGCTTACAGACCATTATCGTTGACAGCGGCTCGCCGATGGGGGTCAGGCCGGCGCCCAGCCCTGCAGCGAAACAGGCTATGACCGACATGCGTATCTTATGTGTGCGCTCTCCGGGTAGCACCATCATTATCTCAGAGAGGATGACGGCCGTGACTATGACCGAGATGATGCTGGAGAGCAGGCCGAGCAGCAAGATGAGCAAGAAAAAGAACAGCCTGTCGCCCAGCCGGGCAAACAGCCTTTCGACAAGCCTGTAAACGGGCTTATTAAAATAATGGATCAGCAGCCCGAAGACCAGCACCACCTGAAATATGCCCACAGGCACGCCTGCAACGGTCAAAGGCGCGGCAAGGGCTTCAATTATCAGTTCCAGCGACCAGGCCTGCGCAATGGTCACGGCGGCCAGGCCCATGAGCAGGAAGAACAGCTCTAGGTACTCGTTGACCTGCCGTATCAGGAAGGGCAGGATCAGCGTCAGCACGGTGATCAGGGAAAGCCCGATGGCCGTGTTAATGGATATTGGTGTAAGAGTTTCTACAGGCATCAGAAAAAGGCTAAGGCTCCTGGCCTGGGCGTATGAGCAATACGGGTATATCCGAGAAATGGATAAGTTTATCCGCCACGCTGCCCATCAGCCAGCGAGATACGCCGGACCTGCCGTGCGTGGCCATGACTATCAGGTCAAAGCTGCGTGAATTGACATGGTCTATCAGGCTGTCGGCGATCTTACCCAGCAGCACCACGGTCTTGACCTCTATGCCTTTGGAGGCGAAGTACTTCTTTTTCCTCAGCATGTAGTCCCGGGCGCGGCTCCTGGAGTATTTTTCCAGCTCCTTGAGGTTCTTGTCATCGAATACCACTCCGCCGTGGAGCGGCAGCTCGTAGGGTTCCACCACCATGGCCAGCTCCACGCTGGCCTTTTTCCGGCTGGCCAGCTCCCGGACATAGGGGAAAACGCATTCCGCCAGATCGGACCCGTCCAGCGGAACGAGGATTTTGCTGAACATCTTTCTACCTCCGTCAATAAAAGGGAGTGCGAGTTATCTGCATTTATGCTGGCGAATTGTGGGCTGTTATAGATAAATTACCTCTTCCTTTTTACCCAGGGATATAAATAATAACAGATAATCACGTACATGTCTGGTTATAAGGAAATGCTGCCTGACGTGCTCACGGCCGTTATCTCCGAGCTTTCGGGCGTAATCCGGGTTGGCAAGCAGTTGCCTTAAGGCATAGGCCGCTCCCTCTACGCTGTAGCACAGCAAGCCCGTTAATTTATTCTTAATCTGCAGCGGTATTCCCCCCACGGCGCTGGCTACCACGGGCTTGCCCTTCCACAGGGCCTCGCTTATAGTCAGGCCAAATCCTTCACGGAGGGACTTCTGGAAGATGACGGTCGCCGCCCTCTGCAGTGCATTGATCTCCAGGTCGCTCTCGGGAGGTATTAAGAGTATCTTAATATCCGGGTTGGAACCGGCACGCTCTCGCACCTCTGACAGTACCGATGCACACTCGGGATCGTCAGTGGCAGTGCCGCCCGCCAGCACAAGCTGGCAGTCCGAGCTTTTCTGGGCCATTTCAAAAGCGTCTATGACGCCAATAGGATCCTTCAGCCGATCAAAACGTGATATTTGCACCACCAGGGGTTTCTCCGCATCCAGACCATATTTATTGAGCACAGCGTCTATCTGGCCTCTGGAAAGTTCCCTATTCTTTTCACTTAAAGGATCAATGGATGGCGAGATCATGAACTGCCTGATTGGCAGCTGCTGGGCGAAGTTAGGCGCGGAAAAAATGGCCGCATCGTACCTGACCACGAACTGTTTAATAAATTCCCAGATCCTGCTGTCCGGCCGCGATACGTCAATGTGACAGCGCCAGACCCATTGCCTGCCGTATTCGGGCTTCTTCTCAATAAATATGATCGGCTGCGGATCGTGGATGAAAAGGATGTCGCCGACAAGTTTAAGCCGGTCCATGTTCTGGTGGCTCACCTCGATGAATAACGCCAGCTCATCATCACTCACTTGCTCGCTCTGCCCCTGGAGGGCGTTGTGGAATTTCTTGGTTATATCGAAGAAATCGTTGTTGCCTTGAATGACGTCCCAGCGGGCATCAACGCCCAGCTGGTTAAGCAGTGGCATCATGCGATTTAATATCTCGGCCACACCTCCCCCGGAGTAGGTGGAGTTAATGTTCTGGATCACCTTGCCTGAAAGATGCCTGCCAAGCATCTTTAACTCGTCTATGGTGTTTTTGCCAACCACGGGCGCGTAGTCGTCTATTTTAGTCTGGAAATGCTGTTCGTTTATGCTTATATCGGTCATATTATTTAATACGTTTCTCGACCTGCCTGATGATGGTGGATCTCAGGCCTTCGAGTGTGGTCGTATAAGGGACGAGTTTTTCGATCTGGTCTGCCAGGTCGTTCTCTCCCAGTCCGGTGCGCATCCAGGTGGAGAAATCATTGGATTTACTTTTGAGGCGAAGCCGCGATTCAAAGATATGGAAATATAGTGAATCTATGGTTATCTTGCGCAAAATCTCAACAAACTCCCTGAGGTCGGATGCATAATACGGCGTAGGTATCACCGCTATAACGGACTTGATGAAATTGAACTCGACGCCTGCCTTGGCGGTTTTAGCTTTGGGTTCATCGGCCAGATAACGCTCAATGACGGTGATTATGGCCGATCTCAAAGCGCCCAGGCTGGTATATTCCAGCGTGTCGATATTTGCCAGCTTTTCGGAAAGCACCGGCAGGTCCAGCGAGTCATAGACCCAGAGGGCAAAGTCATTGGCCGGTTCGGGCGTCAGGTACTGGTGTTCCTCCAGGAAATTGTGTGTGTGATAATAAATTACGGAATCAGGGGCATTCTTTAGTACCTTTAAAAGCTCCGGTACGCTTGCCGCCCTGAGTCCTGTAAGCTCCTTGAGCTGAAGCCTGGTAAAAAAACGGAAGGGCTGGGAGGACTTTGTGAGAGGCCGGCCGAAGTTGGTTATGGTATCCCTTACCAGCTTGCTATTGGGTATAACAATGGTCTGCTGATCCAGCGTTTTTATCAGGGTGTTTCTCCAGCCCATGTCTGTGACATAGCCCTCTTCGCTGGAGCCGAGCTTGATGAAGTCGCCTTCTTTGAATGTCCGCCCTGCTACCAGCTCGAAACCGGAAAATATATCTGCCAGCGCGTCACGCGTTGCCACTATAACTGTCAAAATGGCTGCTGCCAAAACCAGTATGATGGGGGTGACCGGCCATCCCCAGAAATCTATGAGTATAAGCACGCCCAGTACAAGCAATGTTATGCGAACACCATTGACTATGTACCTGATTGGCCGTGATGGCGTTTTGATTTCGATTAAATACAGGTTGAGTAAACGTTCCGTGAGGATCATTAGAAGCCATATGATTGAGATAATAAAGATGCTGGCCAGCACCCTGCCGGCTATTTCTTTAATGTTTTCCTGCAGTATTGAGACCTGAACTGCCACGTAGCAACCCAGTATCAGGAACCAGAAAAAGAAAGGCCCCCGGGTTGACTGTATGAGCACACCTCTTCCGCCCCAGCCCATTTTGGTCAATTTGGATTGCAGGTTGTTATAGACGACACGCCTGGCCCAAAGCCCAATTATTAAAAAGGCCAGCACTATGGCCACCGGCACTATTATGTTTATCCAGCTTTCCTGTGTCATCTCAATTCCCGCCAATCCTATACAATAGCTGTAATCTCAGATATAAATTTACCCACTTCGTCAGGTGACCTCAAATAGTACTGTGCTGCAGAGCCGGGGTTATCTTCGCCTACATAAATGGAAATGCCGTCCTGCCGTTTAATCTCCCTGAAAGCATCCTCGTCAGTCAGATCGTCGCCAAGATAAACGGGGATTAAGTTCTGCCTGTGCGGTACATGCAAATAATTTTCGATTATCATCTGCACAGCTTTGCCTTTGTGCCAGCTGATGGCCGGCCTGACCTCGTGCACTTTTTTACCTTTGGTTATTTTTATCTTGCCTAACCGGCGCGCGGTGTCAACAGCATTTTCAAGAATATTATCGACTGTGTCAATATTCCCTTCTTCCACCATCCTGTAATGTATGCTCAAAGTCAGGCCTTTGTCTTCCACAATTACACCTTTGACTCTGCCCAGCGTCTTTTTAAGCACGAGCGCGATGACCCGGATGAATGATTGTATCTCTTCGGCCAGGGGATGTATAAATCTTATGCCGGGCCCCTCTATCTCCAGCCCGTGATTGCCTGCGTAGATTATCCCTTCTATATCCACCCTTTCTTTAATGTCAGTTAGTGACCTTCCGCTCACTATACCCAGGACCACACCATGCTTTTTCGCCAATGCTTTAAGCTTCATCCTGGTCTGCTCAACCAATATTGCGTCCTCTGGCTGGTCAACTATTTCGGTCAACGTGCCGTCATAATCAAAGAGAATAAGTTTGTATTTGAAGCCCCTGATCTCTCTTGAGACGTTTGACCATACATCAAATAAATATTGCATGAATCAACAACAGAGTTATTCACGGTCCAACTTTACCAGGCTGTTAATGATATCGCCGGCCCAGCGGTATATATTGTTCTCGCGCACCACGCTGCGCATCTTCATCATGCGTTTCTGCCTTAATTCCCTTGGCATTTTTATAGCCGTAACCATCGCTTTAACCAGGTCATCTGCAGAATAGGGATTTACCAGCAAGGCATCTTCCAACTCACGTGCCGCGCCGGTGAAACGGCTTAAAATGAGCACGCCATCCTCATCGTTTCTGCTGGATACGAACTCTTTGGCCACCAGGTTCATCCCGTCATGCAGCGAGCTGACCACGCAGAAGTTTGCCAGCTTGTGGAAGGCTGTTATAGTCGCCGGCGGCTTGTGTTCCTTTATGTATATGATGGGTATCCAGCCGGCCGTCTGGTGGCGGCGGTTTATATCCTCTACCAGGCCATCGATCTCAATATTCAAGTATCTGTATTTGTCGATTTTAATACGGCTGGGCTCTCCCAGCTGAAAGAACAGAAGCTTTTTCCTGTATTCGGGATACTCCGTCAATAAAATATCAAGTGCTTTAAGCCTGTCCGGAACACCCTTGGTATAATCAATACGATCTAACCCTATGCCAATGAATTGGTCGCTGAGATGATACCTTTCTTTGATAGCTCTCATCTCCTCCTGCACCTCATCCCGGTCAGACTCTGCGGAAATCCTGTCAAAGTCAACGCTGATGGGGAACGGCTGGACGCAGGTGGTCTTGTTTTTGTACTTGACTGAGCTGTTTTCGTAATTGATCCTGCTTTCCAGTGAGCGGTCAACTGTCTCAAGAAAATTGTGGCAATGATATGGTATATGGAAGCCAAGGAGGTCATTGCCAAGCAGCCCTTCCAGAATTTCCGTCTGCCACGGACATATGCGGAAGGCCTCCCGGTTGGGCCAGGGGATGTGCCAGAACTGCGCTGTTATAGCCTGTGGATTGCCGGCCTTAATCAGCCCGGATAATAGGGTTAAATGATAGTCCTGGATAAAGATAAAAGATTTGCGGCCTCCAATCTCGTCCAGCACTGCATCGGCAAAGATTTTATTGACCTTAACGTATGTTTTCCATTCAGTTGTGGTAAATTTAGGCCGCTGGTAAACGATGTGGCAGAGAGGCCACAGCACATCGTTGGAAAAGCCCATGTAATACTTATCGACCTCATCGTCGGTCAACCAGACACGCCGCAGCGTGTAGCTGGGATCCTCGGGCGGGACACGCACACGGTTATGCTCATCAGCCACCCGATTATCCGCTGAGCCGCTGCCGTGTGCTATCCAGGTGCCACCGCAGGCACGCATTACCGGGTCCAGTGCAACTGTCAGGCCGCTGGCCGGCACAATACATTCGATCTTATCGCCGGAGTAATTATGTATATAAGGTTCTCTGTTGGATACTATCACAAAAATATAGTTAGACAGTTTGGCCCGGACCAATCCCTGCAAGCTTTCCTTATCCATTCCAGCCCCCGTATTAATTATTAGCCCGTTGTTGATCACAGGCAAATGTAGTCACGTCAATCATCGAATTCAATGCCGCATGAATTATAGTAAGTGAACATTTACTTATTAGAATTTTAACCGGGCATTTAATCAGGCGTCAATTGGATGGATTTCTGATTAATTAAATTAAAGTGGTAATGAGGCGATGACTAAACAGCGTTTCCAAATTTGGAAAAAATCCGGAAATAGAACCTGGAGAGCTTTGTTTTATCGATTAAAAATACCAGTAGTGATGTGAATACAATACTGACTAAGATTATAGTGTACGCGATGTTTTGTATGGCATCCCCGCCGGAAATTCCCTGCTGAAACGGCATAGAAGCGAGAACTGCTGCGGCCAGGCCTCTTGGTATTATTACAGAAATCATTGCAGCGTCCAGGGCCGGTATTGATTTCTGCAGCGTCAATCTCACAATGGGCAATCGAATCAAGTATATTATTATCGTAAGAATAAGGCCAACTATAATGAGGTTCCACTGAGCCAGTTGCAGAGAAATACCTATATACACAAAAAAGAACGTTTTCAGAATAAACACCATTTCGGAGAAAAAAGTCTTTTCTGTCAAATTTAGTTCACTTGCCCTGACTTTTACCTGCGAGGTCAACGGTAAAATTTTTAGCAGGCCGACGTTTCCCATCGTGATGCCGAAGGCAAGTGCAGATACGGCTCCGCTGTAGCCAAGCCATTCGGTCAAGCCGTAGACCACAAATACGCAGGCAGCCGTGATAAAGATTGAGTTCTGAAGGCCGCGCACCCATTTCAGCAGGTATGACCAGACAATGGCACTTATCATACCGATCATGGTGGCCAGCAAGAATGAGGCTATTATTTTCCCGATTATCAGTCCAATATCAATCTGGCCTGGATCACCCACCTTGACTATCTCCATGACGCTGATAGCGCAAATTACGACTATTACATCGGTCGCCGAGGATTCCAGAACAAGAATTGATTTGCTTTCATCCCCTATTTTTAGCTGCTGTAATATAGGTGCGACGATGGCAGAGGATGTTCCCCCCACGATGGTGGCTAATAGCAGGGATCGTAATATGCCGAGCCCGGTTAGATATACGGCTGCTGCTCCCACGATTATTACGGTGAAAAGGAAAGATAATAGTGTTATCAGGAGGGTATCCTTGAAACTTTTTCGTATGGATTCGATGCTCAAGCCTGTGCCCGCTTCGAACAGGATGAAAATGAAGGTGATGATGGTAAACACCGGCCCGACTGCACCGAAATATGTGGGTGAAGCAATATTCAGGAGCGGTCCGAGAATCAGGCCTATTATTACCAGCGGAAGGACATCGGGGATTTTAGTCTGTTTAAAAATAACCTCGAAGAAATGGGCGGCAAAAATTATTATACCTAGCAGAGCTATTACGGGGCCTAATTCGTGCATATCTTGCCACCTATGTCATATAGCACTCGATGATTGGTTGCAGTCATAAAGCAATATACCGTCACAGCAGCGCGTTTTTCAATATGTTCAGTATCGGAGCAAATTTCTCTTTGGGGTCAAAATTGTAGTTCTGTAGGGTCCAGACATTGGACAAGCCTTGTACAACGCTGAACAATATCATGGCCGCAGCTTCAGTGTCTAAATCATTGCGCAGTTGTCCCTTTTCCTGCGCCCGGTTAAGAATTTTGGTCAGTTCGCTGATATATCTGTCGACTGTATCAAAAATTCTTCTGTTAAGCTTTTTATCGCCCAGGCTGACGATTTCCGCTATGACTTGAAATGCCACACCTCGCCGCATTTCCACAGAGGAAAGGTGCCTTATTAAAATGTCTTCGATTTTGGTGAAAGTGTCGTTTTCACCGTTGCAGGCCTGAAGGTCAGACAGCAGGCTGTTTTCAATACTTTCAATTAATAGTAATAAGATGTCCTTTTTACTTTTAAAATGGCGGTACACAGCCGCCTCGGAGAAGCCGACTTCAACAGCTATTCTTCGTATGGTCACGTTCTCACTGCCATATTTAATCACGAGTTTTCTGGCGGCGTTGATTATCTGTTCCCTTCGTGCCGGGGTTTTTCTTTGCGTCTTAATCATTGAAATATGCCTGGTTAAAATTATATGTAAGTGTTCAACCGTTAACATGTTAGTTCTGCGATCATATCGTTGTCAATATGTAAAGATGTATAGAAAATAACCGGTCGCAATAGGAAGGCGCGTAATGTTATACTTCTGCCTGACTGAACTAGAGGGGAAATTTGAATGGCGAGAGTTGACGGAAGGGCCAATGACCAGCTCAGGCCGGTAAAGATAACGCTGGGATATCAGGACTACCCGGAAGGGTCGGCCCTGATAGAGCTGGGCAGCACCCGGGTGCTGTGCGCCGTCAGCGTGGAGGACAGAGTCCCGCCCTTCATGAAAGGCCAGGGCACCGGCTGGGTGACGGCGGAATACGCCATGCTTCCCCGCGCCACTCACACGCGCACGCCGCGCAATCCTGAGCGGCAGGCCGGCCGCTCCCAGGAGATACAGAGGCTGATCGGCAGGAGCCTGCGCGCCGCGGTCGACCTAGACTCGCTGGGGGAGCGCACTTTTACCGTGGACTGCGATGTGCTGCAGGCGGACGGCGGCACGCGCACCGCCAGCATAACGGGCGCCTATGTAGCGCTATTCGTAGCCATAGCTAAGCTGCGCAAGCAGGGAATATACAAGGTAATGCCGGTCAAATACGCCGTGGCTGCCACCAGCGTCGGCGTGGTGGACCGCCTCAAGATGCTCGACCTGTGCTATGCCGAGGACTCACGCGCCGCCGTGGATTTCAATGTGGTCATGACGGACAAGGGCGAGTTCGTGGAGCTGCAGGGGACGGCAGAGGGCAAGCCCTTCTCCCGTGATACCGTTGATGCCCTGCTGACGCTGGCGACCAAGGGTATAGGAGAGCTTTTCGAGGCGCAGAAAGAAGCGCTGGATACAATAAAATGACATTTATGTCATTGCGAGGGACGAAGTCCCGTGGCAATCTCTCTGCATTAGACCTCGCCTTCAAACAAAGGATTGCTTCGCCCCGATACAATCGGGGCTCGCAATGGCAATGTAAGGCAAGATGGGCTGTCGCCCCCTCTTCAACGCCCTGCATACCTAAGGCCGGACCTGGCCGCTGCCGATGATGCACCACTTGTAGCTGGTGATCTCGCGCAGGGCCATTGGGCCGCGAGCGTGGAACTTCTGCGTGCTGATGCCTATCTCGGCTCCCATGCCGAACTGGCCGCCGTCGGTAAAGCGTGTGCTGGCATTGGCGTAGACGCAGGCGGCGTCCACCTCGTTGAGGAAGCGGTCGATGGAGGCCCTGTCCTCGCTGACGATGGCCTCAGAGTGTCCCGAGCCGTATCGCTCTATGTGGGCCAGCGCCTCATCCAGCGAGTCGACCACCTTGATGGCCGCCACCAGCGACAGGAACTCCTTGCCCCAGTCCTCATCCGTGGCGGCTTTGATATCCAGGCCCTTGACATCCTTCAATGCAGCCAGAGCCCGGTGGTCGCAGTGCATTTCGACCTCCGCCCTTGCCCACTCCTTTGCCACCCCCGGCAGGAAACCGGCTGCGATATCCTTGTGCACCAGCAGGCAGTCCAGCGCGTTGCATACGGTGGGCCGCTGCACCTTGGCGTTATAAGCGATGGCTACAGCCTTGCCAATATCCGCCGTCCTGTCCACGTAAGTGTGGCACACGCCGATGCCGCCGGTCACCACCGCCATGGTGGCGTTATCCTTGACGAAATTAATCAGTGAAGCGCCGCCGCGGGGTATGATCAGGTCTATGCTCCGCTTGAGCTTGAGCATGCTGTCCACCAGGCTGCGGTCGGTCGATTCAATGAACTGTACCGAGCCGCGGGGTATGCCTGCCTTGTAGGCTGCTTCCTGCACGGCGCCGGCCAGCGCTAGGTTGGAGCGGTAGGCCTCCTTGCCGCCGCGCAATATCACGCCGTTGCCGGCCTTAAGGCAGAGCACGGATATGTCCACGGTCACGTTGGGCCTGCTCTCATAGATGGCGCCGATCACGCCCAGCGGCACCCGCCGCTTGCTGAGCTGCAGGCCGTTGGGCAAAGTGCGCTCCTCGATTATCTCTCCGACGGGGTCGGGTAGTGCCGCCACTGTCTTGACATCGTCGGACATGCCTTTGAGGCGGGCGGGATTGAGCATCAGCCGGTCTAGCATGGCTGCGCTCATGCCGGAGGCCTCGGCCTCTTTGTAGTCCTTCCCGTTGTTGTGCAGTATCTGGTCCTCTTTGTCCAGCAGGGCCTGGGCCACGGCCAGCAGCGCGGCGTTCTTGACAGACGCAGGCGTTATGGCCAGCTTACGGGAGGCCTCCTTGGCCTGCCGCGCCTTCTCTTCCAGTTCGTTAAGCGATGCCTGCATATCTTGTCCCCCTGTTTGCCCTCTATCCGTTCAGACCAACGCCATATTGTTGCGGTGGATGGCCTCGTCGCCGTACTCGTAGCCCAGCTTGGCGGTTATCTCATCCGACTTCACACCCTTGATGATCTGCAGGTCGTCCGAGCTGTAGTTGCTGATGCCGCTCCCCACCTGCGCTCCCATGTTGTCATAGATATCCACCACGTCCCCGCGGTGAAACTCGCCGTCGACCTCGAGTATGCCTGCGGACAGCAGGCTCTTATTATGCTTGCGCAGCGCCGCAGCCGCGCCCTTGTCCACGGTGAGCTTTCCCATGCAGCACAGCCCCGAGAGCAGCCAGCGCTGCCTGCTCTCGATTTTGCTCTGGCGCGCCACGAAGAGAGTCCCCACTTTCTTGCCGGAGACGGCCTTGATCAACACGTCCGGCATGGTGCCCAGCGTGATGATGACGGGCACTCCTGACGATGTGGCCAGCCTGGCTGCTTCCAGCTTGGTGACCATGCCGCCGGTGCCGACTGCGCTGCCGGAGCCTCCGGCCATCTCCTCAATCGTCTCGTCTATCTTCTCGACGACCGGGATGAGACTGGCAGACCTGTCCTGCTGAGGGTTGGCGGTATAAAGTCCTTCCACGTCGGAAAGCAGTATCAGCAGGTCTGCATCCACCAGGTTGGCCACCATGGCCGAGAGATTATCATTGTCGCCGAACCTGAGCTCGCCCAGCTCGTCCGTGCAAACCACATCGTTCTCGTTGACTATAGTTATCACCTTCAGGTCAATCAGGGCCAGCAGCGTATTGCGCGCGTTAAGGTACTGGGCGCGGTCGCTCAGATCGGAACGCGTCAGCAGCGCCTGGGCCACGTTTATGCCGTAGGGGGAGAACAGGCCGTCATACACGTTCATCAGGCGGCTCTGTCCTACCGAGGCCATCACCTGCTTGAAGGGGATGTCCTTCATCTTGTTGGTGATGCGTAATTTTTCGCGCCCGGCCGCTATGGCGCCCGAAGATACGAGTATGACATCGTGCCCCTTGCCGTGCAGCTCGGCGGTCTGCCTGACCAGGTCAGACATTATCTGCATGTCGAGCCTGCCCGCTCCACCGGTGAGCAGGTTGGTGCCCAGCTTGATTACCAGACGTTTGAACTGCATGACGGCTAAATTATATCACAGCAGGCTGCAGGTTCCCCCGTAGCTCGAAGCATAGTGCGCATATAAATCGTCTGTGAATATCACAGGCTAAACATTTTAACGCTCTCTATCACGTTGCAGTCAGGTTCAGACGGGGGAGACAAATTCACTTTACAAGCCGGCGGTGCACGGCTATAATCTTAGCTTGTGTTCGAAATCGACCGGGATCTGATGGGGATCCTCAGTAAGCTCTCCCCTGTATGTAGCACACCTGACTGCAAGGCCTATCTGGTTGGTGGTTTTGTGCGTGATTGGCTGATAGGCAAGGATACCACCGACCTGGACATAGCCGTCAGCGGCGACTCGTTGGCGATCGCCCAGGAGGCTGCAGAGCTGGTGGACGGCACCTACGTGCTGCTGGACGAGGAGAACAGGGTGGGCCGCATAGTTGTAGCCGAAGATGAAAATACCTGGCAGATTGACATAACGGCATTTACGGACGATATCCATCGGGACCTTCTCAGGCGTGACTTCACGGTCAACGCCATGGCGCTGGAGCTTTCCAGCTTTGTTCAGGGCAATGCCCAGCTGCTGGACCCGGCGGGAGGCGAGCAGGACCTGAAAAAAGGACTGCTGCGGCAGGTCTCCGACAGGGTTTTCCGTGACGACCCATCACGCCTTATGAGAGCTGTAAGGCTGGCCAGGGAGTTGAACCTGGAGATCGACCAGATAACCGAGGAAAACGTCCGGCTTAACAGCAACCTGGTTAACCGCGTCGCCAGTGAAAAGCTACGCGAGGAGCTACTGAAAATACTGGCCCTTCCCTATGCGGGCAACTCCATATGCTACCTGGATGAGCTGGGGCTGCTGTGCAAGGTGATACCCGAGCTGGAAACCATGAAGGGCGTCAAGCAGCCGGGAGAGCATTACTGGGACGTTTTTGAACACACCATTGAAGCCGTCGGCTCGCTGGAGTTCCTGCTATGGGAGAGCGATTGGGTCTACGGAAGGAAGGACCTGCGCGCCATGGTTCCCTGGACGGACGAGATATCCGAGCACTTCGACGAGGAGATAGCGGGTGGCAGCAGCCGCCGCACGTTGATCAAGCTGGGCATGCTTTTACACGATATAGCCAAGCCCAAGACCAAGACGGTGGACGAGGACGGACGCATCCGGTTTTACGGCCATATGGGCGCCGGAGCAGAGATGGCGACGGCCGTCCTGGACCGTCTGAGGTTCAGCAACAGGGAGATACGCTATATTCAGAAGCTGGTGCTGCATCACCTTCACCCGGCGCAGATGTCGAATGAGGGCCTGCCCACCGACAGGGCCGTTTACCGCTACTTCCGGGATACCGAGGGCGCCGGCCTGGACATACTGTTCCTGGCGCTGGCCGATTACCTGGCCGTAGCCGGCCCGCGCGTCGACGTAGACGAGTGGCACATGCACGTCGAGCACGTAAAGTATATAATAGATGTTCATAATAAGCAGGAAAACGAGATATTGCCCGTAAAGCTCGTAAGCGGGGATGACCTGATGCGCGAGTTCAATTTAGCTCCGGGCAAAACGGTCGGAAAGCTGCTGATAATGGTGCGTGAAGCGCAAGCAGCGGGAGAGCTGCACTCCAGGCAGGAAGCGCTGGATTTCGTAAAAAAAGAGCTGGATAAAAGGGCGCTTGCCGTGCCGCCGGAATGACAGACCGGCCGGATACGATAACTGCGCAATTACAGTTCAGGAGGGAGAACGGATAATTGAAAACGAGTAACATCTGGCTACTGATATTCGTCCTGGCCTTATTTATATTTGGCCTGTGGGCTATCATACCGCTGGACGCCGACAGGTTCGGCCGGCAGGGCCTGACGCTTGGCCTGGACCTTAAGGGAGGCGCCTACCTGGTCTACGAGGCCGACCTTAGCAAGAAGGACCCCTCCCAGACTGACGCCCAGATCATGACCAGCGTGCTCAACAAGATCGAAAGGCGTGTCAATGCCTTTGGCGTAAAAGAACCCATCATCCAGCAGCAGGGAGAGAACCGCATACTGGTCCAGCTTCCCGGAGAGAAAAATGTGGATGAAGCCAAGAAGCTGATCGGCCAGGTGGCCTTGCTGGAGTTTAAGGAGGCCACCCTCGGCCCGGACGGCCAGCCCGTCAGGGATGCTGAGGGCAACTATCAATGGACCGTTGCCAAGGCCACAGGCACCAACGGGCAGCTTGAGGAGCTGACAGGCAAATACCTCAAGCCCAACTCCAAGGTGGTGCTCAAGCCGAACACCAATGAGCCCGAGGTAGCCTTTGAATGGAACGACGAGGGGGCGGTGCTGTTCGAGCAGATAACCAAGCGCAACCTGCAAAAGCCTCTGGGGATCTTCCTGGACAACCAGGTGATCTCGGCGCCCACGGTTCAGGCCGTGATCAAGAGCAGTGGCGTTATAACCGGCATGACCATGCAGGAGGCGCAGTCGCTGGCCATCCAGCTCAACTCCGGCTCGCTGGACGTTCCGCTGACCATCATACAGGAGCAGACGGTGGATGCCACGCTGGGCGCGGATTCCATCAAGAAGAGCCTGATAGCAGGCGCCATCGGCCTGGCACTTGTGGCGCTTTTCATGCTGCTTTATTACAGGATGTCCGGCTTTGTGGCCATACTGGCACTGCTCATATACGGCGTAATAGTCACGGCCATCTTCAAGCTGGTGCCGGTAACCCTGACGCTGGCGGGCATCGCCGCAGGCGTTGTATCTATCGGCATGGCGGTGGATGCCAACATTCTGATCTTCGAGCGTATGAAAGAGGAATTAAGGTCCGGTAAAACGCTGGGCGCAGCCGTGGAAGCCGGCTTCAGCCGCGCCTGGTTGGCCATACGCGACAGCAACGTGACGACCTTCATAGCCTGCATAGTGCTTTACTGGTTCGGTGATACGTTCGGCGCCTTCATGGTAAAGGGCTTCGCGCTGACATTGTTCATTGGTGTGGCGCTGAGCATGTTCACCGCCATAACCGTCAGCAGGCTGTTCCTGACCATCGCCGTCAGGATGTTTAAAAATTCCTGGCTCTATGGAGTTAAAGCATGATAGACATAGTTGGAAAACGCAACTGGTTCTTTCTTTTTTCCCTGTTCCTGCTCATACCAGGCATCATCTCGATGCTGGTCTTCGGATTCAAACTGGGCATCGATTTCAGCAGCGGCACGGTGATGACCCTGCGTTTCGGCCAGCCGGTTGAACAGAATCTCCTGCGCCAGCAGATGGCACAGCTGGGATACCCGAATGCGACCATACAGAAGACCAGCGAAGGGGATTTCCTGGTACGCACCCAGGATATTGACACCGACCAGAAAATGGCACTTATCGACGGCCTGAAAAAGGGCTTGAAAACGGATGTCACGGTCAGGGACCTGAGCACTGTTTCCCCGGTGGTCGCCGGCGAGGTGGCGCGTAACGCGGCCATCGCCGTCGGCGTGGCGGCGATCTTTATGATCTTCTATATCGCCTTCGCCTTTCGCAAAATGCCCAGCCCTTTCAAATGGGGCTTCAGCGCTGTCATTGCACTCCTGCACGATGTGCTGATCGTGATGGGCATATTCTCTGTTCTGGGATGGCTGGTGGGCTACCAGGTGGACGCCATGTTCATCACGGCCATGCTTACCATAGTCGGTTACAGCATCAATAATACCTGCGTGGTCTATGACCGCATACGCGAAAACGTCCGCAAGAGGATCAGCCCGGACTTTGCCGTGACGGTCAACGCCAGCGTACTTGAAACTATGGCACGCTGCATCAACACCAGCCTGACGGTCATACTGACATGCCTGGCCATCTATCTTTTTGGCGGCGTGACGATTCAACAGTTCATCATGGCCCTGCTCATTGGCGTGGTGGTGGGCATCTACGACTCAATCTTCGTGGCCGGCCCGCTGCTGGTTCTCTGGGAAAGGGGACTGAAAACTGCGCCTCTGGCAGTTAAATCGGAGTAACAGGATAGAGAGGGTGATTTATGGATAGGAATACGTTTATCGGTATCTGGGCGCTGCTCATGATTCCTCTGGCCACCTTTGCAGGCATTGCCGGCATGATCGTCGGCGTGGCTGTTATACTGTTCATGGGGATGGGAACCAAAGAGGGCTAGTCCGGGATAACCGGTTAATAGGGCGAAATAAAAGCGGGGCCGATAAGCCCCGCTTTTTTATTGTTCGCTACCGCTGCTCAGTCCTCTAATTTATGTATCTTGCGGATCATCTTGATATAGTCGTCGAAGTCGCCCGGGGTATACGACATGGGGGGCTGGCCGAAGGGGTCAACCACCTCGTCGTTCCTCAGCAGCACCTCGAAGGTGCCGGCCACAGAGAAGCCGAGGGCGCGCCGGTTATAGCCTCCCTCCAGCGTATAGACAAGGCGGTTGGGGCAGGTCTCGTCCGAGATCTCCCTGATGACCTTGGCCATGCGGGCAAATCCCGTTGTAGTGAGGTTGATGTTGGATATAGTGTCCTGCCAGTGTGCGTCATAGCCGGCTGAAACAAGTATAAGGTCGGGCTGGTAGCGCAGTGCCACCGGCCTGAGCACCTCGTTGAAGACGCGCAGGTACTCGCGGTCTCCGCTGTCTGCCTCCATGGGCACGTTGACGTTATAGCCCTCTCCGGCCCTGGCCCCGGTCTCATCGGCGCTGCCGGTAAAGGGATACCAGGGAAACTCGTGCGTGGAGAAATAAAGCACCTGCGAGTCGGAGTAAAACGCTTCCTGCGTGCCGTTGCCGTGGTGCACGTCGTAGTCTATTATCATGACCCGCTTTATATCGTAGTTGCCCAGTGCGAACCTGGCGGCGACGGCCACGTTGTTGAAAAGGCAAAAGCCCATCTGACGGTCCGGACGGGCGTGGTGGCCTGGCGGCCTGACCAGCGCAAAGGCATTATCCACCTTCTTTCCCATGACCGCGTCCACGGCGTTCATCAGCCCGCCGGCGGCATAAAGAGCGGCGTCCCATGAGCCTGCGGAGACGTAGGTATCGGGATCGAGCCAGCCGCCGCCGCCGTCTATCTCCCTTTTGAGCCCCGCAATGTATTCCCTGGTGTGCACTGCCGCGATCTCACCGATGGTGGCGGCGCGTGCGGCAACCGGCACGAGCTGTTCCTTGACCCTGGTCGAGGTCAGCACGGCATCTATGGCTGTCAGCCTGTCCTTGCCCTCGACATGGTCCCGGGTATCGTGCTCAAGGTAGATTTCGTCGTTGACGTATCCGGTAGGCATCTGTGTGACTTAGTGGGAATTGCGTTCCGCTAAAATGATAACACCGCCCTTGCGGAGCGGGCAAAATAACAACCCATTGCAGCTTGCCGCGCTGTGCTATACTAAAAGACCCAACAGGTATGACGCTGGATATCACGCAGGTCTACAGCCAGATCGAGGCCATGGCGGGGGAGCTGAAATCGCATCAGGCCGAATTTGCCCGCAAGCTGGATACGGCTGTCGCCACCCTGAAAACCGCTTCTGCCAACCAGTCTACGCTCGAGAAAAAGTTAGAGAAGGCCAGGGCCACCTGGCTGGTGGCAGGCTTGAAAGAGGATATGGGGCTGCGCAGGGCTGCCCCGGCCTGCCCCCCTGACTTCATCGTCTCGGCTAGCGACGGCTCGCACATCGACGTCGACCGCCACCACTCGGCCCGGCTTTTCCTGCTGAACCTGGGCCTGGTGCACATCCAGTACGGGAGCCGCCCGGATGCCGAGCTCACAACCGTGCCCAAGCTCTACTTCGGCGATGATGTAATTGCCATCAGGTCGGCCGACGGCAGGGAGGAGCTGATACAGGGGCCGCTGCTGGGCATTGTGCGCGGCGTGGAAGAATGCCGCTGCCTGGCGGACGATGTCTGCGCCTCGGAGGCCGCTTTACCGGCGGTGGGGCTGATCGACGGCTCGCTCATCATGTGGGGGCTGGTGGGCCAGCGCTTCGAGGACTATGTTATCGAATACCTGCTGGACAAAGGACTTCTCCAGCAGCTCGACCGGTTCTATGGCCTAAGTAAAAAGAGGCAGGCCGCGGTTGCCAGCTATATAAGCTTTCCCCGCAGCACCGACGTGGTCAACGTCTTGCGGCTGCAAGTATGCCCCTACGACCCGGTTGATTGTGACAGGCACTGCAAGGGGAAATTCGAGGGGCGTGAGTGCGATGCAGTCGGCGGCCTGACGGACAGGGCAGTATTTGATAGACTGCTGTCCGAGGGCGAACGGTCAGCGCTGTTCGTTAGCACGTCATCGATAATCGAGAGATACGGCGTACACCGCGTGTGCTTTTTCTACGTCAAGCTGGACAGCGAGGTGGCCAGGGTGGAGGTTCCGCTCTGGGTAGCGGACAAGGAGCAGTTGCTGGACCTGGTGCATGCCGTCGTGGTCGACCAGTGTAAAAAGGGGTTCGGCTATCCGGTGACCCTGAGCGAGGCACACGAGCAGGCGGTGGTAACCGGCGCCGACCGCCAGCAGTTCTGGGACCTGGTCGACAGGGTCATGCAGGAGGGCGACCTGTCCGTGGAGCAATCGCTTAAACAGAGGAGCAAGAAGGTAAGATGGATATAGATAAGATCGCCGAGGTGGTCGAAACCAGCAACTCGGAGTTTGTGGCCCAGTGCTACGAGCTGGAGGGCGTGCCGGCGCTGGGCAGCATGGTCAAGACGCGCGGCAAGGAAGGCGATATCTACGGCATCGTCTATACCTCGGCCACGCACAGCATAGAGCCCGGCAGGCGTATCACGGCTAGAGGGCACAAGGCCGCCTCCGATGCCGATATTTTCAAGGAAAACCCTCAGTTGGCCAAGCTGCTTTGCTCGGACTTTCATGCGCTGGTGGTGGGGCATAAGCACGGCAAGGCGGTCTACCAGTACCTGCCTCCTTCCCCCGCTTCCGTCTATGCCTTTGTTTACTCCTGCAAGCCGGATGAGGTAAGGCTATTCACGCAGTCGCTCAATTTCTTGAGCCTGCTGCTGGACAGCAAGCTGCCCGTGGCCACCGATGAGGTGATCGCCGCCTTCCTGCGCTACGCCAGCCGCGCACACCCCACTCCGCAGGATTTCCTGGTTGGAGCGGGGAAGGAGCTGGCCTGGCTGCTGAGCAACGATATCAGGCGGCTCGATTCCATTCTAAAGAGGTTGACGCAATGACCGACAGCACACAGGAAACAAGGCTGGGAACAATAATATCGGGCTCGCTGACCGCGGGAGTCCAGGTGAAAATGGACCCCTCCAGGTCGGTGGAGGACGTGGCGGTAGGCCGCTATGTGGCCATAAAGGGCGAGAAGAAGCGTTTCTTCGGCCTTATAACGGACGTCAGCCTGGAGGCGGTGGACCCGCACGCACTGGTCATGCCGCCGGATATTTCAGACCCCTTTATCGCCAAGGTGGTCTCAGGCACGACCACCTACGGCAAGCTCAATATATTGCCCATGCTGACCATTAGCGGAGTGGCAGGCGCTGCCGGGGCTCCCCAGCCGGCCAAGACCGTGCCGTCTCATTTCTCGGAGGTCGAGCTGGCCACGCAGGCCGATGTGGAGATGGTCTTCGGCAAGGAGGACAAGCGCAGGTTCTTCATCGGCAACCCCCTGGATATGGAAACCAAGGTCTGCCTGGACATGGAGGAGCTGGTCAAGCGCTCCAACGGCATCTTCGGCAAGAGCGGCACGGGCAAGACCTTCCTGACGCGCCTGCTGCTGATCGGCATGCTGCAGAAAAGCCGAACCACCAGCCTGATCTTCGATATGCATAACGAATACGGCTGGGAAGGGACGAGCGAGAAGCAGACCAAGGTCAAGGGGCTTAAGCAGCTCTTCCCGGGCAAGGTGGCCGTCTTCTCGCTGGACGAGGACTACGACAGGCGCCGCAAGGTAAAATCAGATTTCACAGTCAAGATCGGCTATGACGAGATCGAGCCCGAGGATATCGAGCTGCTCAAGAACATACTCAACCTGACCGATGTCTCCGTGCAGACCATCTACGAGCTGGCCCGTCGTTTTGGCGACAGCAAGTGGCTGGACAGCGTGTTTGACCTGTTTGATTCTGGCGACCGGGAGTCAGTGAAAGGCCTGGATATTGCGGAGGGCACCTGGAGGAACCTAAAGCGGGGATTGAGCATGCTGCGGAGGCTTAAGTTCCTGGTGCGTCATGCACCGGAGGACGCGGTCAGCACCATACTTGATTACGTGACCAACGGCAAGAGCGTGGTGCTGCAGTTCGGCGGCTATGACGACCTTACGGCCTACGTGCTGGTGGCCAACCTACTGACCAGGCGCATCTTCAACGTATACCGGGAGAAGGTGGACATAGCCTCCTCGGCGGACATCAAGATGCCTGACCAGCTGGTTATTACAATCGAGGAGGCGCATCGTTTCCTCAGTCCGGACATCGCCGCCCAGACCACCTTCGGCCGGATCGCTCGGGAGATGAGGAAATACAACGTGACCATGCTGGTGATCGACCAGCGCCCCAGCGGCATTGACGAGGAGGTCATGTCGCAGCTCGGCACCAAGATCACCTGCCTGCTCGACAACGAGAGGGATGTGGATGCGGTGCTCACCGGAGTGTCGGGAAAGAGCGAGCTGAAATCAGTGCTGTCCAAGCTGGAATCGAAGCAGCAGGCGCTGATCTTCGGCCACGCGCTGCCCATGCCTGTGGTTGTCAGGGTCAGGGATTACGGCTCGGCTGAATCTTACAAGGAACTGGGGCCGGCAGGCGCAAGCGAGGGCGGCAAGAAGGACAAGGCGGACGACCTGTGGGAGTAGAAATAACCCTGAAGGGAGCTAATATAAATAGTCCTGGGTCTTTTTAATAATAGTAAGTATTATTTGTCCATGAAGTGAGACGGTCATGATATTTTTATCATCTTTATTAGTAGATATCACGGCACCATTTGGGACTTGTACACCGTAAGTGACTGGTCTTTCGCCACCTGGGCCATATTGAACAGCGCATTCCGAATCTTTTGCAATGAAAATTAATTTATTGTCAGGCCCATACAATTCAGTAATCCCATTAGCCCAGTGATATAAAGTCGAACCAAAAGGCACATAAGTACCCGGGACTGTTGCATTTTCGCTTACAATCAAACCTTTTGTTATTTTTGTGAATTGAAGAGGCTGTTTTGGAATGACAACGGGACTTAACGGTTGATTTGAAGAATTTTCTGTTCTAGATGTAACGCAAGATATCGAAAATAAGGCATGAACGATTAATATCCCTGTTATAAATTGCCGTACTGATAGTGACTTCGGACATAAATGAACGCCACGTTGATAAAATGCCGTCATAAGCCTAAGGTAACAGAAACTGCTACGTTAGTCCAATATGATAGATGGTGGAATAACTAGTCCTTCTTCTTAATAACGGGACCGTGGCCGACGACCATATCACCGTGGAAGTACAGGTTATAGACCTCTTCGATGGCCTTGCTCCATTCATAGGCTCCCTTCATCTTTCTCAGCGTCAGGCTGTAGACCTTGATGTTGTGCGGGCGCGTATCGGCCCTGTCAGCGCAGGGCGCAAGCTTTACGCAGGGAAAGTCAGCGCACTCGGAGCAGAACTCAATGCCCTTCTGCTGCGTGCAGATCCAGGTGGCGCATTGCTCAGGAATCACAGGGCAATATCCATCCACCCCCCGACAGCCCGGGCAGACGACCTTATCCAGCGGCATCTTCAGCCTCTCAGAAAGCCGCTTTTTCAATCCCTCGTCCTTGATAGCCAGGTGCAGCGGGCAAAGGCCGCAGTGAATGCCGCAGGGCGCCTCGAGGGCGTTTTTATCAATCATCTCAAGCTCCTTTTCTAGAAGTTGTCGTATTATCGTTCCAGTGTCACGGTATTGAACTTGGGGACGCCCAAAGCGTCTATCTCGTAATTGTGTACCTGCGGATTGACCAGAACATAGGTTTTCCCGAACCAGAAGGGCATGACCGGCGCCTGGTCGATCACGAGCTGTTCGGCCTGCTGGTATAGGGCGGTCCGTTTTCCGTACTCCGGCTCGACTGCGGCACGGTCCAGCAATTCGTCCAGCTCCATGTTGGAGAAATGGCTGTCGTTATACTCGGACGTGCTGTAGAAAAGGGTTGCCAGGAAGTTCTGCGGATCGGGATAATCCGCAATCCATCCCAGCGCGTACATCTCGTCTGCCTCTGTGTTCAGGTTGTAATGAAAGGCGTTGGGGTCCAGCAGCCGCACCGATACGTCGACACCCAGGTTCTGTTTCCAGTCCATGATGGTGGCGCCTATGTAATCTTCCACGTCTACACCGCCCCAGCCCGGCAGCGTGATGGTAATGGGCGGCAGGTTGGCGGCCGAGCCGTATTTGGACCCGGCCAGCAGCTCCCTGGCCCTGGAGGGATTGTAATCCAGGCCTTTTACGTCTTTGTTATAGCCGGGCATGGACGGCGGTATGATGCCGCCGGCCTTGTCCACCATGCCCTTCTGTATTATCTTGATGATCCTGTTCTTGTCCACTGCATAGCAGAAGGCCTGTCTAACGGCCGGGTCATCGAAAGGCGGCTTGCTGCAGTTGAAGCCTATATACTGAAGGCTGAACTCCGGGTAAACATGCAGCTGGTCGACAAACGGGCCCGCCGGGTCGGAGGCCCGGTCGATGAACTCCTTGGAGATCTCAACCACGTCTATCTTTCCCGTCTCATAAAGCGACATGGGAACGCCGGCCAGTATGTTGAAGGCTACGCTGACGCTGGCCTTCTGGCCGTAATAATAGGGATTGGGCCTTAACATAATCAGAGAGCCCTGCACCCAGTCCGTTAGCTTGTAGGGCCCTGTGCCGTTGGGCTTCTGCCACCAGGTCATCCACGATTCGACGTTCTTTTTATCCACAACGAAGGCAGTCGGGTAGGCCAGCTTGGACAGGAAGTAAGCCTTGGGCGCGTCTATGGTCACTTTTAACGTATAGTCATCCACTACCTGTATCCCGCTGATCTGCGAAGTCTTGCCGGACAGCACGTCCGGCGTTCCAACTATGTCTCCAAGATAGGTCGAGGCCGTCTGTGAACCTGTGGCCGGGCTGCAGGCGCGCTCCCAGGAATACTTGAAATCTGCGGCGGTCAGGGGCCTGCCGTCGTGGAACTTTACGCCCTGACGCAGGTAAAAGGTATATGTCCTGCCGTCCGGGCTGATAGACCAGTTGTCGGCAATGTCCGGCACAGCTTTGAGCTGGGCATCAAACTGGACCAGCCCGCTGAAGATCTGCATGACGTAGACATGCGATGACATTTCGCTGGAGATGGCCGGGTCGAGCGTAAGCGGCCCGGCGTCCCATAGCTGCAGCGCCTGCTTGTCGTTCAGGCCGGAGGCGCCCGGTTGCAGCGTGACGCATCCTGCAAGGAGGGAAAGCAGGCAAAATACAATTGTCAGTACGGCCAAGATAAAAGGACGGTATCTTTTCATGGGTAACCTCAAAGCAAATTCCTTGATTTTAAACTGGTATAGTCCTTATCGCTGACTATTATATGGTCCAGCACGGGTATTCCGATCAGTTCTCCGGCCTCGGTGAGGCGCTTGGTCAGGTTGATATCCTCTGAAGACGGCTCAAGGTCGCCTGAAGGGTGGTTGTGGATAAAAATTACGGAGGCGGCCAGCGAGGAAATGGCAGCCTTGAAAACCTCCCGCGGGTGCACAATGCTGCTGTCCAGGTTGCCTATTGACACCTGGTTTATCCCCGTCACCCTGTTCCTGGTATCCAGGCAGAGCACGTAAAAATGCTCCTTCTTTTTCCCCTTCAATAGCGATTTGATGGACTGAACGGCCTCCTGGGGTGACTGCACGGGAGAGGCCTTTTTATATTCAGGGTCTTCCATCCTTTTTGCCAGCTCAAAAGCGGCCTTGATCTGCGCCGCCTTGGCCGTTTTGATTCCTTTTACTTCTGAAAGCTCCTTGAGAGAAGCGCCTGCTACATTTTGGAGGTTGCCGAAATGTGACAGCAGCTTCTGCGCCATCAGCATGACGGACTCTCCCCTGGTTCCCCTGCCGAGTATTACGGCCAGCAGCTCCACAGAGGATAAAGCCTCTGCGCCGTGCCTCTCCAGGCGCTCACGCGGCCTTTCCGAGCGGGGCAAATCACGAATTGTGTACGATTTATCCATCTTCCTTCATTGCGGGACGGCCGGAGCCCGGCTGAGGGCAAGCCCATCACCGGGCCGGAATTGCTTCAGAAGTTGAAGCTCCCTTGTCTTGGGGGCTGGCTGCTGTTGCGGCAGCATATAGTTGACCCATGCCTCCTCCAGCCCGTCCAGGTTGAACCCGTATACTTTGGTCAGCGCATCGTCCATGGAATAGCCGTTGTTGAGGCTTACCAGCAGTTCGTTCATTTTATCGTTGCCGTACTTGTTTATCATGAACTCAACTACGCTCTGGCTCTCGGCGTAGGAGTAGAAGGCTTGCTCGGAATCGGCGGAAAACGGGCTGGATAACGATTTCAGTGTAGCCAGCCTGCCGTCCTCGATTGCCTTGGTGAGCGCCCCTTTGTCGGAGTCGCTCTGCGGGCCCTCTGCGTGCATGGCCAGCCCCTCGTCCAGCCAGGGCGGAAGGTCGGCGCCGTACGGGCTGGTCGTCAGCTGGTGCGTGACCAGATGCCCCATCTCATGGGCTACGGCCTTTTTCCCCCACTCCAGGTTGGAGGTCGAGATGCCTATGGAGATAATATTGAACCCGGCATAGGTAACGCCACCGGTCCACTGCTCGGGAGCAACCATGGAGCCTCTCAGGTTGGCATAGTTGGCATAAATATACAGTACGATCGGCTTGCTGAGCGTGGCACCGGTATCATGCTCCAGCATTTTCTTGGCGTCGACGGCGGCCAGAAGCAGGGAGTTGGCAAATGTGCGGCTGCCCTGATACCAGTTAAGTGTGATGTTGCCGTCACCGACGATCTGCTGCCATTTATAGCGGTCGTCGCTGTAGGAAATGGTCTGCTTGGGGGTGACGAGCCTGTTGCCGGAGGCATCCTCGATGATCCACCAGTAGGTGACCTGGGCTCCCGGCGGCAGGCTGCCCTTTCTCATATCCCAGACCCAGTTAGCCGATACCGTATCACCGGGTTGAAAGTCCGGCCAGGCTTCGGCAAAGGAAGGGGCGAAGGTTATCTTATCAACCTGGTAGCGCAGCCTGATGCGCTCGATCGGGACCGGGCTGCTGGCCTTTACGTTGAAAGTCAGCAGGATGGGGAAGGAGCTGGACGTGCTCGAATCTAATAATTTTATATTCCCCGCCGCCGAAACGTTGGCCGGTATAAGCATAATCAGCAGCAACGCCAGGGTGATGATTATTTTTCTGGTCATTTATCTTCTCCGACTTTAGAGCGCAGGTAAGCGTTTATAAATTCGTCTATCTCGCCATCCAGCACTGTGCCGGTATTGCTGGTTTCATACTCTGTCCGGTGGTCCTTGACCATTTTATAGGGGTGCAGAACGTAACTGCGTATCTGGTTTCCCCAGCCGGCGTCAATGCGTTTGCCTTTAATTTTGGCTTTCTCCGCCTCTCTTTTTTCTATTTCCAGCTCGAGCAGGCGGGCGTATAGCACCCTCAATGCGCTCTCCTTGTTCTGGTGCTGTGAACGCTCGCTCTGGCAGCTGACCACCAGGCCGGTGGGCAGGTGAGTGATCCTGACGGCGCTGCTGGTCTTCTGCATGTGCTGCCCGCCCGGGCCGCTGGAACGGAAGGTATCGATCCTGATGTCCTCCGGGCTTATCTGCAGGTCTGTCCTGGCCTCGGCTTCCGGCATGACCTCCACCAGCACGAAGGACGTGTGGCGGGCATGGTCTGCATCAAAGGGCGAGAGGCGGACCAACCGGTGTACGCCGTGCTCCGATTTTAGGTTTCCATAGGCGTAATCGCCCTTGAACTCGATGGTGGCGCTCTTTATCCCGGCTTCGTCTCCGGGCGAGACGTCCAGCACATCGGCCTGGAATCCGCGCAGCTCCGCCCAGCGCAGGAACATGCGCATCAACATCTGCGCCCAGTCCTGCGACTCGGTCCCGCCGGCGCCGGCATGGATGGCCAGTATGGCATCCCTGCCGTCGTAGGGGCCGTCCAGCATGAGCTGGATCTCAATCTTATCGAACTCTGTTTTAAGCTTGTCAATATCGGCCTGTATCTCTGCCCTGAACGACTGGTCGTTCTCCTTAATGGCCATGGAGATGATATCGTCCAGGTCGGCAGCTTTCCTGTCCAGGTCGCGCCACCTGGTTATGGTGTCCTTGAGGGACCCGATTTGCCGCATAACCGACTGTGCTTCCTTGCGGTCGGACCAGAAATCGGGGTCGTTGGTCCTGGATTCGAGGGCCGCCAGCTCCCTTTCTTTGCCCGCTATGTCAAAGATGCTCCATTATGGCCGCTATCCTGCGGCGGAGCTCTTCAACTATAACCTTCTCTTCCTGCATTATACTAACCGTTATTTTATATGAAACTGGACTTATGCGTATTTTAGCGTGCCGCCTGCCGCCATGTGCGCCAGCCGGGTGGGCTCCGGCAGGCGGTAGCCGCGGCAGCATTCAATCACCCATGATATGGCCGAGGCCAGGTCGATCTTATGTCCTATGGATATGTACATCGGCTTCACAGCCGCCCTGGTCCTGACGGCTGCACCGATCACCTCCTTATCATCTGACAGCAGGGAGTATGTCCCTGCTTCGGAGGGAGGCTGATCGTGAGTCCCGATTAAGCGTGACTTGGCGCAGCCGATGGCCGGGATGTCCAGTATGAGTCCCAGGTGGGAAGCTATACCCAGCCTCCTGGGGTGTGCAATACCCTGTCCGTCCACCATTATCATGTCCGGGCGCCGTGATAGTTTTTTACAGGCTTTCAGTATCAGCGGGGCCTCCCGGAAGGACAGCAGCCCGGGTATATAGGGGAATTTGATCTCTCCCTGGTATGTGCATACGTCCAAAATCTCCATTGAGGGGTATCTCAGCAGTGTCACGGCCGCCCGGCCCAATTTTGAAAAGCGTGAGACCGAGACATCAATTCCGGCAATGATATGCGGGTCGAGCCGTTCATTATGATGAATTACCATCTTTGCCAGGATGGTCTGCAGCATCCTGGCGTCTCGAGTTCCTATCTCCCAGCCGTGCAGGCTGCGAATTTCCATAAAGCTGATTATAATGGCTGAACATCCCCCGTTACAAATAATAACCCCTTTCTATTTACTTGGTTGCGTTTTGCCTGTAATATTTCAAAGGGGCTGTTAATTAATGGATTTGAAGAAAAAGCTGGAGAAAATTGCGCTCGAAAAAGGAGCGGCCTATTTCGGGCTTTGCGACCTTGCGCCGGCCGCCAAAGGACAGACTACACCCTACGAGGCAGGGCTGATCTCACAGTTCAAGCAGGCGGTTTCTGTTGGCCTGCCATTGCTTGACAGTATTGTGGATGGGTTAAAGAACCCGGAAGATACATTTGCGCTGAACAACTACCGCTTCCATGTATATGAGGTGGTGAATCCCCGCATCAACGATATAACGCTCTCGATCGCCAGTGCCATCATGCAGGCAGGATATCAGGCACTGGCGGTTCCAGCCAGCCATACCGTGGATGGTGCGAATTTAACCGGTATTTTTTCTCACAAGATGGCTGCCAGTCTGGCCGGGCTGGGATGGATCGGGAAAAGCTGCCTGCTGATCACCCCGGACCGGGGCCCGCGCGTCAGGTGGGGGACGGTGCTGACAGACTATATTGGCCCGGCTGACAAAGAAATCGAGGGAAAGGGGTGCGGGGGATGCAGAATATGTGTGGAGAGCTGTCCGGCGGGCGCCTTTACAGGCGAAAGCTTCACATCTGCCGCTCCCAGGCAGGCGAGAATGGACGCCAGAAAATGTTTCCAGTATATTTGGACGGAGCGCAAGCAAAAGGTAGGCGTGGAGGCCTGCGGGAAGTGCGTTTACGTGTGCCCCTTTGGTAAGAAAAGTCAGGGAGGATAAATAGTGCCGGTTGCCATAGTCACTGATTCGGTGGCCTGCCTGCCGCAGGCAGTCGTGGATTCTCACGAAATAACGGTCGTGCCCCTGGAGGTGATATATAAGGGAAAGGTTTATCGCGACGGCATTGATATTACGGCCGCCCGTTTCTACGACCTGCTGGCGGCGTCGGACGAGATACCGACCAGCACGGCTGCGCCCCCTGAGGCCTATCTTGAGGTCTATGAAAAACATATGCGTGAGGGCAAAGAAGTTTTATGTATATGTCCCTCCAGGAAATTGACCCACGCATATGAATCCGCCCTGGTTGCCAGTAAGCTGTTCAAAGAAAAAACTCCCAAGGCCCGGGTCGAGGTGCTGGACAGCGGCACGGTAGGGGGAGCCCAGGGCTTTGTAGTCATGGACTCTGCTGCGGCGGTCAAACGCGGCGCCGGCCTGGAAAAGGCCATAAAGATTGCTCAAGAGGCCTCAAAGAATGTGCATCTTATTGCCTTCCTAGAGACGCTCGATTACCTGGCCAAGGGTGGCAGGGTTCCCAATGTTATTGCCTGGGCCAACTCCATTCTTAAAATCAGGGTCATAATCGAGTTACTGCCGCAGGGCAGAGGGGTTATCCCCATAGACAGGGCGCGCACCAGGCAGCGGGCCATGGAACGCCTGCTGGAGCTACTCATAAAAAAGACCAGGAACCTGGCGGCACGCGTAGCCGTGCAGCATACTAATTCTCCCGAGGAGGCGGGTTATCTGGCCCTCAAGGTAAAGTCCCTGCCCAATTGCAGGCAGGTGGAGGTCCAGGACTTCACGCCCGTGATGGGCGTCCATACGGGGCCCGGCCTGCTCGGCCTGGCCTGGAGCACCTGTGACGTCTCGGAGATTGAAAAATAGCCTGGTTGGATTTACAATTGCCACGTGGGCTGATTACGGCCGCACGATTAAATTTTACGGGTGGGTGAAATGGTCAAGCTAGGCTTAATAGCTACCTTAAGTTTGCTGGTACTGACACTTGTAATGGGGTGTGCGGGTGGCAGCGCTCCGCCCGCAACCAAGCCAGGCAATTCCACTGTCACCGATGGCGTGATGACAACCTCGGTTGACGATGAATCCAGGCCGACCAGCCCGGTGACCGACACGTTTTCTGCCAATACCCCTGCGGTCTATTGTTCGTTCAAGGTGACAGGTGTACAGCCGGAAGACATGATCAAGGTCGGCTGGTATTACGTGAAGGGGGAGGTAAAGGGCAAGGAGAACGAGCTGCTTAACGAGACATACACCATCGCCCAGAGCACCAGCGAAAGCTATTACCTGGCATTTTACTACGATAAGCCGGTCAGCGGGTGGTACAAGGGCGATTACAAAGTGGTTATATACGTCAATAACGTCGAGAAGCTGACGGTACCCTTTAAAGTAAACTAGCAACCGCCTTTCTATGAGCTTGCCGCTGTGGGGGGTTTTGAATGCCTGCATCCGTATCTATTGTAATATGCGATATTGTTGACAGGTACGTATGCTTCATGCATAATAACGCGTAAAAAACGGAAGGACAAAAGGTAGACTTCAAACATGGTAAAAATCAGGTTACGCAGAATCGGCGCCAAACACAAGCCCCTCTATCGTATTGTGGTTGCAGACAGCAAATCACCGCGTGGAGGCGCCTTTATTGAGGTCATCGGGAATTACAATCCGCTGACTGACCCCGAGACCATAGTAGTAGATGAGAAAAAGGCTCTGGCGTGGCTGGAAAAGGGCGCCCAGCCGACGGAAACAACCTACAGGTTATTGAATAAAACGGGTGTCATGGATAAATTCAAGGCCGCTCATCCGGCCAGGAAATTCAAGCAGGCAGTGCAAAAGACTACTCAGAAACAGAAGAAAAAATCCAAATCTACTGCTGAGGTGAAGTCATAATGAAGGAGTTAGTCGAATACATCGCCAAGTCCATTGTCAGTACACCCAATGATGTTAAGGTAACTGAGGAGACTGACTCAGGCGGGGTGGTCATCAAGCTGGAAGTCAATGCAGAGGATAAGGGCAGAGTGATTGGCAAGCAGGGGAGGGTGGCAGAGGCAATGCGCACGCTCCTGCGTGTGGTCGCTACCAAGGAAGGTACCCGCGTAAGACTCGAGATCGTATAAATCCACTCGAACCGGGGATATAAAATAAGCCAATATCGATGTGTATCGATATTGGCCTATTTTTTGCGATAATGATTCAGGCGGCAGGCGCGCCGGGCTTATAGCCGGGGGCCCTGCGGCATTTTTCAATGACACGGAGCCGTGCCAGCGAGCGTCTGAGAGCCGCCTCTGCCCTGGCAGAATCGGTCTCCGGCGTGAGGCTCTTAAGCCTCTCTTCAGCCCGTTTCTTGGCTTCCATGGCGCGCTCTACGTCTATCTCGTCGCTGCGCTCACAGGCGTCGGCCAGCACGATTACCTTGTCCGGCCTGACCTCTAAAAAGCCGCCGGATATGGCCATATACATTTCATCGCTGTCCTTGCGGATAACCAGTTCACCGGGAGCAAGCATAGTGATCAGAGGAGCATGGTTGGGGAGTATGGCCATCTGCCCCTCGGTCCCCTCGGCGATGACGACGTTTACATCATCCGCATAGACCTGGCGCTCGGCGGTAACAATCTCCAATTTTAAAGTCGGCATTATTACGCTCCCAGCTTTTGAGCTTTCTCGGCGGCCTCTTCAATAGTTCCAACCATCAGGAAGGCGGATTCGGGCAGGTGGTCCCATTTTCCGGTAAGTATCTCGTTAAATCCACGGACGGTGTCCTTGATGGTAACGTATTTACCCGGAATGCCGGTGAACGGCTCGGCCACAAACATGGGCTGTGACAGGAACCTCTGTATGCGGCGGGCGCGGTTCACCGTGACCTTGTCTTCTTCACTCAGTTCTTCCATGCCGAGGATGGCGATAACGTCCTGCAGGTCCTTGTAACGCTGCAGCACCTTCTGTACGCCGCGGGCCGCCCTGTAATGGTCCTCGCCGACCACGTTCGGATCGAGAATGCGGGAGGTGGAGGCCAGCGGGTCCACGGCGGGATATATGCCCAGTGCGGCGATTGACCTTTCCAGTGATACCACGCCGTCCAGGTGGCCGAAGGTTGTGACGATGCCGGGGTCGGTATAGTCGTCCGCCGGCACATAGATGGCCTGGAACGAGGTGATAGATCCTTTCTTGGTGGAGGTAATGCGGTCTTCCATCTCGGCCACGTCCGTGCCCAGAGTGGGCTGGTAGCCCACTGCCGAGGGCATGCGGCCGAGTAGAGCTGATACTTCCATGTTGGCCAGGATGTGGCGGTAAATATTATCTACGAACAGGAGCACGTCCAGGCCCTCGCTGTCTCTGAAGTACTCCGCAAAGGTTACGCCTGTGAGAGCCACGCGGGCGCGCACGCCGGGCGGCTCGTTCATCTGTCCGAAGACCATGATGGTCTTATCGATAACGCCTGACTCCTTCATTTCACGCCAGAGGTCGTTACCTTCCCTGGACCTCTCGCCCACGCCGGCGAATACCGAATATCCGCCGTGTGCCGTGGCGATGTTATGAATAAGCTCCTGGATGATAACCGTCTTACCCACGCCGGCGCCTCCATAGGCTCCGATCTTGCCACCCCTGGTGAAGGGCGTGATCAGGTCGATGACCTTGATGCCGGTCTCCAGCATCTGGATGGTGGTTTCCTGCTCCTCCAGTTTGGGCGCGTCGCGATGTATGGGCAGCTTGTCCTTGGATTTGACCTCTCCCAGTTTATCCAGGGGGTCGCCGAAAACGTTGAACAGCCTGCCCAGCGTGGACTTGCCAACAGGCACCGATATAGCAGCGCCGGTATCGACAGCCACAGCGCCTCTTTCCAGACCTTCTGTGGGACAGAGGGCCAGGCAGCGGACCCAGTTGTTGCCTATGTGCTGCACGGCTTCCAGGACCAGCTTCTGGCCGTCCTGCATTATTTCAATGGCGTTATAAATCGCAGGCAGTTCTTCCTGGGGGAACTCGACATCAACTACCGTGCCGATTACCTGTATTACTTTACCTTTTGCCAAATTGCACCTCCTATTTAAGACCTTCAACGCCTGCGACTATATCGAGCAGTTCCTTGGTAATCATTTCCTGGCGTGCCTTGTTCAGCGTCAGCGTAAGATCGGCAATGACCTCATTGGCGTTGTCGGTGGCATTGCGCATGGCCATCATGCGTGCCGACTGCTCGCTGGCAATCGCTTCCAGGACATCGTGGTACAACTGCATTTCGACGAATCTTGGCAGCAACTCATCGAGGACTTTAGCGGCGTTGGGTTCAAAGATATATTCAGGGCTAGCAGTCTTGGGCAGGCTTGCCGGCTCAACCGGCAGTACAAGCTCAATGGTGGGTTTCTGCGTCATTAAATTAACGAATTTGGAGTAGGAGATATATACCTGGTCGAAGAAGCCGGTGGTGTAATCTTCAATCATAATATGGGAAATGGCCAGGGTATCCGCCAGCTTGGGCCTGTCGCCCATCTTGACGAACTCGGCCCGTATGTCACGCATGGACCTGCGCATGAAATCGCGGCCCTTGGTCCCCACGGTAATGACGGTTACGGGCGCCTGCTGCTCAAGTATGAAATTGCCCACCAGCTTATTGAGGTTGGTGTTCAAACCGCCACAGAGTCCCCTGTCCGAAGTGATATGTACTATGCCTATCTTGTTTACGGGCCTTTTCTGCAGCAGGGGATGCGTGGCTCCACCGGCGGCAGCCTGGGCGGAAAGGTCGGCAATGACGTGCCTGATCTTATCGCTGTACGGTCTGCCCGCCAGGGCCATATCCTGTGCCCTTTTCATCTTGGCAGTGGCGATCATCTCCATGGCACGGGTTATCTTGGCCGTGCTCTGGACACTGCGTATTCGGCGTCTCAGTATTTTCGGACTAACCATCTAATCGCCTCAATAAGCAGAGCTCTGTTTAAATTCTGTTATCGCCTTTTTGAGTTCTGCCTCGGTCTCAGGTTTCAGTTGCTTATCAGCAAGTATCTTTTTGCCGGTCTCGGGATGGTTGCTGGCCATGAATTTGTAGAAAGCGTTCTCGAATGCGGATGCTTTCTCGACGGGCACGTCATCCAGGAAGCCGTTGGTCACGGCGAAGAGTATCATGACCTCCTTGTCCAGGCTCAGCGGGGCGTACTGGGGCTGCTTGAGTATCTCGGTCATGCGCTTGCCGCGCTCCAGCTGTGCCAGGGTGGCCTTGTCCAGGTCGGAAGCACCGAACTGGGCGAAGGTGGCCAGCTCTGCATACTGCGCCATATCCAGCCTGAGCTTACCGGCTACCTGGCGCATGGCCTTGGTCTGCGCATTGCCTCCCACGCGGGAGACCGAGAGGCCCACGTTCAGCGCCGGGCGGATGCCGGCATTGAACATATCCGTTTCCAGCAGGATCTGTCCATCGGTAATTGAGATAACGTTGGTCGGGATGTAGGCTGACATGTCGCCTGCCTGGATCTCAATGATGGGCAGGGCCGTCAGCGAGCCTCCACCGAGCTCGTTGGAGAGCTTGGCGGCGCGCTCCAGCAGCCTGCTGTGCAGGTAGAACACATCGCCGGGATAGGCCTCACGTCCGGGCGGTCGCCTAAGGATCAGGGAGACCTGGCGGTATGCCCAGGCATGCTTGGAAAGGTCGTCGTAGATTATCAGGGCGTCCTTGCCCTGCTCCATGAACTCCTCGCCGATGGCACATCCGGCATAGGCCGAGAGGTATTGCATCGAGGCCGGGTCAGAGGAGGTGGCGACCACCACAATAGTATGCTCCATGGCGCCGTACTTCCTGAGCGTCTCAACAACATTGGCTACCTTGGCCGTTTTCTGGCCGATGGCCACGTAGATACAAATAAGATCGCCTCCGTTCTGGGCAATTATGGTGTCGATGGCGACTGCCGATTTTCCAATCGAGCGGTCGCCGATGATGAGCTCGCGCTGGCCGCGTCCTATGGGGATCAGCGCATCCACGCATTTTATGCCGGTGTGTACGGAGACGTTTACTCCTTGCCTGTCAACCACGTTGGGGGCAATGCGTTCCACAGGCCGTGTTTTCTTGGTTTTTATGGGGCCAAGGCCGTCCAGCGGCTGTCCCAGGGTGTTTACCACGCGGCCGATCAGCTCGTTGCCTACGGGAACCTCGACCACGCGCCCTGTGCTGTGGACCTCATCTCCTTCTTTAAGCTGGCTGAATTCACCCAGAATCACTGCGGCTACGTTGTCCTCTTCCAGGTTGAGGGCCAGCCCCATGATGCCATTGGGGAAAGCGAGCAGCTCGTTATTCTTGGCTTTGCGCAAGCCCTGAATGCGGGCAACACCGTCGCCCACTTCCACCACGCTTCCAACGTCCATCATGGTGGCAGTGGTACCGAAGTGCTCGATTTGTTCTTTTATTACTGAGACTATGTCTTTTTCCTGGGATTTCAATCTGCTCACCCCCTTAAAGGTTGTTTATTTACTCGCTTCTACCAGGTCTTTTCTGAGCATATCCAGCCTGTAACGGACGCTGCCGTCGATCAGGGTATCCTCGATTCTGGCAACCATGCCTCCGAGGATGGCGGGATCGACCTGGAGTTTTACTAATACTTTCTTTCCGGTTATGTTTTCCAGCTGTCCGGTTATCTTCTTTTTTTCAGCTTCATCAACTGGAACAGCAGTCATGACCAGGGCATGCTTGACGCCGCGGCTGTCGTCCAGCAATTTCTCGTATTCGTCAGCTATCTGGTCTGCATTTTTCAGCTTACCCTTGGAGATCAACAGGTTGCACAGGTTCAGCACCAGCTCGTTCTTCTCATTCAGCTTCTGTTTAATCAACTCAGCCTTGAGATTGAAGGGCACCTTGGGATGATCTATAAGGTCCACAATTTGCTGGTCTTTCATGAGGTCAGCCAACTTGCGGAGCGCCTTATTCCATTCATCCAGGCTCTTGCTCTTCTGTGCGACCTGGAAGATCGCTTCAGCGTAACGTCTGGCAGAAATTGTGGATATCATTTATTTTCACTCAATTTAATTTTTGAATGTCTTGCTCTGTTCCAAAACGTCGTTTATCAGTTTGCGGTGCTTGGTGGCATCCAGCGATTCTTTGATCACCTTTTCTGCGGCAAGGACCGTCAGGCTGGCAAACTCGGCACGGATGTCGGCGATGGATTTATCACGCTCGAGCTTGATTTCATCACGTGCTTTGTTGATGATGACCTGGGCTTCCTTGCGTGCCCCGTCCTTGGCCTCCTCCTTCAGCTTTTCAGCGATCTGGGAGGCCTGGGCGATGATGACCTGCCCTTCCTTGCGGGCGGCTTCAATTGCAGCTTTGACCTGCTCTTCGCTGCGGCTCGTCTGCTCCTTTATTTTTTCCGCCTGTTCCAGGCTCTCCTTTATCCTGGCCTGTCTCTCATCCAGCATCTTGAGGATAGGTTTGTACAGGACTGCGGTAAGGAGACCGAACAATAGGAGGAAATTGATCAGAAAAGCAACCAGCAATTGTGGATTAATGCCGATACTTTCCATATTTACCTCAATCTTCCAATCCTTTGTTTCTTAATTCCGTGCCAGTCAATATTCCGGCCTGGAAGGGTCCGCATTGATATGCGGGCCGAAGAAACAGCGGTCAGGAATCAGACGACCATTGCAAGCAGGATGGCGATGATCAGGGCATAGATGCCGATGGCCTCTGCAAGGGCGCCTATAAGGATCATGTTGGTCAGGATGGGGCCCCTGGCTTCGGGGTTGCGGCCGAGCGCCTGCATAGCGCCAAGGCCGATCAGTCCAAGGCCAATACCCGGGCCAAGCATGCCCAGGCCGCCTGCCAGGCCGGCGCCTAACATTTTCATAGTCTGTGGATCCATTTAAGTCCTCCTTTATTTAGAATATATTTAGGCTCAGGAATGCTCGGCACCCTCTTCATGGTGCGGAGTGACAGCCAAAACGCCAAACACAAGGGTCAATCCGGCGAATATCATCGCTTGCAGGAAACCGACCAGGGTTTCCAGGCCGTAGAACGGCACGGCAGCGATAAACGGGATCAAGAAAGTCATCACCATCAGGAGTATTTCGCCCGCCGTCATATTGCCGAATAGACGGAAGGTAAAACTGACTATCCTGATGAAGTGACTGAGAATTTCAAGAAGTCCTATAAAGATGTTGAGCAGGCCGAAGGCCAGGTTGCTGAGGAATGGCTGCAACTTGCCCTTGAACAGGCTCACGAAGGCGTCCCTCAGCTTGCCGAAATCAAAGAAGCCGTTGATGTAATTGAGCGGCCCCACCTTGGTTATACCCAGGATCTCAATGGAGAAGAATGAGAAGAGGGCGATGGAAAGTGTCAGGTTGATATCGGTATTTGCCGCCCTCAGCAGAGGTACAAATAACGGCCCTTCTTCGCCGTGTTCCCAGAAGCCGATGGTGCCCCAGATGGGGATGAGGGCCAGCCAGGCATTGGTAATCACATAAAGAAAAATTGTGCCGCAGATGGGCAGGAAGACCCTGGCGTTCTTGTCCCCGGCCACACCCTTGATAAAGTTGTACATGCCTTCAACAATGAGCTCGGCGAAGCTCTGCAGCCGGCCGGGCACCAGCTTCATCTTACGCGTGGCAAAGAAGAAGACGATGGCCAGCAGCAGGATGGTGATCCAGGATGAGATAAGCGTGTTGGTAATTTTGAAGCTGCCAACGTGGAAGATGGCCTCGGACGGCAACTCGACGTGCGGTTTGCTGACCTGCATCGCCGGCGGGACCTGGATGTTGAGCAGCTTGCTGCCGAGAGGCCCGATAACGAAGGCGGTTAGAAATAAGGCCAGGACGATTATGCCGAGTATTACGCCCAAGCGGCTGGAGCAGCCCAGTTTACCCATTATCTTGCTCCTTCATCGAGTTCTTCTTAGCGTCCATTTCCTTTTGCTCATTTACAAACTGCCGCAACATACGGTACAACCCGTATATTGCAACCACTGTTCCGAGTCCAAAGCCTATTAACGTGCATAGTGGTCTGCTGTTAAATCTCTCGGGAGCATCCAACCACAGACCGATCGCTGTTGGTACTATCAAGCTAAGGGCAATGTACCAACCTACATTAAAAAGAAACCAGAGTCCTCTAAGCAATATCCGTTTTTCTGGTTTCTCGTCCTTCTCTTGCTTAAGCACTGGCATTATAACAGGCACCTCTTTTCGTAGTCAACGAACTTTCCAATGATTTTTTTAAGCTGTTCAATACGCCTTAGCAATTACGCATTTTAAGCAACGTTAATGCTTACAATTGTAAAGACGTGCACTCGCGAACTTATTTCAGGGACTCAAGTTTCATGACTTCTTTTTACCAAAGTCGTCAAGATCAAGTGTGTTGATGAAGTCGTAGAAAGCGGATAGTTTTCTCAGTTCCTGTTCGTTGACCTGTTCATCTTGAGGCGCACCGTTCTCCACAGGCCTGGTCTGTGGAGTGATCTTACCCGTTTCCGCATCCAGTATAATGCCAGCCTTATCTAGAACCGATTCCTCGGCAAATATAGGGGCCGTGATTCTGACGGCAAGTGCGATGGCGTCGCTGGGGCGTGAATCAAGCTTCATCCTGGTCAGCAGCCAGCGCTTGTTATGATCGTCGTAGAACACTTCAAATACCCAGCCCTCGCCTCCGTCCACCTCCATGAAGTGCTTCTTGCTGTCCTGCCATTTGCGCACAATTGTGGATTTGAATTCGCGTCCCTGCCACACCAGCGATAGCTTGGAATCAACATCGAAATCGCGTACACGATTGGTGCCTGCCTGTGATTCTAGGTCCACTACCGGCGGCCCCTCGTTGAACTCGAACACGATCTGTGCATAAAAAGTATCGGAGCGCAGGTCACTTACCACGATCTTGCTGATATTGGTGCCGGAAAGTGATTCCAGGGCGAATATGGTATTTTTCAGCAGGTCGTGGGTCATGGGCCTGGAGACATCCACGTTCTGTAGCTTCATGGAGATGGCATCGGCTTCGGCCGGCCCGATCCAGATCGGCAGATAGCGGTCCGTCTGACGTTCCTTGAGAATGACTACGTGCTGGTAGTTCATCAGACTGACACGTATGCTGTCAATTTGCATCTCTTTCATAAGATACTCCAGGTATGCGACTCAGAAGTGATTGTAACCCAAGCACCAGAGGGTGTCAATTGATCGCAATACGATTAAAGTTAGCCAGTGCGCCGCTGTTCAATAGTACCTCGGACTTTGGTAATATTTAGTGGATAGAAGTGACATGAAAGCGCTGCTGCAGAGGGTCACCCGGGCATCTGTTGAGGTAGAGACAGATGTCATCGGCCGCATAGACAGGGGTTTCGTGATACTGCTGGGCGTGGCTGCGGAAGATACACAGAGGGATGCCGACTACCTGGCGGACAAGGTACTGAACTTGCGCGTCTTCAGTGATGAGGAAAGTAAATTTAACCTGTCAGCCCTTCAAGTCGCCGCGGATTTCCTGGTTATCAGTCAGTTCACGCTGCTGGCGGATACGAAAAAAGGCCGCCGGCCCAGTTTTACAGGTGCCGCCCTGCCGGAGCAGGCCGAGAAGATTTATGACTACTTCGTTAACAAGCTGGGCGAATCCGGGTTGAAAGTTGCGACCGGCAAGTTCGGCGCCCACATGGTGGTGACAATTGTAAACGACGGCCCGGTGACCATCATGCTGGACAGCAAGGAAAAACTTCCCTGACAGGCCAACACCTCTAGTTGCAATTAGTTGCAATTGCATTAGTTACCGTGCAATAATTAACGCATGAGCTGCTTAGGAGCTTTAAAGTCTAAGGGTTATCGCCTTACCCCCCAGCGTTTGATGGTTGTAGAGGCACTGCACAACGCTGATAAGCATACCAGTGCTGAAGAGATTTTTGAGCGCGTTCGGGAAAAGTATCCCTACGCCAACATTTCAACGGTATATCGCACGCTTGAACTGTTGAGGGATTTGGGGTTGGCGGCTGAGATTAACCTGGGTGACGGCATAGTGCGATACCACGCCAAGGAAAACAGCAGGCACCACCACCTGGTATGTACCGGCTGCGGCTGCATGCTTGACCTTCCGGAATCAGATTTGGAGCCGTTGCAGAAATCGCTAATCAACAAGCACGGGTTTAAGGCTGATATCAACCACCTGGCTATTTTCGGGTTGTGTTCGAAGTGCCAGGAAAAACCAAGTTAAGAGCTTGAGGAGGATCTATCATGCATATTCCTGACGGTTACCTCAGTCCGGCCACGTGCGGGACTATGTATGTTGTGACGGCGCCCTTTTGGGTCATCGCCGTTAAAAGGGTCCGTAAAATATTAAATCACCGCACTGTCCCGGCCCTGGCCCTGCTGGCTGCCTTTACATTCATATTGATGATGTTCAATGTGCCCTTGCCGGGAGGTACGACCGGCCATGCCGTGGGTGGAACAATGGTAGCCATTGTGCTGGGCCCGTGGGCGGCCGTGTTAAGCGTATCGGTCGTCCTGGCCATCCAGGCCATCCTGTTTGGTGACGGTGGGCTGACGACATTGGGCGCCAACTGCTTCAATATGGCCGTGGTTTTGCCCATGGTCGGTTATTATATATATAAGGTAATAAGCGGCAACTCAGAGATTGATTCTAAACGACGGCTGGTGGGTGCTGCTGTGGGCAGCTATTTTGGTCTGCTGGCTGGTGCTTTGCTTACCGGGCTGGAGCTCGGCATTCAACCCCTTCTGTTTCATGCCGCGGACGGCACTCCACTTTATGCTCCTTATGCCCTGAATATAGCTATTCCCGTCATGGCAATCGGCCATCTTGCTATTGCCGGACCCGTTGAAGCCATTGTCACAGGGCTTGTCTTCTTATACTTACAGCGGTCCCATTCCACTCTTCTCAGCAGGCAGGCCGTCCAGAGGAGCGAGGGTAAGCTGTGGCTTATTTGGTCCGGGGCGTTGGTGCTGCTGGCATTTGCCACGCCTCTGGGCTTGCTGGCTGCGGGTACGGCCTGGGCTGAATGGGGAGCCGAGGAACTCCAGGAGCTTTTAGGATACATACCTAGGGGATTGCAGAGCATGTCGGATATATGGCATGCCCCTTTGCCGGACTATACCATTCCAGGGACCGGTGATGTGGCAGGGTACATTATCTCGGCCGTGATCGGCATTATCGCAGTAGGTTTTCTTCTCTGGTTGCTAGGCCGCTGGATAAGCCGTAAAGGCTCAGTAAAACAGGGGTCCTCTACCAGCGGGGTATCAAAGGCTTGAGAGAAGGAGATTTTCTCACTAGGAATATTGCCGGCTTCACCCTGGCCCTGGAACACATAGTTCTAACTGAAGACCTGAGCCATGCTGCAGGCCTTTTGCAGGGCCTGGACGCCAGAGTAAAGGTATTAACATTACCGCTTTTCATCGTTATTGTCGGTTTGGCCCGTGATTTCCCCGTCTTAATAGCTGTTTTCATCATGGCTTTGGCTTTGGCCCTGCTATCTAAAGTGCCTGCAGCAGTTTTTCTAAAAAGGCTGCTCATATTCATACCGATATTTACTGCAGTAATTGCTATACCAGCCCTTTTTATTACGCCCGGAGATCCGCTGGTCACTGCATCAGGCAGGACCGTGATTACTGTCCAGGGGGCACGCAGCGCAGGATTGCTGGTCATGCGCGTTGTCGATTCCCTATCGCTTGGTTTGCTGCTGATTTTTACCACACCCTGGAACAAATTACTGGCTGCACTGCGCTGGTTTCATTTGCCGTCAATTGTTATAGATATCCTGGGCATGACCTATCGCTATATATTCCTGTTGCTGCATACGGCCAACTCCATGTTTCTTTCAAGGCAGAGCCGTACCGTTGGCCGTTTCACCGGGGCAGAAAACAGGCGATGGCTGGGCAGGGCTGTTGCTACTGTCATGGTCAAATCACAATATCTCAGCGAAGAGGTCTATCTTGCCATGCTGTCGCGGGGTTACCAGGGTGAGATATATACTTTAAGCAGCCTTGCCTTGAGGCGCCGCGACTTCATTTGGATAGCATTTGCGCTGGCTGCTGCGGCGTTTATGATATGGAGCATTTACCAGTGAATTCGGCAAATAATAGCTTTATATATGAAGCGCGAGACCTGGACTACCATTATCCCGGGGGCATCGTGGCTTTAAAGCAGATATGCTTTAACATCAAGGAGGGAGAGCTTGTAGCCCTGGTGGGAGCCAATGGCTGCGGTAAGAGCACTCTGCTCAAACTTCTTGACGGGCTGCTATTTCCCAGCTCGGGCGAGTTGCTGGCGTTCGGGGCGAAGCTGTCCGAGAAGGTGCTGGAGACCGGGAATTTGGCTGCTGAATTTCGCCGGCGAGTGGGGCTGGTATTTCAGGATCCCGATGTCCAGCTCTTTTCCCCGACTGTCTGGGACGAGGTGACCTTCGGCCCTCTACAACTGGGCATTTCCCGGGATGAAATAGTGTCCAGGGCTAATGAGTCGCTGGAACTTCTGAATATAACCGAATTAAAGGAGCGTCCCCCTTACCTCTTATCCGGTGGAGAGAAAAAGAAGGTGTCGCTGGCCTGCGTTCTGTCAATGCGTCCTCAAGTTTTACTGCTGGATGAGCCAACCACCGGCCTTGATCCATGGAGCCAGGGTAATCTAATTGATTTCCTGCTGCAATGGGCGGGTAAAGATAAGGCACTGGTTTTCAGCACGCAGGATTTAGATGTAGTGGAAGAAGTAGCAACCAGGATAATAGTCATGGGAGCCGGGCATGATATAGTCGCTGATGGCAGGCCGGATCATTTTCTTTCCGATTCCGATTTTCTTCTCCGCCACAATCTTGTCCACGAACATTCTCACAGGCACAAGGAGCTTGTACACCGCCATCCACATTTACACGAACACAGACATGAACACTAAAGGATGGAAATGGCAATACAGTCACCGCCCGGCTTTCCTTTGTAACCCGCTGACCGCATTCCAGATATTGACAAATACTGTGGCGTGGGTTATTATTGCATCCGTTTGCAATAACACTAATTAGCAATTGCTAATTAGTGCATTAAGCCGCTGCAGCTTATGGTTTATATCTACTTATCTATATGGGCTTCTTTTGGCAAGCAAACTCATAAATTATTGATAGGAGGTAAAAGTATGGCATGTTTCCTTGTCCCTGCGGGAGAGGCTATTGTGACAACGGTTGTGCAGAAGGTTGTGGAAAATCAAGAGAAGAAGGCAGGTGGAGGAAAAACCAATCAAGCAGCAGCGAAATGGAGCCAGAGATTGGGTTGGTTAAATAAGATGTTATGGGGTGGGGTCATATTGCTTGCATTGGAACATGTATGGCACGGAGAAGTTGTGCCCTGGCCGCCTTTTTTAACGGCGATGCAAAATCCGGCAGATGTAGCACCAATGCTCCATGAGATTGCGACAATTGGTGTTGGCATGGCCGTACTCGTAACGGTTGTCTGGGTAGTTATGGTGATAATCGCCGAAGCTAAGTCCAGAGTTGTGCCACAGGTGAAGGTAAAGCCCGTTGAGGGAGGTGCATAATGTGGCTTCTGATGACGGCACTGGCTGCAGTAATCACAACTGCGATATGGTATGTCAACGCTCCTGATGATAAATATAAAGTTGGGCTGTTAAGTCTGTTCTTCTGGGGGGCAACACTCATGTGGTTAGCGGACCACGTGATGGCTTACCTGGCCGAAGGTGGAGAATTCTTTGAAATAAACATGGATGCAACGATGCTTGGCATGTCCGTAATCATTCTTGCTCTCATAGTCTGGGTGCTTACTTTGGTTATCAGTGATCCAAAGGGTGTATTAAAAACAGTCCTGAAAACGTAATTTCCGCTGTAGTGGAAACCGTCCCCTAGAAATTCAGGAGGAATAATGAAAATCAAATATCCAAGTATTCTTGGAGTTTTCGCTGCTATATTGATGGTAGCCTCCTTCGTAGTCCCGGCCCATCTGGCCACGCCGTCCGCGGCATCGGCCGATCCGGGCATTATGAAGTGGGATACCCTCAGGGTTCCGGGCAGCATCTTTGGTGTGTATGACATCACCAACTATGTGCACCCGGGTGTCCTTGATGGTCGCGGCAGCTCAGCGCAGGCCATGGCCGTCGGCAACGACGGTGCAACACTGGCCTGGGTCGTCCGAGGCTCACTCGGCGCCCTGTCCGATGCACTGTACAGGCTGACCATCAGTGGTTTTATCTATTCCAACACTGCTGGCATCTTTGCCATCCCGAGCAAGAGCTCGGCTCAGACCAACACCACCGGCTTTGGCTATCCCTGGGGCGCTGCATACGGCTATCCCAACAACCTGCCGGTCAACGTCTATCAGATAGCCATCGCCCCCGATGATCCCAAGTTCATCGCCGTAACCGCTGACCCCGTTGGCGTCAACGGCGTAACTCCCGTCGGCCTCGGCGAGGGCCCCAGGC
>Ga0116202_10000029_pt1 | contig 57103 bp, 62 predicted proteins | sample LakKivw325mmetaG_FD_94479 | JGI IMG/M metagenome (GOLD analysis project Ga0116202, IMG submission 94479) | Anoxic lake water microbial communities from Lake Kivu, Rwanda to study Microbial Dark Matter (Phase II) - Lake Kivu water 325m metaG | ecosystem: Environmental > Aquatic > Freshwater >... | reverse complement strand
CTATTATTTTGAGGTTCCCCTTCTGGCGGAAGAAAGCTAGTATGCTTTCGGCAATCTTGGGCCCGATGGACGGTATTTCCTGCAGCTGCTCTGCGGAAGCGCGCGATAGCTCATCGATGCTGGTAAAATGCTCGGCCAACAGCTCTGCCGTCTGGTCGCCGATGCCAGGTATGCCCAGGGCGAAGATTACCCGCGCCAAATGCCGGTCCTTACTCTTTTCAATGTTGCCTATTATTTTGGTAACGCTTTTATCGGCCATTCTCTCCAGGCCGAGAAGCTGGTCGCGGGTCAGATAGTATATGTCGCCGACATCTTTTATCAGCCCCGCCTCGAACAGCGTCTGCGACATCATCTCGCCGACGCCCTCAATGTCCATGGCGCCGCGGCTGACGAAGTGCTTGATTCGTTCCAACGCCTGGGCGGGACAGGCGGCGTTGGTGCAGCGGTGCATGGCCTCGCCTTCCGGTTTTATTACCTCAGAGCCGCACACCGGACAGCGCTTGGGCATGTGGAAAATCTTCTCCTTACCGGTACGGCGGCTGACGATTGGTTCGACTATCTCCGGTATAACCTCGCCGGCGCGCTGGATCACCACCCAGTCGCCGATGCGTAGGTCCTTGCGGTGTATGTCCTCCTCGTTGTGGAGCGCAGCGCGGCTAATGGTGACGCCGCCCACCTGCACCGGCTCAAGTATGGCATACGGATTGAGGCTGCCGGTCCGCCCCACGTTGATACCGATATCCAGCAGGCGGGTAGTGCCCTGGACTGCCGGGAATTTGTAAGCGACGGCCCATCTCGGCTCCCGGCCAACGTATCCCAGCTCCACCTGATAAGGAATGGAATTGACCTTGGCCACCACGCCATCGGCCTCATAAGGCAGCGACTCCAGGTTCTTAACCCACTTTGCGTAAAAGGCCTTGGCTTCGTCGATGGTGCGACAGCGCGTATTGTTGGGATTTGTCTTGAAGCCCAGAGACTTCAGGTACTGCATGATTTCCCAGTGAGTATCGGGGACGGGCTTGCTCTCGGCCCAACCCAGGCCGTAGATAAATATGTCGAGCGGTCGCTGCGCCGTGATCTTGGAGTCGAGCTGCCTTACCGAGCCGGCAGCGGCATTTCTTGGATTGGCGAACAACGGCAGGTCTTCTTTAGCCCGCTCCTCATTAAGTTTTTTAAAACCGGCCTTGGACAGGTAGACCTCGCCCCTGACTTCGAACCGGGGTGGCGCTTCCTTGGGGACGGAGAGCGGTATGCTATTGATAGTCCGCAGGTTCCGGGTTATGTTTTCGCCGCGGAAGCCGTCACCGCGGGTGGCGCCAACCTCGAGCAGTCCGTTGACGTAAGTCAGCGCGACCGCCAGGCCGTCCATTTTTAGCTCGCAGACCAGGTCCGGCTCCCGGCCGGCCAGGAGGTTCGAAACCCGCCGGTACCAGGCATCGAGCTCTGCATCGGAGAAGGCGTTGGCCAGGCTCAGCAGCGGCTGGGGATGCTCAACGATGCCGAAGGCGGCGACGGGTTCGGCGCCCACTCGCTGGGTAGGTGAATCGGGCGTTATCAGTTCCGGATGCTCGTCCTCAAGCTGTTTCAGCTGGCGCATGAGGTTATCGTATTCCTCGTCGCTGATTTCGGGGCTGTCGAGGACATAGTAGCGATGGTTGTGATAATTTAACAGCTCGCGCAGCTTGTTGATCTTTTGTTTGACGTCAGAGGAGCCGGCCATGATAGCCTCGTTCATAGTATAACATGTTTTAAAACGGTTATTGTGTACCTCCACGAAAACGTGGGTATAGTCCGCTCGGGCGAACGGCTCTATGTAACCTTTGTTTATTTGCTATAATTTGGCAAGAATTGGAAACAGGAGGCATGGAAGGAGACAGCAATGGCTGAAAGCAGCCGAGAAAAATCAACTGTTTCGTTATCGACAAGTCGTCTCGAAGCTTTGACCGATGGTATTTTTGCCATCGCCATGACGCTTCTGGTGCTCACCCTGACGCTTCCCGACGCCATGCAGACAAAGCTTGGACTGAGCGATTTGTTAATTGGCCAGTGGCCCAAATTCTTTAATTACGCGCTCAGCTTTTTACTGCTGGCGGTTTTCTGGGTAGTCGACCATCGGCAGTTTCATTTTATACACCGTACGGATGGAAAGCATCTTTGGATAAACATAGGCATACTGATGTTTGTGGCCTTGATGCCTTTTACTACGGATGTAGTAGGAGATTACAGTCATCAGGCGCTGGCAGAACTTTTATTCAGTGGCAATTTGTTTATATTGGGGCTGCTTTTCTTACTGAACTGGTGGTACGCCTGTTACCATCATCGACTTGTGGCGCCGGATTTGGATAAGAAAATAATTCTCACCGGAATAAGGGCCAATTTCGTAACACCCGTTATTGCCCTTGTTTCAATGGGATTATCCGTCATTCTACCCAGGTGGGCGCTCTGGGTGTATATATTGATTCCCGTTATTCAACTGCACCCGTGGTTTCGTCATCGCGGTTAGAATCAGTTTACAACTATAATTTTAGAGGTTAACGTGGCTAAAATCATAGATTTAAGCCTGCCCCTTGAAGAAAGCCCCAGCGAACCGCAGCCGGTTAAAGTCACTCACCTGCTTCACGGACAGAGCGTTAAGCGAATGTCCGACTACTTCGGCTGCAGCCCCGAGGAGCTGCCGGAAGGATTGGGCTGGGCCACCGATAGTGTAGAGGCAGGTTCCCATTCTGGAACGCACGTTGATGCTCCCTGGCATTATGCACCGACTTCTGAGAGGAAGAAGTCAAGAACCATCGACGAGATGCCGCTGGAATGGTTTTATCATGACGGCGTAGTGCTGGATATGAGGCATAAACCGCGTGGCTCCGGTGTTACCGTCGATGACCTTAAAGCAGCCCTGAAGCAAATTAAATATGAAATTAAACCGTTTGACATCGTCCTAATACAGACCGGCGCCGATAAGCTGTGGGGTAAAAAGGAATATTTCGATGCCGGCTGCGGCATCACCCGTGAATCGACGCTGTGGTTAGTTGAGCTAGGCGTCCGGGTTATGGGCATAGATGCCTGGGGCTGGGACCGCCCCTTCTGGGCGATAAGAGAAGAGTTCGGCAGAACAGGCGATCGAGATCTTTTGTGGGGTGCACACTTCGCCGGCAGAGAAAAGGAATACTGCCACATCGAGAAGCTGGCCAATTTAGACAAACTGCCGAAACCGTTCGGTTTCAAGGTGGCCTGCTTTCCGGTCAAACTGGCGGGCGGTTCAGCTGGCTGGGCACGTGTGGTGGCTATTGTTGAGGACTAGCCGCCGATTCCGCAGCCGTGACGGGCATTCTAATTTCGCCGGCCAAGTTATCCAAAGTATATCCCTGTTTTCTGGCACGCAGGTCGAAGTAGAGCAAGGTTTCTCCTACAGCGATGATAGGTGTTCCGAATAAATTTACAATAAGCGAGGCAACGCATATCCAAACTAATGACAAGGTCGGCAGCCCTGCGGCCATCTCGGTTGTATGTGAAGTATAGGTTGCGCCCATTATTCCGAATATTACCGGTGCCGTCAGTATCATCGTTATTGCACATAAAATCAATCCCAGTAGCAGCAGAACACCGAAGACGCGCCACCAGCTTTCCTTTACCAGTTGCCAGCTGTTCTTGAGTGCGTCCACAGGGCCCAAGCCTTGTAGTAGAGCTGACTGTGTTGAAAAAACCCATCGAATACCTAGATAAGTAATAGGTAAAAGGGCGATGAAAAAGGCGACGACAAACACGATCATGAATAGCAGAATGGATAATATCGGATTGGCGTCAGCATCAGCACTCATGACCACGGGTAAGGATATCAGTAAAGCCGCTGCCATGATACCGAAGACAGCCAGAGAAATGAGGACCAGTGCCCAAAACATGTCTGACAACCTGTTCCAGGAAAAGCTAAAAGCCCGGCCGATGCTGACTGGTCGTTTAAAATATTGCACAGCTACCGCATGAGTAGTGGCTCCTATAGCTAATACCGCTACTGCGAAAGTGATCAGGTTAAGCGGTATCAAGATAAATAAACTTGCGGGATATACATTTTCAACCATGCTATATCTATGAGATAAAAGCTGGGTAAACGCACCTATCACAGCACCTGGTACTGCGGCGACAGAACCTATAGCGACGAGTCGCCAAATGTTGTTTTTATAGATTGTAAAAGTTTCTTTTAGAATTCCTCCTACGTCCCTCGGCCCAAGCGTTCTTTCCATGACGAACTCCTCCTTTTCCCGGTGAATTCGCTTTGCCCGACTGAACTGAACGGCACGATTGTATCAGCGAGCTATAACGTGGTCAAGACTTTTTCTGCATATGTCTTGAGGTTGGGACGCTAAACGGCTACAATTGGTTGTCGTTTTTTTATAATTATGGTACATACGATTATGGAGTGCGCCTGACGTGGTAGAAACATTTCTCTGCCCCAAGTGCGGAGCAGAAAATATAATGGGCTACCGTTTCTGCATGGTCTGCGGGGCCAGGCTGGCTTCATCGGTGCAGCCGTCAGACAAGACCTGCCCGAAATGCAGTTCACAGAGCCCACCCGACTACAGATTCTGCGGCAAATGCGGCGCCAAGTTAAACCCTACCTGTCCAAATTGCGGCGCCGAAGTGCCGGCTGACTCGAGATACTGTCCGAATTGCGCCTTTCTCTGCGGTGAAGGTCGCTATGTCCCGGACTAAAGACGGCGGACTGAAATGAAAACCAGACCGCCACTGTGGTATACGCTCCAGGCAGTATTAAGCTGGATATTCGAAGAGCTCTTACTGGCCGCCGTTGTCCTGTGGCTTCTGCCACATTTTTTCAATATAAATATCCCTTTGTGGGGGCTGGCCGTCCTGATGCTGGCTCTAGCCGTTTTTTCCGGTATTATGTACAGTGTCGGCCGGCGGACATTCTTTATAAGGCCGAAGGGGGCGAGGGATAGTATCATTGGCAGTCAAGGCACTGTAGTTAAACCGTTGACACCGCAGGGTTACGTCAAAGTCCAGGGTGTGCTGTGGAAGGCCGTATCCGGAGAATCGGAGGTTAGCGTGGGAGATGAGGTTGAAGTTACCGGTATAGAAGGTTTGAAGCTCGTGGTAAAGCCAAAAAATAAACCTTCTTCCGGGTAAACATATTGACACACGCCCAATTTGAGGTATAATTAGGTTAACGATAACTATTACTGATAAATAAATGAGAAAAACTAGACAAAAGCAGGCCATACTCGAAGTCTTAAAAAACACGACATCTCATCCCACGGCCGACTGGGTATACCGCCAGGTCAGGAAGGAGATACCTAATATCAGTTTGGGCACCGTATATCGGAATCTGAGGCAGCTTTCCCAGAACGGCGAGATAACGGAGCTTGTGCTTTGCAGTTGCCTAAGCCGCTTCGATGCCAGAACCGATAATCATTATCATTTACGATGTGAAACATGCGGAGGGGTCTTCGATGTTGATGAGCCTTTAAATTCGGAGCTGGATAAAATAGCGGCCCGACGGACGGGTTTCCGGGTATTGTACCATAGACTGGAATTCTATGGGCTGTGTCTGGAATGTCAGCTGGCAGCCGCGGTTGGAGAAAGTTGATGCCGAAAGCAGTGGTTACGCTTGATGAACAGCAGGTGGACAGGTTGGAACAGGCGGTTATCGACCACGACGAGAAGATGGGCTGGGAAATCTTGCATGAGATACGGGCTAGGGTTAAGGCGGCGCAAAATAACGCTTGCGGTATTCAGAAGCTGAGAAAAGAAGACGGTCAGAGACCGTTTAAGTGACCTCGGTAAATGTCATAAGTTTTTAACTTTTTAGCTCTCTATTTTGCGACTATTTTACGATTGATGGTGCATAATATCCTCGATTAGTCGGCGAGGGTATAGTAGACATAAGTTACGTCTGCTTGACAATAATAATGAGCCTACATATATTTAATTTAGGACCGGGTATTATAGCGGGGGTCAATTCGTATTGTCTATCAGCGTGTGAAGCTGCCGTTTTTCGTATTTACGGCTATATAATTGCGCAAGGAAATACAGCTGACTGTAGTGAAATTTTTTGTAGGAGGCGAAATGGCAAAAGAAGTTAAACTCTATTCTACAACTACCTGACCGTGGTGCTTTAAGGTCAAGCAGCTGCTTGACGAGAATAAAATCGTTTACAAGTATCTGGACGTTTCCCAGAACAAAATTGCCCGCGATGAAATGGTGAGCAAGACGGGTAAACTGGTAGTACCGGTCGTCGACATCGACGGCGAGATTTCAATAGGCTACGACGAAAAATGGCTAAAGGAAAAACTGAATGTGCCGTAGAGTCGTCAATGGTCGCTTAAAAAACGCTTAATAGGGCCAAAACGAGTCACTTAACCGAGGAGATATTTATGAGATTGAAAGGCAGCAGGACGGAGGAAGCTTTACGCCAGGCGTTTGCCAGAGAAGTGCGCGTGCAGGCTATCTATAGTTATTTTGCCAAAGCAGCCAGAGAGGCGGGGCTTGACCAGATCGCCGATATGTTTGCGGCTACAGCGCAGAACGAAGCCGAGCACGCCGAACACGAGTTTAAATTTCTGGGTGACCTGGGTGTTACCGAGTCCAATCTTAAGCTTGCCATCGGTCGTGAACACGAAGAGGCCAGCAGGTTATATCCCGAAGCCGCGCGGATCGCCAGTGAAGAAGGTTTCGAGAAAATCGAGAACTTCTTCGAGCGAGTGGGCAAGGTGGAGAAGCGGCACGAGGAAACTTTCAATCAGCTGTTAGAAGCTTTTCGCGGGGAAAAAGAGATGAAGGGCAAGACTGTGGGGCACTCCGCGGTGGATATGGCGGAGCTAATGCTGCCGCATCACAGCAATCCGGCCGGCGTGGTCCACGGCGGTGAGCTCATGAAAATGATGGATAACGCTGCGGGCGTGGTAGCCGCCAGGCACAGCCAGGCTAATCCGGTAACCGGCACGGTGCATGATATCCGTTTCCTTTCCCCCGTTCACGTGGGGGAAGTTGTGCTGATTCATGCCAGGCTAACCTTCGTCGGCCGAACGTCTATGGAGATACGTGTGGAGATCGATGCCCAGAACCTGGCTACCGAGGCCCGCCGGCCGGCTATGACCGCCCACTACATAATGGTGGCCACGGACAACAATGGCAAACCAGTTTCGGTGCCGCCGCTTATTGTTATTAGTGAAGAAGAAGAAAGGCTGTTTAACGAAGGCCTGGCCAGATATAACGAAGTAAAGAAACAAGCTAAAAAACAGGAGATGGGTAATGGGGAATGATGAGAAGCCGGAACGAAAAGTTTACCTGGATAACATGGCCACTACGCCAGTACTACCCGACGTGCTGGAGGCGATGCTGCCGTATTTCCGTCAGGTTTACGGCAATCCCCAATCGATCCATTCCTGGGGTGATGAAGCTAGAGAAGCTATAGAAAAAGCCCGCGAACAGGTAGCCGCCTTAATCGGTGGTGAAGCTGAAGAGATTATCTTCACTTCCAGCGGAACCGAAGCCAATAACCTGGCCATTAAAGGCCTGGCCCAGGGCCAGATAACCAAAGGTAAGCACGTGATTATCTCGGCAATCGAGCATTTCTCGGTGCTGCACGCCGCCAGGACTCTGGAGAAGGCCGGCTTTGAGGTCACCGAAGTGCCGGTAGATAAATACGGCATGGTGGACCCGGATGAAGTGGCCAGCAATATTAAAAAAGAGACCGTACTTGTCTCGGTGATGCATGCCAATGGTGAAGTGGGCACTATTGAACCTATCGCAGATATAGCCAGGAAAGTCAAAGAGGCCGGCGTCTTGTTTCACACGGATGCTGTGGCCAGTACCGGGACCATACCGGTTGACGTGAATAAGCTGGGAGTAGATGCCCTGAGTCTGGCAGGGAACGAATTTTACGGTCCCAAGGGCTCTGGGGCTTTGTGGGTGCGCAAGAGGGTACGGCTAATTCCCTTGATGGACGGAGGTGTGCAGGAAGGCGGACGCAGACCGGGTACCGAAAACGTTCCGGCCATTATCGGCATGGGCAAAGCCGCTGAGTTGGCGGTGCAAGATATGACCGCGCGAAACCAGAGGTTATCCAAGCTGCGGGATAAGCTGATAAAAGGCTTACCGGCTGCGGTTGAACACGTATTAGTTACCGGCCATCCTACGCAGCGTCTGCCACAAAATGCCAGTTTTTGTATCGAATTCATCGAAGGGGAAGGGATGCTTTTATGGCTTGACCGGGAAGGCATTGCGGTTTCCAGCGGCTCAGCCTGCACATCCAAAGCCTTGAAGGCTTCGCACGTGCTGATCGCCATGGGCTTGCCTCACGAAATCGCGCAGGGTTCTTTGCTTTTTGGTCTGGGCATCGACCATACGGAAGCTGACGTAGATTACGTGCTGAATAAATTGCCTCCTATTATAAGCAGGCTGAGGCAGATGTCTCCTTTATACGCCAAATTCATGAAAGAAAAGAGGTGAGAGAATATGCCGGCATATAGCGATAAAGTTATGGACCATTTTATGAATCCCCGGAATGTCGGGGAGATTAAAGACGCCGACGGTGTGGGCGAGGTTGGTAATCCGGTATGCGGCGACATGATGACCTTTTATATTAAGGTCAAGGACAACCGTCTCGAAGACGTTAAATTTCAGACCTTCGGCTGCGGAGCTGCGGTGGCGGTTTCCAGCATGACCAGTGAAATGGCTAAAGGTAAGACGCTCGAAGAGGCCGTTAAAATCACACCTGCCCTGGTTGCCAAAGAACTGGAGGGCCTGCCCAAGAATAAATTTCATTGTTCTAATTTGGGAGCGCAGGCGCTTCAGGAAGCAATCCGTGATTATGCCAAGAAGAAGGGCGTCAAAATCGAAGGTCTACAAGAGAAAGGAGGAGAAGATGAAGGAGAAGAGTGTGAAGTCTGCTAATAAAGCTGGAAAGGCTAAGAAACAGCACAAGTGTCTATGTCCTTATTGTGAAGAGGAACTGGTTAGTGCCAGTTGTCCTTTCTGTCATGCCTGCGGATCGATGATCAGTTACTGTGTCAGTTGCAATTTAATGGTACCGGATGTCGGCGCCACCGTCTGCCCTCAATGCGGTGCACCGTTGAAGAAAGGGCGTAAAAATACCTAACGATTAACAGGTCAGGAGAAACTAGCTATGAAAGCAGACGAAACTCTGGATTGTATGGGGCTTTATTGTCCGATGCCGATAGCCAAGACCGCCCAAAAAATGAAGCAGATGAAGCCGGGTCAGGTGCTGGAAATCCTGGCTGATGACAGAGGTATAAAAGACGACATACCCAACTGGTGCAAGAGCACCGGTAACGAGTGTCTTGGAATCGAGGAGGAAGGTAGCGTCTATCATGCCTATGTCAGGAAGGCGAAATAGGGGATAGTTTAAATGATTGTAGGGCAAGAACAAAAAGAGACTGTGGAAGCCATTCGACTGGCAATTCAGATGGAGATCGACGGTAAAAAATATTACCGACAGGCCAGCCAGCGCAGCGATAATAAATTGGGCAAAGAGCTTTTTCTTTGGCTGGCAGGCGAAGAAGACAAGCACCGCCGTATATTCGCCGGCATATTTAACTCCATAAGAAAACAGAAAGCTTGGCCGGAGATGGGGGTACAACCCGGAAAAGGCCACATTCTGGAAACGGTGTTTTCTGACGCCATGAAAACAGCGGCGTCAACGGTCAAGTCTATCGATACGGAGCTCGATAGCATAGCCGGGGCCATGGAGATGGAGAACAAAACGCGTGAATTCTACCTGAGCCAGAGTCAAAAGGTCGGCTTTGACGCCGGGAAGAAACTGTATTCGGCGCTGGCTGCCGAAGAGCAGGGCCACTATCTGGCTCTGGTGGACTACCGTGAATATCTGATTGACCCGGCCGGTTATTTTCGCAAGGCGGAACATCATTCACTCGACGGTGGTTAATCGATAAATCCGATATTGTATTTGGGCCTGATGGGGGCAGTATTTCAAAAGCATTTATGGAAGGAGTTGTAATGAATCTGCAAGCGCTTCACAGTATGACTTACGGTATGTACGTGTTATGTTCCAAAAAGGATGGCAAATTTAATGGTCAGCTCTCGAACACTGTATTTCAGGTATGCTCGGAACCGCCTGTTGTGGCTTGCGCGCTAAATAAACAAAATTTAACTAATGAATTCGTCTCAGCCAGTAAAGTTTTCACAGTTTCTATCCTGGACAAAGAGACGCCTCTTAGATTCATTGGTAATTTCGGCTTTAAATCAGGAAGGGACGTAGATAAATTTGAGGGCGTCAATTATAAGATCGGAGAGGTGGGCGCACCTATAGTTATCGACAATGCCGTGGCGTATATCGAGGCTAAGGTGATCAACCAGGTAGACGTTCATACACACACCATCTTTGTGGGGGAAATTGTGGCAGCGGATATAATCAAAGAGGGAGAGCCAATGACATATGATTACTACCATAAGGTCAGGCGCGGCACCACGCCCAAGGCTGCTCCGACTTACGTCCAACAATAAATACAGGAGGCGATCATGTCAAAATACCAGTGTCAGATTTGCGGCTATATTTATGACCCGGCTCTCGGTGACCCGGACGGTCACGTGCCAGCAGGCACGCCCTGGGAGAAGTTACCGGATGATTGGGTGTGTCCGGTCTGTGGTGCTACCAAGGATAAGTTCGACAAAATAGATTAACCGACAGCAGAATAAAAAGGTAAGTGAAAGGTTGTAACAGTGACTAAGGCACAGGATAGGAAGCTGTTATTAAAGAGCTTAATCAAGCGGCTGCATGATGGTGCCGACCCCGAGCAAATTAAAGGTGAGTGCCGGGAACAAATCGGCTATGTACCACCTGCCGAGATGGCGCAGGTTGAGGACGAACTGGTAAGGGAAGGCCTGGCTATAGAAGAGCTGCAGAAATTTTGCGATGTTCACCTGGCCCTTCTTAAAGAATCGTTTGACCGGGAGGGGCCGATAGCGCCCGCCGGGCACCCCGTTCGAATTCTCATGGAAGAGCATAAAATTCTGCTGCAGTTTGCCGACGACCTGAAAAAGCTGGCGATGGAAATGAAGGCAGCCGCAAATTTTGCTTCGGCGAGAGAAAAAATGGACCAGCTGGAGCACATAGTAAAGCATTTGAGGGATTCGGACAGCCATTATATCAGAGAAGAAAACGTCCTCTTCCCCTCTTTAGAAAAACACGGTATTAAAGAACCCCCGGCGGTTATGTGGATGGAGCATGACCGAATAAGGGATACCGAGAAGAGCGTTTACCGCATCGTTGATAGCTGTGAAAGCCACGATTTTAAAGATTTCGTGAAACATCTCAACGAGGTAGCTCTGGCGTTGGCTGAAATGTTATCGAATCATTTCTACAAGGAGAACAATATACTGTTCCCGGCGGCGCTCGAGGTCATAGGCAACGACGAATGGATTGATATCAGGCGCCAGTTCGATGAGCTAGGCTATTGCTGCTTTACGCCCGAACCGGTCACGGTGGCCTTTGGAAAAATCGAAAAGGCAGGCGTTAAATCAGAGGTGAAAGGCATGGTCTCTTTTGAAACCGGTAACCTGCTGCCAGAGCAGATTGAAGGAATATTCAATACTTTGCCGGTCGACGTGACCTTTGTGGATAAGGACGATACGGTGCGTTATTTCAGCCAGTCCAAAGACAGAATTTTCCCCAGGGCAAAAGCCATTATCGGGCTCAAGGTACAGCAGTGCCATCCTCAAAAAAGCGTCAATATCGTAAATCGGATACTTGAAGATTTTAAAAGCGGCAAAGAAGACTCGGCACAGTTCTGGATTAATCTGCAGGGTAAATTGGTCCATATCCGCTATTTTGCAGTCCGTCGGGGTGGCAGTTATGTGGGATGTCTGGAAGTGACCCAGGATATTACCCCGATTAAAAAGATAAAGGGAGAGCGAAGACTTCTCCAATACTAACGGGGGTACAATGAAACCGAGAGAAATTAAGCGCGGCGTCTATCATGTAGGAGCGGTCGACTGGGACCGGCGCCTTTTCGATTCGCTGATACCGCTTCCAGATGGGACTAGTTACAACTCGTATCTGATTAAGGGCGGTGATAAAACGGCTCTTATAGATACGGTGGATCCGACCATGGAGCATGTCCTGTTTGACCATCTGGATGAGCTTAAAATAAAGCGGATTGATTACCTTATAGCTAATCACGCGGAGCAGGACCATTCAGGGACTATCCCGCGGGTGCTGGCGAAATATCCCGAGGCAAGGCTGGTGTGTACCCCACGATGTAAGGGAATGCTCATTGACCTGCTCCTGATCCCGGAAGATAGATTTATTACCGTCGAGGATAAGGAAACTGTAACGCTGGGAGACCGGACGCTCGAGTTTATCCATGCTCCCTGGGTTCACTGGCCGGAAACGATGTTAACATATCTGAAAGAAGACAAAATGCTTTTCTCCTGTGATTTCTTCGGTTCCCATCTGGCCACATCGAATCTTTATGTAACCGATGAAGGCCAGGTATATGAAGCCGCCAAAAGATATTATTCGGAAATCATGATGCCGTTCCGCTCAAACGTACAGAAAAATCTGGAAAAGATTAACGATTATGCCATAGACTTTATCTGCCCAAGCCACGGACCCGTGTACGATAAACCCGAGTTTATCATAAAAGCCCATCGCGATTGGGCGTTCTGCGAACCTAAGAACATCGTAGTCCTGCCATACGTTTCCATGCACGGAAGTACCAGAAGTATGGCGGCCTATTTAGTCGAGGCTTTGACCCAGCGGGGGGTGACGGTGAAGCAGTTCGACCTCACCGTGACAGACCTGGGTAAGCTGGCTATGTCGCTGGTAGATGCCGCGACAATTGTCATTGGAACCCCTACAGTACATGCCGGACCACACCCGGAGGCGGCTTATGCGGCATCTCTGGCCAACGTGGTTAGAGCAAACGTGAAATTTGCGTCGATTATCGGTTCTTATGGCTGGGGAGGTAAGACAGTGGAGCAACTGGTAGCTATGATACCTAATCTAAAGGTTGAATTGCTGCCAACCGTAATTGTCAAAGGATATCCCAGAGAAGCTGATTTTATGGCTTTAGACAATCTTGCAGAGACAATTGCTCAGAAACATAAGGAGCAGGGCTTCAAATAAAATGCAGGGGAGGTGTTAAGTGGAAAATAATTACAGAGCATGGCTAAAAGTGAACGATAAACCGATGGCGATGAATCGGTTTGTTGAAGAATTCGTAGCCCGAACTACGGCAGCGGCCGTGGCCTCCCTTAAAGGCGGAGACAACATACAAAATTTTGAAATACACGGGGAAAAGGGCAATATTGAAATCAAGGTTAATAACACTGAAATCCCCATAACCCCTTTTCCCAACGATCTTATTTACAATACACTCAAAGGGATAATATCTTCGTTGAAGGACGTGGATGGAGTGGAGCGCATAGATATCAGCGTCGAAGTTAAATAGACTTACTTCGAAAGATCGGTTTGTAGGGACGACGATGAAGCCTAGCAATTCAGGATTAAACGAACAAATAAAGAAGCTAGCCGATTTGGTTGGCTATCAGGACGGAGCGGTAGTTAGCCGGGAGATCATGAGTGAAAAATCCGGTACCGTAACCCTTTTTGCATTTGATGAAGGGCAGGGCTTGAGCGAGCACACCGCTCCGTTCGATGCTATGGTATATCTCCTTGAAGGAGAAGTCGAGGTAACCATTTCGGGAATGCCTCTACTTTTAAAGCGAGGCGAGATGGTTGTTCTGCCGGCTAATCAGCCCCATGCATTAAAGGCAACCAAGAGGTTCAAGATGATGCTTACCATGATGAAACCATGTTAGTAGGACTATGAGAAGATGACGACAAAAACTGCAAATAATAAGTTAGAAAAAGCCCGGCTCAACGTGACCGGCATGACCTGTACTACCTGCGCCCGCACCATCGGCAAAGGACTTCGCGAAACACACGGAGTCAAAAGAGCGGACGTCAACTTTGCTGCCGAACAAGTTTCGATGGATTACGACCCGCGCAAGGTGAATCTGGCTGAAATCAAACATACTATTCAGGAGCTGGGCTACGGTGTAGCTACTAAGAAATCAATATTCCCGGTCAGCGGAATGACGTGTGCTTCTTGCGTGGGCAGGGTGGAGGATGCTTTGTCCGCTGTGCCCGGTGTAGTCTCAGTCAACGTCAATCTGGCTTCGGAAAAGGCAACGGTGGAATATACCGATGACATGCGCGTGGCCGATTTACAGAAGGCCGCCGAAGACGCCGGCTATGACCTGGGCCCGGAAGCGGCGACTCTGGAGGATGTGAGCACGGCTTCCCAGAGAGAGATGAGAGTAGTCAGAAACCGGTTCATTGTTGCCATTATTCTCGGCGCCGTAATTATGATGCTTGGCCTTATACCAGTGGTGATGATGCAGCCTTATACGCCTTACTTGCTGTGGGCATTGGCCACGCCGGTGCAGTTCTGGGCAGGTTGGAGATTTTATAGAGGAATGTGGGGCGCTCTGAGGCACCGAACCGCTGATATGAACACGCTTATCGCCGTCGGCAGTTCAGCAGCCTACTTTTATAGTGTTGTAGCCGTTCTTTTTCCACGCCTGTTTACCAGCGCTGGTCTATCACCAAACCTGTACTTCGATACGTCAGCGCTGATTATTGCCTTGATATTATTTGGTCGGTACCTGGAAAGTCGTGCCAGGAGCCAGACCTCAGAGGCGATAAAAAGACTCATAGGCCTTAATCCTAAGACCGCGGTTATCATACGTGACGGCAAGGAAACGGAAGTTCCGGTGGAGGAAGTTAATGTGGGAGATATCGTTATTGTCCGCCCCGGCGAAAGGATACCGGTGGACGGAGTGGTGAGGCAGGGTTATTCCAGCATTGATGAGTCGATGATAACCGGCGAGAGCTTACCGGTCGACAAGAAAGTTGGCGATGAAGTCATAGGCGCCACCATAAATAAGACTGGCAGCTTCCAGTTTGAGGCAACCAGGGTAGGCAAAGATACGACTCTGGCCAGAATTATCCGGCTGGTAGATGAAGCCCAGGGCAGCAAAGCTCCCATTCAGCGCCTGGCCGATGTTATAGCCAGCTATTTTGTGCCGGCCGTAATTGGAATTGCACTGGTTACTTTCATTATTTGGTTTTTTGTCGGTCCGCAGCCGGCCTTGACTTTAGCCATTCTTAACTTTGTGGCGGTGCTTATTATTGCCTGCCCCTGCGCTTTGGGTCTGGCTACACCGACCGCCATAATGGTGGGTACCGGTAAAGGTGCCGATAACGGCGTACTTTTTAGAAGCGGAGAATCTCTGGAAAGGCTGCACCAGATTAATACTATACTACTCGATAAAACCGGCACGCTGACACGGGGTGAGCCGACGGTGACCGACGTGCTGGCAGCTACCTCGTCTTCTGAGAACGACGTGCTGCGCCTAGCGGCTTCGGCTGAAAAAATCTCAGAGCATCCCCTCGCTCAGGCAATAGTTAAGGCTGCTTCCGAAAGAAATTTGAAAACATCGCGCGCCTCGGACTTTAATGCTTTGCCCGGGTTAGGTATCGAGGCTTCGGTGAGTGGCAAGAAGGTAATGCTGGGTAATCTCAAATTAATGAAAGACAGGCGTATTTCTTTAAACGGGCTAGGTGACAAAGCCGAAGAGCTTTTCCAGGAGGGCAAGACGGTCATGTTTGTCTCCGTTGCCCGCCAGGTGGAAGGCATAATTGCCCTGGCAGACACTCTGAAACCTGAATCTAAAGAGGCAATTCAGGCCATTCAAAAGATGGGTATAGAGACGGTGATGATTACCGGCGACAATCGTCGTACAGCCGAGGCAATTGCCCGCGAGGTCGGTATCCAGCGTGTTTTGGCCGACGTTCTACCCGAGCACAAAGCGGCGGAGGTTAAGAAATTGCAGGATGGCCGCGTGGTGGCCATGGTAGGAGACGGTATCAATGACGCCCCAGCCCTGGCCCAGGCGGATGTCGGCATAGCCATCGGAACCGGGACGGATGTAGCCATGGAAACAGCGGAGGTCACGCTGATGCGCGGGGATTTAATGGGAATAGTAACCGCTATATCCCTCAGCAAGCGCACCATAAATATAATCAGACAAAACCTGTTCTGGGCGTTCGGTTATAACGTGGCTCTGATACCGATAGCCGCCGGCGTACTGTATCTGGTCTTTTCCCGGACCGGCGTTCCGGTCGGGCTACGGTTCATATTCGGTGACTATGGTTTTCTAAATCCCATCATGGCGGCGGCCGCTATGGCAGCCAGTTCCATTACGGTGGTATCTAACTCGCTACGCTTGAGAAGATTCAAGCCTGCTGGTCTTGATAAATAATCGTAGGAGGTAAAGATATGGCAATAGATCCGGTATGCAAGATGCAGGTGGATGAAAAGAAGGCTCCGGCTACCTCAGAGTACAAAGGCAAGAAATATTACTTCTGTGCTTTGGGGTGCAAGAAGGCTTTCGACAAGGACCCGGAAAAGTATATTGGTAAGAATGAAAAGTAAGTCACTCACCTTAACAGGCTGCGCAAAATAAACTGACGGAGCGACAATGAATAAGGAAGAAATTATTGCTTTGCTTAATGAAGACCTGCAGGGTGAACACGGCGCCATTATCCAGTATCTGGGTCATGCTTATGCCATGGGTGAGGGGGAATTAGCCTGTGAAATAGAAGCTATTGCCCGGGAAGAAATGCGCCATCTCGATTGGCTGGCCGAGACGATAATCGAATTAGGCGGCAAGCCGAACATGAATAGAGGCAAAATGAGGACTGGGGGTAAAACCGTATCAAACTGGATGCAGAATGACGTGCTTCTCGAAGACGATGCCATAACCATGTATAGGGAGCACATTAAAATTATCGACGACCCCACTATTAAGAGATTGCTCAAGCGGATTCTCTCTGACGAAGAGTCACATCACGGCGACTTCACCCATTTTGTAGAGAAAACTGAGAGGGTAGGCGTTAAGGATCTGAGAGGTGACCGCAAGGATAGGGTGGCCGAAATTCTCAACTGGGGCATTGAACACGAATACACCGTTATTTTGCAATATCTGCTTCACTCGTATCTGGCAACGAATGAGCATATGAAAGTGGAAATGGAGGACCAGGCCATTAACGAGATGCAGCACATGGGCTGGCTTGCCGAAGAAATGGTCAGTGGCAAAGGCAATCCCAGGCTGGAGCATACCGGGCTCGACAAGGCCGAGAAAATGGGCGATATGCTTCTCGATGACATTAAAATAGAGAAAGAAGTGGCTGCGATGTATGACCGCGCCACTAATGAAGTCGACGATCGCAACCTAAAGAAGCTGTTTAAGCGGATCAGGGAGCACGAGCTGTATCATGTTGAGGTATTTGATGACCTGCTCAAAGAAATAAAGAGATCGTAGACCACAAATGCCAGTTGTCGTTAGAGAAGGAAGATAAAATGAAAAATAGTCTGGCAGGTCTTAGTCGATGGTTTGGATTACTTATTGTCGTTGGAGCCCTGTTTATCCCAGCGGCTATGTTGGGTACTGCCTGTTCTTCCCCGGAGACATCACCGGTGCCGCCATCGGCTTCCACAGAGCCCCTTTCAAATCCCCAGACACCCCGGGAACCACCGCCTGCGGATACAACCATGCAACCAACGGCCACGTGGGCTGCTGACGGAGTCATCAGTTCCGGGGAATATCCGAATACAAACACATACGGCGACTATGAAATAAATTGGAGGAGCGAAGAGCAATATATTTGCATCGGGCTGAAAGTTAAAACAACCGGCTGGGTGGCTGTTGGCATGCAGCCGGGGCTGACTATGAATAACGCCGACATCATTCTGGGCGATATAAGCAATGATCAAGTAGTAGTTTACGACCAATACTCGACGGGCAATTTCGGCCCTCATACTTCGGACGAACAACTTGGCGGCACCGACGATATCCTCGAGTTCGGCGGTAAAGAGATAGCTGGTTATACAATTATTGAATTCAAACGGGCGTTGGATACCGCTGATAAATACGACCGTCCGCTAGCAACTGGCTCAAACAAGATAATCTGGGCATATGGTTCGGATGACCAGATTCAAGTAAAGCACAGCACACGTGGCTATGGGGAAATCGGTCTTTAGGCTACCCCCGCTACTTTAAATGGAAGTTAAGGATACCTAATGAACGCGGTTATGAAAGGTTACATTGTCCTTTCGCTGGCCTTAATAGCTCTGGGAATGACTGTTGGCTGTACACCGAGTACAAGTCGCCTGCAACCCGTGGAAGTCAAGGAGTACCAGGGAGAGAAGTTGTCGTCGATCAACGATTTTCGGGAAAACTCAATCAAAGGCCCCCAACATATTGATGTGGCCAACTATAAGCTGCAAATTACAGGGCTGGTAGAAAATCCAGCGGAATATACTTATGACCGGGTTATTAACAATTACCAGAACTACGAGAAAGTTGTGCAGTTGGACTGCGTAGAAGGCTGGAGTGTTAATATTTTATGGCAGGGAGTGTTGATTAAGGACTTGCTGGCCGATGCCAAGGTTGAACCTGAGGCAAAGGTAATTATATTCCATGCTTATGATGGCTACACCACCTCTGTGCCCCTCGATTACATTATTAATAATAATATTCTAATCGCCTACAAGATGAACGGCGTCACGCTGCCACCGGAAAGAGGTTTCCCTTTCGAGTTGGTGGCTGAAAGTAAGTGGGGATACAAATGGGAAAAATGGGTGACTCAAATCGAGCTTTCTGACGATGTTAACTATCGTGGTTATTGGGAAGAAAGAGGCTACTCCAACAGCGGTGATCTCAATAAAGACTTCATTGGCCCATGAGAAATGTACTAAAGGAAAACATAGCCAAACAGGCGGTACACTGGTTGCTGCTGGCTGTGCTCGTCCTGTACGTCTTGACCGGTTTCGGTATTACAGCCTTTAGAATAGTCGAGTTTTTAACCTTCGGGCTTCTGGGCAAAGCCCTGGCTTTCCAGATTCATGACGAACTGATAATTCCCTTTGTAGTTCTCCTGGGTTTGCACATCTATCAACAAACGGGAAAGCGCCGTAACACCGAGGGCGTGAGTTGAATACAGAAAAAGATGCCACAATGATTTTAGGAGCAGACAGTAAAAGTTTGGAGGCTTTTCATGAGTGAAAATTCACAGCGCAAATTATCAGTAACTTTGTGGGCATTGACAGGTGTGATTCTGGCGCTACTAACACTTCAGGGTATAAGCGGAAATTGGATTACTTACTTTATTATTTTGCCCGGCGGCCCGGCCGGCTTAAGCCAGATTTTAATTGTATTCCTGGTTAAGCTGGTTTTATATCATAGAATAATGGGATTCGTTATAGGGCTGCTTTCAATTTTGGTGCTGATCTTCGCCTTTTTACGGCTCTGGAGCAAATATGTAAGGCTCTTCGCGGTTCTCGGTTTTATTATTACAGCGACAGCCGCTATGGGCGGCTATTTGTTTGTCAAATCCGGGTTTACCGACCGCTGGCCCCTGGGCCAAATGTCAGACGCTTTTATCGGCTGTTACGCTGCCTACTTTTTACAGCTTTTCTTTATGAATAAAACCCCTGGCTTCCGGTCTAGTGCTAAAGAAAGCTAAGATAAGGTGGAATAAAATAATCTTGACATCCCGGGTCAAAGGTAGTAGAAATAGCGGGTGCGATTAATCCCCTGTAGATGAACAATATCCGTTCCTCTTTCAGGAGGTGGTAGATGACGGGTAACCAGAAAACAAAAAAACAACCCTCAGATGATTTGAAATCTCTAAAGAAGCGGATTGCCGAATTGGAGGTAGTCCAAGCCGAATATAAGCGCGTAAAACACGATATCAAACTTCGTGACCAGATATTGGACAAATCGGTCCAGATTTTGGAAAGCACTATCGATCCCATATTTGTTCATGATGTTGACGGACATTTGGCTTATGTTAACGAGGCTGCCGCCCGGACACACGGTTATCCGAAGGACGAATTGCTTAAAATAAATATGCGTAAATTGCGGGTGAACGACTCCACCGAGCTGTTTGAGAAGCAAATCAAGCAAATCGTCTTCGAGGGAGCTGATGTTTACCAAATAGACCATTATCGTAAGGACGGCTCCATAGTACCGCTGGAAATTAATACCAGAGCTGTCGAAATAGATGGCAACATGCTTCTTTTCAGTTCGGCCCGCGACATCACGGAGCGCAAACAAACGGAACAAGCCCTGAAGGAGAGGGAAGCCAGGTACAGGTACCTTTTTGAATATAGCCAGGTAGCCAACGCGCTGGTTGGATTAGACGGCACAATAATAGATGCTAATGAGGCGGCGGCGAAGCTCTACGGGTATAACAAGGACGAGATAATCGGTAAAAATTTACTTGAATTTTTCACACCCGACAGTGCTCAAAAGGCGGCGGAGGCCATCGCCGGTGGTTTGCAGGGCGAACGCGCGGCGGCTACTGAGTTTGATGTCATTACTAAACAGGGGCCAAGAACTTTTTTCTTTCCAGGCGGTTATCATGTGGTGGTAGAAGGCGGCAAGGAGACAGGATTTTTAATTAGTGCTGTTGACATAACAGAGCGCAATCAGGCAGAGAACGCCTTAAAACAATCGGAGGAGAGATACCGGACAATTTTGGAAGAGATGGAGGACGGCTATTTTGAAGTCGATCTTGCCGGCAATTTCACATTTGTGAACGATGCAGTCTGCGGGCAGCTGGGGTATCCGAGAGAAGAACTTGTAGGCATGAATAATCGAAACATCACCGCGATTGATGATGTGGCGGCGGTTTATGAGGCTTTTAACCGGGTATATCGTAAGGGACAACCGTTGCGCGACTTTGTTTTCAAAATTGTAAGGAAAGACGGTGGTATCGGGCAGGGTGAAATATCTGTTTTTCCAATACGGAATGAGGCAGGCGAGATTACCGGTTTCCGTGGAATCGGCCGCGATGTAAGTACACGTCTGCAAATGATAGAAGATTTACAACGCTCGGAAGAAAGGTACCGAACGGTACTGGATGAAATGGAAGAGGCTTATTACGAATTGGACCTTTCCGGCAAATTGACTTTCTTCAATGACGCTCTGGTCCGCAAGGCTGACCGCCCAAGAGACCAGTTAACGGGCATGGCTTATAAGGAATATACACCGGCAAAGGATGTTAAGCGAATTTATGAGGCTTTTAGCCAGGTCTACAAGACCGGCAGAGCGCTAAAAGGCATTCCAATTCAAGCTATAAAGCAAGACGGATCAATATTATCCAGCGAGGACACGGTTTTGCCGCTGAGAAACAAGGCGGGTGATGTAATAGGCTTTCGCGGTTTGAGTCACGATGTAACAGAGCGTCTCCAGATGATGGAAGCCCTAAGGTTGTCTGAGGAAAGATACCGGACCATGCTCGAGGAGATGGAAGAGGCCTACTATGAGGTGGACCTGGCGGGTAATTTCACGTTCTTCAACGATGCGTTGTGTCGCCAGTTGGGGTATTCCAGAGAAGAACTAATAAGTATGAGCTATAAGGTTTACATACCACCTGAATCGAGAAGGCAAGTATTTGGAGTTTACAATTCTGTCTATCGAACGGGTGAACCCTATAAATTGTTCAACACCTCGCAGATTAAAAAGGACGGCACCAGGATACAAACGGAAGATTCTATCTTTCCGATTCGCAACGAGGAAGGTGTAATAGTTGGCTTCCGTGGAATCAGCCGCGATATTACCGACCGAAAGCGAGCCGAAGAAGAAAGGAAACAACTGGAACAAAAAGCTCAGTTTGCCAGCCGCCTGGCTTCGGTAGGTGAACTGGCTTCTGGTGTTGCCCATGAAATTAACAATCCGCTAACCGCGGTCATAGGTTACGCTCACCTTCTTCTTGATAGAAAAGATATACCTGCGGACATAAAACGGGACGTAGAAGTGATAAACGAGGGCGCTCAACGGGTGGCCGGCATAATTAAGAAACTACTCGTCTTTGCCCGCCAGGCGAAGCCGGAAAGGACCCATGTTGATATTAATGAAATTATTACTACGACGCTCGAGTTGCGGGCATATTCCCTGCAGAGCAGCAATACTAAAGTTATACTCCAGCTCGACCCGGAACTGCCGATGACCGTGGCTGACGCGGGCCAAATCCAGCAAGTGTTCCTTAACTTGATTATGAATGCCGAAGCGGAGGTAAAGCAGGTCCACGGCGGCGGCAAACTCGCAATCAAGACCGAGCAAGTGGGTGAAAACGTGCGGATTTCTTTTAAGGATAATGGATTGGGCATAGCTAAAGAAAACCTGGAACGTATATTTAATCCGTTCTTCACTACTAGAAAAGTTGGTCAGGGGACGGGCCTTGGCCTGAGTGTTTGCCATGGTATAGTGACGGGGCATAAAGGCAAGATATGGGCGGAAAGCCAGCTGGGGAAGGGTGCTACTTTCATTGTGGAGCTGCCCATCGTTGGCGAAACCAAGTCGGCAGAAGTACCACGGCCTATAGTGCGTGAAACCAGGAAAGCCCCTAAAGCGAAAATACTGGTGGTAGATGATGATCTGATGGTGAGGCAGTTTGTAAGCGAGATTCTGGCGGAAGAGGGCCATGAGGTACGAGCTGTCGACAGCGCCGAAGTAGCCTTGGAAGAGGTAAACAACAATAAAGAATATCAGGCTATAATGCTGGATATTAAAATGCCGGGTATGAGCGGTATAGAATTATACCGCCATTTCCAAAAACTGTCGCCGGGTCTGGCTGATAAAGTGGTTTTTATCACGGGTGACATAATGGGAGCGAATACTATGAGCTTCCTTTCCAAGACGAGGGCCCCGTACGTCATCAAGCCTTTTGATGCCAAACAGCTAAAGACGGAAATAAATCGAGTCTTGGCGAGCAAGTGATTTGTAGAAATTAGACTTGGCCGGATTCTGTTTTTAGTCTGTCTAACCAGGCGGTGGATTTTAGCTGTTTCTCGAGTAAATACTTGATATATTCCCGCATTACTTGTTCCAGTTCCGCGGCCAGCTCACGGTTTATTTTAACCTTCAGGACGGCGGCGAAATTACAGTTCTGCCAGAGGCGCAGTACTTTTAAGGCGTTCAACGATAGAGGCCGCGACATCGGTTCTTTGAAACCACATTGATGGCAGAGTATGCCGCCCATTTTGGGACTGAAGAAATTGGTCTCGGGGTTCAGAGGGGAGTTGCACTCAGTGCAGTGCTGAAGCTGAGGGCGGTAGCCGAGGTGGTCCAGGAGATTCAACTCGAAGTATCGCAAAATTGGCTCGCAGTATGTTGGCTGTGATAACTGTTTCAGCGTTTCCAGCAGCAGGTCGAAAAGATGCCGGTCCTCTATATGCTCACCGGTGAATGAATCTACGAGTTCGGCCATGTAAAGGCCCCGTGACAGGCGGTCCAGGTCATCCTTTATCGGCAAGAAGTTATCGATGGTCTGGGCTTGGGTGATGATGTCCAGGTTACGGCCGCGGGCGAGCATCAAGCGGCTGTGCGTCAGAAGCTCTACGTGGCCTCCGAGTTTGCTTTTGGGGCGCCGCGTTCCTTTGGCTACGGCTTTCAGCTTGCCGAATGAGGGTGTATAAATGGTGAGGATTCTATCGGCTTCGCCCAGCTTGATTCGCTTGATGACGATGGCTTCTGTTTGATAAGTCCGGGGAGATGTCATGGTCGGCGGCTGTTCACATTTCCTGGCGGCCTTCTAAGGCGCGGCTGAGGGTGACATCATCAGCATATTCCAGGTCGGCACCGTAGGGCAAACCGCGGGCGAGGCGAGTGATTCTTACACCTAGAGGGGCCACAAGCCGCTGAAGATACATGGCTGTGGCTTCACCTTCCAGGTTTGGATTGGTCGCCAGTATCACCTCGGTCACCATGCCGTCATTAAGGCGCGACAGCAACTCCTTTATTTTGAGCTCGTCGGGGCCTATACCGTCAGACGGCGATATGACGCCATGAAGCACATGGTAAAGCCCTTTGTATTTCTTGGTACGTTCCAGCGGCAGTATATCTATCGGCTCTTCAACAACGCAGATTTTAGTGTGGTCGCGTTCTGCATCCCGGCATACAGCGCAGGGGTCGGAGTCCGTGATATTGAGACAAACGGAACAAAGAGCCAGTTTCTCTTTCAGGTTCCTGATGGCGTCGGCCAGGGCGGCCACTTCACCGGCGGGAGACCGGAGCAGGTAATAAGTTAAACGCTGAGCGCTTTTCGGCCCGATGCCCGGCAGCTTACCGAATTCCTCGATTAGCCTGGAAATAGGCTCAGCAGTTGAGGTTGAATCCGTGCTCAACTATGCTCCTTAAAACATTCCCGGGATTTTTAGGCCGGCGGTCAAGCCGCTAAGATGATTGGCCGCCATATCCTGAGACTTTTGAATAGCTTCATTAACGGCTGCAACCACCAGGTCCTGGAGCATCTCGACGTCTTCGGCATTGATGACCTCGGGCGATATGGTCACCGATTGAATTCTTTGCTGGCCGTTAATCACTATCTTGATGGCTCCACCCCCGGAGCTTACTTCGGCCGTCATCTCGGCCAGTTCTTGCTGGGCTTTAGCCAGCTTAGCCTGTAAGTCCTGTGCCTGGCGAAGTACAAACTTGTTCATTCATCCTCCATTCTGGGCTTCCTGCCGACGATGGTAGCGCCATAGTTTTCCTTGGCGGCTTTTACGAGGGGGCTCTCCGTTTCAAGCTTCACTTTTGGCCTGGGCGCAATAAGAATGCAGCGCACCTGGTAAGAATGACCGAAGACCTCACGGAGCTTCTTCTCCACCAGATGTCTGTATTTGGGGTCTTCGATATATTCCTTGTGAAACTTATGATAGAAACCCAGCGTCAGCGTGTTGTTTTCTATGGATACGGGTTCACAGGAGCTGCGCAAGAAGGCATCCAGGTTGCCTTTGGAGCCTTCGCCACGCATGGCATTAACAAAATCTTTCCAACGACTTCGTATGTCTTCCATCTCGGAAGAAGGCGATGTCTCAGGAGCCTTGGCCTCACTCGTCTCAGTTCCGGTTCCGGCACTCTTGGCCGGCGCGGGAACTGTAGCTTCAGATTTAGCTTCCGCTTTGGTATCAGCCTCAGTTTCTATCTTGGCTTCTGATTCAGCCGAGGCTTCTGGCTTTACTTCTGTTTCGGCTGGCGCCTTGGCTTTATGTTTTGCTTCCGGTACCTGCCTGGTTGATTTGGCCGGCCGGCTGGCCTCTGCAGTCGGCTCTACAGGTTCGGACTTTTTGGTTTTGACCGGCTCTCTGGCTTCCCCTGTGGTAAGTACACAATCGACCAGCGCCAGTTCCAGGGGAAGCGGGGAGTAATTATCCAGGCGAAGGTCGATCTCGCCGAAGCGCTTGACAGCGACTAAAAGGTAGTCAAGGCCGGCGCCCTTGGCTAGTTCCTTTATCTCTATTAAGTCGTCGACGGTAACGTCTATAACTTCTTCCGAGCCGGACTTTACCAGCAGCAACTCTCTTAAATAGTCCACCAGTTCCCGGTTGAACTGGCGGAGGTCGAGCCCGTCACCGGCGACGCTGTTTATCGTCTTTAGGCCGGCTGTGATGTCCTTGTTGACGATATTTTTGGCCAGCTCTCGAATGCGTAAGTCTCCGCTGATGCCCAACATTTCCTGCACCTGGTGCAGTTCGATATCATGACCGTAGTATGTAACCAATTGCTCCAGCAGATTTTCACCGTCACGTAGGCTTCCGGTGGTGACCTTCGCAATCAGTCTCAAGGCTTCAGGCGCGATCTTGATATCCTCCTTTTCGCAGATAAAGTTCAGCTTGGAGATAACCGACGATTGCGACAGACGGTGAAAATCGAATCTCTGGCAGCGCGACATTATAGTCGGTAGCACTTTATGCGGTTCGGTGGTAGCCAGTATGAATATGGCGTGAGGAGGTGGCTCTTCCAGCGTTTTAAGGAAGGCATTGGAAGCCTCTTTGGTTATCATGTGTACCTCGTCTATGATGTAGACCTTGTAGCGGGCTATGTTGGGCGTATAGTTGACCTTTTCTCTGAGGTCGCGGATTTCATCGATGCCACGATTGCTGGCGGCGTCTATTTCTATGATATCGGGGGCGCTGGCTTCGTTTATAGCTTTGCATGAGTCACAGATATTGCACGGCTCGCCCTGTTCTGGATTAAGGCAATTTACAGCTTTAGCCAGTATGCGGCCGGTGCTGGTCTTCCCTGTGCCTCGAGGCCCGCAGAAAAGGTAGGCATGGGCTACCCTTCTGCCAGACACTGCGTGGCGAAGTGTCTGGGTTACATGCTCTTGTCCTACTACTTCCGATAGGTTTTGAGGACGCCATTTGCGGTAAAAGACCTGGGAGGACATGCCGTAATTATACCCCATATTGTGCCGCTGACTAAAGTAAATTTATCGGTCTTAAGGGGGTGTAATATCTAGTTCCTTGGTCTATGGAAGAATAACTTCCGTAAATGTTAATAGCTCCAGAAATGATTGTGCACAGATTCCAGTGCTATGATATAATTGTGCGTTACGGATATCGAAGGAGAATAATTTGGACAAAGAGAAGAAGAGCGCTATTGTCGCGGAGTACAAGGTACACGATGGTGATACCGGCTCCACGCAAGTCCAGGTAGCGCTGCTCACCGAGAGGATTAACCAGCTCTCAGAGCATTTAAAGGCACATCCTCACGATCATCATACCCGCCGGGGGCTTCTGAAGCTCATAGGACAACGCAGGCGCCTGCTGGCCTACGCTTCGAAGACGGACATTAAGGGCTATCGGAGCTTGATTTCCAAGTTAGGCCTGAGAAAATAAACTCGTAGCGTTGGGGGTAGGTTATGTCTGAGTCTGTCCAGGGAGAAATTGGGGGCAGGTGCCTAACTATAGATACAGGTAAGCTGGCGGCACAAGCCGAAAGCGCCGTCACCGTTCGCTACGGCGATACGGTTGTTTTAGTCACCGTCTGTATCAGCGAAGAGCCACGTGGCGATGGCGATTTCGTTCACTTGACCGTGGATTACGAAGAACGCCATTATGCTGTTGGCAAAATTCCCGGTAGCTTCATCAGGCGTGAGGGACGTCCAAGCGAAGAGGCCACTCTCGCCGGACGGTTAACCGACCGCAGTCTTCGTCCGCTTTTCGATAAAAACCTCCGTAACGATGTTCAAATCGTAGTTACTGTCCTGTCCACCGACCAGGAAAATGACCCTGATATACTGGCTGTGAACGGGGCTTCAACTGCCATGCATATGTCCTCCATCCCCTTCTACGGCCCGGTAGCCGCAGTGCGTGTTGGATATCTGGATGGTAGACTGGTACTAAACCCAACCCTGCCTCAATTAGCCGATAGCCAACTCGATCTTGTTATCGTGAGCACCAGAGAGGCGGTGGTTATGGTGGAAGCCGGTGCCAAGGAAGTCGCTCAAGATATAGTCCTGGAGGCAATTAACTTCGGGCACCAGGCTAATCAGGACATTTTAAATATCCAGGAGAAAGTGCGCCAGGCTTACGGCAAACCTAAGATGGAAGTGAAGGCCGCCGAGGCCGCCACTGATTTGCCGAACTCACTTGCGGCGGAATTCGAGGGCATTTTAGGCCGGGCAGTCGGCATAGCCGAGAGAGCTAAACGTGAGAAGGCAATCGCCGATATTAAACGTGAAGCAGTAGAAAAGTTTAAAGAAGAATTCCCTGAAGCCGATATAAGCGGTATTCTGGAAAACCTAATTAAGAAGTCGGCCAGGGACCTGATCATGGTAAATAGACGGCACATAGACGGACGCCAACCCAACGAGATACGACCCATCAGCGGCGAGGTAGGTTTCCTGCCGCGGACGCACGGTTCGGGAATATTCAACCGGGGACTCACCCAGGTATTGACCATTACCACACTTGGTTCCCTTCGACAGGAACAACTTATTGACGGTCTTGGGCTTGAAGAGACCAAGCGCTTCATGCACCACTACAATTTCCCTCCGTTTTCTACCGGCGAGGTAAAACGCCTAGGCTCACCCGGGCGCAGAGAGATAGGCCACGGCGCTCTGGCGGAGAGGGCACTGACGCCCATAATTCCATCCGAGGATGAATTTTCCTATACCATTCGTCTGGTATCGGAGGTGCTAAGCTCCAACGGCAGCACCTCGATGGCAAGTGTCTGTAGCTCAACGCTGGCTTTGATGGACGCGGGTGTGCCGATTAAAGCTCCTGTAGCCGGTATCGCCATGGGCCTGGTAACCGGAGATAACAATGACTATGTCGTGTTGACGGATATCGAGGGCATTGAAGACGCCTATGGGGATATGGATTTCAAGGTTGCGGGAACCGCCAAAGGGATAACAGCCCTACAATTGGACATCAAACTTAAAGGCGTAAGTTGCGATATATTGGCCAAAGCTATCAAACAAGCCCGGGAAGCCCATACTGAAATATTGGGTAAGCTGAGCCAGATTATCAGCGCCAGCCGCTCCGAGCTGAGCCCGTACGCTCCACGGATGTACAAGATGACGATAGACCCGGGTAAAATAGGGGCTGTCATCGGGCCGGGCGGCAAGACTATACGTTCCATTATCGAAGAAGCGAAGGTCACCATAGACGTTGAGAACGATGGTACTGTGATTATCGGTTCGCCCAGCGAGGAAGCAGCTCAGAAGGCAATAGCCAAAATAGAAGGTCTAACCAAGGAAGTAGAAGTAGGCGGGATTTATACTGGAAAAGTCACCCGTCTGACCAACTTCGGCGCCTTTGTAGAGATACTTCCGGGTAAAGAAGGGTTGGTCCATATCAGCGAACTGGCAGACTATCATGTGGCTAAGGTTGAAGATGTGGTCAAGGTGGATGATGAGATAACGGTCAAGGTTATAGAAATTGATCATCTGGGTAGAGTAAACCTGTCAAGACGGGCAGTTTTTTCGGATTCGGGGGCACCAGGAAGCAGCGAGGCGCCAAGACCTCCGGTAAGCCATCGCCCTCCTCCAAGGCAACAGAAGTTTAGACCCGGCGGTCCGAAGCGCGACAACAAGGATAACCGACGCCAGCCTCCTAAATGGCGTTAAATCCTTTACGTTATCAAAAATCGAGGGGTGGGAAATGGAACCGATAACAGTATTGGTGCATGGTGCTCTAGGTAGAATGGGGAAGGAGGTGGTGGCCGGCATAAGCCGAGACCCGGAACTGAAGCTGGTTGGTGCTGTTGACATTAAGGCCACACAAGACCTGCTGACTTTGCCTGACGGCTCGACGAAAATACCTCTTTCGTCAGACTTAAGTTCGCTTCTGGAAGCCCATCATCCTAAGGTATTGCTGGATTTCACTATTGCCGAAGCCGCCATGTCCGCAGCACGAATATCGCTTAAAAAAGGCGTTAACGCCGTCATAGGCACCTCCGGTCTATCAGATGAAAACCTTGAGGAAATTGCCCGCATGGCTAAGGACAATAAGGTTGGTGCTATAGTGGCACCTAACTTCACCATCGGCATAGCGGTGCTATTGAACGCGGCTAAAGAGGCAGCCAAATTCTTTGACTATGTCGATGTTATTGAAATGCACCATCAGGAGAAGGTCGATGCACCGTCCGGAACTGCTATTGCCACCGCAAAAGCTATGTCGGAAGCTAGAGGCAAACCTTTTCTTCATACTCAAACAAAAAAAGAAACGCTCCAGGGAACTCGCGGCGGCGAGATTGACGGGGTATCAATCCATAGCGTAAGATTACCTGGTTTCCTTGCGAGTCAGGAAGTTGTTTTTGGTGGACTGGGGCAAACGCTGAGCATCCGTCATGATACCATAAGCAGGGAATGCTATGTTCCGGGTGTTATAATAGCCATTAAAGAAATTGTGAACCGCAAAGGATTGATTTTCGGTCTTGATACTCTGTTAAATTTAAGGAAGGGTTAATGAAGTCATACCATGTGGCGATAGTCGGCGCCACCGGAATGGTGGGGCAGGAATTCATAAAGGTACTTCAACAGCGCAATTTCCCGCTGGCGTCCGTGAGTTTATATTCTTCAGACCGCTCGGCCGGCAAAAAGCTGTACTTCGGCCATCAGGAAATTGAGGTACGGGAAACTGCCCCCGAGTCTTTTCAAAGCGTGGACATTGCACTTTTTTCTGCTGGCTCGGAAATCAGCCGCTACTTTGCTCCCATAGCCGCCAGATCCGGTGCGCTGGTGATCGATAACAGCGCCTCTTTCAGGATGGAGCCAAAGGTGCCGCTGGTGGTTCCCGAGGTGAATCCCGAAGATATAAAGTCACACCAGGGAATTATCGCCAATCCCAACTGCTCTACAATTCAAATGGTAGTGGCAGTGCACCCACTGCATAAAGTAAACCCAATAAAGCGGATTGTGGTTTCCACCTATCAATCGGTCTCCAGTACCGGGGCCGCGGCTATGGAAGAGTTAACCACGCAGGCCAAACTGGTGCTGGATGGGCAAAACGTGGTGCCTCACGTCTATCCTCATCAGATTGGATTTAACTTGTTACCCGAGATAGACGTTTTCTTGGATAGCGGCTATACCAAGGAAGAATGGAAAATGGTTGAGGAACCGAGGAAAATAATGCATGCTCCCGATATGGCTATATCCGCTACCTGCGTCAGGGTTCCTGTTTTTATTGCACATAGTGAAGCGGTGAATCTAGAGTTTACGGATCCTATGAGCCCGGAGGATGCCAGGCAGATACTGTCTAAGGCTCGGGGCGTTAAGGTACTGGATGACCCCAGCGTGAGCCTTTATCCTATGCCCTGGCTGGCGGCGGGGTCGGACGATGTTTACGTGGGGCGCATTCGCACAGATGCTTCTCATCCCAGAGGTCTGGTGATGTGGGTAGTCAGCGATAATTTACGTAAAGGTGCCGCTTTAAACGCCATTCAGATTGCCGAAGAAGCCAGTCGGCGGGAATGGGTCAAGAGCACCAAATAGTCCTGTAAAAGGAGGCTAGCCGTGAAGGAGTTCGGTCGATTATTAACAGCCATGGTTACCCCATTTAACGCCAAGAATGAAGTTGATTATACCCAAGCCAAAAAGTTGGCTAAAGCTCTGCTCGCGTCGGGAAGCGATGGTGTAGTAGTATCGGGCACTACCGGGGAAAGTCCAACGCTGACCCAGGATGAAAAGCTGCGCCTTTTCTCCGAAGTCAGAGAGGCTGTGGGCGATAAGGGAACGGTCATAGCCGGCACCGGCAATTATTGCACCGCGGAGAGCATCGAGCTGACCAAAGAGGCTGAGAAGACCGGAGTCGACGGATGCCTTCTGGTGGTGCCCTACTATAATCGCCCTACGCAGGACGGGTTGTACGAACATTTCAAGGCCATCGCCGGAGCCACCAGGCTGCCTTGTATTGTTTATAATGTACCCTCGAGAACGGTCACTAACCTGGATGCTTTGACCTGTATCAAGCTTAGTCAGATCGAGAACATCGTCGGAGTCAAAGAAGCGAGCGGTAATCTGGAGCAAATAGCCAAGATAATACAGGGCGCTAAGAAGGGCTTCCTGGTTTACAGCGGCAACGATGGTGATACATTTCCTATCTTGTGCCTCGGTGGTTATGGGGTTATCAGCGTTATCGCTCATCTGGTAGGTGTTCAGTTTAAGCAAATGATAGACGACTACGTGCAGGGTAAAATCGAGAAAGCAGCAACGGCTCACCGAAATCTGTTGCCCTTTGTAAATGCCATGTTCGTGGTGGCTAATCCCATACCGGTCAAATATGCCGTAAATTATGCCGGTTTTAATGTGGGAAAGACCCGATTGCCGCTGACAGGGCCGGATGAAAAGTCCAGGGCTGTTATTGAGCAGACCGTGAAGAGCTACAAAATCGACCTGCCCGTGAAGTGAAGCCCGAACGCCGATAAAACCTACAGCGTTTGTATAGATTGTTCGAAGTTTACTACGCGGGGTGGCTTCTTGCCCCGGTTTGAATTAATAGCGTGCCCTTCTTTTTTCAAGCGAGCGGCTTGAGACTCGGCGCCTCCGGGAAACCTTTCATTCAAACTGCCGTCAGCCCTGAGTATACGCCAGTAAGGTGTAATGACTTCCTTTCCCTTATTTAAATCCTCTTCGGCCGTTTCAGCGACGATTCGCAAGAAGATTCCCGTGGTCAAAGGGCAGCAGCAGTTGGCGTGGGCGTCGCGGGCCAGTTTATCCCTGATTTGGATTACGGTAGCCAATTTGCCTTTAGGGACGCTCTTAATCAAGGCATCTATATCTAAAGGTCTGGGAATGAGCATCTTCCCTACCAGAAACTTGTTCTGCATTTTCGGTGGGACATCGACTATTTTCCCGTGCTCAGGATTTTTCTCCTCAAGCTTCTGCCGCCAGGTTTTACGCATTTTAGGCATAATCTTATCTCTTTCACCAAGATTTGCCCGATACTCGACTAGTCTTCATATAGTCTTTCTGACAATTATCGATTGTTCCCTGCTGGCACCCACGGAGATAATACTGACGGGGCAGGAAAGAAGTTCTTCAAGTCTGCGGATGTAGCTACGGGCCTGCGCCGGCAATTGTTTGTATTGGCGGATATCGTTTATCGGAACCTGCCAGCCCGGTAGTTCTTCATATACAGGTTTACATTTGCCTAGAGTATCGATATCGCTGGGGAAGTTGTTGGTGACCTTCCGGTTCAATTCGTAACCTGTGCATATCTTTATGGAGTCCAGCGCATCAAGGACATCCAGGCGTGTCAAGGCAATACCGGTGAAGCCGTTGATTTGAGCACTGTAACGGCCGGCAACGGCATCGAACCAACCACAGCGGCGCGGCCTCCCCGTTGTGGCCCCATACTCATTGGCTCGTTCTCTGATGAACTCACCTATTTTATCCTTTAGCTCCGTTGGCATGGGGCCGCCACCGACCCTCGTAGTATAGGCTTTGAAGACCCCTATTATGTGATTGATTTGCCTGATATTTATACCGGAACCGGCGGAGCTACCAGATGCAATCGGCGAAGATGAAGTGACATACGGGTAAGTGCCGAAATCAGGATCCAGCATAGTTCCCTGAGCTCCTTCAAGTATTACATCTTGTTTGGCAGCTATCATGTCGCGGAGCACAGCGCCCGTATCTCTAATGAAGGGGGCCAGACGGCCAGCGTACCGGCTATACTGGCTGTAAATATCTTCGAGAGACAGTGGGGGAGCATTGTAAATTTTGGTGAGAATCGCGTTTTTAGTCTCCAGGACCTGGCCAAGACGAGACCTGAAATTATTTTTATTGATCAGGTCGCATGTCCGAATTCCAAGGCGTGCTATTTTGTCGGCAAAGACGGGACCTATGCCTTTACGCGTGGTGCCAATGGCTCCGTCGCCCCGCCGTTCCTCTTCAAGACCGTCAAACAGAGTATGGTAAGGCATAATTAAGTGTGCCCGGTCGCTGATGAATAGCTGGCTGGTATCGACGCCATGTTTCTGAAGGTCTTCGATTTCATCCAGCAGTATACCGGGGTTGACCGCCACGCCGTTGCCGATGATACAAGTGACTCCCTTGTGGAAAATACCGGAGGGAACAACATGAAGTTTGAACTCACCGTAGGGGTTGATGACGGTATGTCCGGCGTTATCACCACCCGAATACCGTACTACCGCCTTGGCCCTCTGCGCTAGGAGGTCGACTATTTTACCTTTACCTTCGTCGCCCCATTGGGCACCAATAATCGCTACTACTGACATTTATTTTTTCCTTGTTTCTTTAGTGTGAAATGCTGAGGTAATTTATGGCTGATAAGCAGCCCCTATACTACACCCGCGACATATAATTTTTACCCCAGAAATAGAGTAAAGCGCCGCCCCCTATCACCCATACTACCAGGCCGGTCACTATTGCCCAGGTGACCCCGAGAATGCCGAACACGCTTCCCAGTCCCATCCAGAGTAGGGCGATTATACTTAGAAGCGTGAGGCTCCACTTGAATACCTTGTCATTCATTTCGATTTGCGTCAGTACCTTCTATTGCGATTTCGTCTGCCGCCACACGTATATCAGGCGCTGCGCTACGGTGACAAATCCGAGAACCACCAAAATCAGTAAGGCACTAGGGATAATATATTCATTCAGGGGGCTTAGAAGCAGCCCAAGCGCCAGTATTATAACTCTCTCGGTTCTGGTAAACAACCCCACCGGGCACGCTATACCAGCTCCCTCAGCACGGGCACGAACGTAGCTGGTAAGAAAGGCCGCTATCAAGGCCAGAAAGACGGCCAGAATTATTATGGTATCCAGATTTTCCCGGAATGACCATAAAATACCGAGGAGAATGGCTGCGTCCGATATTCTATCGAATGTAGAATCTAATACAGCTCCAAACTTGGTACTCTGGTTGGTTAAGCGGGCTAAAGCACCATCCAGTATGTCGAATAGACCTGCAACCAGTACCAGACAGCCGGCCAAAACTGGGTGATTGAATGCTACGGTTACTGCTGCAATCAGGCTTACGACCAGGGCGCTCCAGGTTAATGCATTAGGAGTAAGCCGGCTTTTTACAAGCAGCGTATTTAGCGGAGTGGTAATTAATCGCCCGGTACTTCTACGCCAATCAGAAAATTTCATCGTAGTTCTACCTCGGCTTCCCCGCTTTTATTGATTTTTTGTAGTAGTCTATCACCTGCCGGGTAACATTTGGCCAGCTGTATTTTTCAGCTTTGATCAATCCTTTTTTACCCATTGAGATACGTGACGATTTATCGTGAAGCAGTTTTAACAGACCGTCGGCCAGGGCGTTCTCGTCTTTAGGTGCGACCAGTAGCCCCTCATTGCCATTACTGAGAACCGTGGCGTAGCCTTCTATATTGCTGGCAACCACAGGCTTTCCGCATGCCATGGCTTCCAGCAAAACAATGCCGAAGCTCTCTCCTTCGGTGGAGGGAGCGCAAAAGATATCAGCGGAACGATAGTACGAAGGTAATTCTTCTCCTGAAACGTATCCGGTAAAGGTTACGTAGTCGGTCAAGCCCAAATCTTCCACCATACTATTGTATCTGCGTCTCAGCACAGTACCCGGGCCGACGACTATCAGACGGAAATTTGGAAAACTAGACTTAATGTTAGCGCAAGCATTGAGCAGGAATGCCAGGCCTTTGCGTCTTTCCAAACGGCCGACGAACAGTATATTTATTTTACCGTCGTTGAACTCTTCGCGGCGCTGACCGGCAGCACAGAAATGCTCAGTGTCGATGCCGTTGGGGATAATGCAAAAGTCTCCCGGAACATGCTGATTGACGTATTCCATAGCCGGTTCGGAGACGGCGATTTTGCCGTGCAGCATTTTAATCCATCGCCGGAAAACATGTTTTCCTAACCAGTAGATCCTGGATTTAGTATGGAACGCGTGGAAAGTGCCGACATTCACCGTTGTCGACTTAAGCAGGGCGCATATGCTAACCATAGGCGCGAAAGGTTCGTGTAAATGCAGAATATCAAATTTTTCGCGCGACAGAATTTCGTCGATTTGTGCGGGCAACCAGGGCGATATAGGAACGCGGGCTACGGCTCCACCGTAAGGAATTGGGATGGGTGTGCCAACCGGAATGACCTCTTCCTCGAAATAACGGGTTCCCTTTCTGGTGCAGGGAGCGATGATTTTAACATTTTGACCTGATTGGATCAGGTAATGTGCCAGATAGGCAACGTGGGTTACAACTCCGCCCGGAAAAGCATAATCGTATGGGGAGATTAATCCGATTTTCAATGTTGTCGCCTTATCTCTCCGGAATAACAGCCTTACTGTTTTGTCTGGGCTGGTTTAATAGGTTCGCCAGATATCTCCGGGAGACATATCGGAGTTTGCTGTTCCTTGCCCGCTATGTAGCTCTCGACACGCCTGTGTGCTTCATCGTCCGAGTACTGTATCGGCGGCGATTTCATAAAATAGGAGGATGGGGCCACGATAGTCCCTTTTAGACCCCTGTCCATGGCTAATTTGCAACATCGGATGGCGTCGATAACCACACCGGCTGAATTCGGACTATCCCAGACCTCCATTTTCATCTCTATATTGAGCGGGACATCCCCGAAGGTGCGACCTTCCATCTTGATATAACAGAACTTGCGGTCGAGCAGCCACGGTACATAGTCGCTGGGGCCAACATAGATGTTTTCTTTATCGATTTCATAATCCAGCTGGGAGGTAACGGCGTTAGTTTTAGAAATTTTCTTCGATTCCAGCCGCTCACGCTCCAGCATATTGTAAAAATCGGTGTTGCCCCCGAAGTTAAGCTGATACGTCCTCTCGAGCTTAACACCCCGGTCTCTAAATAATCTGGTCAGCACCCGGTGTGTAATAGTAGCGCCGACCTGTGATTTTATGTCATCACCTATGATAGGCAATCCGACATCGGCAAACCTTTTGTACCAGTAGGGTTCACGAGCGATAAAAACGGGTATGCAATTAACGAAACCGCAGCCGGCCGCCAGCACCTGTTCGATATACCACTTAGTCGCCTCTTCGCTGCCTACGGGGAGATAATTCACTACGACGTCTGTTTTTGTTTCTTTAAGTATACCCACGATGTCGGCGGTAGCTCCCGGAGACTTGGTAATTATTTGTGACAGGTATTTACCCAGGCCATCATGCGTCATACCCCTGGCTACTTTGATTCCGGTAGCCGGCACCTCACAGAACTTAAAGGTATTGTTGGGTTTCGTATAAATGGCTTCAGCCAGGTCTTTACCAACTTTATTTTTATCTATGTCAATGGCTGCCACGAAGTTGATATGACTTATGTGGTAGCCACCAAGATTAATGTGCATTAGCCCCGGTACAGACTCACCCTCTTTTACTTTTCTATAGTAGTAAACTCCCTGAACTAGTGAGGAAGCGCAATTGCCGACACCTACTATGGCTACGTTTATTTTTTGCATATCCTGTTTCCTCTCTTAATTTTTAGTTAGCGTTTCGACATACAGAGCGTTATTCTAATCCCTCGGTTTGGCAATAACCATCCTGGGTGACCTTGCCAGCAAGATAGGAATCCTGGCTCCATGCAATACTTTATCGGCCACACTGCCTAACACCCATCGAGCCACACCCGTTCGGCCGTGGGTGGACATAGCAATCAGGCTCACCCCATTAGCCGTCGCATATTCTACTATTTTATCAGCAGGCTCACCAGTTAACACTTCGTATGTTACCTTAACGTTCCGTGTGGTCAGTCTTTCTGATACGCTCTTTAAGTAGTTTTCTCCGGCATCGTGCATAGCTTTAACGAACTTTCTCCAATCGGGGCCTCCCAGTAAATTAGCCTCAGCTGTTCCAGGTGGTGATACGATTTGCAGCAGGTTCAACGTAGCCTGTGATCTTACGGCTATGGCCTCCGCATATGGCAGCGCCACCTCGCCGATATCTGAGCCATCTAAAGGCGCCAGGATTTTATGTATGGTCACCCGCTTATCCGAAGCGTCCGAAACCCTGGAACGCTTGCTTCTGACCAGTAGTACCGGTGCCGTGGCTTCGCTTATCACCTTCTCGGCTACGCTTCCCATCCACCAGCGAGTGATTCCGCTGCGCCCGTGCGTAGCCATTATTATTAAATCAATCTCATTTTCTGCAGTAAAATCGAGGATTTTATCAGCGGCGTTACCGTACAGAACTATTGGTTCAGCTTTGATATCCTGAGTGTGAAGCTCATTTGCCGTCCTGTTTACGTATTCGTCGAGCAGGCGGTTCACACGGCGTGATTTTTGACCTATACCCACACCCAGTACGTGAACGTGAGAGCCAAATTTGGGAGCCAACTCTCTAACGAAAGGAAGGACAGCTTCGGCTTCCTTGGAGCCATCAACCGTAACCAGCAGCTGGTCTATTTGCAGTGTCTTTTTAGTCATGACAACAGAAGATTATAACCGACCCTCTTGTTTAAGACAATATATTTATGGTATTTTGAGGCGTGCTTTATGATTTTCACACTCATACTTTCTTAAGCGATGGCGTTCTCTCGCCCCTGGAGTTGATACGTCACGCAGTAGTTCGGGGTTACTCGGCTATTGGTATTACCGATCACGTAGCCACAGGTTCTCTATCCAGGGTAATACACGAACTGCGCCAGGACTGCGCTTTGGCCAGGACTTACTGGGATATACTGGCCATCCCCGGTGTGGAAATTACTCACGTTCCAGCTCAAGCGGTGTCTGAAATCGCCCGGCAGGCTAAGGCATTAGGGGCCTGTCTGGTCGTGGTTCACGGCGAAACCTCTACGGAACCTGTGGAAAAGGGTACCAACCTGTCTGCGGTACAATCTGCTCACGTCGATATCCTGGCTCATCCGGGTTTTATAACTGCTGAAGAGGCTAAGCTGGCTGCGCAAAATAACGTATTTATAGAGCTTACCAGCCGCAAGGGGCATTCAACCACAAATTCTCATGTTGCCGCAATTTGTCAGAAGGCAAAAGCTAGGCTTTTAGTCAGCTCCGATGCCCACAACGAACACGAACTGTTATCGCCGGAGCTGGTTGAAACGATTTTGAGCAGGTCAAAAATAAACCGACAGCAGCGTGTTCAGATTATCGACCGCAACCCCCTTCTGTTAATCGAACGAGTTAAAAATCGCCTTTAATCCCTGACTAAAATATAAATAGGACCTAGCCCTTACCGATTCGAAACATCTTCGTTCCACAGGTAGGGCATGTTCCACGTGTTGCCGGCCTCTTATTCTTGAGCGTAACCGTCTGCGGGTTCTTCATTTCCGTCTTTTTCTTGCACTTGAAGCAATAAGCTTGAGCCATGAACATCACCTCCTTTCACCAAAGCTAAATCTTATCGGTTACAGTATGGGCTGTCAAGGTCTTTGAATTAGGGTGGGGCCTATGAAATAGAGAACACCTTCTGGGGATGCCATAGCCGTTTTTCGGCAATTAAACGTAAAATTGCCAGGAAGTTACCTTCGGCATTGTAAGCCCGGCAGTACTCATCCGAAATTGAGTCGTTTTCATCAACCGGCAGCGGGCAGCCATGCCTTATATCCAGTTCGTTTTCCCTGCTTACAATTATGGCTTTCAAATTGGACAGAGGGCTGTCCAGGGGGTAAAGCACCGTTTCTAAGGCACCTTCACTGAAGGCGTCTTCAATCTGCTGCAGGGAGAGAGCATCCCGGATGGAGAACATGCCGCACTGCAGCCCAGGCGCTCACCGATATCGTGGGCCAGCGAACGGATATAAGTGCCTTTACCGCAATCGATCTCCACCTCAATTACGGGCAGCCGACAATCGACGAGTTCCAGCCGGGTGATCTCTACTTTCCTTGATTTAAGCTCCGGCTTAGCGCCTGCCCGTGCCATCTCATAACATCGGCGACCGCCCTGTTTCAAAGCGCTGAACGCAGGAGGTACCTGATCAATCACCCCCCTGAACGAAGACAGGGCCTCTTCCAACTGGTGTCGTGTTATCTGGCTGGAGTCACTGCGCTCGACTATCTTTCCCTGCCTGTCGTATGTATCCGTAGTTATGCCTAGTTCGATTTGGGCTGAATACGTTTTGCTTCCGTTCGATATAAATTGGGCAATACGAGTTGCCTGTCCAAAGCAGACGGGGAGTACACCGGTGGCTATGGGGTCTAAAGTACCGGCGTGCCCGACGTGTTTTTCAGCAGTCAGGCGTTTGAGTCTGGCGACCACGTAAAAAGAGGTCTTGCCCTCGGGTTTATCGACATTCAAGATGCCATTAATGCCCATGTTTGTCTTTAGCATCTTCTGAAGAGACCTCATTGATTAACCGCAGTACTTCAGCAGCACGTGCAATTGTATCATCGAACTGAAAGTTCAGGTCGGGCATATATTTTAGTTGCAGTCGGGAGGCCAGCTGGCAGCGTAGAAAACCCGAGGCGGCACTGAAGCCCTCGAGTATCTCCTTTTTATCTACGTTTTCGCCAAAACTGCTGATAAAGATTTTGGTGTGGCGCAGGTCTGCAGTTGTCTCGACCCTGGTAATCGAAATAAGGTTATTCAGCCTGGGATCATTGACCTGCTCCCTGAGCAATTGACTTACTTCCTGTTGAATTACGCTGTTTAGCCTTTCAATACGTCGTGTCATATCTGTTATTCCTTCGGCTCGGGTTTTAAGGCCGGTGGAGGGTATATTTTAGGTTTAAAGAGAATGAGGCAGTCTAGCTGACTATTTCTTGCCGGTATGTCTGGATAATATCGCCGATCTGGAAATCTGAAAAACCTTCCACCCTGAGCCCGCATTCGAAGCCGGTCGCTACCTCCTTAACATCCTCCTTGAAGCGCTTCAAGCTATTTATGCGAGACTCGTATATCGCTTCGCCCTTGCGTATAACCCGGGCGAACGCGTCCCGTCTTATCTTTCCTTCCTTAACCGATACGCCGGCTATTTTTCCCTTCTTACCTGATTCGAATACGGCAATTACTTCGGCCTGACCTTCAGTGACTTCGGCGTAAGTGGGCTCCAGCATACCTTTCAGAGCTTTTTCTACGTCTTTTATCAGCTCATAGATAACGTTATAGTACCTGATACTTATGCCTTCCGTCTCTGCCAGCCGCTGCGCCCCGGGTTCGGGACGGCTGTTGAAGCCGATAATTATAGCTTTGGATGCCAGTGCCAGCAGAACGTCGCCCTCTGTAATGCCGCCGCTGCCGTAATGGATTATCCGTACCTTTACCTTCTCGTCACCCAGGTGTTCCAGCGAATCCCTGATCGGCTCAATACTGCCCTGGACATCTGTCTTTAAAATTATATTGAGCTCTTTTATCTGACCGGTGCTGATTTGAGTGGACAGGTCGCTTAGACCCAGCGGCCTGGCACGAGTGGATACTTTTTGCTGCGAGTCTTTCTGCTTTTCCAGCAACGTTCTGGCCTCACGTTCATTGGCGGCCACCTTGAATAAATCTCCTGCCAGAGGGACGGCGTTCAGCCCGAGGACTTCTACTGGCGTTGCCGGTTCAGCCTTCTTAAGCTGCTTACCCAGGTCGTTAAACATGGCTTTCACGCGACCCCAGGTGTTACTGACGATGAGATTGTCGCCGGGCCTTAGGATGCCTTTCTGAACCAACAGGGTAGCCACGGGACCTCTGGACTTATCCAGCCTGGCTTCTATTACCACTCCTTCAGCCGGAACGTCGTGTTCTGCTTTCAGTTCCAGTATTTCAGCGACCAGTAGCAGGTTTTCCAAAAGCTCGCTTATTCCCTGCTTCTTCTTGGCCGATATGGGCACGCAAATGGTATCTCCTCCCCACTCCTCGATAACCAGGCCCAGATCAGAAAGCTGCCTCTTTACTTTATCGGGATTGGCATCCGGTTTATCTATTTTGTTAAGAGCTACCACGATGGGAACGTTTGCCGCCCGGGCATGGTCTATGGCCTCAACGGTCTGAGGCATAACTCCATCATCGGCAGCTACCACCAGCACAGCTATATCCGTAACCTGGGTGCCTCTGGCCCTCATAGCGGTGAAAGCCTCGTGTCCCGGCGTATCCAGGAAGGTTATTTTCTTCGAATCGACCTCCACCTGATAAGCGCCTATATGCTGAGTAATGGCTCCGGCTTCGGTGGCAATTACATTGCTCTGGCGAATGGCGTCCAGCAGGCTGGTTTTACCGTGGTCGACGTGCCCCATTATAGTGATTACGGGAGGACGCGGATAAAGTTTTTCTCCCGTAACAGCCACCGGTCTTTTTGTCTTGGCCAGCATCGGCTGTTTTTTAGCTTCGTAATCGAAATGGGAAACAACCAGCGCCGCCGTATCATAGTCCACAGCCTGATTAATATTGGCCATAACGCCGTTTCTCATAAGTTGCTTGATCACTTCAACCGGGCTGACCTTGAGCAGATCAGCCAGTTGTTTCACGGTTACGGTTGCTGGCAGCGTGATATAGCGCAGCGCCTTTACGGCGCCCTCAGTTTCAGGATTCTCTTCCTGCGCTGTTATTGATTCCTGTTTCTTATCAGTCAAGCCTGGCTCTCTCTTCCCGGTAAATTCATGCCATATTCTACCAGCACACGACGATTTTCCAAAGTGAGCTTAACCCGCAGAGCGTGCTCCAGACGGTCTCCCTTTAGTCCCGCCTCCCAACATTCACGTACGGGGCATAGATAAGCACCTCTGCCCGTCTCCCTTCCCTTCAGGTCTATTTTTACGCTGTCGGCATTGCCGACCAGCCGTATCAGTTCCTTCTTAGCTCTTTTCCCCCGGCAAACGATGCAACTCCGCTCGGGTACATGCTTCTGACGGAGACCCTTTTTAGCATTGCTACTCTTCAAGTTCATCTTCGTAAGCCAGCCGTTTTTGGCGTGCCTTCTTTGTTTTGGTCTTGCTTTCCGGCTTTTCAGCTTCTTTTTTACCGCCCTTCTTCTTTTGGGCTTTACTGGCTCTTCCCGGCAGTATATCCTCGGCGAACCTGATCTGCCGGGTTTCCGCCGATTTTGCCGATGAAGGTACGCCGCCCGCCAAAACCAAATCAAAATCGCTGACGGCGCCGACGGGCTCCTCAGCTTCCTCCGCAGCCAACGGCTCTAATTCGGCCGGTACTTCTTCTTCGGCCGCTTCCTCAACTAATTCTTCAGCTTCGATGGCTTCCTCTTTGCCGGCCGCCTGTTTTACCAGGGCTCTCTCGGCTTCAATGGCCGAGGCGCTCTTTATATCGATTCGCCATCCGGTTAATTTAGCCGCCAGTCTGGCGTTTTGTCCCTCTTTGCCTATGGCCAAGGACAGATGTTTATCGGGAACGGCAACTACCGCAGTATTCTCCGCCTGGTTGAGCTCCACGCTGGTAACTTGAGCCGGGCTCAGTGCATTCGCGATAAATGTCGCAGGGTCATCCGACCATTCAACGACGTCTATCTTTTCACCGCGAAGTTCATTTACTATATTTTGAATTCTGATGCCGCGCAGCCCCACGCAGCAGCCGACCGGGTCAACACCCTCCTGGCGCGCCGCCACGGCTACCTTGCTTCTGTAACCCGCCTCACGAGCTATAGACTTAATATCGATGGTGCCGCCGTAGATTTCTGGAATTTCCAGTTCAAACAGTCGTCGCAGTAGATTGCGGTGCGAACGGGATACAATTATCTGAGGTCCACGGCTGGTCTTGGTTACTTCCAGTACGTAGAGCTTCAGCCTCTGGCCGACCCGGTAGCGTTCGTTATGAACTTGCTCTGCGGCAGGCAGTAAGGCTTCCGCTTTACCCAGATCGATATGTATTTGTTCAGGAGAAATGCGCTGCACGACTCCGGTGACGATGTCGCCTTCCTTGCCGGTAAACTCCTCGAAAATGGCGTGATGTTCGGCCTCATGCAGGCGCTGTAATATGACCTGGCGTGCTGTCTGAGCTGCAATGCGACCGGCATTCGGCGGGGTGGACTCGATGCTTATGATGTCGCCTATCTGGGCGTTCTTATCTTTTTTCAGTGCTTCGGCGACTGATATCTCGCGCAGCGGGTCGTCTACTTTTTCAACAACGGTTTTCCTGACGTAGACCTTTACCTCGCCGGTGTTGGGATTGATTTTGGCTACGATGTCCTGGCCTGCGACAAAGGCGTCTTTTCTGTACGCCGAAACCAGCGCTGTCTCGATTGCAGACAGCACTACTTCCTTCGGCAGGTGCTTTTCCGCCGAGAGCTGGGTTAGCGCCACCATGAACTCTGTCTTCATCGCATACCACTCCCAGATTCTATTCCATCAACAAAAAAGTGGGAACGAGCCCCACTTTTTAAGGTACTATGAAGTTACGGTGAGAGTATAACATAACAATATGTAAAATGCAAGCTAGACGCTCGGACACGAGAAGAGCGATGAATGCGGGAGAAGAGGAGTGAAAACCGCTCTTAGAAAATGTTACTTGTCTGGAATAAGCTTCCGGAGCTTCTCTTTAAGTTCGGCCCTTTTAGCATCGCCTGACTTGACGGGATTCGGCTGTGTGACGTAGCGCGGCTCAGCCTGAATCATTTTTCCGGGGCCGAGGTCATCCATAAGGCAGACGTGAGAACCAACAACTGAATCGGGGCCGATTCTAACTCCCGGCATAACGCTGGCGTTAATTCCGGTTTTACAGTTATCGCCTATAATCGCTCCCAGCTTATCCCGCCCGCTGTCGATAGCTCCTGCGCCCATATTTACAGGCACGTTCTGCTCGTCGAAGCGGAAATTGGCGAGCACCGTACCAGCCCCGAACGAGCAATTTTTGCCGATAACCGAATCGCCCACATAGCTGGAATGGACCCAGCAGCCATCGCTTATATACGAGCTTTTAACCTCGGTGCCAAAGCCAATGACGCAGTCAGCACCTATGTGGCTGTAATCGCGGACTAAGACATTGTTGCCGATTAGTGAGCCGGCGCCGATGTATGCCGGCCCCCTGATAACGGCGTTTTCAAAGATTCTGACGCGGTCGCCTATAATTACTTTGCCTTCGATGGTGGCTTTGGGTGAGACAGAGGCTGAGCGGGATATCGCTGTCCGGCTGTTATCCAGCATGTATCGTACGACATCGAAGATGTGCCACGGGTATTTTATCGGCGCCCAGAAATTATTATATGCGACAACTTTGATTTTGTGACCGTCTCCGGCCAGGCTGTCCAGCGCGCATTCGTAGACATCGTCCCTGGTCGTTTTTACCCGGCCGATATAATCCAGCAACTGCCTGGTGTCTGAATGGAAATGGACCAGTATGTTTACTAGTTTACCCGGTTCTTTTCCTAGTTTCGGCTTTTCCACGATGTGCTTCAACTCGCCGGCGGAATTTACCACCAGGTAACCCCCGGGGAAATAGCTTTTAGTTGTGAAGCCGATGATATACGAGCCGGCAGATTTCTTTTTGGCTGCTTGAAGCAGGCTGGTGTACGCCGAGATGGCGAACACGTCGTTGGGGTTCACAATCATTATTTCTCCATCGAGGAAGGAGGCGGCGCTTTTTAGCGCGTCGGCGATGCCGTGAGGTTGTTTTTGGAGGATGAGCCTGGTCTTGATACCGGCAACCTGACCGACTATTTTTTCTATTTGTTCCATATTGAATTTGTTGGCGATGATAATAAAATCTTTGAGTCCGGCCTGACGAGCGAGTTCCAATTGATTCTGGAGCAATGACTTACCCAGAAAAGTGAGCAGGAATTTATCCTCGGTGATGGGAAACATTCTTTTGCCGATGCCGCCGCAGAGAAATACTGTTTTCATCTTTTCCATCCTATTCAGCAGTTGGGCCGCCTGCTTTACGTTTTACCAGCGGACTTAAAGCCAGATAAGGAAGCGACAGGGCCAGGTGCCCTAACGTTTTTAGTATCAGCCGGCTGTGCCAGTCGAATGGAAACTCGTCCAGCCCGGCTATAAACCGGGGCATACCGTTGCGGCTAATTAAATTATGCAGGCTTTCGATCTGCCGGTTATCCAGCCTTCGATAAAATCGATGCGCCCATAGGCCGAAGGTAACTTCCTTACCCAGCGTCTTATGCCATCGCTTCTGGTAAGAGGCCAGCCGCGCTTTGGAAAAATCGGCCGCCATGAATGCCTGCTTCAGAGTATCGACGGCTATATCGGCGCATATGAATCCGTAATAGAGGCCGCCTCCGGTGACCGGCTTGACCTGCCCCGCGGCTTCCCCGACTACCAGCAACCGGTCGTTGTAGGTTCTGGGTAAAGATTTGAGCGGTATGAGTCGATAGTCCGGGACGGTTCCATTTGCGGATATTTTATTCTGAGATTCGAGTGCCGTAAGCAGCTTTCTAAAATATTGTTTCGGTTGCTGGTAAGAAAGTTGCCCCACAAGGCCCCTGTCTTGCACTATCGGCACCAGCCAGGAAAAACCGCCCGGGCCGAGCCTGCGGTCGAAGTAGATTTCGATGTCGTCCGCGTCTGTTATATCTACTTCCGCCTGCGCTCCGATGACGTAGCTTTTTATATCACCAAGGCCTAACTTCGCCGGCAGTGGCGAGCCGAAGCCGGTGGTTATAACCGCCGTCTGGCCTTCGAATTCGGTTTTGCGTGCTCCGAAATTGGCCTCCACAATAATATGTCGAGCTTCCGATATAATATCGGTAACATCGGCGTTAAAGATGTAATCGGCGCCCGCGAAGGCGGCTCGCGAGGCTAGAATCTGCTCCAGCGCCACGCGGTCGACCACATAAGCCACCACCTCCCGGCGGGATAGTTTCAGCGATTTGCCCGAAGGTGACACGAACGTGGCTGAGCGCACAGCTTTTTTAGGCAGCTCTATTTCACGCGGCAGCAGGTTAAAACAGTCGGTGCTGATAATTCCGGTGCAGCACACGTCCTGCCCGGGCGCGGATTTCTTGTCCAGTACCAGGACTTTATATCCCAACCGGGACAGCTTATCGGCCAGGTAGCTGCCCACCGGGCCGGCTCCGATAATTATAGTGTCGTACAAATATACCATCCTGAGCAGATATTAGGGTGCCACCACGTCCATATAGAGCCTGAGCGGGTCCTTCAAATAGGGTTCCGTCCCTCCGTCTTTGTAAAGAATGAAATCAACAGCCTGGTGCTTTCCTGCGACCTCGGGCGTAAAGCTGACCTTCTGCTCCCATTTTTGCTGGTCGGCCAGCGTACCCACATCGACCCGCTTAACTTCCTTACCTGCTATCACAATGCTCACCATATAGCTGGCCGGCTGGCGCTCATGATTGACCACGCCGATGATTAAATCAACCTGACTGCCGGCGGTTGCCTGTTCCGGATAGTCTTTGGCCTGACCCTCCGAGTTAAGCACATAAAATTCCGTGAATTCGTTTACTTTCTGCGGTGTAACGTAAAAGTAAATAATAAAACCTGAGGCAATAACTATGGCAGCGATGAGAAAAACAAATAAAAAAACATTAAATTTTTTCATGTTCGGCCACAGTCAATGCAATTATATATGCGGGGCTGTGAGACTTGCAATCATTGCCGATGTGGCCGCAGGCTATTTACCGTCGTGGTTTAGATACTCCGCGTAATTGGCCAGACTGGCAAAGGCATCGGCGGGTTTATGCGGCATATCGTAGCTGACAGCGTTTCTCTCGGCCAATGCGCGAATTATTTTTGTGCTCAGCGCCTGGCCGAAGGCGATAGGTTCGGAGCCGACCACGACCGGCTTGTCGTATTTTGCGGTCATTTCTTTCAGCCTGTCGAAGACGTGGATGATAGCTTCAAGTATGGCTTCGCGCAGGCGGTCTTTTTCATCCGTTCTCATGGCCTTGCGGAATTGATCCATGGGCAGGGCGGGCATTATACCGAGGAAGATTACCCCATCCACCGCCCGGCTCCTGAGAACGGTTTCCACGCAGGTGAGAACCTTCTCACCGAAAATGCCGGCCACCAGGTCGACGGGATTGCCGTGGCTCCACCAGGGCGGCATGAAAGTGTTCAGTTCCTCGATTAGCTCCGGCGGGAATTTAACCACGTCTAGCCCGCGTTTGGCGCAGGCATCGGCGCAGAGAACGCCCCAGCCGCCGCCCGCCGTAACGATACCAACGCGGCGACCTTTCGGCAGCGGGTGGCACAGAAAAGCGGTGCTGGAATCCACCAGCTCATCCAGGTGCCTGACACGTACGATTCCTGTCTGCTGGCACATGGCGTCGACCACGCTGTCGAGACCGGCCAGCGATGCCGTGTGCGACTTGGCGGCCACAGCTCCGGCTGGTGTTTCCCCGGTTTTGAGCATGACAATGGGTTTCTTTTTGGTCACTTCTTTGGCCGTTTCAAAGAACCGGCGGCCGTGCTTGAAGCCCTCGACGTAGCTTATTATTACTCTGGTCTGCGGATCGTCGGCCAGGTAGCGCATGTAGTCCTCGGCGTGGAGGTCGGCCTCATTACCGCTGCTGATGCATTTGGAGCAGCCGAACCCGCTTTCCATGGTCATTCGCATCATGGTGCCCACGATATTGCCGCTCTGGGAGACGATGGAGACGGGGCCGGCGAAGGGGAAAATTGGAGGCATCTCGGCATAGAGCTTATGATGGGCATTCACGATGCCATCGGTATTGGGTCCGACAAACCTGAGACCGGTGCGGCGGGCTAGGACGGCCATTTCTGCTTGCAGGTTTTCACCTTGCCTGTCGACCTCGGCGAATCCGGCGGTTATAACGATGACTGATTTCACCCCCTTATCCACGCATTCCTGCAATACCTTAGGAACCCCGGGTGGAGGTATGACGATAATAGCCAGGTCGGGTACCTCGGGGAGCTCGCCCACGGTCCGGTAGACCTTTTTGCCCAGTATCTCTTCTTTGGTGGGATTTATGGGGTACAGGCGGCCCTGGTAACCGCCGAACACGATATTGGCAAATATGCGGAACCCCCACTTTCCCTGGTTATCGGTGGCGCCTAGAAAGGCTATAGATTTGGGTTCGAATATAAGCCTGAGCCTGGCTATAAGGTCTGAAATCTCGTTGTTCAAGATGAGTCAGTCGCCTTGCTGCTCTATGATTTACGTTGGAAATTCGGTTTCTATTGTATCAGCTAGGCAGGCTCGAGGCAAACTAAAAAAGGGGTCTGCGGCCGGTACTTTAGACCTATTATTTGGCCAGATTGTTGAAGCTTATTGAGACACCGGTACTTCGGAGCATCGGCTGCGGGTCCTGCAATACCTGAAGAGGTTCCGCTCGTGGTGAGCCTGTCGAACCATGCGGAACCATATTATCTCTAGATTTTGGGAGTGCTAAAAGTTTTACTTAAGAACCGCGTTATCTCTCCAGCAATGCGGGGATACCACAGCCAGAAGGTGATGTGCGAGCCCGGCAGCCGCTTGATGGCTGGCCTACCGCACGCTTCCCAGAATTCATTAGTGGCATCCTGCGGAATGGTCTTGTCCCACCTGGCATTCAGCATCAAAACCGGGCGTTCCCTCAGGCCGGAAGCAAAGGTCAGAGAGTCGGTCAGGAAGCAGTGGCAGAATGGGACCACGTTATCGACACCCTTCTCGTTTACCTGGGCAAGATACTTTGGATAGCGGCTGCGTATATCGCGGCATTCGTCACGTGTGCAGCCGTGGCCTATGACGATGGCCTCGCTCTTGGTTTTCCAGGTTATGATCTCGGAGTTGCCCCCAGCCACAATAAACACCCCCGCCTTGATACGTTTATCCAGCGACATGGCGATTTCAGAAATGAATCCACCGAGGCTTATACCGAGTATAGCTATCCGGTCCTTGTCAAGCTCCGGCCGGCTGTAAGCCCAGTCCACCACCTGCTGCAGTTCGATTACCGAAGCGCGGTAGCCTTCGAACCAGTCCTCGGTGTTTAGATACGGCATGTGTCCGGCCAGAATTTCGGTCATTCGGCTGGTGTGGAACACCAGGTAAAAGATAAAGGCGGCGTACCCCTTTTTGACCAGAGAGCGCGCCAGCAAGCGGCATGGTACAGCGCTGCGATCTCCCCAGCCATGAACTACGATGGCCAGCGGCACGTTCTTTGCATTTCGTGGCAGAAAATATTCGCCATGGACGTCGCAGGGCTGGTTATAAATCCGGAAGGCAGTGGGGAAATCGACTTCGTAGCGAAGCCAGCTCGGTTTTTTTCCTTTGAGTTTAACGTTGGCTTTAACCTTCTGTTTTCGATATTTGTAGGGATTCATGTATTTCTGCGGAGAATGCTTCAAATATCTGTCGGTCCAAAAAGGATGCATCTTAATATATTAGCGTTGAGCAGAATTTTAAGCAAACTACGCAAATTTAAAAATTATCTGGAGTCCACAATCAGCAGAAGGGCAAAGTCCGTACTTTTCCCCCAGAACACAGCTTTTTGACAGCGTTAAAATTTAGTGATATACTTTCATTAAGAAACAGTTGCCTAAAGAAAGTGAACAAACAAAAATTTATTCTGCTACACGGTGCGCAACACTATTAATGGACGTAATACCCATGACAATGCGCTACATCCGTATGCAGATGCGCAGCCGAAGGACCCCTGGGCTATCAATTCCTCAGTTTCGCGCGCTTGCCTTTCTTAGCAGGAATGAAGGTGCTACGCTTTCGAAAGTTGCTAACTATATCGGCCTGACGTTGCCTTCCGCGTCCAAAATTATCGATGTTATGGTTACACGCAAACTGGTGGTTCGTACCGAGTCGCCCCGAGACCGTAGATATAGTAGCTTGAAGCTCACAAGACTTGGACTTAGTACTCTTCTTCAGGCGCGGCAGGGCACAGAGGCTGATTTAGCCGAAAAGATAGCGGAACTTTCTGACTCTCAACAGAAAAAGGTAGAAGATGCAATGGAGTTTCTCAGTTCAATCTTTTTAACGCCGGCAACGTCTCCAACAAATAAAAGAGAGTAATGTAATGGCAGTTATTGAAACTTCAAATCTAACTCGCCGTTTCGGTAATCTGACGGCCGTTGACAAATTGACTATGCTGGTCGAGCCTGGCGATATCTTTGGTCTCCTTGGGCCGAATGGAGCCGGTAAGACCACGGTAATCAAGATGCTGACTACTTTGTTGCGCCCAACCTCAGGATCAGCTCTGGTAGCTGGCTTCAGCATCACACGTCATCCAGCTCAGGTGAGGAAGTCTATTGGCTATGTACCACAGATGCTTTCAGCGGATGGTTCTCTTACCGGTTATGAGAATTTATGGGTCTTTGCCAGACTTTATGACGTCCCGAGAGCCGAACGTGAAGAACGAGCGCACAGGGCTCTAGCTTTTATGGGGCTGGAGGATGCAGCGGATAAACTGGTACGTACCTACTCGGGCGGCATGATTCGTCGGCTGGAGATCGCTCAATCGATATTACACCAACCAACAGTACTGTTCCTCGATGAGCCAACTATTGGATTAGACCCTTTGGCACGTAAGGTCGTGTGGGAGCATATCATGCAATTACAGGAAAGGTATGGGACAACGATTTTAATGACTACCCATCTGATGGAAGAGGCTGACCAGCTGTGCCATACAGTTGCCATTATGCATCGCGGCAAGATAGTAGCTAACGGGCCACCGGATGAATTGAAGGCGGCTATAGGTGGGCGAAGAACAACTCTGGAGGACGTTTTCGTTCATTACACCGGAGATGTACTACAAGATATGGGAGAGAGTTATCGTGAGACTTCGAGAACCAGGCGGACAGCCAGACGGCTTGGCTAAATCGACTTACGCCAGAAAAAACCCTTTCTTAAGTATTGCCAGCTTCGTGCAAAAGACACTTGTCATAGCCGAGTTGGAAGTACGAAAACTGCGGCATGATCCTACCGAGTTGTTAATCCGAGCTGTTCAGCCGGCTCTGTGGCTGGTTGTCTTCGGAGAAGTATTTACAAGTGTACACGCCATCCCAACCGGGCAGTTACCGTATATCGACTTCATAGCCCCTGGCATACTGGCACAAAGTGCGCTGTTTATTGCTATATTCAGTGGTATGACCATAATCTGGGAACGTGATCTGGGAATTATCCATAAGTTTTTGGTTTCACCTACACCACGAGAGGCGCTTGCCCTGGGAAAAGCATTGTCTGGAGGGGTGCGAGCGCTTTCTCAAGCAGTGGTAATTTATATACTGGCAGTAATACTGGGCGTACAAATGAACTGGAATCCTCTGGGGCTATTGGGGGTCCTGGTTCTAGTTATCCTGGCTGCGGCAGCCTTCTGTGCCTTCTCACTCATTATCGCTTTTCTGGTCAAGACTCGTGAGCGTTTCATGGGCATTGGGCAATTGTTAACCATGCCGTTTTTCTTTGCCAGCAATGCGATTTATCCTATATCTATTATGCCAAAGTGGTTGCAGGTGATAGCACGCGGTAATCCTCTTACTTATGAAGTGGATGCCCTGCGTACCTTAATGCTTCCAGGTGTGACAAGCACTTACGGGCTGGGCACCGATTTCGGTGTTTTGTTTTTGGCAATGACAGTCCTGGTGATTATAGCGGCCCAACTGTATCCTCGTGCCGCCACATAACGGCGTTACCTGGTTTTGAATTTATGAGTCGTAGGGCGAACTGCCCTTAGCAGGAGACGCCTCAGCTGTGGCTGGGGCTGAGCGCGCAGGAGCCACCCGAATTTTCCGGCTCTTAAAAGTGTAGGAATTCATGTAGTTGCTGGGCGAATCCTTTAGGTATCTCTCGGTCCAAAATTGGTGCATGTTAATATATTAGCTTTGGTTGGAGTTTTTGGCAAACTTAGCCCCTGATTACTGTTTTATAATGCTTTGTACTATCGAAAATGCTTGACGGGAGATATATAATTTCTAAATTATAGAGGGTATTGAAGAGCCTATGATGAGTGAGAAACAGAAACCAATTAGCACTCCTATAGTCAGGACTGGGATATACTCGCTGGCGGTAAACCTGATTCTGGTAGCAACGAAGTTGTCGCTATCCATCATTACAGGTACGTTGGCGCTGCGCGCCGATGCCATTCATTCTCTGGTTGATGTTTTTGCTTCCGCAGCACTGATACTGGGGCTTGTTATGTCCGGAAGAAAAAGCAAGAATTTCCCGTATGGTTTGTACAAGCTTGAGAACCTGGTTTCAGCAATTATTTCCTTGCTGCTTTTCTTTACAGCCTATGAAATAGTGACCGAGGCTATAAGAGGCAGCACCGTGGCCAGGTCCTACGGCTTTTGGGTTCTCGCAGTGATGGCCGTCATCATACTCGTCCCCTTCTTCTTTGGCCGATACGAGTTGAGGGTGGGTAAAAAATATAATTCACCCAGTCTAATAGCTGATGGGAGCCAGTTTAGGGCGGATGTACTGGGCTCTTCAGTAGTCTTCATTGGCCTTCTCGGCCAGCTTCTAGGTTTTCCTCTGGACAGGATTGCGGCCGGTATTGTGGCCATATTCATAGGCTACGCAGCCTGGGGGTTGCTGGTTAGCAGCATGCGGGTTTTGCTTGACGCTTCAGTGAGCTATGAAATAATCGATAAAGTCAGTTCTATTATCCGGGCGGAGCCATCGGTCAGCACTGTGCAAAATATTGTAGGCCGTAACTCAGGTCGCTTCATTTTCGTGGAAGCCACAATCACTATGCGTACTGCCGACCTTAACAAAGCTCATCTGGCAAGCCAGAAAATTGAACAAGCCATCAAGAGTGCCGTGCCGAATATCGACCGGGTCCTGATACATTACGAGCCGGAGACGAAGACTCAGCAAAGATATGCCATCACGCTTGCCAGCAGGGATGGCCGAATCAGTGAAGATTTTGGCAAATCTGCCTATTTTGCCCTGGTAGATATAGATAGCAACCAAAAAATTGTAGTGCGACAGGAAATTGTTGCCAACCCGTACCTCGTGATTGAAAAAGGCCGGGGTATTAAGGTAGCTGAGTTCCTTCTGGCATACAAGCCGGATGTACTTATTGCCAGAGAGAGCCTTACACATAAAGGTCCGGGCTATGTCTTTGACGATGCCGGGACTATGATTCGACAAACTCAGGCAACATCGTTGGACGAATTGTTGCTACAGATAATAGGCAACCGAAGTAAAAAATAGTGGACACTTTCAGATATTATGCAATACGTTTCCGGCAAAGGGTGTACGTGACTAAGTAAAGAAAATGACCAGCGAACGCCGCTAATATTAGTGGCAGGAACGTTTTGGAGGCGAACCGCCCTTAGCGGGAGATGCCTCAGCCGTGGCTGGTAGTGGGGGCGCATGACTCACCTGAAAATCCAGAGCAACTGAAGGTAGAGAAGACCCTGTGGGGGTTTTTCTTGCCGCATTTAGGGCATTTTAGTTCTTTGTCGCTGTCGCTGATGTTGCGGCGGGCTTCGAATTTCTCCCCGCAATTGTGGCATTTATATTCATATATTGGCATTAGTTTTTCCTTTTAATTTGGTTTCACCCTCACCCCGACCCTCTCCCGTCAAGGGAGAGGGAGAAGTTCTTTTCCAAGAGATGCTATGCCCCTCTTGGACTCTCCTTGATAAGACGGACACGACAACCCCACTATTATTTAAGCGCTTTGACAGCGAGTTCCGATACGCTGCTGACCTCGACATTCAGGCCGTAATGCTCGCTCAGGTCTGCGATTTGCAGGCGGCAGTTATCGCACGACGTGATAACCAGCCTGGCTCCACTGCTCTTGACCTGTTCCGCCTTCTTTTTGCCCGCCTCCATACGTATGTTCATCCAATCGGGCTCCGCTACGAGACCGCTGCCGGCTCCGCAGCAATAGCTCTCGAGCCTGTTCGGTATCAGCTCTCGATAATCCTTAGCCGCGGCTTTAATGACTCTACGTGGTTCATTAAAGATGCCGCCTTTACGTCCTAGATTGCATGAATCATGATATGTCGTTGGCAATAAATTTTTAGAGGGGTCGAGGTGAATCCGTCCTTCTTTGACATAATCGTCAAGCACTTCAAGTATACTACGGACGCGGAACGGAAGTTTTCCAAACCATTTCTCAGCCTCCCAGCGTAAAGTGGTGTATCCGTGTCCGCACTCGGTGGCTATTATCTCTTCGACGCCAAGCCTTTCGGCTTCTTTAATAACTCGTCCCGTAATTCGCTTGGCCCTGACCGGGTCGGATAGAAAAACGGCGTAGTTGGATGATTCGAACATGCCCAGCGTCCATGATTCCTTGGCTGCGTTCAAAAGTATAGCCTGCGGAGTAATGGTGTGGGCCCCGGCCAGGGGTACATATAATATGCGGTGGCCCTTTTCTTCCACCGGTATCCGTGCCTTTGAATCGCCCAACTTATCCTGGGCTTCCTTTTCCAGGTCTTTGACCTGCTCCCGATAGATATCGCGGAACATATCTATATTTTCTTCCTTCGTAATGGCGGCGTTGGCCAGTTCTCCCAGCATCTCGGGAGCATGTCCGGTAGCGGTAGCCACGCCTCTCATCACCCGCATTATTTCGGCTGTCTCCACACCGAAGGGACAGGCAAAGGTACAACGGTGGCAGAGTGTGCAGGTGGCAAAGGCTATGTCCGATAGTTTGGACAGAAGATCTCCGGTTGTTTCCTTAATGCCGACCCATTTCGGGAAAGCGCGGCCTATGGGATCGAAGAAATGCCGGTACAGCCGCCGCACCATTTCCGCGCGATAGTAGGGGGTATGCTCGACTTTGGAGTTGGACTGATAATAGTGACAGCTTTCGGTGCAGATGCCGCAGCGTACACATGTTTCTAAAGCGGTCATGACTCTGCGGTCGACCATATTGCTGAATATTTCTCTGGCTGTTGTCAGCTCGTCTTTATCTTTTACCTCTACTGCTGGGCTACTCATGTTTCCACTCCAGCGTGCCGCGACGACCGAAAACCAGACCAACGAAAACCCGTTCGTAAAAGAAGTACATGAAATGCTTTATCTTGCCGAACGGGGCATAAGCCAGCGTTATGCCGGATAAAACCCAGAAGGCAGGTAAAAATTGGGTGCTAGCTGCCGACGCTGAGGCCAATGCTAGAAAGACCGTCACCAGACCCAACGAGAAATAATCATCAGGTGTGCTCAACAACCTCAAGCCCGGGTCCGCCCGGCGCATCGAGAAGCCAACCAGTCCCAGCAGCGCGCAAATGCCAAAATAGGCTGCCAGGAATATGCGCAGCGGTTCCGGCATAAGTTCCAGCCAGGGTGTGGCTATCAGGTAGGGTGCGGTAATGAAAATGCCCAGATGAACGATAACACCGCGCAGGTAGGCTACCCAATGTATTCGGGCGCTCTCCTTAGCCCATGGAGCCAGCCCCAGGCTAAAAGCCCACAGCACCCCTTGAGCGGGTGAGCCCTTTATGGGCGCTTTCTCAGCCTGGTAGCGCCTGAGCTGTCCCGATGTAATATTGTATATTACGCCGGCAAGGAAGATGGCGGCGCCGACCAGCGCGATGCCGGCCGTCACCGTCTGTAAAACGGTCATTTTGTCCTCTTGATTAAGAACCTGATCAGTTTGCCGTCTTTTTCCATGGAAACAAGTTCGTTCCCGGTGCTTTTAGTCCAGGCGGGTATGTCGGCCATTACACCAGGGTCGGTGGCAGTGGCTTCGAGCACATCGCCGATATTCATGGTTTTTACTGCCTGGCTGACTTTAACCACCGGTATAGGGCAAAGTAATCCCTCAAGATTCAGCTTTACGTTTGCCTCAACTGTCTGTGCCATATTACCTCCTCAATTTTTAAATAAATAGCGTCACCTTCGAGTGGAAAGCCATTTCCAGCATGGTGGCCACTCCGCATGACTTCTCGACTTCGTCAATCAAATTGTCCACATCTATTTCCATGACCTGCATGCTCATCTCACAGGGCCAGAACTTAACGCCCAGGTCGATGGCCGTTTGCCGGAGCTCTTCCAGCGGGGTAATCTTGTGCTGCTTCATCATCTGCTTGAACATCCACCGTCCGATGCCGCCGAAATTGAAGCGTGAAGGACCGATGGTGTTGATGCCACCCCGGTTGAGAAGACCCATCATCCGGCCGTAGAAGCCCTTACCGGTGAGGTTGCCTTTCTGGATGGCTTTAATTCCCCAGAAGGTAAAAAACATGTTTGTCTCTTTACCTGCTGCGGCGGCTCCTATGGCGATGTTGAAGGCAGCCATGACCTTGTCCATGTCGCCGCTCATGACGATAATGGTTACTCCGTCGTCTTTTGCCATTGTCTCCTCCTTGAATTTTTATAATTCAATGGTTAGGTACTACCATTATGACCGCTTCAACGTAAAATAGTCGTAAAATCACTGCTAAGAACGTTAAAAACTTGTAACATTCAAAATGAGGCCCACGGCCTCAATAACTTAACCTCAGCCGCCGCCCCAAGCGAACTGGCTGAAGAACCTCAATTTATCGGCGGTAGAACTTATTTTCTCGATATTGAGGCTGCCGCAGCGCGGGCATTTCACCTTGTCGTCCTTTTTTACATTATCCGGGTACGGCTTCTTGAAAGTACTCCGGCAAGTGTTGCATCCGTATTCCTCTACCTGCATTACGTATCTCCTTTAACTCAAAATTAGGCAGCAATTCTCTCGGCTAGCTGCTTGTTCTTTTCTATCCGGTCGAGCAGTATCTCATGCACCATTTCGCAGGCGTCACCGATTTTGGGGTCGCTCAGGCTGTAGTAAACGCTGGTGCCTTCCTTCCGGAACTGAACAACACCCTTGTCCCGGAGAACAGCCAGGTTACGCGAGACTACTGCCTGGGGGAATTCGAGAGTCCTTGCCAGGTCGCCCACGGTGGTCTCACCACGGCGCAACTCATCGATGATGATTAGTCGCTTGGCGTCGGCGAACGTCTTACATAGCTCTGCCTTTAAGGCATATAGTTCCAGATTGTGTGTGGCCACTAAAGCACCTTCCTAACAGTTAATATGAATATCTATATGTATATATATTAG